>WNGE01019568.1_pt1 | contig 10721 bp, 11 predicted proteins | sample 5400651 | NCBI WGS metagenome assembly WNGE01 (sample SAMN13153370, study PRJNA577476) | soil metagenome | isolation source: 60 cm soil or saprolite under grassland replicate 2 | place: USA:California | collected 2016-06-15
CACTCCCCCAGTTCGCGTCTGCGCGCCCTCGACGGGCGCGCGCCAGCATCGACGCCTCGCTTGTTCTCCGCCGCACTCCCCCAGTCTCACGCTCGTACCGCGCGGATGCAGGCGCCGCTGTTCGTCCTCACGGCCCAGGCCGACCAGCCCGCGCGGTTCACGCGCCGCTGGATCTGCCGCGCCTGCGCCAGCGAGCGCGCCACGCCGAACACCGTCGGCCCGCTGCCGGACATCACCGCGCCGAGCGCGCCCGCCGCCAGCAGCGCCGCCTTCATCCGTCCGATCACCGGCATGGCCGGCTCGACCCAGCGCTCGAGGTGGTTCGTCAGCGCCGCGGCGACCTTGGCCGCGTTCCGCGTCCTGAGCGCTCCGATGAGCCGCTTCGTGCCCTCGGGCTCCGCGCGCCATCCTTGCGGCACGCGCCCGTACACGTCCTGCGTCGACAGCGGCACGCCGGGATTGACGAGCACCATCGCGTAGCCGCCCCCAGTCGGCAGGGGCTTCAGCACCTCGCCACGACCCGTCCCCAGCGCACGTCCGGGGCCGAGGAAGAACGGCACGTCCATCCCGATCCTCACTGCGAGCGCCATCAGCCGCTCCCGACGCCAGCGCAGACCCCAGAGACGATTGAGCCCCCACAGCGTGGCTGCGGCGTCGCTCGAGCCGCCACCGAGTCCGGCCGCCACCGGGATGCGCTTGTCGAGCACGATCCTGGCTCCAGCCTCGACGCCCGCCATCTCCCGGAGCAGCTTCGCCGCCCGCACGATCAGGTTGCCATCGTCGGTGGGCAGCGCCGGATCGCTCGTCTCGAGCGAAATCGAGCCGGCCGTTTCCACCATCACGCGGTCAAAGAGATCCACCGCCTGCAGCACGGTGGACAGCTCATGGTAGCCGTCGGAACGCTTGCCCAGAACCTCGAGGGTCAGGTTGACCTTGGCCGAGGTCCGCAGCACCAAGCGTCGGGCGCCTCCCGGCCGTTTCAGCAAAGCGGTAAAGCGTACCACGCCGCCTCGCGGACGGTCAACGGAAGTCTTGGATTTTCACACTTTGCGGCAGCGTCAGCTTGAGAAGCCCGGCGTCGAAATTGGTGTCCCGCTGCGGATTGCGATAGCGCACCGTCACCTCGAGCTTGCCGTCGAGGGTCGCGAGCCGCACGCCGTCGGGAGTGAACACGGCGCGCGCCGGCTGCGAGCCGCCCGTCCACTCGACCTGGCGCGCCTGTCCCGAGGTCGTGTCGAGCCAGATGCGCTGGCGGCCGTCGGCGGTTTCGAAAGCGACCGATGGTCCGACGTCGTCGGGCTGCAACAGCTGGCCGGAGAGCGGGTCGCGCGCGGGCAGGGCGTAGCCCGCCAGGAGGCTGACGAGATCCTCCGAGCCGAGCGCCAGCCCGAGCCACCGGCGGGTCGCATCCGGCGAGGAGCGCGTGATGTAGGCGCGCTCGTTCGGCACCTCCCAGAGCGTGACCGCATCGGCGTCGGAGGCGACGACCAGCAGGGGAAGGCCCATCGGCGCCAGCGCCTCGAAGCGCAGCGAGGTCGGCGCGCGGAGCAGCATCACGCCCGTGAAGCGGTCGACGCGGGTGCCGCGCTGGATCCTGATCTCCGCCTGCGACCTGAGGTCGTGGAAGGTCTGCCAGCGCATCTCGAGCGTGGCGCGCGCGGCCAGGACATCGGGGGAGAGAGGCTCGCGGGGCGGCAGGGAAGCGCAGCCGCCCGATACGGCGATGAGCGCCAGAGCGAGCGCGCCCCGCAGGAGGCGGGCAGGCTTACTTCTGTTCGGCCTTGGGACGGTCTCCACCCTTGGACCGGCGGACCGCATCGTCGAGCTTCTTCCTGATCGTCCCCGCGACGCCGCTGTCGACGTCGCCCTTGAGGGCGCGCTCCCAGGCGGTGATGGCGTCGTCGGCGCGGCCGGCCTTGATGTACGCGTCGGCCAGGTGGTCGAGGATGACCGGGTCCTCCTTGGCCAGCGACACCGCCCGCTGCAGCTCCTTGAGCGCGTCGGCGTAGCGGCCCTGCTGGTAGTAGGCCCAGCCGAGGCTGTCGATGAAGTAGCCGTTCTCGGGATCGAGGTCGAGCGCGCGCTTGATGAGCTGCACGGCTTCGGTCAGGTTCTGGCCGCGCTCGACGTACATGTAGCCGATGTAGTTGTACGACTCGGCGTGCTTGGGGTCGAGCACGAGCACGCGACGGAAGGCCGTGATGGCGTCGTCGAAGCGTCCCTGCTTCTCGTAGACCACGCCGGTCTGGAAGACGAGATCCTTGTTGTTGGCGTCGAGGCTGAGCCCTTCCTGGAGCGCCGTCAGCGCCCGGTCATACTGCTGCGCCCGGAAGTAGGCGGTGCCCAGGTAGACGAACAGCTCGGCCCGCTTGGGCTCGATGTTGACGGCTTCCTGCAGGACCTTGATGGCCTCGTCGTGACGCTTGGCGCGGCCGTACAGGAAGGCTAGCTGGACGCGGGCGTCGACCGAGCGCGGGTCGGCGGCGAGGATCGTCTGGAGCTCGGTCAGCGCCTCCGTGTCCTTGCCCGAATCCATGAGCGCCGTGGCGAGGAAATACCGCGCCCGGACATTGGAGGGCTCGATCGCGACGGCGTTGCGGAAGGCCGAGACCGCCCGATCCCACTGCTTCTGCTCGTAGTAGATCGCGCCGAGCTTGATCCAGATGCGCGGATCGCGCGGCGCGGACTCCGCCAGCGACTCGACCTCCTGCTGCGCTTCCTTGAAGCGACCGAGCCGCACGAGCACGTCCCCGAGCCGCTCGATGAAGGCCACGTTGTCGGGATTGGCCTGGAGCGCCTGCTTGTAGACCTTGAGCGCTTCCTCGGGCTGCTGCCGCGTCTCGTACACGAAGCCGAGCGCCATCCACGCCGCGTCCATGTCCGGATCGATCTCGACCGCGCGCTTGAGGCGCGTGACGGCTTCGTCCCACTGCTCGGACTCGATGGCCACCCGCCCCAGCAGGTTCTGGGCCTGGGCCGAGTTGGGCTGGACCGCGACGAGCCGCAGGAGCACCGCGCGCGCCTTGTCGAACTGGCGCAGCTCGATCTGCTGCTGGGCCAGCGCGATGTAGGCGTCCGGAGAAGCTGGCGCCAGCTGGATGGCCTTCTCGAGCTCGGCCTCGGCATCGGGGAAGCGGCGCTGGCGCCGGAAGATGTCGGCGAGCGTCAGGTGCGGCATGGCGTTGCCCGGCTCGAGCGCGATCGCCTTGTTCGCCGCCTCCACCGCCTTGACCGGCTCGTTGGAGCGCGCCAGCCACTGGGAGAGCTGGACCCACAGCGCGGCCGTGTCGGGGTCGCGGTCGATGGCCTCGCGGAGCGAGACGATCGCGTCCTGGATGCGGCCGGCGCGCGCGTTCATCTGGGCGACGGAGTAGAAGTAATACGCGGCGGCACGCGAGTCGCGGATTCGCGGAGTCGGGATGTCGTCCGACGAGCCATCGGTCACGTCCATGCGCCCCGTCGTCGCGCAGCCTGCGATCGCGAGCGCGGCCGAAAGCACTACCCAGAATCGCGTCATGGCTGCTCCGAAGCGGCGGGAGCAGGTCGTCCGCCGCGCGCCAGCAAGTCCTTGGTCAAGAGCCGCTTGAGCGACGTTGCCAGCTTGGGGTCGGACAGGCGCGCGGCCGCGGCGTCCACGAGACGGGCTTCCTCGGCGTTCAACCGCCGCCGCGGCGCTCGCGTCCCGTCGACGGCCGGAACCGGTGTGTCGTCGCCGGCGCCGAGCGCGCTTCCAAGCGCGAAGCGCACTCCGGTCACGGCCGAGCCGTGGCGCTTCCGGAGGACGGCCGCGATGGATGCCGAGCGCAACGTTAATTCCTGGAGCCACGGAGAATTGTCCACGCTGACCTCGAGTGTTCCCTGGCGGAGCGCCCTGGGACGGGAGCGACGGGCCGCGTCGTGACCCACCGTGTCCGTCCACTCCCGGCGTATCGCCTCTTCGAGCATTCGTTCCGCCAACGCCGGGACCGCTGCGGTCAACAGGGCGCCGACCCTTACCGGACTGCGGCCACCGCGCGTGCCCATCGTGGAATCCATCATACTTGACCCGCCCGGCCGCTGCCACACGGATAGCGCGGGACCATCGCCTCTCGCCTGCTGTCGATTGGCGGCCACCCTTTGACTCCCTATAGACCGGACCTTATCATGTCGCTGCCATGACGCGGCCCCAGCGCGGTCAATCCGTGTCCGTGACGATCGATGACCTCGCGTTCGGCGGCGAAGGTGTGGGCCGAGCGGACGGCTACGTCGTCTTCGTCCGGGGCGGCGTCCCGGGCGATCGCCTTCGCGTCCGGCTCGACCAGGCCCGCGCGCGCTTCGGTCGCGGCACGATCGAAGCCATCGAGAGCCCGTCGCCCCACCGGGTCGAGGCCCCGTGCCCATACTTCGGGCGCTGCGGCGGGTGCCGGCTGCAGCACGTCGACTACCAGGCGCAGCTGTCGTTCAAGTCCAAGCAGGTCGCCGACGCCCTCGAGCGGCTGGGCGGCTTGGGCCCGGTCAGCGTGCTGCCCATTCTGGGCGCAGCGGAGACGTACGGATACCGGAACAAGATGGAATTCACCGTCGCGCGCGCCCGGGATGGCGGGCCCGTGACGGTGGGGCTTCACGAGGCGGAGCGCTATGACTCGGTCCTCGACGTGGAGCGGTGCCTGCTGCAATCCGACGGCATGAACGCGCTGCTCGACGAGGCGCGGCGCTTCCTGAAGGACAGCGGTCTCAGCGCGTGGGAGCAGGACTCCGGCGAGGGGCTGCTCCGCTTCCTCATGCTGCGCGAGGGACACCGGACGGGCGAGAGCATGGTCAACGTCGTCACCTCTTCGCCGGCCGTGTCGGAGCTGGCACCTCTCGCCGCGAGGCTCGCGGCGCGCGTGCCGCGGACCACGAGCGTGGTGATGAACGTCAACCCCAAGAAGGCGAGCGTGGCCGTGGGCGTCGAGGATCACCTCCTCGGGGGACGCGACCACATTCTCGAGTCGGTGGGGGGGCTGCAGTTCCAGGTCTCGGCCAATTCATTCTTCCAGACCAATACCGCGCAGGCCGAACGGCTGTTCGCCCTCGTGCTCGACTCGGCAGGGCTCGAGGGCGGCGAGACCGTGCTGGACCTCTACTCGGGTACCGGCGCCATCAGCCTGCAGCTGGCCCGACGCTGCCGGCGGGTGTACGGCGTCGAGGTGACGCAGGCCGCGGTGGACGACGCCGCCCGCAACGCCGCGGCCAACGGCATCGCCAACTGTACCTTTCTGGCCGGCGAGGTCCGCTTCGTGCTTCCGGCGCTCATCACGGAGGGCGTCAGCGCGCAGGTCGTCGTGGCGGATCCGCCGCGTGCGGGCTTCCATCCGAAGGCGCTGCGCGCGCTGCTGCAGATGGGTCCGGCGCGCATCGTCTACGTGTCGTGCAATCCGGCGACGCTCGCGCGGGACGCGGGCGAGCTCGTGCGGGGCGGCTATCGGCTGGAATGGGTGCAGCCCGTGGACATGTTCCCGCACACGCCGCACATCGAAGCCGTCGCCCGGCTGGAGAAAGTCGCGGCGTGAGATCCTACCTCCTGAGGCGGCTGTGGCAGGCGGTGCTCGTGCTCTTCGGCGTCTCGTTCATCGTGTTCCTGATCCTGCACCTCACCGGCGATCCCGCCGCGCTGCTCCTGCCGCCCGACGCGACGGCCGAGGACGTGGCGCGCTTCCGCAAGGCCATGGGATTCGACGATCCGTTCCTGGTCCAGTACCTGCGCTTTCTCAAGGGTGCGGTGCGCGGAGACTTCGGCGAATCGGTCCGCCACGGCGAGCCCGCCATGCACCTCGTGCTCGAACGGCTGCCGGCGACCTTCGAGCTGGCCGGGGCCGGGCTCCTGCTCGCGATGTGCCTGGCCATCCCCGCCGGCATCATCTCGGCCGTGAAGCGGAACACGCCCATCGACTACGTGTCGACCGTGGTCGCGCTCATGGGCCAGGCCATGCCGACCTTCTGGCTCGGCATCATGCTCATCCTGATCTTTTCGGTGCGGCTGAACTGGCTGCCCTCATCGGGCCGCGGCGACCTCGAGCACCTCATCCTGCCGGCGGTGACGCTCGGGCTCTTCACCACGGCGCGCGTCACGCGGCTGACCCGCTCCGGCATGCTCGAGGTCCTGGGGCAGGACTACATCCGCACCGCGCGGGCCAAGGGAGTCAGCGAGCAGCCCGTCGTCTGGAAGCACGCGCTCAAGAATGCGTCCATTCCCATCGTCACCATCGTCGGGATCGAGCTGGGCACGCTCCTCGGCGGCTCGGTCATCACCGAGACCATCTTCGCGTGGCCCGGGGTCGGGCGCCTCTCGGTGCAGGCCATCTTCAACCGCGACTACCCCGTGGTGCAGGCGGCCGTCTTCATCCTCGCCAGCACCTTCGTGTTCCTGAACTTCCTCGTGGACGTCGCCTACACGTGGCTCGATCCCCCCGTGGCTGTCGCCCTTCGACCCGCTCGAGCAGGACATCAACCAGCGCCTGAAGGAGCCGGGGTGGCAGACAGCCGCCGGGCGCATCCACGTGCTCGGCACGGACCACCTGGGGCGGGACATCCTGGCGCGCGTGATCTTCGGCTCGCGCATCGCGCTCGTCGTGGGCCTCTCGGCCGTGCTGATCTCGGGCGTGCTCGGCATGGCGATCGGACTCGTCGCGGGCTACTTCGGCGGCAAGGTGGACGACTTCTTCATGCGGCTGGCCGACATCCAGCTCGCCTTTCCGTTCATCCTGCTCGCCATCGCGGTCATCGCCGTCAGGGGACCGACCCTCTTCAACATCATCCTGGTCATCGGCGTCTCCTCGTGGGTGGTCTATGCGCGCGTGGTTCGTGGCGAGGTCCTCTCGATCCGCGAGCGCGAGTTCGTCCAGGCCGCCATCGCGCTGGGCAGTCGCGACGGACGGGTGGTCGTCCGCCACGTCCTGCCCAACGCCTTCACGCCGTGGCTCGTGGTCGCCACGCTCGACATGGCGCGCGTCATCGTCATCGAGTCGGCGCTGTCCTTCCTCGGCTTGGGCGTCCAGCCGCCCACGCCGACCTGGGGCGGCATGCTCGCCGACGGCCGCGTCTACCTCTCGACAGCGTGGTGGCTGGCGACCTTCCCGGGCTTGGCCATCTTCATCACCGTGCTCGGGATCAACCTGCTCGGCGACGGCCTTCGCGACACGCTGGACCCGCGGCTCAACGTCTGATGCCCGCGATCGAGCCGCTGGTCCTGATTGGAGCCTCGCTGATCGACGGCACCGGCGCCGAGCCCGCGCGCGGGCGCGCGGTGGTCGTCGAGGGCGGCCGCGTCGCCTCCGTCGTCGACGAGGCGCGCGCTCCGCGCGGCAGGCGCATCGATCTCGCGGGCTGCACGCTCCTGCCCGGGCTCATCAATTCGCACGTGCATCTCTGCCTCGGCGCTGAGGCGAATCCGGTCGGCGTCCTGCAGAACGAGCCCGCCACGATGACGGCGCTGAAGATGCTCGTGCGTGCGCGCGAAACCGTCGAGGCTGGGGTGACCACGGTCAGGGATCTCGCGGGACGCGACTATGTCGAGCTGTCGGTGCGCCGCGCCGTCGCCGAGGGTCTCTTTCCCGGGCCGCGGATCCTTGCGGCCGGGCGCGCGGTGTGCATGACCGGCGGACACGGCAACTTTTTCGGCCGCGAGGCGGACGGGCCCGACGACGTCCGCAAGGCCGTCCGGGAGCAGCTCAAGGCCGGCGTCGATGTCATCAAGCTCATCGCGACGGGCGGCGTGATGACGGCCGGGGTCGAGCCGGGCTCGCCCCAGCTGACGCTCGAAGAGATGCGCGCGGCTGTCGAGGAGGCCAGGAAGGCCGGGCGGCTCACCGCCGCGCACGCGCAGGGCTCGGCCGGCATCGCCGACGCCGTCGAGGCGGGCATCACGACGATCGAGCACGGCATCTTCCTGACCGACGAGATCATCGCGACCATGAAGCGCAAGGGCGTGTTCCTGGTTCCGACCCTGGCGGCGCCGGCGGCCATTTCCATCGGCGGTCTCGCCGCCGGCATTCCGGAGTTCATGGTGCGCAAGTCCGACGCCGTGATCTCGCATCACGTCTCGAGCTTCCAGCGCGCCGCCAAGGCCGGGGTGCGCATCGCCGCCGGCGCGGACTCGGGCACGCCGCTCAACCTGCACGGCAGCCTCCTGCCCGAGCTCGATCTCATGGTCAAGTATGGCATGTCTCCGCTCGAGGCGATCCGCGCGGCGACGACGGTGGCGGCCGATGCGCTCGGCTTGGGCGATGAGACGGGCCGGGTGGCGGAAGGGTACGCGGCCGATCTCCTCGCCGTGGCCGGGCAGCCGGCCGATCGCATCGGCGCGCTGGCCGACGTGCGGCTGGTGCTTGCCCGAGGGGCTATCATCAGGTCGCCATGATCACCATCAGACCGGCCGCCGAGCGCGGGCATTTCGACCACGGGTGGCTCGACACGTCCCACACCTTCTCGTTCGCCTCGTACCACGATCCGCGGCACATGGGCTTTCGCGCCCTGCGCGTGATCAACGAGGATCGCGTCCAGCCGGGCGAAGGCTTCGGCACGCATGCGCACCGGGACATGGAGATCCTGACCTGGGTGCTCGAGGGCGCGCTCGAGCACAAGGACAGCATGGGCAACGGCTCCGTCATCCGCCCGGGCGACATTCAACGGATGAGCGCCGGCACCGGCGTGACGCACAGCGAATTCAATCCGTCGCGCGAGGCGCCAGTGCATCTCCTGCAGATCTGGCTCTTGCCCAACCAGCGCGGGCTGCCGCCGAGCTACGAAGAAAAGCGCTTCCCGCCTGAGGCGCTGCGCGGCCGCTTGGCCCTCATCGCCGCGGGCGATGGACGGCGGGGCGCGGTCACCATCCACCAGGACGCGGATCTGTGGACGGCCCGGCTCGGGCCGGGCGAGTCGGTGCGCCATGACCTGAAGCCCGGACGCCAGGCGTGGCTCCAGGTGGCGCGTGGCGCGATGAGTCTCAGCGGCATGCCGCTGGGCGCAGGCGACGGCGCCGCCCTGACTGACGAACCCGCCCTCGAGATCTCCGCTACGGCGCCCGCCGAGGTGCTCCTGTTCGATTTGGCCTGACCGAGCACTGTCTTGCGGGCATAGCGCCGCGCGAAGAGTCTTCCCGCCTTCGGGCAGCATTCCCGAGCTGATCGCGCGGGCAGGCGCAAGCGCCTGGTTTTCCGAGGTGGGCCCGGCTGGCACGGCTCGTGCGTCCTTCACCGTCAGTTTCGAAGCGCGAGAGCAGTGCCGACTCGGGCAGCGGGGAGGAACAGGACATGGACCTCGAAACGGCGGTCGGTTACCTGGCGGCGCTCGCTGTCCCTCTCTGGCTCCTGGTCGAGCAGGCCGTGAGCTGGCGGAGCCCAGCGGGCCCGGTCGAGAAGCAGGCGCAAGCCGACCGGCTCCCGGCCCAGCCCGCCGCCAGCCCGGCGGTGAAAAGCGGTCGAGTCCCCGCGATGAGGTTGGCCGATCCGCGCAAGACCGCATAGCCGCTCTCCATCCTCTTGACGGCGCGCCTTCGACGGCGCAGGATCTCGCGAGGGCCGGCGAGGTGCCCGCGAAGATGCCCAAGATCTGGCGCGTCTACAGCGCCTCGAATGGACAGTCGAGCATCGTCGAGATGCCTCTCGCGATGCAGCCGTTCGTCGACACCGAAGGCGCCCATGGCGAGGGCACGCCGATGCAGCCCACCACCGGCATCGTGTTTCGCGTCTCGCCTCCGGGGTACATTCTCGATTGGCACTGCGCTCCCAGGCGTCAGTACTCACTGTCGCTTTCGGGCACGGCCGAGATCGAAGTGGGAGACGGCACGGTCGCCCGGATCGGGCCGGGCGATGTGGTGCTGGCCGAAGATCTGACGGGGCAGGGACATATCACGCGAGTCGTCGGCGACCAGCCGCGCTTCTACGCGATCGTGCCATTGAAGGAAGGCTAGCAACCTCTTCGATCTGAAGCGCTTCGAGCCGCAGCTCACGAGCTTCGCCATCCTGTCATGGAGGTGCCATCGTGCCATTCGGGGGAAATGACTGGCTCGCACTGACCACGGAGCCGACCGTCGAGCCGGAGCTGCCCATCTGCGATCCCCATCACCACTTCTGGGACTTTCGATCCGCGCGCATCCCCTACCAGCGCTACCTGCTCCACGAGCTGGCCGACGATATCAACAGCGGCCACAACGTGCGGTCGACCGTGTTCATCGAAGCGCGGGCGATGTATCGCGCCGACGGCCCGGAGGAGATGCGGCCCGTGGGCGAAGTCGAGTTCGTCCAGGGACTGGCCGCCGCCAGCGCGAGCGGCCTCTACGGGACCGGCCGGGCCGCGGCCGCCATCGTCGGCCACGCCAATCTGAACCTGGGCGCGAAGGTGGCGCCGGTGCTCGAAGCGCTCCAGGCGGCGAGCCCCAACCGCTTTCGCGGCATCCGGCATTCCGTGACATGGGATCCCCACCCCGAGGTGGAGAACACGGCCGCGCACAAGCAGCAGGGGCAGCTGGGCAGCGACGAGTTCCGGTCGGGCGCGCGGGTTTTGGCCCGGATGGGACTGTCCCTCGAGGGGTGGATGTACTTCCCGCAGCTGCCCGAGCTGGCCGCATTCGCCAAGGCGGTTCCCGACCTGACGATCATCCTCAACCACATCGGGGGCCTGCTGCGGGTCGGCCCGTACGCGAATCGCAATGACGAAGTGATGGCCCCGTGGCGGAGCGGGATCGCGGCCGTCGCCGCGTGTCC
>WNGE01020689.1_pt1 | contig 10721 bp, 9 predicted proteins | sample 5400651 | NCBI WGS metagenome assembly WNGE01 (sample SAMN13153370, study PRJNA577476) | soil metagenome | isolation source: 60 cm soil or saprolite under grassland replicate 2 | place: USA:California | collected 2016-06-15
CCTGCAGGAGAATCTCCAGTTGCTTCATAGGCCGGATCACGAGCTCCCGGACGGCATGAAAATCCAGGCGGCCTATCAGCATCTCGTTAGCGAAATTATAGAGCGGCGAGTTTGGATTCGCCAGTTCTGCGTGCATGGCCTGTTCGCCTGAGAGAATAAACGTACAGAGGCCGCTATTGCTCAGGGCGCGCAGGGAGTTGAATATAGGATAAGCTATCTCGCGATCGACCTCGATGAGCTTATCGGCCTCATCGAGCAGGATGACTGGCGGCATGTTCGTGTCCAAAGACTGAATCACGCTGGCGAAAGAGGGGAACGCAGCAGGAGAAGCGCCATTGGGAAACCACTGCCTGTTGTTGGTCACCGCCTGAATCAATTCATGTTCGGTAGGAGTGTAGGCACAATCGTGAAAGAGCGCGTGACAATCGGCGGCGGGTAGATTGACATCTTTCAGCCGTTGGAGCATGGAGGTTTTGCCGATGCGCCTGCCGCCTATCAGAACGTAGCTTGTCGTCGTCGCGTTCTCGGCGATCTCACGCAACTCGTGCTCGCGACCAAAGAACAGGTGCGTCGGCGTCGGTCCCTGCGACTTGTATGGAGATACAGCCGAGAGGCTTACCTGCGATAGGATAACGCGGCGCAGCGCCCTTTCTGGCTCACGCGCGGAGACGACATCCAGAATATCCTCGTGGTTGATCACAGCGATATCGTACGCGTACGTCTTACTGAACGTTTGCGCGAGGCGGCGCTTGATCTGATCGAGCCTATGGTTCTCACAGAAGAGCAGCAGAACCACGACACGCGCAGGCGTACGTCTCAGCAAAAGGCGCCGCAAAATCTCGATAGACGCATCCGACATCTCTATCTCGAAACTTACCAGCACCTGGTTAGAGATCTTCAGATTTTCAAAGACGACCCGCGTATCGATCGCAAAAGCCATGAAACCTTGCAGGTCCTGCGCGCTGACCTCGCCAAACCCGACAGAGAAGGAGAGATGCTGAAAAATTGTGCTGATAGAGCGTTTGCAGGCCGCGCTATCTTCAGTGCCATCCTCGATGTGCTGAATGACCTGCACAATCAGATTGTCCATACGTTGAACGATCTCGGCGCGCTTCAAATAAAGGGTATGGGCATTCTCCTGGTGCTCCAGATATGTCTCAGGATGCGCCTGCACGTAACGTTCAAGCACCTGATCCACATACGTCATAGGAACGCCTGGAAAGAGCGACGCGTCGACCGCTCCCTGGCGCACGAGCGCCTGACGCACCACACTGTGATACATATCCCAATAGTAGTTGCCTAGATCTTGGGCCGTCGCCAGGCTTCTTTCATGCTCACGCTCAACGCTCACAACGCTCATTACTTCTCGCAGGCGCAAGAACAGGTCCTCGATCTGCTCCGTGATCTCACCGGTCGCCACTATCTCCAGAGTCGCCGAGATCATCGTTTTTTGCAGTGAGGAGGTCGTTGAAGTTCTCACCTCCGCTATATCCATGTTTGCATCGGCGATCACCGCGCTCACGTCACGCAACAAGCCGCCGCGATCGCGTGCCAGGATGGTGATTGGCACCAGGTAACGCTCGGGCTGGATCTGCTGCCAGTTCACCGCCACCAACGCGCTGGGCACCTCCTGCATGATATCGTAATAGGAGCGCAACATACGACAATCGATGCAGTGAACCAGGAATTCGCTGTCAGAGGCAAGCACACCTACGATAGGCTCGTCAGGGAAAGGGCAACAACAGGATGCGAGCGTCGCGAGGCGTATATGCTCGCGGGCTGATGGCGCTGCGCTTTCTGGAACGATCGTGCGCGTGCCTTCATGCTGGTTGCGCGCATGCACTATCTCTTCGTGAGCTTTTAGATAACGCTTGATCTTCAACCGCGCCCCGGCGGTACGCGCAAAAGCGGTCCACTCCTGGACGGGATGCGCGTCTGGGCTCACGATTATGTCGACGATCTCGCCGCCCTTGAGCTGATAGTCCAGCGTCACCGGACGCGTCACCAGACGATCCGAGTCGTCGACATTCGTAATGACGCGACCGCCCGCGCAGTGCTCGCCCAGGTCTGTATGGATACGATAGGCCATATCCAGGATGGTCGCGCCTGGCGGCAGGTATTTCACCTCGCCCCTGGGCGTAAACACGAAGGTTTGTTCGCGAAAAATAACAGTGGTCGCGGTGGAGACGACGCTGCCCTGTGGTTGATCGCGTTGCCACTCACGTAGCAGCACGTGACCCAGGGCAAGGTAGCAATCATGATCGTAGTCAACAAGGATACGGAAAAGGCCGAGATCCTGTACCCGCTCGATCGCCGCACGCCCGCTCTGCTGCGCAGTCTTCGCTAATTTGCGCTGCACGCTTGCAAGATGCTTGGGATGGAAACCCACCTCGACATGAATACTGGCGTGGCCCATCTGCTCACGCAAGGTCCGGCATACCTGATCGATAAACGGCTGCCGCCTGGCTACTTCCTGCTGCAAGCTCAACGCGAGTTGTGCATACTTCTCCGGCTCCAGGTAGCTAAAAACAAGGTCCTCCAATTCAGCGTGAACAAGTTCCACACCGAGGCGACGAGCGAGCGGAACATAGATATGATGCGCGTCGCTGACCGTCATCTGCTGCTGCTGAAGAGAGAGCTTCTCCAAGGAGCGCATCTTATGCAAACAATCAGCAACCTTCAAGATGACGATGTACGGCTCCTCGGCCATTGAGAGCAACAACTTATTCGCCGCATCGGCGTTCTGATAGCGCTTATAGAAAGAAGGAGTCGAGCGAAAAATAGGGAGCACGTCATTTTGAGAGTCTTCATCGTGGGTAGCCTGCTTCGCCAGAGCATCGAACTGCGTCACGCCGGCAATGATAGCGGCTACCGCTTCTCCAAATTGCGTACGTACGGCATCCAGGGCAACACCCGGCGTGGCCGCGTAGAGCAAGGCGGCCAGGATCCCGTTTACATCGATGCGCATCTCTGCAAGCAGCCGCGCAATCGCCAGCGCGTGCTGAACGGGGTGCGTAGCAGGACCGCCCGCGCCACCTCGCGCAAGGTCGTACGCATCCACAATCTTCGCTACATGTTGTGGGGCGAGGTAGGTTCTCGCCTCCGCTAATAGATCCTCAATCGTCATGGTTTTCCGCTTAAGAACCGCTTGCGACCCTATTATGCTTGAGAACAAGACATGGACAATACCAGGGGAGTTAGTGGGCATAGGAAGACCCGGCTTTGTCAATAGATGAACTGATATAACCTTATAGTATTCAGGTAGTATTTGTCAAGTTGCATGACAGACAAACAAGTGAGAGACGGGCTTACTATTCGAAAGTAGCCCATTGTACCCAGATTGAAGCTGATACACCCTCATCATCGTATAGAAAAGAGCATGCGCTCACCCAACAGGAGCGTTTCATGTCAGTGTAGTTAAGCATTGCTTTTGCAGAGTTCAGCTGTTGAAAAGGAGAATAACTTATGGCAGATGTAGCATATTGCGTCAAGTGCAAAGAGAAAAGAGAAATCAAAGATCCACAGCATGTCACGATGAAAAACGGGAAACCGGCCCTACAGGGACTCTGCCCCGTCTGCGGCACCCGTTTGAATCGTATCTTGCCGTCGGAGAAGAAGGCGTAGCGCTTTTTCGCGTATGCTGGTAGAATTTGATTCTTCTATTATCCTGATCATAAAATGTCCTTGTAGGGACCATCTTTACGAGGACATTTCAAAAGGATACTGCGATGAAAACAACCACCATTCGCACCAGGAAGAAAGATGAGGTGGTGGATATCACGGAGACGGTGGAAGATAGTCTGCAGGAGATGAACGCCGGTGATGGGATATGCGTGGTCTTTGCGGCCCACACCACCTGCGCGATCACAACCGCCGATCTGGACCCTGGCACTGACCAGGATCTTCTAGATGCACTGCGGCGCCTGCTGCCCAGAATGTCGTTCCGCCATCCCCACGATCCCTCGCACACGCCCGACCACATTCTTTCGTCGCTTATCGGCCCATCGATCACTATTCCCTATGTCAACGGTCGTCTGATGCTCGGCACGTGGCAGCGGATCATCCTGGTGGAGCTGGACGGGCCGCGGGCGCGCACCGTGCATATCTCAAGTATGTGACACTCCCCTTGGGCTAAAGCCCAGGGGCTTCTCGTTTCAACGGGAGCGGTGACTCACCTTCCGAAGAAGGCCCCTCTCGCTCTCTCGACGAAGGCCCCATCCGGGCCTGCACAGGCTTACCCGCCCGTAAGATATTTCTGGCCGCATTCTCGTCACGGTCGGCAAGGTAGCCACAGAAAGGACAGACATGCGTACGGACACTGAGGGACTTTTGCACGTACTCTTTACACTGCGAACATTTCTGCGAGGTGTAGTGAGGTGCTACCGCAACCACCTGTCTGCCAGCACTTTCAGCCTTGCTTTCCAGGTATTGCCGGAACATCCCCCAGGATGCATCGGCTATAGCGAAAGCCAAACAATGGTTGCGTACCATGTTGGCAACTTTCAAATCTTCAATGACAATGGTTTGATAGCGGTCGACGTAGTGGCGAGAGGCTTTATGGAGCGTGTCTTTGCGCTGGTTGGCAATGCGTTCATGCTGACGGGAGACCTGCTGCTTCGCTTTCTTGCGCCGATTGCTCCCCTTCTTGCACTTCTCCAATTTGCGCTGGGCGTGAGCCAGCTTCCGGGCGCTTTTCTTTGCATGCTTCGGGTTCTCAACAATACGCCCGTCGCTATCGGCAATAAGATAGCGAATACCCATATCCAGCCCGACCGCATCCTCCTTCTTGGACCGCCGCAGATCCCAGGAGCTTTGAAGCGTCCGTTCTCCAGGCAGTGTTGTGCATCACGGAACTGGATCGTATTCCACGCCTGAGCATTCTTAAAGCGAGGGAAGCCAACTTTGTGACCCTCTTTGAGACCGCGGAAGAAGTTGGTAAAGGAGCGGTGCAAACGTTTGAGCGTGGTATCCACAACCACGGCGGGCAAATCAGGATGCGCCTCTTTACCGTGGCGCTTGTCCTGCTCGTAGATGCGCAGGTACTTGCCCGTCTCTTTGTAGTGAGTAATCAACTCTTCGAGACAGGCATTGTACATCTTGCGCGAAGCCATCAGCACGCTCATCAACGCCTGCTCTTGCTTTTTTGTGGGTCTCATGCGGTACTCAAACGTTCTCATGGAGAGAGTATACGCGATCAGTGACTATATAGTCAACAGACAAGGGCTAAAGCCAAAACACGCCTCACCACTGCCGTTGAAACGGCGTGGCTTGCGGCAGACTGAAGCCCCTCATGTCATAGAAAAACGCTGCCGGATTGGCAGCGTTTTTGCCTTCGAGATAAAAGGATCGACAGCTCAGGAATAGCTGCAGCTCGCGTCTCTGTGACGGTTCGCGCAGTCCTCGCACATGGTCACGATACCTTCCTTGAAGCTCTTTGGCAGCTTTTGCATATGCTGCAAACAGGTCAGTTCGTGGCAGGCGTAGCACCTGACCATTCCAAGACGATCGCAATCCTTTATACAACATTCCTCTAAAGCCGGCGTTACCTTTACAGGCCGATATATCTCAAGCATGGCTTGCTCCTTCTGCTAAGTCTTTTGCCGAGGTATAACGCTATCTTCGTAGAGAAGGTTCCTGATCGAGCGCCTTATCCAATCAGATACGGTCTACACCTCCCAACCAATTATAGAGTATGCGTTTAACAGCTCCGTCACAATCTCAAGCGATGGGCTACACAATGCCATCACAATGCTGCACAACTTTCCCTGTCACCATCAACGGTGCCATGAAGAGAACACTATCTGAGGACCTGCAGCACATTGCACCGATCCTGGGAAGCCGTGACTCCGCACAATATGCCAGGTAGTAGTATCAGGACCTGCGAAATAGTACACGGACCTTCCCGGATGTCCGTATTGTACCGCATTGTCGGTAACGAATGCCCTGCCTTCCGGGTAGTGGACGAAAGGGCCATTCCTCCCTCTTATTATAATATAGTTCCGAAAAGACTAGCGTTCTATTGATCGCTTGCTTTTCAGGTTTGTACGGGAACGACAATCCGTACTGGATAGACTACCACAGGGATTGCTTCCTGCTTACCATCCTCTACACTCTCTGTGATGCCACGTTGAGTGCTACTTGTGTGATCTGTGTGATGCACGCTAGCTGTGTTTACCTCGCTTACATCCCACCTGCTCGACGTTCTATAGGACTCTGTATTCCGAGCGCCAACGCTGTTTCACAGCTAGCATCCGCTCAGGCGCTCGGATCAGAAGACTTAGAGATGCTGCAAAAGCATCGTGCCGCATCCGTCCGGCTTTTCACCATGATCTGTAAGGTCATTGGCACTCGGCGTTTGATCTTGCCACACACAAGCTTCTGATCCGAACACCTGATGCGTAGCATAGCCGCGTATGCGGCGTTGGTGTTCGGAATACTCATGAGTTCTCAAACTGGTGTCAGAAAACGCTAGAAATAGCCAGAAAACGCTAGATTTTCAAACACTAGTCTCTATACCCACTTCGTACGCAACAAGCGCCGAGAGGGATAACACCAACAATAGTATAGCGCTTATGGCGAAGCGTGTCCACCCGCGCGGCAAACTGGCGAATGGCAGAGCGGTATACCTCTCTAAGAGCATCCCCGCTCGCCTGCGTTCAGAGGAACCTTCTGACGAGCAGGCTCCTCTACTCGTTGGAAGACTAGGAGCCTGAACTGGTGGAAGAAGGAGTCGAGGAGACGGGTGTTCCCTGCACGGTTCCGCTGACCTGGCCATCACTCGCAATGAACATGGTTATCCGCACCTGCACGCGCTTCGCCCCTGCGCCCGTCAGAACGGCGGTCATGCGCCAGCGGCGCTCACTATTCAGCGACGTCAATTGACCCCGATAGAGGGACGTGTTCGCATCCGTCCCCAGCGAAACCTGCGTCGAGGTAATGGTCAGACCCCCGTCAGAACCGTCCTCCTGCTGCCCCTGGAGCACAATCGTCAGTGTTCCCTGAGCTCCATTGCTGAGCGTTGTATTCAGATGCAACGTCTCGTTGCCATTCGCGTCGGGACCGTTCTGCGTCATCGTTCCCTGCGCTGAGGCGGTAAAAGCCGTTGCGAATGGGTCCTGGCCGTTGGTATTTTGCGACGGCGTTATCGTATTATTGCTGCTCCCGCCTGTATTCTTGCCAGTGGTACTATGCGCGCTGGCCGTCGCGATGGTTCCAGCCTGCGCGCCCCAGCCGGACTGCAACGGACCGGCCAGCGTCCAGACAATGCCGACGAGCACGGCTATTCCGATCAACACGGCGAAGCCTGGATGGGAGCGGCTGCGCGCGTTCACGGGAACGAGTAGGCGCCTGAAGAGAAGCGAGCCAACCAGCGCAACGCTCGCGACGTAGATAGCGATGCCCCACCAGGTCTGCGTGTCGCTCCCTGTCGCGATGCCGTGTACGGTAACAAGTGCATAGGCGAGGAGCGTAAAGACGTGCAGGCGGCGCCACCAGGTATAGCCAATCCACGGACGCACCCAGGTGCTGATGCCGATAGCGAGGCCCAGATAGAGTGCGACGATCCCGAGCGCCATCCACACTGGACGGTAGTAGCTCACCAGCGGAATAAAGACCTCGTTCCAGCCAAAACGGGTGAAGGGGTCGATCCAGACCGCCAGGACGTGCACGCCGATGAAGATGAGGCTGAGCAGCGTCAGAAAGTTGTGCAGTTCGCTATTGATGATACGAGGCCAGCGCGGAGACTGAAGATGCACAGAAAGCGCCAGGCCGATAGCAACTGCGAGCGTCAGAAGCACGTAAGCGGTGAAGCCACCTGCCCGCGCGACATCCCAGGTGACCGCCTCCCACAGGCTCATACCTCTTCCTCCTTTCGCATCAGATCCAGCGGCCAGGGAGCAACTGTCTCCCATCGCCCATCCTCGCATACAAGCAGGCCAGCGATCCGGTGAGCGCGCAGAAAGTCCGCGCCCTGCTCCAATCCCAAAATGAACGCGGTTTTGGCCGCGACCTCCGCCTGTTCGCAGCGGGTCGTCACCACCGTCACCGACCACAGCCCGCTCTGCGCGGATACGCCTGTACGCGGATCGAGCAGGTGGTGACGCTGCTGCCGACCCTGTTGCCAGTGCCGACGAGCGATGCCGGAGGTCGCCATCGCGCCGTGATGCAACGGAATGGACCAGGATATATCCTTGCCAGGTACCGCAATCTGCCACTGGCCCGTATCGGCAGGGACGCCCAGCAACGCCAGGTCGCCGCCCGCGTTGACAAGCGCGGTCTCGATGCCTGCTTCTCGTAAGCGAAGGAGGGCGGCATCGACGGCCATGCCCTTCGCAATGCCACCGAAATCCAGGCCGACATCCTGCGGCAACGTAACACTTCTCCGTAGCGGGTCCAGTTGCACACGGCGCCACCCGCCGCCAGGGCGTCCAGGCGTGATGCTGGTTGCGAATAGTACGGCAGGCAGCGTGTCGAATGAGCGATCGTAGCCTATGCTGACCATCTGCCTCTGCAGCGTCGGATCATACACGCCCTGCGTCTCCTGCGCGGCGGCGATGGCGGCATTCAGCACCCTATACAGCAGATCGCTGACGACGACTGGCGTATCGTGGGTCTGGTTCAAATGCGATAGTTCGCTATCAGGCAGGAAGCGACTGAGCGTCTGCTCCCAATCGGCGAAGAGCGTCCGCACCATCCCGGTACCCGCTTCGCTCTGGTATGAGGGCAGTAGGAGCGAGATGGTCGTTCCCATCGCAGGAAACTGCATACGGCGCACACCAGCCGGCACGGCAAACGCGGTCTCAGGAGACGCCTGAGCCGCTGGATGGCGCTGATGAGCCACCGGATCCAAAGCCATAACCTCCTCCTTGTTGATTAAAAAAGCCGCCCGAGTTTGAAGCGGAAGGAGTCGGAGTCGGACTCTGCGCGGTAGGTGTCGGGGTTGGCGCCTGAGTTGTTGGTGCCTGCTTAGTCGTCGCCGGTGCTGTTGCCGCCGGCTTCGGCGAGCTGGTAGAGTTCGCGCTGGCGGTCGCGCTGAGATGGGTCGCCACCAGCGTACCGATGGCGCCAAAGCTCAGAATAGAGCCAAGCATAATATATTTCTTGAGAGACTGCACGCGCGCCAGCGCCTCCGCCTTCGACAGGCGAGCAGCGGGCTTCGGCTGCGGCTCACGGACAGGTGGGCGCTTCGGCTGCTCGGGCGGCATCTGCTGCCAGTTAGTATAGGGAGGATATTGCTGGTATTGCGGGTACTGCTGGTATCTCCTCTCGTCTGCCTGTCTCTGTTGCGGCAGCCACTGTAGCGACGTATCATACGGATCGTTATCCATCTTGTCTCCCATCAGCAAGCATATTGGCATCGAACTTTTCTCATAAATAGTCCATCTAGCCTATTCTCATCTGTACATCTTCATCTTTGACTATCGACAAGGTAGTGGCCCTTGTTGCCACATCGTATCTTTGCGGAGTGTGCCTCCCGCTATCGAGCTACCTTAGCTCCAAGCATGGAGTAATGATACCTATACATCATGAGAGAAGCGTTAGAAAAATGTAAGGGTTTTGTAAAAAGTGTGCGTCTTCGGTTTACAATTTATTAAAACCATGCTACAATGTAAACTGAAGGAGGTGCCTTGATGAGTATAGGAGAACGTATTAAGAGTGCTCGCATTATGGCGGGAATAAGTCAACGCAATTTAGCAGATAAAGCCGATGTCAGTGCAATGGCAATTTCTAAGTACGAAAGGAACATGGATACACCAGGCTCCGCCGTGCTATTACGTCTAGCTGATGCTCTGAGCGTTAAAATAGAGTACTTCTTTCGCCCCACCAGAATAACACTCTCTACTCCAACCTATCGAAAACGAGCATCGCTCCCCACACTTGAAGGTGCAAGTATTCTTGAGCGTATCCAGGAATGGCTCGAACGTTACTTGGAGATAGAAAGCTTATTGAATAGGGCATCAACATTCACACTACCTCCACCACAACGTATCGAAGCGATGGAAGAGATAGAAAGTGTGGCCCTTGCTCTACGCACACAATGGTGTCTGGGCCTGGATCCAATTGAAAATTTAATGGAGGCTTGTGAGGATCATGGCATTAAAATAGGGCTGATTGATGGGCATCCAGATTTTGACGCACTTACGCTCCTGGCAAACGACACTATCCCTGTGGTTGCTTTGCGCCGTGACATGCCTGGAGATCGACAACGCTTCTGTCTTGCCCACGAACTGGGCCATCTGATTTTGCAGCCGATGGAACATATTGATGCCGAAAAAGCTGCCCATCGCTTTGCAGGAGCCTTCCTCGTGCCACGATCCACTGTCGAATTGGAGCTAGGCATAAAACGTCATTTCATTGGACTCAATGAGTTACATCTTCTCAAACACAAATATGGTTTGAGCATGCAAGCATGGATATATCGGACAAAAGACCTGGGTATCCTCTCTGAAGCCGATGCAATTCAGCTATTCAAGCGCTTCCGCCAGCACGGTTGGTATCGCGCAGAGCCTGGGAACCCATTACCACCAGAGAAACCACAAAGATTTGAACGCCTCGTTATGCATGCCTTATGCGAAGACATAATCTCTCAGGCACGCGCTGCTGAATTGTTGGGTATGCAGCTTGATCAATTTTTAGGAGGAGAAGTGGATCGATAATGATCTCTTCGCATTTGTCACCGCAAGATCACTTAGGGCGATATTGCTCACAGGCGACAGAAATTT
>WNGE01012155.1_pt1 | contig 10720 bp, 6 predicted proteins | sample 5400651 | NCBI WGS metagenome assembly WNGE01 (sample SAMN13153370, study PRJNA577476) | soil metagenome | isolation source: 60 cm soil or saprolite under grassland replicate 2 | place: USA:California | collected 2016-06-15
TGGAAACACCTTCGATAGCCGCATCTTCCGTGCAACCTCGACATCCTTCAGGACGGCGAGCGAGGCGTAGGCGACCGAATAGCAACGAGCCATCTCCTCGTAGGGCGAGGCTCCGAACACGACGTTCGTCAGCCGCCTCGTCCGCGCGAGCGTTTTCATCGGCTCGCGCTCCGGCCCGTCGCCCACGAGCAAGAACGCGATGTCGTCGCGGTGCCGCAGCCGCGCTGCCGCCTCGATCAGGGTCTCGAGTCCGTGGTAGTACGCGTGGGTGCCCACGTAGGCGAACGTCTTCTTGCCGCGTAGACCCCAGCGCTCGAGGAGCTCCTCGTCGGGCGGCAGCGGCCGCAGAAACTCGGTGTCGACGCCGTTCGGCAGGAACGAGGTCTTCGCGCGCGGGATGCCTCGGCTCTCGAAGTGGTCGATGAAGCTGGGGGTGACCGTGGACACCTTCCACGACTGGCCGAGGAACACGTTTTCGAGCTTCAGCATAAGCGACAGCATCGTTTCGCTCCGCACGAAACCCAGCTCACGCGCGATGTCGACCTGTAGGTCGGGCACGTTGTAGACGTACGGCACGCCGCGAAGCCATTTCATGAGGAGAGCGACGACGCCCAGCGACAGGGGTTGGGCCTCGACGAACAAACGGTCGGGCTTGCGGCCGACCAATGCGGCCGCAAGCGCGGTTCCGGTAAAGCTGAGGTAGTTCGCCAACCGAACGCGCGCGGAGAAACCGGTCGCCGCGTACAGCCAGGTGCGACGAATCGGGACGTCGTCGATCCTCTCCGCCATCCGCCACCGACCGCGATACCCGGCGAGCGTGACGCCGCTCGGATAGTTCGGCATGCCGGTGAGCACCTCGACCTCTATGCCCTGGTTCCGAAGCTCGCGCGCGAGCGCGCGCAGCCGGATCTGCGGCGCGCCGAGCTCCGGGGCGTAGTACTGGCTCAGGATCAGCCATCGCTCGACCCGCTTCGCCACGATGTTCGTCAGCGTCCGTTGGTACTCAGAGCGGGGATCGCGGAATCGAAGCCGACGAGATCTATCACCGGCGTGCCGTTGAGGTGGCGCACGCCTTCGCTGAACTCGTCCCGCCGCTGAGTCACGACGACGACGTCGGCCTTCTCGACTGCTTCCTCGAGGGTCGCCCGGGCGATCTGGCGAATCTGTGGAAGCTGTCGCTCGAGGTGCGCCAGGTTGCTTCCGAGCATCTCGTCGAGTTGGATGTCCGGGTCGTGGACGACGACGTCGAGTCCGTCCTCCCACAGTTGGCGCACGAGCTCGATCGTCGGACTCTCCCGAACATCATCGGTCTGGGGCTTGAAGCTCAGGCCGAGGACACCGACGCGCTGGCCGCCGAGGCTGTGGATCTTGGCCCGCGCAGCGTCGATCTGCAGGCGGTTGCTCGGGAGCACACTCGCGACGATCGGGAGCTCGACGCCAAGTCTGCGCGCGTTCGCGGTGAGCAGGCGGAGATCCTTCGGCAGGCAAGAACCGCCGAAGGCAAAACCCGGCTGGAGATACGCCGGCGAGATGTTGAGCTTCGTATCCGCACAGAGGATTTCCATCACCTCACGCCCGTCTATGCCAACTGCGCCGCAGACGCGCCCGATCTCGTTGGCGAAGCCAACCTTGAGAGCGTGGAAGGCATTACAGGCGAGCTTGATGATTTCGGCCTGCTCGATCTCGACGCGAAAAATGGGAGCGTCCAGCTTCTCGTACAGTGCCTCGACAGCAGCTCCGGAGCGGTCGTCGACAGCCCCGATGACCGTGAAAGGCGGCGAGTAAAAATCGTCGACTGCGCTGGTCTCTCGCAGGAACTCCGGATTCATCGCCAGCCCGAAGTCGTCTCCGACGGTAAGCTCGGAGTGCGACTCCAGTATGTCGCCGACGACCCTGCGCACGATGCCGGGAAACACGGTGCTCCGCACGATCACGGTGTGGTAGTCGTCCGTTTCCCGGAGCTGACGGCCGATCTCGCGGGCGACATTGATCAGCGTGTCCAGCTGCGTCCGACCATCCACTGCGCTGGGCGTGCCGACGCAGATGAGCGAAGCGTCCGCCCACGCGACGAGGCCGGACGGATCGGACGACGCGCGCAGCAGGCCGGACGACTTCGTGCCCTGACAGCGCGAGGCATCCGGCCGACACGGACCCGACGTAGCCGAGGCCCCACACGAGCAGTTTCATCGTCGATCACCATTCGCGGCAGCGTCCGGACGGACTGCACAGAGGGCGATGATTTGGCCGTGCGTGCGCGAGGGCAAAGCCTCGCCCAGCGCTACAAGGGCGCGAAAGATCGGAAACAACGGCAGCAGCTGTCGCGGCCGCCTGATGAACTTCTCGCGCGCCCACCGTGACAGTGGCGACGAGAAGATGTGAACGGGCGCTTTATCCACGCGAAAGCCGATCGCGGTCAAGATCGAAGCGAGCTCGTCCTCTCCGAAGTATTTGGTCACGTGATGACGTGCGGCGTGCCACCGCCGAAACGCCGTCGACGAGTTGTTCGGGTTCAGCGTGTCGACCGAGATGGCCATACGCCCATCCGGTCGCAGCACCCGGAACATTTCCTCGAGCCCTTTGACCGGGTCGGCGAAGTGCTCGACGGAGCTGAGGCTCACGATCTTGTCGAACGCCGCGTTGTCAAACGGCAGCGATTCGCCGACCCCCTGCTCGTACTGGATGTTCGTCGTGGCGTGGAGCCTGCGTGCGTGGCCCAGCAGCGCATCGTCGGGATCGAGCGCCATGACCTTCCCGACCCGGCGAGCGAATCTTTCCGTCCAAAAGCCGTCGCCGCTGCCGATGTCGAGCAGCGAGTCCGCCGGCCCGAGCTCGAGCATCCTGCACAGCGTCTCGAACTCCCGCTTGCGATTCAGCGAGAGCAGACTGCGGACGTTCCGGTTCACGAGCTCGAGCGACGTCACTGCGCCGCTCGGGCCGCCGCGGGGCGCGCTCATCGTAGGACGCACTGAAAGGCGCGTGCCTCGCGTCACGTCAATGCGACCTCGTGTTCGGGGGCGCGATTGGCGGCCGCCTTTCGGCGCAGGCGGCCGACAACGAGGTACGCCAATCCGACCGCGACTGCAGCACCGAGTCCGGCCGCAACGACGATGTTCGCCGACGGCGCGACGAGCTTCGTCCCAGAGAGCATGAGCACCGCAGCGAGGCCGTTCCGCAGCATCGCCTCCGGGAGGCGAATCGACCATTGGCTGCCGATAAGAACGCCAGGCACCGAGCCGATCAGCAACCAACCGACGACCGTCATGTCGACGTTCCCGGCGACGAAGTGGGCGGCACCCGCCACGTACAGCAAGGCGGCGGCGTGCAGAATGTCTGTTCCGACGACCTTCCGTGCGCGCAGTGGGAAGACGATCAGCATCGTCAGACCGAAGAACGTGCCGCTGCCGACCGACGTGAGACCTACGATGAAGCCGCCGCCGAGGCCGATCGCCACTGCCGCGACCCGATCCCGGTTGCTCATGCGTACGAGACCGGCGCCGATCGCCTTCGCCGGGACGAAGCTCTTAGCGAAGAGGCCGAGGCCACCCACCACGAGCGCAGCGCCGAGTACGCGCCCGGTGACCGCGTCGACGGAGTCGCCGTAGCGATGCGCCATCCAACTTGACGCAGCCACGCCGACGAGAGACATCGGCGCAGAGCCGAAGAACATCCAGCCGGACAGGCGCGCCTGTACGTTCCCGAGCTGCCGGTGTCGGATCGCGCCGATCGTCTTGAAGATCGCACCGTGCGCGATGTCGGTACCGATGGCCAACGTCGGTTGGAAGCCAAATACGAAGACCAGGATCGGCGTCATCAACGAGCCGCCGCCCATGCCGGTCAGCCCAACGAGCGTCCCGATCAGGAGACCGGTTAGGACGTACTGCCAACTCACGTTTCTGTTGTCTCTCTCCTTTTGGGAGTGCCATCGGAGCGTAAACTCGTCGGCCGCGAATGCGTAGGGCGCGTTTGTTGTAGATCGCGTACCGTCACCGGCGTACTTCATTTCGCACCATTCGACGCGGCCCCAGGGCGGAGTACGATCGAACGGAATGGGCGCGCCGACTTTCGACTTTCCAATCGCGCCGGAGCGGCGCGCTGTACCCGCCTGGTTGTGGGCAGTCGCCGGAGGCGCCGCGGCATTCGCAGTTGCAGCAGCCGCCTCGTACAGCGTGGCCGCGGCTTTCGGGGTCGCGGTCGTCATCTCCGCCGCCATCGCGGTCTTCAGTCGTCCTGCAAGCCTGCTGCTGATACTTGCGGCTTCCGTCTACCTCGAAATTGTCCGGGCGCAGGGAACGACGATCAGTCGCCTGCTCGCTCCGTTGGCGTTGGTGACCATCCTCGTACAACTGGTCCGGGGACGAGCGTCGATTCGAGCAGACCGACCGCTCGCGTGGGCCGTTGCCTACTCCGTGTGGGCGCTTGCGAGCGGACTGTGGACGACGAGCACTGCGGGCACGCTGTACCTGCTTCCCTCGCTCGCCATCGCGCTGGTCTACACGGCGGCGTTCGCGTCATTGCTCGACTCGCGGCGTGACCTGGAGCGCGTGCTCGTCGTGTTGGGACTCGCGTCGCTGATCGTGGGCATCATCTCGTTCCCGCGGATCTCCCAGACGCTCGGCTTCGGAGACGTCCTGGAAGCCGGCCGCTCGCGAGGCGGCGTCGGCGACCCGAACTCCTTCGCTGCGCTGCAGTTGGTGACGCTTCCGCTGGTGATCGTGCTCGCCGCGCAGGCGCGTAGACTACGGGCCCAGGTTTGCTTCTACGGCGCAGTCGTCGTCAGCATCGGCTCGATTCTCACGGCGCTATCGCGGGCCGGCTTCATAGGACTGGCGCTTCTGCTCGTCCTCGTCGTCGTGGCGCCGTCCCGCTTCCTGTTCGGGTCGCGTCGGGCCAAGGCGATCGCGCTCGTCATCCTGGCTGTCGGGCTGACGGGGGTCACAGTCCGCCACTCGTCGGCCCTCACGACCCGCGTCCAGACGATCTGGGGCCACGGGAGCCGGGCCACGCAGCAGGGATCAGGACGGCTCGAGCTCTGGAAGGCGGCTCGGACGTCGGTCACGGAGCGTCCGTGGTTCGGCCTGGGCTATGGGGCGTTCCCGAGCGCCTCGAATGCGCTCTTGCTCCGGACGCCCGGGGTCGACCTGCGGTTCTATGAGGGCCGGAAGAATGGAGAACCCGTCCACAACACGTATCTCGAATCGCTGGTCGAGCTCGGTATCGCCGGACCGATTCTCTACGTCGGACTGCTTCTGTCCACCGCTGGTTCTCTGAGACGTACGGCCCGGCGGGCGTTGCGGGCGGACGAGCAGCTCGTGGCGCGGGTTGCGCACGCGCTCATTCTCGGTCTCTGCACGTGGGCAATCGCCTCGATCTTCCTGTCGGGAGAGACATCGCGGCCGTTGTGGATTGTGATCGGGCTTACCTTGGCGTTACCGAAGCTCATCGCGGCGCAGCGCACAGCGGGCGACGTTGCGCGCACCGACGCGCAGTGACCGTGGCGCTATTCGCGGGTGGTCTTTCGTATCGGGTGCGGTGCGCGTGCGTGAGCGGATCGGTCAGCGCTCGTACGCACCGATGTCAGGCCCCGCGCCCAGAGGGCGTGCGCCGCCCGCGTGATCGTTCGCGGCCGTCCACGGCCAGCTCGCCGTGCTCTCCGCTGGGCTCCCGCTTTGAATATGGAGGTCGCGGTTCGGATAATCGAGGAACATCGGGTCGGCAAAGATGTTGCCGCCGCTCGTGTTCTCCGTCGAGCAACCGGTCTGGATGGGGGCGACGATGTAGGCCGAGATGACGTTGTGGTCGATCGTGACGGGCCCGGTGGGGCAGGAATCGTGAGCGACACCGTAGTCGCCTGTGTAAAGGATGTTGTTGCGAATCGTTAGGTTGTAGACACCGCCGGCGCCGCCGATGACGATCGCGGAGTATTTGCTCGCGGCGACGGTGTTGTCGACAACGACGCTGTCGTGATTTGCGGGGTAGATCTGCATACCGAAGCCGTACGAGTGGTTGTAGATCTCGTTGTTGGCGATCAGATCGTTCCCGCCCTCGATGTAGATGCCGTGGCTTTGATGCTGGCCTGACACGTGGTGCCAGCCGTTGTCGTGGATCTCGTTGGCGAGCAGGTAGAGGTAGCTCGTCGTGTTGTCGGCGAAGATGCCCTGGTCCTGGCCGTAGCGGATCTCGTTGCCCGAGAGCTCGACGTGGTTGGCGCCGCCCCACAGGTAGACGTTCGCGTCCGAGGTGCCGAGCGCGTTCTCGATCAGGAACCCGTTCAGGCGGAAGTAGGAGCCCGTGATCTGAAGCGGATACCAATTGCCGCCGGCTCCAGAGGCGGCCGGGTGCAAGACAACCGTGTCGCCGGGGCTCGCCATGACGGTGATGGGCGCCGCCGCCGTTCCCGCGCGCGCGAATACGAGGTTCTCCGTGTACGTCCCGGCGAGCACGAAAGCCGTCTGACCGGGTTGGAGCGTGTTGAGCGCCATCTGGATCGTCCGCCACGGAAACGCCAAGGTTCCAGGATTCGCGTCCGAGCCCGTCGTCGACACGAAGTACACGAGGCCGGTCGACGCCGCCAGTCCTGCGGGAAGCGCCGTGCCGACGATGTCGCAGTTACCCGTGGCGGCGGACAGCGAGGCCTGTGGGGACCGATTACCGGCTGCGTCGCGTGCTTCGACCGCAAGGTCGTATGTCGTCCGGCAGGCGAGTCCGCTGAACGTATAGCTCGTGCTCGCGATCGTCGCGACCTTGGTCCCACCAAGGTAGACGTCGTAGGCAGTGACGCCGACGTCGTCGGTCGAGGCGCTCCAGTTGAGCGTGATGCTGGCGGCGGACGTATCGGACGCGACAAGCCCCGTCGGTATGGACGGAGGTGAGACGTCGCAGACCTTCTTGCCTTTGCTGTGGCACGACCGTGCTGCCGACCCGGGGACGGCCGACAGCGTCACGACCGCAGCAATCAGAGCGGCAAGCAGGAACGCACTTGTGGATGGCCACCCCCGGCCGGACATGGCAATGACTTTCTCGCTCTGAGGCGAAGTTCCTCTTCTCCGGATTTTACCGCGCCTACGCGCATCTGGGGCGCTTCGTCAGAGCGCTGAGCGGAGGCGGTGCAGCGGTCGGTGCTCGATGAGCACGAGCGCGACCTTGTCGACTCCCAGGGCCGCGAGAGCAGCCCGCAACGCCTCCGCACGATCCCGGCGGGTTCGGCCGTCCCTCGCGACAACGAGCACGCCGTCCACCACGGACGCCAGCGGGAGCCCGTGCGCGACCGAGAGGAGCCGCGGACAGTCGAAGAGCACGTAGCTCGCCTCCGCCGAGACTTGCCGCACAAGATCGGCCAGGCGTTCGGGCGATGCCAGCGGCGCGACAGTCGACGATGCGGCCGCGCCGACAGGAAGGAGCATCAGGTGACCTTCGCGAGTGTCGGCGAGGGAGACGCCGCCGTTGCTCGAGGGTCGAAGCGATACCTGCCGGCAGGCGTCCGACGCTGCGATCCTGCCCTCGAGCACGCCGAGCAGCCCGGCCGCGGTGTCGTCCGCTGTGTTCGGCATGTCGAGCAGGCCGCGCAGCCTCGAGCGACGCCCGTCGGTCTCGACACACACGACGTCTTGACCCGCCTGCGCAAGCGCCACGCCGAGGTTCGCGACGACTGAGGACGTATCGTCGTCCTCGAGCGCGCTGGTGACAAGCAATGCAGGCCCCAGTGCTGCGGAGCGAAGCTGGACATTCGCCCCGAAAAGGTCAAGAGCTTCGATTGCAGGCGTCCTCCGTCGAACGCTTCGCTCGGAGTTGCGCGACGCGAGAAAACCGTCCGGCAGCACGCCGATGACGGGTGCGCCGAACGACTCCTCCGCCTGGCGGCGTCCGCGAATGCGGTCGTCGAGTGCGTCACGGGCGAACGCCAGGATGAATCCGAGGACAAGCCCGAGGGCGCCGGCGAACGCGAGCACCTTCGTCGGCTGCGGCGAGACGCGCCCCGGTTCGAGATGAGGTGGGTTGAAGACGCTGACGACGATACGAAGCGGACCTGTCTGCCGGAACGAGGCGGAGACGCCGAGTTGCTGCCGGATCAGAGACTTGAACGCGGTCGCCAAGGCGTCGAGGACCTGGATTGCTTGGCGCTTGCTCGACGAGTCGTAGCTGACGCCCAGAACCGAGCTATCCGGCTTCACCTGAACCGTGATCTTCTTGAGCAAGTCAGAAGAAGAGATCTGTAGGTTCAGCTGCCGCGTCACCTGGGTCGCGACGACGTCGCTCTCGAGGATGTTGGTCATCGTCTGCGTCAGCGGGAGGTTGCCGAGCTGGGGCTGGACCGAGCCGCCCCCTTGCGCGACGAGGATCCCCATCGAGGCGCGGTACACCGACGGTTGACGATGGACGAAGAACGCGGCGCCGGCGATTGCGAGCGCCGGCACGAGCACGATCAACCACCCTTGCCGCGTGACCAAGCGAAGGTAGTGACGAAGCGCGAAACCTTGGTCAGCCAACGTGGGTCACCTCGACGCAGGGGCACGTACGAGCTTCACAGGCTAGCGCTGCATCTCGCGAAAACCAACAAGACGCACGGGTCGTCGTTCGAGCTACCGCAATCGCCGTACGAGGCACTAATACGAATGCAATTCAAATCAGGCTAGAGAATGCTGCGGTCGAATAGCGAAACTTTGCATTCGATCCCGGGTTGGGCACGCTCGGCCCTGTCAACTGCGGTAGAGGAGCGGCGTTGGGAACGAGGCACGGAGGACCGCGGTCGATCTTGGCGCTGTCTCTCGCGATGACTGCGTTGACGCTGCTCCTTGGAGGGAGCCACGTGTTGGCCGCCGAAACGACGACGTACCGCGACGACGTTCTTGCCGACAGCCCCACGGCCTACTGGCGGCTCGACGAAACCGCAGGCACGACCGCGGCCGATCAGCTGAGCGCGAACCCGGGCACGTACACGAACGGCGTCCTCGTCGGCGAGCCGGGCGTGCTCGCCAGCGAGCCTGATCGCTCGGCTTCGTTCGACGGCGTCAACGACTACCTACTCGTGCCTGCGTCGAGCTCGCTCAGCCCGACGAACGGTGTGACAATCGAGTTCTGGGCCAAGCGCCGTGCAGCGTCGGGCACGTACCAGGTCGTCGTCGGCAAACCGGGTGACGGCCAATCGAAGAACGAGACCTACTCCGTCTGGCTGAACACGGGAAATTCGTACCAAGCCTTTTTCGGCAACGGAACGACGTTCGTGAGCGTAGCCACCGCTGCCGTCAAGGACACGAACTGGCACTACATCGTCGCGACCGACGATCGCGCCACGGCGAAGATCTACCTGGATGGCGTCCTGAAGGCATCGACGTCGACGACGCTGCAGCTGACCGCCAACACGAAGCCGCTGAACATCGGGCGCGCCAACAACAACGCGTACTTCTTCAACGGCTGGCTCGACGAAGTCGCCGTCTATCCGACCGCGCTCTCGGCGACGCGGATCCAGGCCCGCTACGCGAAGGGAACGACAGACCTCGTCCCGCCCAACGTCACTCTCGTCGCGCCGGCTGACGGCGGCTCGCTCGCGAGCTCGAACATCACGTTCAGCGGCACAGCCGGCTCTGCTGCCGGCGACTCCAGCGCCGTAACGGTCAACGTCTACAGCGGCACGACCGCCACGGGAACCCCTGCCCAAATACTCAGCGCGACCCGCCAGCTGGACAACTCCTATTCCGTGTCGGCGACGCTTGCGGACGGCACGTGGACGGCGCAGGCGAAGCAGAACGACTCAGCCGGCAACACCGGCCTCACGTCGCCACACACGTTCACCGTCGCCGCTCTCGCGCCGGTGGCGACGGTCTACGGCCCATCGAACCCATCGAATCAGAGCACCGCAACCTTCACCTTCTCGGCCGACAGGCCGGCGACCTTCCAGTGCTCGCTCGACGGCGCCGCCTTCGCCTCCTGTACGAGCCCGCAGACGTACTCGGGTCTCGCCGAAGGTAGCCACGCATTTCAGGTCAAGGCGGCGGGGCAGGCCGGAAGCACCGGCACGGCGACGTACTCGTGGACGGTCGACACCGTTTCGCCTCCGACGCCCACCATCGGCTCGAACCCGCCGAACGAGACCGAGTCGACGACCGCTTCGTTCGGATTTTCGGATGCCGATGCGGGCGCGACGCTGCTCTGTCAACTGGACGGCGACGTCTTCGCCACCTGCACGAGCCCCCAGGCGTACTCGGGGCTCGCGATCGGTGTCCACACGTTCGCGACAAAGGCGAGCGATGCAGCCGGCAACGAGAGCTCGATCGCCAGTTACACGTGGACAGTCGAGGCAAGAACGATCCCACAGCCGACGCTCAGCGCCGCTGCGCCGGACCCGAGCACCTCGTCGAGCGCGAGCTTCAGCTTCTCCGATACCCGGTCCGACGTCAGCTTCGAGTGCAGCGTCGATGGCGCCTCGTTCGTCGCGTGCACGAGTCCCACGAGCCTGACCGATCTGACGGAGGGGTCGCACACGTTCCGGGTTCGGGCGGTCGACGCAGCCGGCGATGTCAGTCCCGCGGCGAGTCACACCTGGACGGTCGACACGACCGCTCCGAGCGAGACGATCACCTCGGAGCCGGCGAATCCGAATAGCAGCTCGAGTGCGAGCTTCTCCTTTACGGCCGGTGAGACCGTGAGCTTCGAGTGCTTGCTCGACGATGCCGATCCGATCTCCTGCACGAGCCCTAAGACCTATTCCGGCCTCACCGATGGCAGC
>WNGE01008767.1_pt1 | contig 10719 bp, 8 predicted proteins | sample 5400651 | NCBI WGS metagenome assembly WNGE01 (sample SAMN13153370, study PRJNA577476) | soil metagenome | isolation source: 60 cm soil or saprolite under grassland replicate 2 | place: USA:California | collected 2016-06-15
TGGGCGGCGAGATGATCTTCAAAGCCAGCGAGGACGGTCGCGAGCCGCGACTCGGCGGCATAGCCGAGCGGTTGGCCGACGACTTGAACAAGCTGACCGGATATGAGACTCGCTCGCTGGTGCTGGGACACCTGCAGCGCGGAGGCCAACCGACGCCCACCGACAGGCTGCTGGCGACCAGGTTCGGCGCGGCGGCAGTCCGCGCCATCGAGTGCGGAAAGAAGAACGTCATGGTCGCCCTCCAATCGTCAAACATCACCACCGTCCCTCTCGCGATCGCGATCCGCAAACGCAAACAGGTCCCGCGGGATTACGACGTCATCCAGTCGGCGCGCGATCTGGGAGTCTCTTTCGGCGACGAATAATATGACGCACACGCTTCGCACAACCGCCAAACGCTGGGGCATCGAGATCTGCACGTCCATGCCCCTGCCTCTGTCCCTTTTCGCCGCCGGTGTCTTCATGTGCTTTGCTTACATTAAGGAGGGGGGACCAGTCTGGGGAGTGGTCGTATTTGTTGTATGGACTATTGTTCTTATGGTAAGGGCAGTCGCAGACGTACTGTCACTACTGTGGAATAAGATTGTCATTGACGATCAGGCCATTTCAGGCCACATCTATGAAGAATGTTTCAGCCTGCGATGGAAAGAAGTGATCGCGGTCTGGGATTCGACTTCGCAGAATCAGCCTTGCTTGAATGTAGGCGCGCGCGATGGAAAAGTCACAATCCCGCTGAAGTTTTTCAATGAAAAACTGCTGCGCGATCTGATCCACCTCCACGTCGCGCCCGAAGCCCTCGAGAAAGACGCGATCAAGCGGATGCCCGACTATCAAGTTCGAGACGCGGCGAATGAAAGGGTCATCAGGCAAGCGGCGGACGAGAGCCTTCGCGTTGGGGGGAATGCTTTCCTCAAAGGCCTGGGATGGGTCATCGCGCTTCTATTTCTGTACCTTGCGGTATCGTGTTGGCGTACTGGCAAAGGCGCAGCGTCGTTGCTTTTCCTGCTCCTGACCCCCCTGCAAATATACTTGATTCTGGCCAGCGGTTCGGTAGAGATGGGTAGAGACTCTGTCACCTACATCACTCCAATCGGCAGGCGCCGAATCTGGTGGGATGAAGTTACAGAGGTCGAGACGGACTGGAACGAAGGAGCGCTGGTTTTTATAGGACCGAACAAACGCCTGAAGGTAATCGGCCCCACGTTTTGGCGGGGAAAGGACAAAGAGAGGATGCTGAGACTATTTTCGGCGCAGGTCGAAACTCGCGGCATCGATGTGAAGCGAAGGTACACAGTGATATGGCGTCTGAACAAGAATACGAAGGTAAAGTCGAAGAGCCAGTGAACGAAACGACGACCCTCTATCGCCCTGTCGGGCAGGAAGAGTTTGATTTGATCAGGTCCGGCGGTTATCGGGAATTCCCGCCGCGATTGCCGCATCAGCCGATTTTCTACCCCGTCCTCAACGACGAATACGCCACACGGATCGCGCGCGATTGGAACACCAAAAGCGGATCGCGGCGAGGATTCGTGACCCGCTTTCAAGTCCGCACGGACTTTCTGCGGCGGTATGAAGTCAAAACCGTCGGCTCCTCGATTCATCAGGAGTACTGGAGTCCGGCTGAGGACTTGCCGGAATTCAATCGCAACATCGTCGGGGCGATCGAAGTCATCGCGGAATATCAAGGGTGAGCTACATCGGCTCTTAGTACCGCGAGCCGTAAATCCTCTAAGGGTATTGGGGGTGACCCGTGCTGTACCGGTCACTCAACCCTCGGCGCATTTACTAGATCTGTTTTCAATCGTGTATACGGGATCGGCATTTGTGTTTGCGGCAAAGAACGCGTCAATAGAACGCGGATGACGCGGATGCGGCGGATTGACGCCGATGTTTTCAGGCTTTATCCGCGATGATCCGCGCCCGTCCGCGTCATCCGCGTTCTATTGACCCGTACACCGATGTGAAATCCGCTCTAACTGACGGCGGATGTTTTAAGCGGTCGCCGCCTCTTTCACTCGCTCGTCGATCAATTTGCTCATTTCGTAAGTCAGGCTTTCGCGGCTGGCGAAGAGGTCCCAGACCATCGCGTTCGACGACGGAGGGTTATCGCAAACGATGCGTTGGGCCAGACGAAAACGGTCAATCGGGCTCGGGTGCGTGTCGTCTTCGGTCGTCGGGCGAGTGATGATGTCGTTGATCTGGTTCTCGATCATCTGCTGATCGAAGGCCTCCGTCGACAGTTGCAGTTGGTAGAGGTTTTTCAGGTCGCGGCGGGCCCGGGCGGCATCCTCGATCTCCTTCGACGCGACGCTGTTGAATTCGACTTCGCGGCGGATGACGTGGCGCAGCCCCTCCTCGAAAGATTCGGCGCCGTAGTTTCGCACGGCCACGCGGTCGGCCAGTATTTCCTGCAACCGCGTGGCGCCGTGAGTGATGCGGCGGAAGATGAAGTGATAGACGCGCAGGAACTGGAAGGCTATGTTCCACCACACGGCCTGTCCGGCCAGCGCCATCGCGTAGGCGAACTTCGTCATGTCCAGTTCGACGCGCATCGCCACGTCTCCGCCCGCCGTGTCGCGGTGCGAAAAATGGCCGTATTCATGCGCCAGCACCGCGCGGAACGCGTTCTGCCGCATTTCGTTCAACGCGCCCACGCCGAGGATCAAAATCCGCTTCGCGCGATCCTGCAACTTCTCGCGGAAGCGGCCCTTCTCGTAAACGGCCAGATCGCAGCCTGGCGTGACGCGGATTTCGTCGATCGGGCGCGTGCCCATGGCCTGCGCCACCTCACGCGTCAACGCCCACAGCGCTGGCGCCTCTTCTGGTTTCAACGCGCGGCCCGGGTCTTCGCTTTCGATTTTGACGAACAGCGAGCGGATCATCTTGTAAACCGTCACCACCGCCGCGACGACCACGATCAGCGCGAGCTTTACTGGTATGCGTCCGATTATGAAGAAGCTGTAGATGATCGACCCCGCCACCCCCAGCACAAGAAATATCACCACTGGCAGCGAGACGTAGTAATAGACGCCCGCGACGTTGATCAGCCGCTTATACAGGCTCCGCAACGAAATCTCTTTCGATCCGGTCGCCCCGTTCGGATCGGCCTCCTCGATCGAGCGCAGCGTGAGGTTCGAGAAGAGCTTGCCGAGCGCAAACAGCGCCACGAGGCCGACGATCCACGCCCCGACCAGATAGAGCGCGTAATAAAGGTAGCGTCAGGTTTGGGCTCGTGTGTGAACGCCCGAGTCCAGGAATTCTTGTGCGGCTTCGGCGGACAATCCCAGGCTCTGCGCCTTTTTGATCTCTTCTTCCGCCTTCTCCCAGTCTTCGTCGCGAGCTGCGAGAAACGCGAGATAGTAATGCGTCTCCAGCAGATCAGGGTGATTGGCGGCGAGCGCATTCACCGCCGCGCGGGCTTCCTTGACGTTGTCCAGCTCAATTGCGATTTGCGCCACAATCACTGCGTAAGACGGGTCATCGTTGCGGTTCTGAGCCTGATACGCGGCCAGCGCTTTTTTGGCCATCTCCAGCGCGCGCATCCTGTCGTCATTCGACGATTGTTTGCCTTCGCCCGGGTGGTCCAGAAACCGCGCCAACGAGGACAGGTTCTCGGGCGAAGAATTCATTTCACAGGCGCGTTCAAGGTAACGCATCCCCTCGTCGGTCTTCCCCGAAAGCGCCAGCACCGATCCAAGGCGGCGATAGACGTGATCGTAGCTCGGCGCCTTCTCCATCACCTGCCGATAGAGTGTCGCCGCCCGCTCGTAATCTTCCTTGTCGTAAGCTTCCGTGGCGGCTTTGAACGTTTCGACGGATTTCGGAGCGACCTTCTCAAGCTCCTTCCAAATGGCCCTCTCGCGATTCATGTTGCGGCCCGGAGCGGTTTGTGACGGCGATTGCGACCGGCCCGGCTGAGCGAAGGTCAGAGCGGCGAGAATAACAGTAATAACGGTCAAGAACCTCTGGGATGTAATCTGGCGCATATTTTTTCTCCTAGGCTTTCGGCGGAAGGGGCTGTGTGTATAAGTGGGACAGACTTTAGTCTGTTCATCCCTATTTCATGCCGCGGACGGACTTGTGAGCTTTGAGAAATAAGCGCAACAACGCAATCTAAAGTGACGCTGCGACACAAGCCAGACAATGAACGGCGCCCCAAAGGCTATTGCCCCATTGTGTTTGTTGCGCTTGTTTCTCAAAGACCACAAGCCTTTCCAACTGTAGGTTAAATGTGCTTCGATAGCAATCGCAGCAACACAGGCTCGACCTCGCGGCGGATCGCTTCGTTCGCGTAACCGATCCACGAGACGTCGGTCGTTGTGTCGAGCGGCGCGTCTAGCGGACGTCCGCGTCCGTCGGTGATGATCACGCCCGCTTCTTCGGCGATCAAGACTGTGCAAAGGTCGTAAGGGTGGCAGGCATGCCCAACAGGCTTGCCCTCGCGTTTGAATCGTTCGTAGAGCAGACCGCGCGCGTCGAGGAGCATCCGGTCGCGCCCCGTCATCAATTCGTAAAGCTGACCGCCGGTCGAGAGGTACTGGTCGTCGAACATAGCGGTCTTGCTCGCTTCGAGTCCGCCGATGATTTCGCGCGCCAGTTCTTCTTCGATGGCCGCGAAAATCTCCTTGCCGCCGGGAAAGGGATGAAAGACCGAAGCGAAGCCTTCCTTGATCGTGATCGCGGCCGAAGGCCGAGGCCGGAAGGACGTCCGTTCGCCGGCGCCTAGATTCGTCGTCTCGCCGCGGGCGCCCCGGCCCCGAATCGCCCGGAGCGTGTCGGCCATCGCGGCGCGCGTCGTAGGGATTTCAACCTGAACGGCCACGTCGGTGTCTCGGAGCGAAGTCTCGTCTCCCTTGTTCGGCGCCAAACCCGCAAGCCACCATGCGCTGCGTTTGTTGTACATGATCGGGCGGGTGCCGTCTATCGGGTCGACGATCAATCGCGCCCGGCATTTGTCAATCGGAGTCCCGGCGGGAAAAGCCAGCGGCTGCTCGTCGTTGACGCCCTCGCAGATCAGCGCGAATGAAAGCGCCGGCTGCAGGTGTTCAGCCAGCGCGGGCAGCAGCGCCGTTTCGACCGAGCGGTCAATGACATAAATCTTGTCGGCGGCGGTCTCGAAAGCGATTGCGGAGAGCGATTCGGACGATTGCCGCCGCAATTCCCCCAGGACGTGATCGCGCACAACTTCGCCGACGGTCGCTAATCGCCGGGATATTTCTTCATGATCATATTCCATCAAATCCTCCGAAACCCCCTGGGTACGCATCGCTTCCAGCGTGCAGTATTGGGGAAAGACGTATTGTCGGAATCAGACTCTACCGAAGCCGCCTAGCTTGCGTCGAGTGATTATCGTTTGCAATCCTGCGCGCCCGGCCCCAATCGCGCTGCGGGCCTCCAATGCTCCTCCGCCCATGACTGCACGCTGGAAGCGATGCTTACCCAGGGGTGATTTTCATTCTTTCAGGGCGCCGCCGCGCGACGTAAAGTTTCCTCGGGTAAAACGTGGCAGCTTTGACTGACGGTCAGGCCGCGAAACAGAAACGCCACATTCAACCGTCTGGGTGTCTTGCCGCGCAATCGCTGTTAAGAGATAAGCTTGCGCGAAGTTGCCCGGACTCTGACTCGCTGGCACGGTCGTTGCGGAACTCCTTTTTCATGAGAGCGCGAGACCTGGCAAGCGAGCTAAAGATAATTGGCGGCTGCGCGCTGGCGATAACCGCCGTCTGGTTATGCGCGCTAATCGTTACCTCACGCGCGCTGCGAAAGACTGACGAGACAGTGACGCTCGATCCCAACCGCCGTCCCGGCGCAATCTCGCCGCCCGCCATCTCTTCGGCCCCGTTGCCGGAAGCCGACAGCGATTTGGAAATCGTCGGCGACCAGATTGCGAAAGCCATCGTCCACCTGAACCGTGGGCGGCGCGAGGCCGCCTTGCATGCGCTCGATCAGGCGCAGAGCACTTCGCGGCGAGCGCTCGCGAGTCGCCCGGTTACAGACAAGATTAATGAAAGGCTAAAATTGGCCTTGCGAGAAACGGAACAGGCGCGGCGCCAGATCGCGCGCGGAAAGTCCGTCGCGGCGGCGCTGTCGCTGCGCAAACTTGCCCGTCAACTCGACGCCGTGTGATCTGAAATCCTCAATTTTCAGTCTCGCCCTTCTCCGCCAATTCATCTTTGACGCCGAAGCGCTCGGCCATGCGATATAGCGTGCGCCGGTCAATGCCCATGACCTCGGCGGCGCGGGTGCGGTTTCCGCCAACAACCTTGAGCACGTGCAGCAGATAGCGGCGTTCGAGTTCTTCGAGCAGCGGCAGATCGTCGTAGAGGGCGGCGAGCGGCGAACGGGCCGCCGCCAGCGCCTCTTCGGACTGTAGCTTAGGCGGCAAATCTTCCGGGGCGACCTCCGACCCGCGCGCCCGCAGCGCCGCATATTCCACGGCCGATTCCAGCTCTCGCACGTTGCCCGGCAAGTCATAGGCGACCAGGACTTTGACCGTTTCTTCTAAAAATCTCAGCGCTCGGCCGACAGTGTCTCGCGACGCCCGCAGGAAGCGTTCGGCCAGGAGGGGGATGTCGCTCCGCCGCTCGCGCAGCGGGGGTGGACGCAGCGTGAATACGTTCAGGCGATAGAAGAGGTCTTCGCGGAAGCGCCCCGACGCCACTTCTTTTTCGAGGTCGCGGTTGGTCGCGGCGACGACTCGCGCGTCCACTTGGACGGGCCGCGCGGCGCCGACGCGCCGAATCTCCCCCTCCTGCAGCGCGCGCAACAGCTTGACCTGCATCGCCGGGCTGGTTTCGCCGATCTCGTCCAGGAAGAGCGTCCCGCCTTCGGCCTCTTCCCACAGACCCTTGCGATCGACGACCGCGCCCGTGAAGGCGCCGCGCACGTGGCCGAAGAGTTCCGCTTCGAGTAGCGTTTCAGTGAGGGCGCCGCAGTTGACCGGCACAAACGGGCGCAAGGCGCGGGCGCTGTGTTGATGAATCGAGCGCGCCACCAACTCCTTACCAGTCCCGGACTCGCCGATGATCAAGACCGTCGAACGGGTGGGGGCGACGCGCGCGATCTCTTTATAGAGTTCGAGCATGGCCGGCGAGCGCCCTATCAGACCGGCCATGCCAGCTTGCCCGTGTCTCGGGCGCTCGGCTTCGGATGTCGACCGGGGGCCCTTGCTCGACTCTTCCGAGCGCTCCAGCGCCCGCCGCGCGACGGCGATGATCTCTTGAACTTTGAACGGCTTCGAGATGATGTCCCAGGCGCCTTCGCGCGACGCCGCCACCGTCGTGTCGAGCGCGCCGAAGCCGGTGATCAACACAACCGGGCATCGGTCGCGCATCTCGCGCAGCAGGTCGAGGCCGGACATTTCGGCCTCCAGGTTGATGTCACTCACCACTAGATCGAACTTCTCACGCGCCGCCAACTCGATCGCCCGCTCCGGCGTCTCGGCGGTCTCGGCGCTCCAGCCCTGCGCCGTGAAAAGCTCGCGCAACAGGTTGCACGAAGCCCGATCGTCATCAACCACCAAAATTCGCTTCATAAAATTTCCTTCCCGCCGCGCCCGCTTCTGCGGAGAGTGGACAGGATTTACAGGATTTTTCAAGATTCACTCAATTCGCAAAATCCTGAACAATCTTGTAAATCCTGTCCACCCTCATTGTTCTGTGACGCCGTCGCGGACGATCCGAGCTCCTCGGCGCCTTTCAAAGCCGGGAAGCGCAAACGAAAGCGAGTCCCTTGTCCGGATTCGCTCTCGACCTCGATCTGGCCGCCGTGTTCCTGCATAACGTGGCTGACGACGACCAGGCCCAGCCCGGCGCCTTTGCCCCTCTCCTTCGTCGTGTAGAGCGGTTCGAAGATATGCGCCTGAGTCTCGCGCGACATGCCGCAACCGGTGTCGGCGACATCCACGATGACCTGCGCCTCGTCGCCGTTGTTCGACTGGGCGCCCCAGTCCGCGCCCCAGTCCGCAGAGGATGTCGCAATCCGCAAGCTTCCGCCCGACGGCATCGCGTCGAGCGCGTTGTTGATGAGGTTGATGAAGACCTGCTGCAAATAATCGGCGTCGCCCGCGATCGGCGGCAGGCGCGGATCGAAGGCCGTCTCCAAGCAGACCTGACCCGTTTCCAGAGCCGGCCCGGTCGCGTCGCAGACGCGGCGCAAGAGCGCGTTCAGGTCGAGCGGGTTCAGTTCAGCCGTCTCCGCCCGCGTGCGGTCGAGCATCCGGCGCACGATCCTCTCGATCCGTTCGATCTGCTCGACGATGATTTCGATGCGCGACTCGGCGGCGACCGGCTTGTCGCGCAATTCGCCGCTCATCAACTGCGCGTGGCAACTGATCAGATTGAGTGGTGTACCCACTTCGTGCGCGAACTGCGCGGCGGTCTGTCCGGCGGCGGCCAGACGTTCGAACTGCGTCAGCCGGCGCGTAGTCCGCCACAACTCCAGGTTGGTGGCCGCGAGCTGTTCGTTGCGCTGTTGCAACTGCGCGGTCGCCTCGCGCACGCGCTCGCGGAGCAAGGCCTGGCGACGCTCCCGCTCGCCGGTCATCTCGCGCACTTGAGAGAGCAGGCTATTGAACTCTTGCGAGAGGCGTCCCAGCTCGTCGGGCGGTCGCGGCGGCGCCTGCGCCTCCAACTCGCCCGCCTTGGCGCGGGCGATTACTCCGAGCAAGCGCTCGATGGGCGTATAGACCAGGCGCCGGAAGAGCAGATAGGTCGAGAGCGTGGTCAACGCCACGGCGACGAGCGCGATCCAGGCGGCTTGCCGCGCATAGCGCACGGCGATTGACGGAATATTGTCCAGGCGCTCCGACACTTCGACGGCGCCGCTGACGCGTCCCCGGTCCCCGGTCCTTTGAATCGGCGCGAAGACTCGATAGAGCGTGTTGCCGACATCTGAGCGCTGTTCGGTTACGACACTGGAAGTCAGGCCGCTGCGCAGGGCGGTCTTCGTCTCTTCCGGAATCTCCTCGGCCGGCTCGCTGCCCGCAGCCGCCACGCGTTCGACGAAGACGCCGCCCGCGCGCTCCCAGATGCGCACGTCGACCACGTTAGGGCGCGTGCTGCGCACGAGCGCCACGGCGTTCGCCATGTCCTGCGGGCCGCCCGTCGTCGGTAGATCGGAGATCGCCTCCGCGAGACTGATCGCCTGCCATTCGGCCAGCGCCTTCTGCTCGTCGCGCACAAGGTCTACGACCCGCGCGCTGATGGTCAAAAGCGCGACGATCAGTACGGCGACGGTGATCGCCGAGGCGAGCAGCGTGGTCTTTGTGTGAAGTTTTAGCGGTCGCATGGTTTCGATTGACAATCTTATCAAAGGCGCTACATCCTGCGACAGCGGCGCTCATCAGGCCGGGGCGATTGCAAAGTCCTCAGAGAGGACCTAAAGCTCAAAACTTACAACCTACAAAAGCGCCGACTGACTTTGCAGAGCCTTGCTAGGGCCGCATCCTTCATCCTTTAGAGGATCGTATGGTAAAAATCATCGAAGCATATCAAAACTTGCAGTCTGCGCAGGAGGCCCTGAAGCTGATTGCGGAGAGCGTGGGCGAGCCAGGGCGCCTCTCAATCATCGGCCCCGGACAGTCTCAGATTAACGATAAATCGCGTTTCAACAATCCCTGGTTGTGGGGCGTCGCGCTGGGCGCGGTTGTGGGATTCGCGCTGCCCGGCGGCGGCCACCTGCTCCTCGCCGGGCATCTGGCGCGCGCCGTGGCGATGCACGCGCTGGGGGTGACCGCCAAAGGCATAATTGCGGGCGCGGCCACGGGCGGGACGGTAGACCTGTTGAGACGCCTGGGACTCGACCGCCAGTCGGCGTTGGAGGCGGCCGAGGTCGTCGCGCAGGGCCGATACGCGATAGCGCTCGACGGCGATTGGGTGACCATGCAACGCGCGAGGATCGTGCTCGGCGTCCGGCGGCCGCCGGACCCATACCTCTTCGAGATGGTTCGCCGTTACGGTTATGAGTATCAATCTTTTCTCTCGCTCTATGGCGGCATGGAGTCGTGGGTCTCAAGCGACCCGGAGGCCGCCGTCGTCTATCGCCGCGTCGGGCGCGTGGCCGTGGTGGCCGCCGCTCCGCTCGCCGCGCGCGGGGACCTGCTCGAAGTCACACGCCGCTTTCTCGACTTCTGCGGGAAACAGAAGCTCGATTGTCTGATGCTCCCGGTCGGAGGCGAATACGCGGCGATCGCGCGCTCCTGCGGCATGGCGCTGCTCCACATCGGCGAGTCCGGGTACTTCAAACTCCCCGAATGGCGCCCCGCCGGCGACCGCGCGAAGAAAGTGCGCGCCGGCGTCAATCAGGCGACACGGGCTGGCGTGAGCGTCGAGCCTTACGACCCGTCGCAGCGCCTCGACCCGCGGGCGCGCGCCGAGATCGAAGAGATCTGCCAGGCCTGGGTCAATACCCGTGAGGTGGACGCGCTCGGCTGGCTGCTGGAGCTTGATCCGTTTCACCTCTCCGAGAACAAACGGTACTTCCTCGCCCGCCGGTCCGACGGAAAGCTGGAAGGCATGCTCGTCTGTTCGCCGATCTACGCGCGCGACGGCTGGTACCTGGAAGACCTGATACGGCGGCCAGGCGCCGAGCGCGGCGTGAGCGAGCTGTTGATAGTCGAAGCGCTCAAACGCTTCGCGGCCGAAGGCGCCAGGCTGGCGACTCTCGGCACATCGCCGCTCGCCGGGGTCGAACCGCAAGGTCCATTCAAACAGACCTCCC
>WNGE01011620.1_pt2 | contig 10719 bp, 8 predicted proteins | sample 5400651 | NCBI WGS metagenome assembly WNGE01 (sample SAMN13153370, study PRJNA577476) | soil metagenome | isolation source: 60 cm soil or saprolite under grassland replicate 2 | place: USA:California | collected 2016-06-15
GCGGCGCGACAGCGCCGCCTCGCGGATGAGGTAGCCGTCGCTGCGTGCATGCGGGCCGAAGGGCGTGTTGATCACGAGATCGCAGCTGCCGCGGCGGATCAGGTCGACGACGCTCGTGCGGCCGCTCTCCTCGCTCAGCTTCCCGACGCGCTCGACCGCGAGGCCGGCGGTCTCGAGCGTCAGCGCCGTCCCGGGCGTGGCGACGAGCACGAACCCGAGGCCGGCGAGCGCGGCGGCGACCGGCGCAATCGCGCCCTTGTCGGCCTCGCAGACGGAGAGGAAGGCGGTGCCCGTGCGCGGCAGCGGCCGCCCGGCGGCCCGCTCGGCCTTGTCGAACGCGCTCGGCAGGTCGGCGGCGGTCGCCATCACCTCGCCGGTCGCGCGCATCTCGGGTCCCAGCACCGTGTCGGCGCCGGGAAAGCGGGCGAACGGGAGCACGGCGGCCTTGACGGAGACCGTCCGCGGCAGCGTCTGCGCCGGCAGCCCGATCTCCGGGAGCCGCGCCCCGGCGATCAGCCGACAGGCGGCCCGGACGAGGTTGACGCCGGTCGCCTTCGACGCGAACGGCACCGTCCGCGACGCGCGCGGATTGACCTCGAGCACGAAGACCTCGCCGTCGGCCACGGCCAGCTGCACGTTCATCAGCCCGACGACGCCCATCGCCGAGGCGAGGCGCCGCACGATCTCCCGCACCTTCATGTCCGTGACGGGAAGCAGCGACGGGGCCGGCAGCACGCAGGCCGAGTCGCCGGAGTGGACGCCTGCCTCCTCGACGTGCTGCATCACCGCCGCGACATAGGTGTCCCGCCCGTCCGAGACCGCGTCGACGTCGATCTCGAGGGCCTGCTCGAGGAAGCGGTCGACCAGCACCCGGCCCTCCATCCCTTCGGTGGCGGCGCGCAGCTCGTCCGGGCCGTAACAGACCCGCATCGAGCGGCCGCCGAGCACGTAGGAGGGGCGCGCGAGCACCGGGTAGCCGATGCCCTCGGCGATCCGCACGGCCTCGTCCGGGTCGGAGGCCATCCCCCACGCCGGACAGACGATCCCGAGGGAGCCGAGCAGGCCGCCGAAGCGCTCGCGGTCCTCGGCGAGGTCGATCGCCTCGAAGGGCGTGCCGAGCACCTGGAAGCCCGCCTGTTCGAGCGCCCGCGCGAGCTTCAGCGGCGTCTGGCCGCCGAACTGGATCACGACCCCCTCGGGCCGCTCGCGCTCGCAGATCGCCAGCACCTCCTCGACCCGCAGCGGCTCGAAGTAGAGGCGGTCGGAGGTGTCGTAGTCGGTCGACACGGTCTCGGGGTTGCAGTTGACCATCACGGCGTCGTAGCCGAGCTCGCGGAAGCTCTGCACGGCATGGACGCAGCAGTAGTCGAACTCGATCCCCTGGCCGATCCGGTTCGGGCCCGAGCCGAGGATGACGACGCGCGGCTTGTCGCCGAGCGGGGGCGGCTCGTCGGCCTCCCCCCAGGTCGAGTAGTAGTAGTTCGACGCCGCCTCGACCTCGCCGGCGCAGGAGTCGACGCGACGGTAGACGGGTCGGATCCCCGCCGCGAGGCGCTGCGCGCGGATCTCGGCCTCCCCGGTACCGCGTGCGGCCGCGATGTCGGCGTCGGAGAAGCCGGCCCGCTTGAGCGTCAGCAGGTCGTCCTCCTCCGTCGGCAGGCGGCCCATCCGCTCGAGCTCGGCCTGGAACCACGGGTGGATGTCCTCGGGCGCGTCCGCGAGCGTCTGCCACGGGGTCGCGGCGCCCGCGTCGAGCTCGCGGGAGCGCATCGCCTTCAGGAACGCCTCGCTGAAGGTGCGGCCGATGCCCATCGTCTCTCCCACCGACTTCATCTGCGTGCCGAGGTCGCGGTCGGCGCCGGGGAACTTCTCGAAGGCGAAGCGGGGGAACTTGACGACGACGTAGTCGAGAGTCGGCTCGAAGCTCGCCGGCGTCGTGCCCGTGAGGTCGTTCGGGATCTCGTCGAGCGTGTAGCCGACCGCGAGCTTGGCCGCCACCTTTGCGATCGGATAGCCGGTCGCCTTCGACGCCAGCGCCGAGGAGCGCGAGACGCGCGGGTTCATCTCGATCACGCGGATCTCGCCGCTCTCGCGGTCGTGCGCGAACTGGATGTTGGAGCCGCCGGTGTCGACGCCGACCGCGCGGATGACGGCGACGGCGGCGTCGCGCAGCTCCTGGTAGGCCTCGTCGGGCAGGGTCATCTGGGGCGCGACCGTGACGGAGTCGCCGGTGTGGATGCCCATCGGGTCGAGGTTCTCGATCGAGCAGACGATCACGACGTTGTCGACGCGGTCGCGGACGACCTCGAGCTCGAATTCGTCCCAGCCGCGCACCGAGTCCTCGACGAGGACCTGGCCGATCGGGCTCTCGCGCAGGCCGATCTCGACCTGGCGGCGCAGCTGCTCGCGCGTCGAGGCGAAGCCGCCGCCGTGGCCGCCGAGCGTGAACGCCGGCCGCACCACCTCGAGCTCGAACTCGTCCCAGCCACGCACCGACTCCTCGACGAGCACCTGGCCGATCGGGGACTCCGCGAGGCCGCGCTCGACCTGCCGCTGGAGTTCCTCCTTCGTGTGGGCGAACCCGCCGCCGTGGCCGCCGAGCGTGAAGGCGGGCCGCACGACGGCCGGCACCATCAGCCCCTCGAGGTCGTCGAGCGAGGTGACGATCGCCGAGGCCGGCACCTTGAGCCCGCACGACTCGACCGCCTCCTTGAACTTCAGTCTGTCCTCGGCCCGCTCGATCGCCTCGAGGCGCGCGCCGATCAGCTCGATCCCGAGCTCGTCGAGGACGCCCGCAGTCGCCAGTTCGCGCGCGAGGTTGAGCGCCGTCTGGCCGCCCATCGTCGGCAGGAGCGCGTCGGGGCGCTCGCGCCGCAGGACGTCGGTGACGCCCTCGAGGTCGAGCGGCTCGAGGTAGGTGCGGTCGGCGAAGCCGGGGTCGGTCATGATCGTCGCCGGGTTCGAGTTGACGACGACCGTGCGATAGCCGTCCTCGCGCAACACCTTCAGCGCCTGGCAGCCCGCATAGTCGAACTCCGCGGCCTGCCCGATCACGATCGGCCCGGAGCCGACGAGGCAGATCGTATGGAGGTCGTCGCGCCTAGGCATCGCCCGCCGACACCTCCGCGACCCAGCGCTCGAGCAGCGGCCAGGCGTCGTGGGGGCCTGGTCCGGCCTCGGGGTGGAACTGAACGGAGCCGGCGCGTGCCTCCGGCACCGACAGCCCCTCGACGGTGCCGTCGTAGAGCGAGACGTGCGTCGCCTCGCGGCCCTCGCTCGGCGCGACCGCGAAGCCGTGGTTCTGCGAGGTGACGAGCACGCGTCCGCTCGCCCGCTCGAGCACCGGATGGTTCGCGCCGCGGTGCCCGAACGGCAGCTTGAAGGTCTCGAGGCCGAGCGCCTGTCCGAGCAGCTGGTGGCCGAGGCAGATGCCGAACACGGGCACGCGCCCGAGCAGGTCGCGGACGGTCGCGGTCTCGAGCTCGAGCGGGCCGGGGTCGCCGGGGCCGTTCGAGAATACGACCCCCTCGTGGCGCGCGAGCGTGTCGGCGTCGACGTCGTGCGGGTAGACGGTCACGGCCGCGCCGGCCCGGGCGAGCCGCCGCAGGATCGAGCGCTTGCAGCCGTAGTCGACGACCGCGACGTCGAGCCGGCCCTCCTCCGCGTAGACGTACGGCTCCGGCGTAGACACGTCCGCGACGAGCGCGCGCCCGGTCATCGTCTGCTGCGAGCGCGCGGCGTCGACCGCCTCGTCCGCCGAGACGTCGCCCGCCGTCGCGACGGCGCGCATCGCGCCGGAATCGCGCAGGCGCAGGACGAGCGAACGCGTGTCGATGCCGGTCAGCGCCACGATGCCGCGCTCGTGCAGCCAGTCCGTCCACTGCGGGCCGCGCGCCTCGCGCATGAGCACGGCGCGCACGTGTGCGCGGCTCGATTCGGAGCGGTCGCTGGCGACGCCGTAGTTGCCGACCATCGGCGCCGTGAAGCAGACGATCTGCTCGGCGTAGCTCGGGTCGGTGACGGTCTCCTGGTAGCCCGACATCGCGGTGGTGAAGACGGCCTCGCCGCAGGCGAAGCCTTCGGCGCCGACGGAGTCGCCGCGGAAGATCGTGCCGTCCTCGAGCGCCAGCAGGCCCTTCACCGCTCGAACACCACCGCGCCGCCCGCGATCGTGAGCGCGACCGTGCCTATGAGCTTCTCGCCGAGCAGCCAGGAGTTGCGCGAGCGCGAGCGGAAGGGCTCCTCGCCGACGCGCCATTGCCGCTCGAGGTCGAGCAGGACGAGGTTCGCCTCGGCGCCGACCGCGACGCGCGGCGAGGCGATCCCGAAGACGCGTGCGGGGCCGGTCGACATCCGCTCGAGGAGCGTACCGAGCGGCAGGAGGCCGGGCCGGACGAGGCTCGTGTGCAGTACGGCGAACGCGGTCTCCAGGCCGGTCACGCCGAACGGAGCCGCTTCGAAGGGGGCCTCCTTCTCGTGTCTCGCGTGCGGTGCGTGGTCGGTGGCGATCGACTCGATCGTGCCGTCGCGCAGCGCGTCGAGCAGCGCCGCGCGGTCGCGCTCGGCCCGCAGCGGCGGGTTCATCTTCACGTTCGCGTCGAGCGAGCGGACGGCCTCGTCGGTGAGCACGAGGTGGTGCGGTGTCACCTCGCCGGTGCCGCGTACGCCCGCCTCCCGCGCCCGGCGCAGCGCGGCGACCGACTCGGCCGCGGAGAGGTGCAGGATGTGCACCGGCTGCTCCTCGTAGGCCGCGAGCGCGAGGTCGCGCTCGACCATCACCGACTCGGCGACGGACGGGTAGCCGGCGAAGCCGAGCTCCGCCGCGACGGCGCCCTCGTGCACATGACCGCCGCGCGAGAGCGTCGGCTCCTCGCAGTGGAGCGCCAGCGGCCGGCCTGTGACCGACGCGTACTGGAGGGCCCGCCGCAGCAGCCCCGCCGAGCGCACCGGCACGCCGTCGTCCGAGAAGGCGACCGCGCCCGCGTCCGCGAGCTCGCCCATCTCGGTCAGCTCCTCCCCGCTCTGGCCGCGTGTGATCGCGGCGAGGAAGCCGACCGGCACCTCCGCCTCCCGCAGGGCCGCCTCGACCAGCGAGCCGAGCGTCGCCGCCGAGTCCACGACCGGATCGGTGTTCGGCATCGCGAGGATCGCGCAGTACCCGCCGGCGGCCGCGGCCGCCGTGCCGCTCGCGATCGTCTCTTCGTCCTCGCGCCCTGGGGTGCGTAGGTGCACGTGCGGGTCGACGAACGCGGGTGCCAGAACGAGCCCGCTCGCGTCGACGACGCGGTGCCCGTTGGCGTCGAGCCGCTCGCCCACGGCGGCGATCACGCCGCGGTCGACGCGCACGTCGAGCGTGGCGTCGATGCCCTCGGCGGCATCGACGACGCGCGTGCCACGGAACACGAGGTCCGCGGGGGCCTGTTCCTTCGCCCAGAGCATCAGGCCACCTCCGCCGCGGCGAGCTCCCGCACGCCGACCGGCCCGCCCGTGAGCAGGTCGTAGAGCACCGCCATCCGCACGACGAGGCCGGAGCGCACCTGTGTCTCGATGAGCGAGTCGAGCGAGTCGGCGACCCGCGGGTCGATCTCGACGCCGCGGTTCATCGGACCAGGATGCATCACCTTTTGCCCCGGGCGCAGCCGCTCGGGCGTGACGCCCCAGCGGGCCGCGTACTCCCGCAGGCTCGGCACGTAGTTGGCGCCGGGCAGCATCCGCTCGCTCTGCATCCGGAGGACGTACACGACGTCGGCGTCGCGGATCGCGCCGATGTCGCTCGTCGCCTCGGCGCCGAGCTCGCGCGGCAGCAGCGTCGGGGGGCCGACGAGCGTGCAGCGGATGCCGACGAGCTCGAACGCCTGGAGCAGCGAGCGCGCGACCCGGCTGTGCAGGACGTCGCCGACGATCGCGACGTGGAGGCCGTCGAGCCGGCCGAGCTCGTGCTGCAGCGTGTAGAGGTCGAGCAGCGCCTGGGTGGGATGCTGGTGCTTGCCGTCGCCGGCGTTGACGACGTGTGCGTCGGTCACTCGGGCGACGAGTTGCGGCGCGCCGATCTGCGGGTGCCGGATCACGATCACGTCGGGGTCGTACGCGCCGAGCGTCAGGGCCGTGTCCTTCAGCGACTCGCCCTTGTCGACCGACGAGCCGGCGGACTTCACGTTCAGCGTGTCCGCCGAGAGGCGCTTCGCGGCGAGCTCGAAGCTCGACGAGGTGCGCGTCGACGACTCGTAGAAGAGGTTCACGATCAGCCGGCCCTTCAGCGTCGGCAGCTTCTTCAGCTCGCGCTCGAGCGAGGCGGCGAAGGTGCGCGCGGTGCCGAGGAGCCGCTCCACGTCGTCGCGCGTCAGGTCGGCCACCGAGAGCAGGTGGCGGCGGGGCGGCGGCTCGGGCGGGCGGAGGTCGTCGTGGACGAGGCGGATGGAGGTCATCGGGACTCCTCTTCGGGCGAGGACACGAGCAGGACGGCGTCGATCTCGTCCACCTCGACGAGCTGCACCTGGATCCGCTCGCCGCGGGCGGTCGGCAGGTTCTTGCCGACGTAGTCGGGGCGGATCGGGAGCTCGCGGTGGCCGCGGTCGACGAGGACGGCGAGCTGGACGCGCGACGGGCGGCCGTAGGCGAAGAGTGCCTCGATCGCGGCGCGGATCGTGCGGCCGGTGTAGAGGACGTCGTCGACGAGCACGACCGTGCGGCCCTCGAGCGGGAAGTCGAGCTGCGTCGCGCGCACGAGCGGCTGCGCGTGCAGCGGCGCCTCGCCGCCCCGGACGTGGACGTCGTCGCGGTAGAAGGTGATGTCGACGGCGCCGAGCGCCGGCGCCTCGCCGGCACGGTCCTCGATCAGCCGGGTGAGCCGCTGCGCGAGCGGCACGCCGCGCGTCTGGATGCCGACGAGTGCGACCTCGCCGAGATCGGGATGCGCTTCGATGATCTCGTGCGCGATGCGCGAGAGCGTGCGTGAGAGCGCGTCGGCGTCGAGGAGGAGCTTCCCGGCCTCGGCCTGGGAAGAGGCGTGCGTGGTCATTCGACTCCTTTCCGGCCTCACTGGACCGGCTTAAAGGGGCATCCTGTCGCCGGGGACTCTAGCGTGGGCGGCGGACGTGGTCGGGTCTGGCCCCAGGTGGGTGAAGGTTCGACGTTTCCGAGACCACGGGCCAGACCCCGCAGATCGAGTGGTCGCGCGCGGCGCTGAGCCCGGACGAGGTGCTCGACATCCGCTACATCGACTGGGACTGGTGGCTCCGGATCTCTGCCGGAACGCGGCTGCCGCGCGTCGCGGTGAAGCGCATCCGGGCCGGCGAGGTCCCGGGCGCAGACGTGCGCGGCGAAGAGCGCATCGCCGCGCGGCTTGGCTCGGCCGATCCGCCGCCGGAGCTGATCGCACTCGCGCCGCCCGACCGGTCGCGGCTCGTCGTCCTGGAGGGTCACGTCCGGCTGACCGCCTACGCGGTGTATCCCGAGTATCTGGCGCGGGAGCTCGAGATCTACCTCGGCACCGCGCCGGACATCGACCGCTGGTCGGAGTTCTAGCCGCCGCGTGCCGAGTCGGTGCCCGGCACGCAGCGGCTGGCCACGAGGACCGTGACGCTCTCGTGACACTTTCAACCCGGGGCCTGGCCCGGGCCTGACCCCTGGTTCGGGGTCCGCCGAGATAGCGTCCGCTCCGTGGACGACGAGCTGCTCGAGCGGTATGCCGACCTGATCGTCTCCGTCGGGGCGAACGTGCAGCCGGACCAGGTGCTCGCCGTCGAGGCGCCGTTGGAGGCGCAGCGGCTCGTCGCCGCGATCGGCCGCGCGGCGTACGACCGAGGCGCGCGCTTCGTCGAGGCGGTGTACTTCGACGCGGACCTGAAGCGGATCCGCGCCGAGCGTGCGCCCGACGGCTCACTCGAGTGGGTGCCGCCGTGGCTCGGCAAGCGCATGCTCGACCTGGGCGACCTCGACGCGGCCCGCGTCGTGCTCGTGCCGCTCGTGCCGCCGGGGGCGCTCGACGGAGTCGATCCGGCGCGCGCCGGCCTCGACCGCCTGCCGAGCATCAAGGAGACGTTCCAGACGATCGAGGACCGCTCAGTCGCCTGGACGCTCTCGCCCTTTCCCACGCGACACTGGGCGCGGGTCGTCTACCCGGAGCTCGAGCCGGACGCGGCGCTCGAGCAGCTCTGGCGCGACGTCGTCCACGTCTGCCGGCTCGACGAGGCCGACCCGGCCGCCGCCTGGAGCGCGCGGATCGACCAGATCTGGCAGGTGGCGAGCCGCCTGGACGCGCTGGGGCTCGACGTGCTGCACTTCGAGGGTCCCGGCACCGACCTCACCGTCGGCCTGCTGCCGAGCTCGCGCTTCGCCAAGGAGGGCGGCTCCTCGCAGACGCGCATGGGCGTCCGGCACGTGCCCAACCTCCCGACCGAGGAGGTCTTCACGACGCCCGACCCGGAGCGGACCGAGGGCGTCGTGAGCGCGACGAAGCCGCTCGACGTCTCCGGCTCGCTCGTGACGGGCCTCCAGATCCGCTTCGAGGGCGGCCGTGCGGTCGCGATCGACGCCACCGCGAACGCCGACACTCTACGCAGCCGCTGCGCGACCGACGAGGGCGCCTCGCGACTCGGCGAGGTCGCGCTCGTCGACCGCGAGAGCCGCATCGGCAAGCTCGGCCGCACCTTCTTCACCACGCTGCTCGACGAGAACGCGGCGAGCCACCTCGCGCTCGGAGATGCCTATGCCGGCCCCGTCGGCGATCCCGCCGACCTGCCACGCATCAACGAGAGCGACGTCCACATCGACTTCATGATCGGCGCGGACGACGTCGACGTCACTGGCGTCAAGCGGGACGGGGAGCGCGTCCCGCTCGTGCGCGGCGGCGCCTGTGGGAGATCTGACGCGGAGGCCTACGGCTCGGCGATGATGTCGTCGGGCTCGCTCAGGACCTCGATCGCGTCCTGCGCGGCCTCGAGCTCGGACTCCGCCACGAAGACCGACACCGCGTCCTCCTCGACAGCCTGCTCCGGAACGGCACCTCGATCAGGTCGAAGTCGCGCGGCACGACCGTGTCGGGAAAGATCGCCCTGGCCTCGCGCGCCAGCTCCGGGCCGAAGAAGCGGCTCGAGACGTGCGTGAGCGCGAGCAGCCGCACCTCGGCGAGCTTCGCCACCTGCGCCGCCTCGGCCGCCGTCGCGTGCAGCGTGTCCCTCGCCCGCTCTTTCTCCTCCTCGGAGAACGTCGCCTCGTGCAGGAGCAGGTCGGCCTTGTAGGCGGCCTGGACGACCGACGGCGAGGGCGCGCTGTCGCCGGTGAGCACGACCTTGCGGCCGCGACGCGGCGGCCCGAGCACCTCGTCGGGCGTGACGACGGCGCCGTCGGCGAGCGTCAGCGGCTCGCCCCGCTGCAGGATCCCCCGCTCCTGGCCGGGCGGCACTCCGAGCGCGTCTGCCGCGGCGACGTCGAACCGGCCCGGACGGTCCTGCTCGACCAGCGCGTAGCCCACCGCGGCGACGCCGTGGTCGACGGCGAACGTCTCGAGCCGGTAGTCCCCGCGCTCGAGCCTCTCGCCCGGCGCGAGCTCGACGATCGTCAGCGGGTACGGCAGCCGGCCGAGGAGCGGCCGCAGCCTCGCGAACAGGTCGCGGAGGCCGGCCGGCCCGTACACGGTCAGGCCCAGCTCCTCGCGGCCGCGCAGCGCGAAGGTCTTCAGCATCCCCGGCAGGCCGAGGACGTGGTCGGCGTGGAAATGCGTGAGGAAGACCTCCTCGAGGTCGGGCAGGCCGGCAACCGAGCGCTGGAGCTGCCGCTGGGTGCCCTCGGCGCAGTCGAACAGCAGCCGCTCGCCCCCGCGGCGGAGCAGGAAGGCAGCCGGCGCGCGCTGCGCGGTCGGCATCGACGCCGACGTGCCGAGGAAGACGAGGTCGAGGTCCACCGCGGAGCGATAGTAGGCTCAACCCGTGGCCGACGAAGGAATCCTCGAGCTCTACCGGCGCGAGGTGACGCCGGACATCTACACCGAGATCCGGAACCTCTACAAAACGCACTCGGTCGCCGAGGACGCCCGCGACCTGCCCGGGCTGATCTCGACGCTGACACCCGACTGCGTGTACGAGCTCGTCCAGACCGGCCATCGCTGGGAGGGCCACGAGGGCGCCGCTCGCTTCTACGGTCAGCTGCTCACGGCGTTTCCCGACATCAGGTTCGACCTCACCGACATCGTGATCGGGCCGCAGGGAGTCTGCGAGGAGGCCCGCGTGAGCGCGACGCACGAGGCTGCGTGGCTCGGCGTCGAGCCCACGGGCGAGCGGCTCGAGTGGAGCGTCGTCATCTGGTTCCCGTGGGACACGGAGCAGCGGCTCTTCCGCGGAGAGAAGGTCTACGTCTCCGGCATCGAGGTGCCGCGGGCGGCTGCGGCGGCGGCCAGCACGCCGAGCTGACGTAGCCGGCCGACGGCGGGGGCGCGCCAGTCGCGCTCCAGCTCCGCGACCCAGTCCGGGTCGTAGAACGGGTAGCGCTCGGAGTCGTACGCACCCCAGGAGCCGTAGTCGGCCGCGACCTCGTCGGCCAGGGCGCGGCGGACCTCGTCGGCCTGCTCGGGCGTGTCCGGGTCGCGGTAGTAGCTCACCGTCCATTGCAGGCGGTCGCGGCCGTGGATGCTCGCGTGGTAGAGGCGAAGGTCGAAGGCGATCACGTCGCCGGGCTCCGTCTCGCAGACGTAGGCGGGGAGCCGCTCGACCGCGAGCTGGAGCT
>WNGE01011223.1_pt1 | contig 10718 bp, 7 predicted proteins | sample 5400651 | NCBI WGS metagenome assembly WNGE01 (sample SAMN13153370, study PRJNA577476) | soil metagenome | isolation source: 60 cm soil or saprolite under grassland replicate 2 | place: USA:California | collected 2016-06-15
ACAGCACCCGAAGCCGCTGCCCCGCCAGCGGGTGGAACGGATGCGTGACCGTGACAAACGATTCCGAAACCTCACAAGACGAGCGCGACCGCGCAGTATGCGGTGCCCGTCGGGATCCCCAGCTTGCGCAGCTTCCCGCTGGCCTTGGGGATCAGCACTTGGCGCACCTCGACCGGTGCGAACTCGCCGGACTTCAGCAAGTCCCGCACGCGCTGCAGGAACGCAGGGACTCCGATCCGGGACCGGATCCAGGCGACCGTCGCCCGATCCACTCCCGGGGTCCGTGCCCCGGCGTTGGCGGCCACGCGCTCCCACGCGCACACCAGAAACGCCGGGTCAACAACGAGGTTGAACAGATCTCCGAACCGGCGGCCAGGATCGTCGGCCGCCCAGTGGTGCAACTTGGCCTGCATCCTCCGTACCGCACCAAACGCCGACACCGGGTCGGGCCAGGGTGCGGCGCCGAGATTCCCCGGCGCGTCTTCGGCCATTACAGGTCCTCCTTGCTTGACACGCTGCCGCCCTTCCCCAAGTGCCGGGCTCTCCCCGGCTCGGAGTACTAATCGGGTAGGAGGGACGCATTGCTGCGTCCCTCCCCCCTCAGAACTGGGCGGGCGGGCTTTCCCCGCACCCAGCTCAAGCAAGCCACGAGGAGCTGGCGGGTGGTCAGAAGCGCTTGCCCTGTTTGCCTTTCGCGGTGGTTGACCGTCGTAGGCAGTGGGTGTGTATGAGACGGAGTTGTTCGTCGTCCGGGTCGCCGCGCTTGCCCGCGAGGGCGATGTGCTGTTTGCGCATCGCTTTGCGGGTGGTGCGTATCCACTGCTCCCATTCGCTGGGGGAGCGGGGCTGGTGGTCGGCGTGCAGGAGGAAGTCTCCGCAGCTCGGGCACCGGCCGCCCTGCTTGTGAAGCAGGCGCAAGGTGCGTCGGCCCAGCGGAGTTGTCATCCTGTGGCGACGGTCGGCCCAATACTCGGCCAGGCTCGGGTCGTCCGCAGACGCCGTCCCCTTGACCATCACATGCCGGACGATCTTGGTCCAGGAGAACTTGTGGAGATAGAGGCCACTGGCGTGGTCTCCGAACACCCATCTGTTCTTACTGGCCTTGTTGAACTGGCCGAAGTAGCGATCCACCACCCACAACTTCGACTTATTGGGGTGACTGTAACGAGCCCATCGGTAGGTGAGCCGCCACATGTAGGCGTCCAAGTTGGAGAAAACCCGGTTGGACACCACCCCTCGGTAATAGGCTGCCCAGCCACGCACGACCGGGTTGACCGCGCGCAGGACCCCGGCAGCATTGGAGCCGCGCAGGGATCGCATCTGGGTTCTCAGCTTTTGCCGAATCCGTCTGATGGCCGCTTTACTGGGTTTGATCAGCAGCTTGCCGGAGTATCGGCGGATACTGAATCCCAGGAAGTCCAGCCCTTCATCGAGGTGGACGATTCTCGTCTTGTCCTCGTTGAAGGTCAGCCCTCGGGGAGCCAGCCACACGCCGAGCTGCTGTTTGACCTGCTCGGCCTGTTCACGGCTGTGACACAGGGCGAGCATGTCGTCGGCGTACCGCACCAGCATCGGGGAGCCCGGTTTACTTTGCCCGGCGTAGTTGCCGGTCTGGTAGTACCGGACCCCTGCGGCCTCCTCCAGCCCATGCAACGCCACGTTCAGCAACAAGGGACTGATCACGCCGCCCTGGGGAACCCCATCGTCGGTCGGCGTGAATGGCAGGGAAGCCTTCCAGCCTCGTGAGTAGGTGATTGTGGTCGATTTTGTCAAACGCCGCGGTCAGGTCCGCGTCCAAAGCCCACAGCTTGCGGGCGTGCTTGCCGCACGCCGCTTTGAAGATGGCCTCGATCGCGTCCTGACAACTTCGCCCCGGCCGAAACCCATACGAACGTGGTTCAAACCGGGCTTCCCACTCGGGTTCCAGCGCGTTACGCACCCGCCCTTGCTGGGCGCGGTCGGCGATCACGGGAATCCCGAGCCCGCGAAGCTTTCCATTGGCCTTCGGTATCCACACCCGTTTGACCGGCCGGGCCTGCCAAGGCTTGGACGACTCGTGCAGCGTGGTCGCCAATTCCGCCCTAGCCAAGGAGGTCAACGCGACCTCCCCGTCGATACCCGCCGTCTTACGGCCAGCGTTGCGCTGCGTGGCCTGCCGCACGCTCACCAGCGTGTTGGCCCGGCTGCGCAGCATCAGCTTCTGCAAGTTACGGACCTTCTTCAGGTCCCCATCCCGCGTCGCCTTGAAGATTCTTTGCCGTAGCCGCCGTACGGTCTCCTCCTGGGCGCGCCAGTCGATGGCGTCCCAGTCGAGGCGAGCGTCCTCCGGTCCGTTCACTCCGAGGTCCGCCATCGCCACAGCGAGAGCGAAAGCCGTCATCTGTGTCCAACTTGCCCTTCGGTTCCGGCGCTTCGACATCGAACGTCAACGGCTCACCTGGTCCACGTCAGCACCCTTGCGGGTCCGGGCATCAGCCCGTATCCGGCCAGTTATGCGGAAGGACCGACGGAGGAGCCGGTTGGTACCTCCCGGGTTCCTGCTGCCTTTCGGCTGCCGGCATTGGCTTCTTGGACCATCTTGTTCCCACTGGGGAGTTGGGCCTTCCTCACGGTCGGCTTACCGAACACCCTCGGCATCCGGACCCCAGCCGGGGTTGCCACGTTCCACACGTGTGAGACACGACCGGGGTGGGCGCCCCCTTTATCCCGAGACGGTGGTGCTCTCCCGCTTGGGGCCCGACCCCTTGCGGCACCTGCCACTTCCCAGCAGCCAGTCCTCTTTCCCCGCTACTGCATCCCATCTTGCGGGGATGACGGTGACGAGACTCCATCGAGGGTTCACTCACGTTCGCCCGTCCGGTCTTCTCCTGGCCTGTAGTCCCCGGATGGAGCGGGAACCCTTGGACCTCACCCTGATGCTTCGCACCCCGCAGTTACCCGCGACGCACGTCAAGGTCGGAGACAAGCCTTGAGCACTAGCTTGGAACTACACCTTCGACATCGCCGAACCTCCGTCGATGTGTTCACTCACACCGTGCGACCTCGTGTCGCACCGGCGGCTCCGCCCCACCCACAGCCCTGGGCCGGCGTCGGACCGATCCACCCGACCGTCCTGGACAGACAGCCGGTTGTGGAGCGTGCTGCGGGTGGTTCCCACGTTCACTGCCGTTCGATTGACGAGGGAGGCATCCGGCTTTGCCCCTGCGGCCTCGCCCTGGCTACGCCGTAGTCCTTCACCATGGCCTCCTGGCCCCAGCTTCCGAGACCAGACCAGAAGTTCCCCGCTCCCACACGCGCGCGGCCAGCGGGTGCGCGCCGCATACCAGCCCAGATCCGCCGGGTTGGAGCTGGCGGCACATCAAGAGGCGTACCGACACCGGTTCCTTGCGTATGCCTTCTCGTCTTGCTCACCAGGCCCGACCCATCCGGCAGTGCTGAGCCGGCCCGACTTTGTCGAGGCTGCTCCCACCCTTCCCGGCGACCCCCGGGTCAGGCTGCCTCCAGCTTCACCCCACCGCTACGACGGCAAGGCGACGAAGGTCTCTCACCTCCGTTCGATCCGACAGCGCCTCGTGGCGCACCGAAAAGTGAGCCAGAGCCCAGATCCCAAATCTCGTCGAAACCGAGTCCGGCACACCACGCTGGTCGAGGACGCCCCGAGGTAGCTATTCACCGAGGCTGAACGTGGTCGTGGCGACCGTCGGTAGGGTCGCATGAGCTGCCCGAGTTGCGCTGCAGCTTCTCCGTGCCGATCATGTCGCGTATGTCCGAGCCTGAGCTGGTTGAGGTCGCCGCCTTGTCGGTCGAGGAGCTGCACGCGGCGCTGGCCTGTCAGCGTGCGGTCAACACCCGGCTACGGGCGGTGATCGACACCCAGGCTGCGACGCGCGAGACCGAGGTGGCAGCACGGGACGCGCTGATCGTCCAAATGCGGGCGGTGATCGACACCCAGGCCGACACCCACCAGGCGGAGCTGGCCGCCAGGGACACGCTGGTCGCCGAGCTACGCGCCCAGGTCGCCGTGCTGGCCGACAAGGTGGTGCAGTTGGAGCGTCGGGTCGGCCGGGATTCGTCGAGCTCCAGCAGGCCGCCAAGTTCCGACAGTCCCTACACCAAGCAGCCGCCCGCGTCCCGCGACCGGTCGTTGCGGGGCCGGTCGGGACGCAAACCCGGCAAGCAGCCGGGCGCGCCGGGCGTGACCCGGTCCCAGGTGGCCGACCCTGACGAGCTCGTGGTGTGCGCCCCCGACCGGTGCCAGGCGTGCGGGGGTGACCTTGGGGACGCGCCGGTGACGGGGATGCACACCCGGCAGGTGTTGGAGCCGCTGCCGGTGCCGCCGCGCCCGCGGGTGACCGAGTATCAGGTGCAGGCGCGGGTCTGCCCGGCGTGTGGGCAGACCAGCCTGGGGCAGGCGCCTGCGTGGGCGTCGGGGCGGGCGCAGTACGGCCCGGGCGCGCACGCGCACGCCGCGGACCTGACCTGTGCCAACCATGTGCCGGTGCGGCGGTCGGTGGGGCTGCTTGCCAGCATGCTGGGGCTGGACGCCTCGGTGGGCTGGGTCGCGGGGGTGCGGGGCAAGGCCGCGGGGTTGCTGGAGCCGTTCATGGAGCACGTGGTGGTGCTGCTGCGACAGGCAAAGGTGCTGCATGTGGACGAGACGCCCGCACGGGCCGCGGGTGGGCTGGCCTACGTGCATGTTGCCTGCACCGAGTTCTTGACGCACCTGCATGTCGGTGGGCGCTCGGCCGGTGACATCGACGCGGGGGAGGTGCTGGTCGGCTACAGCGGCACGATCGTGCGGGACGGCTATGCGGGGTATGGGCATCTGACCGACGCGCTGCACGCCTGGTGCGGGGCCCATTTGCTCCGCGACTTGCGGGATGTGTACGAGTTCGACCCCGACGGGCAGGTGTGGGCGAGTTCGATGGCCGACCTGCTGGTGTATGCCAACAAGGCTGCCGGGGCCGCGCGGGCGGCCGGAGCCGAAGCGGTCGATGCGGCGACGCTGGCGGAGATCGTGGCCTGGTATCGGGGGACGGTGACCACTGGGATCGTCACCAACCAGGGGAAGCGGACCAGGACGGCCACCGACGCGCGGCGGCTGGCGCGCCGCTTCGCCGAGCACGAGGCGATGATCCTGCGGTTTGTGACCGACCTGGCCGTCGGCTTCACCAACAATCAGGCAGAAAGGGACGTGCGGCCGGTGAAGGTGCAGCAGCGCAGCTCGGGTGGGTGCTGGCGGACCTTGCAGGGGCTGGCCGAGTTCGCCGTGGTGCAGTCCTACCTGTCCACCACGGCCAAGTGGGGCGTGGACAAGCTCGAGGCGCTGCGGCAGTTGTTTGCGACCGGGCCGTGGCTGCCCCCCGCCATCGCCCCCGGCGCGGGCTGACCGGGCAGCACGCCGGACAGCGCTCCCGTCACCGTCACCGTGGCAGGCGCGGTCGCCTTGGCATGGGCTGCGACCAGGAGCTTCGCCCGCACACGCCCCTCCACTCAGGCTGAACAGCTACGCCCCGAGTGCCGAATACTTCACGGTGAAGGACGGCAAGATCGTCCACAGCTTGCTGATCTTCGACCGGACCCCGTTCGATGCCGCCAGGCGTCGAGCAACGTGAGCGGTCCCCGAGCCGGCGTGGCGTGAACACGCACAGCCTGCTGGCTCCATTGCACCTTGGAGCCGTCCCGGCTGCCCGAGGGTTACCCGCGGAGCTTTCGGTAGGCCGCTCAGCCTCGGTCCGGCCCGCCGATCATCGCTCTTCCGCTGGACAGATTAGCTGCCAGGCGAATCGTTGCGGCCGGGAGCGCGCCTCGGCGACGATCATTCTCGCCGGGCGGCGAGCGCGTCCAAAGGGGATGAGCGTGCCCGCCGGCAACCTCCGCCCAGCCCTACACGACGGGAGGCTATTATGCGTCGGATCTTGTATGCCATTGTGGCCGCCATGTGGGTGGCCGGTGTGGTTGCACCGCGGACATCGTTGGCGGCCAATCTCACAACAACCACGATTCCCGTCCTGTTGAAGCCGTCGTGAAGCCGTCGTGAAGCCGACGTCGGTCAGGGTCGGTATTGAGCGGCGAGACGGTGAGGATCGACCTCGCCCATCCGATCTGATCTGGAGGGGCGTGCTGTTCGCCTGAGCCCCTGGCCGGATCAGCAGAGCCGCCGCCTATGGTCCGGGGGATGGCATCCCCGGGGCGTGAGGGAGGCTTGTGATGTTCGAATCGCTTGGCAGGTTCTTGTTTCGCCGTCGCCGTTGGGTGCTGGCCGCTGCCGGCGTGTTCGTGGTCGTGGCGGCGGTGTGGGGGACGGGCGTGTTCGGCTCGCTTGGCGGCGCCGGCTTCGAGGACCCCGACAGTGACTCGGCGCGGGCCGCCCAGCAGGCCAAGCGGGTGTTTGGCCGCCACCAGGCCGATGTGGTCGTGCTCTACTCAAGCCCCACCCTCACCGTGGACGATCCGGCGTTTCGGACCGCGGCGCAGCGCACCCTGGGCGCGCTGCCGCGCCGGTACGTGGCCAAGGTGACCAGCTACTGGGACACCGGGGCGCCACAGCTGGTGTCGACCGACCGGCACGCCACCTATGCGGTGCTGGAGCTGGCCGGCGCCGACGGCGACGCCCGCGAGGAGGCGCTGGAGGAGGTCACCGACGAGCTGGCCGCGCCGGGCCTTTCGACCAGGCTGGGCGGAGCGGTCGCCATCGACCACGACATCGACACCCAGGTGGCAAAAGACATCGCCCGGGCGGAGACCCTGTCGACGCCGCTGCTGGTGGTGCTGCTGGTGGTGGTGTTTGGTGCGCTGGCCGCGGCAGGCATGCCGCTGCTGGTCGGCGGGCTGGCCATCCTCGGCGCGTTCACCGCGCTGCGACTGCTCACCATGGTCACCGACGTGTCGGTGTTCGCCATCAACATCGTCACCATGCTGGGCCTGGGCCTTGGCATCGACTACGCACTGTTCATCGTCAGCCGGTTCCGCGAGGAGCTGGCCACCCAGCCGGCCGGGCGCCAGGGCACCCAGGACGCGCTGGCCCGCACCGTCGCCACCGCCGGGCGCACGGTCGCCTTCTCCGGGGTGACCGTGGCGATCTCGCTGGCGGGCCTGCTGCTGTTCCCACAGATGTTCCTGCGCTCCATGGGCTTTGGCGGCATCGCGGCGGTGCTGGTCGCGATGGTGGCCGCGCTGACGGTGCTGCCCGCGCTGCTTGGGGTGCTCGGCCCGCGCATCAACGCAGGCTCCATCCCCTGGCTGCGGCGCCGGCCGGACCGGGCGGCGGACGGCGCCGGTGGGTGGTCCCGGGTCGCGCGCAGCGTCATGCGCCGGCCGCTGGCCTACGTGGTGGTGATCGTGGCCGCGCTGCTCGCGCTCGGCCTGCCGTTCCGCAACGTGGCATTCGGCGGCATCGACGCCCGCGCGCTGCCCGCCACCACCGAGAGCCGCCAGGTCAGCGAGACCCTGGACCGGGACTTCACCCGCAACGCCACCACCCAGGTCACGGTGGTCATCTCCGACGCGGACACCGCCAGCGTGCGCGGCTACGCCGAGCGGCTGGGCGCGGTGCCTGGGGTGACCGCTGCGGAGGTCACCCAGACCTCGGCGGCCACCAGCCTGATCGCGGTCCGCTACGACGCCGACCCGATCTCGGCTCGGGCCCGCCAGCTCGTCGCCGACGTGCGGGCGGTGCCGGCGCCGGCCGGGTCGCGGGTGCTGGTCGGCGGGGACACCGCCGAGCTGGTGGACCTGCTCCAAAGCCTCGGGCGCACCCTGCCGTGGATGGCCGCCTTCGTCGGCCTGGTCAGCTTCGTGCTGCTGTTTGTGGCGTTCGGGTCGGTGCTGCTGCCGCTCAAGGCGATCGCGATGAACCTGCTGTCGCTGACCGCGTCCTTCGGCGCGCTGGTGTGGATCTTCCAGCAAGGCCACCTGTCGGGGCTGCTGGGCTTCACCCCCACCGGCACCGTGGAGGCCACCCAGCCCATCCTCATGCTGGCGATCGCGTTCGGCCTGTCCATGGACTACGAGGTCTTCCTGCTGTCACGGGTCCGCGAGCAGTGGGACCGCACCGGCGACAACACCACCGCCGTCGCCGGCGGGCTGCAGCGCACCGGCCGGATCATCACTAGCGCGGCGCTGCTGCTGGTGGTGGTGATCGGGGCGTTTGCCACCTCGGGCATCACCTTCATCAAGATGATCGGCGTCGGCATGATCATCATGCTCGTCATCGACGCCACCGTGGTCCGGGCGCTGCTGGTGCCCGCCACCATGCGGCTGCTGGGCCGCTACAACTGGTGGGCACCACCACCACTGGCACGGCTCTGGCAGCGGTACGGGCACCGCGAGCAGGGCCAACCACCCGCTCCGGCCGCGCCGCCGATCGTCCCAGAAGTGCCCGTCGCCGCTGACCGCCCGACACCCGCTGACCAGCCTACTGACAGCCGCTGAACGTTTCGTGCCGACGCCACCGTCGGGGCAGCGCTGCTGACATGGCACCAACCACGGCCAGGTCTGGAGGTTTGAATCGCCCCGGGTTCGTGGAGGCCTCCATCAAACCCAGAGCAGTTCAGGGCCTCGAGCCAGTGCGTCCGCGCCTCCCCTCCTCCAGCCGGCCGAGCGCCAGCAGGGTCACGCCAAGCTCCCGCAGGCTCTCGGCCTCGCCGTGGGAGTCGCCCAGCTCCCGGCGGATGGCCAGGCTCTCCCGCAGGCAGGCCAGCGCCTGGTCATAGCGCGCCTGCCGCTCGTAGACAATGCCAAGGTTGCCCAGGCTGTGGGCCTGGCCGTGGCGGTCGGCCATGCCTCGGCGGATGGCGAGGCTCTCGTTCAGGCAGGCCAGCGCCTCCTCGTAGCGGCCCTGTCGCTGATGGAGCTCGCCGAGGTTGGCCAGGCTGCCGGCTTGGCCGCGGCGGTCGCCCAGCTCCTGGCAGATGGCCAGGCTCTCCTGTAGGCAGGCCAGCGCCTCCTGGTAGCGGCCCTGCCACTGGTAGATATTGCCGAGGTTGCCGAGGCTGAGGGCTTGGCCGGTGGAGTAGTCCAGCTCGCGGCGGATTGGTCAGGCTCTCGTGCTGGCAGGCCAGCGCCTGGTCGTACCGTCCCTGGCGCCGGTGGCCGGCGCCGAGGTCATTGTGGGCCTGGGCCTGAGCGGCCAGGTCACCCACCCGGCGGGCGACCCCGAGGGCGATCTGGTTGGCCTGCGCCCACTCCCTCCGATGGCTGCGTACCCAGAAGAACCCGAACAGCGCCTGCGCGAGCTGGATCGCCAGCTCGGCGGCCACGCCCGGGGTGGCCGCCGCCTGCCGTACCGCGGCCAGCAGGTTGGCCCGCTCAGCCTCCAACCACCCAAGCGCCGCCTGCTCGTCGGCGAACTCCAGCCCACCCTTGCGCCAACGGTCGTCGGCCCGTTCCAGGCGATAGTCACCCGGGCGCAGCAACGCCAGCGTCTGCCACGCGCTCGCCACATAGAACCCGATCGCACGGGTCAGCGTGGCGGCTCGCACGGGCTCGGGATGGTGCTGCCAGGCGAGCTCGCGGGCGTACAGGCGCAGCAGGTCATGCAGGCGGTAGCGGCCCGGCGCCGGCGTCTCCAGCAGCTGCGCGTCCACCAGCCGCTCCACCACCCGCCCGGCGGCGTCCTCCGACTGGTCCAGCAGCCGCGCGGCGACCGGCACGCCCACCTCCTGGCCGTCCGGCACCCCGAGCAGCCCAAACGCCTCGGCCGCCGCCCGATCCAGCGCCTCAGGACCCTCCCGTAGCTGCTGGTAGGACACCTGGAAGCTGGCCCGCACCCCGACCTCGGCCAGCTGCAGCTCGTCCAGGCGGCGCTGGGCGTCGACCAGCCGCCCGGCCAACGCTTGCACGGGCCAGCCCGGCCGTGCCGCCAGCCTAGCCCCCGCGATCCGCAGCGCCAACGGCAGGTACCCGCAGCAGCGGGCGACCTCGGCGGCCGCCTGCGGCTCGGCGGCGACCCGAGCGTGGCCGGCCAGCCGGCCGAGCAGCTCGACCGCTTCGGCGGCTGGCAGGACGTCCAGGAGCAGGTGCCTGGCGCTGTCCAGGGCCGACAGGACCCCGCGGCTGGTCACCAGCACCCCACAGCCCGGGCTGGCCGGCAGCAACGGGGCGATCTGGGCGGCGTCGGTGGCGGCGTCCAGCACCACCAGCAGGCGCCGGCCGGCCACCCGGGAGCGGAATGCGGCGCTGGCCTCCTCCAGGTCGGTGGGGATGGCGGCGGGGTCGGTGCCGAGCGCACGCAGGAACCGGCCAAGCACCTCCAGGGGCTGCAGGGGTTGCAGGCCGGCGGTGGCGCCGTGCAGGTTCACATACAGCTGCCCGTCGGGAAACCGTTCGGCCAGCCGGTGGGCGGCGTGGACCGCCAAGGCGGTCTTGCCCACCCCAGGCGACCCTGACAGCGCCACGATCGGAACCCTCAGATCGTCGGCGAGCAGCTGCTTGATCTGGTCGACCAGCCCGACGCGGCCGACGAAGTCGGCCACCTCCAAGGGAAGCTGGGACGGCCTGGCCCAGGCGTGGGGCCGGGCGGGGGTAGCGGGGCCGCGAGCGCGGGGTCGCTGGCGAGGATGGCCTGGTGCAGCGCACGCAGCTCAGGTCCGGGGTCGACGCCCAGCTCGTCGGCCAGCAGTCGGCTGACGCGCTGGTAGGCCTGCAGCGCATCGGCCTGCCGGCCGCAGCGGTACAGCGCGGTCATCAGCTGCGCCCAGAACTGCTCTCGCAGCGGG
>WNGE01031531.1_pt1 | contig 10717 bp, 11 predicted proteins | sample 5400651 | NCBI WGS metagenome assembly WNGE01 (sample SAMN13153370, study PRJNA577476) | soil metagenome | isolation source: 60 cm soil or saprolite under grassland replicate 2 | place: USA:California | collected 2016-06-15
AGCGGGATGTACCAGAACCATCCCTCCGGGAAATAGTAGATGCGGACGTGTCCCTCCTCGCGCCCCGGGAAGCGACGGCCCCCTCGGTAGTAGGCGTAGAGGGCGACCTTGCCGGTGCCCCGCCGCGGCCGGCGCCGACCCTGCCGCGTGGTCAGGAAGCAGTCGCGCCCGCTCGCGTCCACGAGGCAGGCCGCGCGGAGCTCCTGCGCTCCGGCGCCGTCGCGGATGCGCGCGCGCACGCCGTCCCCTTCGAAGGTCACCGCCTCGACGGTGGCAGGCTGGCACACCGTCACGCCGGGCTGGGCGGCCGCGTGCTCGAGCAGGATCTGATCGAACTCCGCGCGATGGACATCGAGAGTGTAGGACGGCCAGGGGCGCCCCGGGCGAAAGTCGAACATCGTCGACTCGCCCGTCTCCTGGTCGTGGAAGGCGGCGCCGTACTTGACCTGGAAGCCGTGGGCGAGCACGCGCTCGAGCACGCCCATGCGCTCGAGGATCTGCATGCACGTGGGGATGAGGGACTCGCCCACGCGGAAGCGCGGGAAGCTTTCGCGCTCGACCATGGCCACGCGGAGCCCGCCCTGGGCAAGAAAGGTGGCGGTCCCGCTTCCCGCGGGGCCGCCGCCCACCACGATGACGTCGACGTCACGGCCCGCGGTCACGGGATCGGGGAATGCGCGCTCATCCGATCGAGGCATCGCGGCTCGCATTCTACTGCGTGGAGAGCGACCGGAGCGAGCGCGAAACAGAGGGCGGTCCCTTGACCGACCACCGCGCCGGGGCTACTCTCGCTTCGTTTTCCCCTCTCACAGGGTCCCAGACCACGGAGGCCAGCTATGGTGAAGCGAGCAGCAGTGGAGAGCACCGCGGAGGCCTACCTCGAGCTGCTGGCCGCGCGAGGCATCGAGTTTCTCTTCGCCAACGCGGGCACGGACTTCGCGCCCCTCATCGAGGCGTATGCCAAGCGGGGCGCGCAGGGGCAGACGAGCCCGCGGCCGCTGACCATCCCGCACGAGACCCCGGCCGTGGCCATGGCCCACGGCTACACCATGGTCTCGGGACGACCGCAGGCGGTCATGGTTCACGTCATCGTGGGCGCCGGCAACGCCGTCGGCGGCATCATCAACGCCGCGCGATGCAACGTGCCCATGCTCTTCAGCGCGGGACGCAATCCCATCACGGAGTACGGCCTGCCGGGCAGCCGTGACCGTCACATTCACTGGGCCCAGGAATCCTTCGACCAGGCAGGCATGGTCCGCGAGTACGTGAAGTGGGACTACGAGCTGCGCGGCTTCTCCCAGCTGGAGACCGTGGTGGATCGCGCCCTCACGCTGGCCCAGGCGGAGCCGCAGGGCCCCGTGTACCTGACCCTGCCGCGCGAGGTGCTGTCCGAGCGGCACGAGACCTTCGAGTATGCGGACCCCGCCCGCGCAGTGACGCCGGGCCCGGTCGTCCCCGCCCCCGAGGTGGTGGCAGAGGCCGCGCAGCTCCTCGCCGCCGCCGGCAACCCGCTCATCATCGTCAAGGCGGCCGGGCGCGACCCGCGCGCCGTTCCCGCCCTCGTGGCCCTGGCGGAGGCGCTCGGCGCGCCCGTCTTCGAGCAGGCCAATACCTACATCAATTTCCCCCAGGACCATGCCCTGCACGCCGGCTTCGATCCCGCGCCGCACCTGGAGGAAGCCGACGTCATCCTCGTCGTGGAGTCGGACGTGCCGTGGTTCCCCAATCTCAGGCGGCCCCGGCCCGAGACGAAGATCATTCACCTCGGCGTCGATCCCCTCTTCTCCCGCTATCCCATACGCGGGTTCCCCGCGGACCTGGCCCTGGCGGGCACGCCGCGTCTGGCCCTCGCCGCTCTGGCCGAGGCCGTGGCCCAGCGCGTGGATGCGTCGAGCCGCGCGAAGCGACGGACGCGCTGGGAGGCCGAGCACACCCGCGTCCAGCAGGCGGCGGCGGCGCGCGCCAAGGCCGTGCAGTCCGACACGCCGATCGACATGGCGTGGGTCTCGCGCTGCGTGGGCGATCTCGTGGACGACAAGACCATCGTGGTCAACGAGTACGATCTGGATCCGACCCAGTGCCGCTTCACGCGGCCGGGCAGCTTCTTCGGGGCCCCGCCCTCGGGCGGGCTGGGCTGGGGACTGGGCGCCGCCCTCGGGGCCAAGCTGGCGGCGCCGGATCACACGGTCATCTGCTGTGTGGGCGACGGCTCGTACATCTTCGGCGCGCCCACCGCCGCGCACTTCGTCGCCCGCGCCCACAACCTGCCCGTGCTCTTCGTGGTCTTCAACAACCGGACATGGAATGCCGTCAAGCGCGCGGTGCAGACCCACGCGAAGGACGGCTGGGCGGTCAAGACGGACTCCATGCCCCTCACGCGCCTCGAGCCCGCCCCTGACTACGAGATGATCTGCCGCGCCTCCGGCGGGCACGGCGAGCGGGTCGAGGACCCCGCCGACCTCGCGGCGGCGCTCCAGCGGGCCCTCCGCGTCGTCCGCGAGGAGAAGCGTCAGGCCCTCCTCAACGTGATCTGCAAGAAGCCATGAGAATCCTGGCCACGGGCCCCGAGGCCGAGCTCATCGAAGCCGCGCGCGAGGCCGACGTCATCCTCGCCTCGCACCTCGAGACCATCAGCCGCCGAGTCCTCGAATCATCCCCGACACTCCGTCTCGTCATCGTGCCCTTCATCGGCACCGACAAGATCGACGTCGATGCAGCCTCGGGGCTCGGCATCCTCGTCGCCAACAGCCCCACGCCGGAGAATTTCATCGCGGTGGCCGAGGCGACCATCGGCCTCCTCCTGATGCTGCTCAAGCGCATCAAGCACAACGAAGCCAAGCTCCGCCGCGGGGAGTGGGCGCAGCGCCAGGACCGGGGCGAGTTCCTCTTCGGCAAGACGGTGGGGCTGGTCGGGCTGGGTCGGGTGGGCTCGCACGTGGCACGACGGCTCGTCAACTGGGACGTGAGGCTCATTGCCGCCGATCCCTACGTGCCACAGCTCGTTGCGCAGGACCTGGGCGCCACCCTCGTCGATCTGCCCACGCTCCTGACCGAGTCCGACGTGGTATCGCTCCACGCCTCGCTGACCGACGAGACGCGCGGCCTCATCGGCGAGAAGGAGCTCAGGCAGATGAAGCCGAGCGCGCTCCTCATCAACACGGCGCGGGGCGAAATGATGGACGAAGAGGCCGTGGCGCGGGCTCTCGACGAGGGCTGGATCGCCGGGGCCGCCGTCGATGCCTTCGTCAAGGAGCCGCTCCAGCCCACGAGCTCGCTACGCCACGTGGATCCCGAGCGGCTCATCCTCACCCCGCACAACGTGAGTCACAGCGAGGCGGGCCGCCGCGCCAATCTCCAGCTCGCCCTCGAGCAGATCCTGGCCGCGGGACGCGGGGAGCCGCCCGCCTGCTGCGTCAATCCCGAGACGATCGGCCGCTGGAGGATCTCTTCAAGTGTGCCTCTCCCCTCTGGGGAGAGGGCGGGGTGAGGGGCACACTCCACCTCGCGCAGGTTGCCCCCTCACCCTACCCTCTCCCCCAATAGGGGAGAGGGATGTGCACCCGCCTGCTAGCGCTTCGAGACGATGCGTGGGGAGGGCTGGCCCACGTGGATGTGCGCCCCTGAGGCCGCGCCGGCGACGGCGCCCCAGGAGGCGATGAAGGGAATGCCGGCCTCACGCAGGTAGTCCATGACCACCCGGCCCTCGATGCTGTCCGGATGGAGGGCGATGTCGAGCGCGTCGCGGTGGTCGAAGCCCATCCGGTCGTGCAGCGGCGTCTGGCCGTAGGCGCTCACGGGCAGCGGATGATGAAACCGCGCCGTGAAGAACTCCTGGAGCTTGGCTGTCCCGGCCTTGAGCGACCAGGGCGCCGGCCCGTTGAACCGGATGAGCACCGCCGTCTGCTCGTAGCCGCCCCTCTTCAAGGGCGAGAGGCCCGCGAGAGCCCGGGCCGTCGTCGCCTCGGCCATGGCATGGTCGGCGCCGGCGATCTCCCGGCGGGTGCCGTCGACCTTGGCTTGTGCTTCGGTCACCGCGCGCTCGGCATCTTCGAACTCTCGACGCGAAATGATCCCGCGGTTGAGAAATTCCTGCCGCTGATCACGCTGATCCTTGGCCTTGGCGAGGCTCGCCTCGTAGATGGCCAGGAGCTTCTCGAGGCTGGCTCGATACTCGCGGAGGGTGACCACGATGTCGGCGGCCCGCTGCCGGAGGGCGGCGGACGTCAGCGGGACGTCCGCGGCGCGTGCGGCCGCAGGACTCCAGATGGCGAGCGCGCAGGCGGCGGCCAGGAAGGCCGACCGCCGCCAGGATGCCACCAGGCTAACGAGCGGTCCGGGGTGGATGAGCCCGCACGACCTCTTCGTTGACCTCGGTGCCCCAGCCCGCGCCCGAGGGCAGGTGGAGGTAGCCGTCCTTCACGTCCGGCTTCACGGTGACGAGCTCGTCGTGCCACGGCACCTGATCGGGGTCGGTCTCCATGATGCGCAGGTTGGGCACCACGGCGCAGAAGTGCCCGCTCATCATGGTGGCGAGCGGTCCGTAGAAATTGTGCGGGGCCACGTTGATCTCGTATGCGTCCGCCATGCTGGCGATCTTGACCGATTCCCCCACCCCGTTCCACGGCGGGTCGATGATGGCCACGTCCATGGAGAAGTTCTCGAAGTACGGGCGGTAGTCGCGCCGGCCGAACAGGCACTCGCACGAGGCCACGGGCATGGGCGCGCGGCTCCGGATATAGGCGAGCGCCTTCGGGTCTCGCGTGTCGATCTCGACCCAGAAGAGATCGAAAGGCTCCATGGCGCGGGCCATGGTGACGAAGCCCTCCGTCTTGTAGTTGAAGTTGAGGTCCACGAGGATGTCCACGTCCGGCCCCGCGCCCTCCCGGAAAGCAGCGAGCTGATCCCGGATGGCGCGGACCACGTAGCGGTCGGCGTTCAGCTCGGGAAAGCCCTCGCTCGCGCGGACTTCCCTGCCGAGCTTGACCACGTCGTCGAGCGTGCGGACGGGCGGGATCTGCAGCTCCTTGGCGTTGCGCACCCGGTACGTTCCGCAATGGGACCAGTAGAGGCGGACGCGCTCGCGCACGGGGCCGCCCAGGAGCTCGTAGACGGGAATCCCCAAAGCGCGCGCCTTGATGTCCAGCAGCGCGTTCTCGATGGCGGCGATGGCCTGCTGGACCACGCCGCCCGAGGACTGCCGCCGCAGCGCGTACATGGTGGTGACGTGCGCCTCCCACGCGCGCGGGTCCTTGCCGATGACCGCAGGGGCCAGCCGGTCGATCACCGCCGAGAGACCGGGGCCGCCGAACGCTTCGTTGTACTCGCTCCAGCCCACGAGCCCCGTATCGGTGGTGACCTTGAGGAAGTCGAAATTACGTGACCCGGCATCGGCGTGGAGCGACTCGACCTTGGCAATTTTCATCTGGATGACCTCCGGACCCAGAGAGTATCGGGGATGTCGCTGATCGGCAAGCAGCCACGGCCACAACCCGCAAGGTATCCAATGGTCGACGTTGACACGCCGCTCGGACCGCATGACAATCCGGACCATGATGATCGAGCACGGCTTCCTGGCCGCCATGTTGGTCCTCGTGGGGCTCGAAGTCGTAGTGCTGGGATACTTCGCCTACCGCATCTCGCGCGTCCTTGAGCGCGTGGATGGGGTAGGCGCCGCCACGTACCTCGAGGTGCGTAAAGTCCTCGGTCAATCCCGTTGACGGTCGAGCCTCACAATCCGACATGCGCTCCCGGCAGCCGGCGCCTAGCTGAAACAGATATCGCTCATTGTTCCACGACCGCGAGACTTGACTCCGCTCCCCGCTCGAAAGCCTGAAAATCCCCCGACGGAAAGGAATCACGAATGCCGAGTCCACTCTCGGGACAGGTGCAGACCGTGCTCGGATCGATCGGGGCGGAGGAGATCGGCGTGACGCTACCCCACGAGCACCTGCTCATCGACTTCGAAGTGATGTTCGTGGAGCCGACGGCGCCCAGGGACAAGGAGCGCTCGCGCGAGCCGGTCAGCCTCGCCAACCTCGGCTGGGTGCGGCAGAACTTCAACGCGAACCTCGACAACCTCCGCCTGACGGACGAGCAGGTCGCGCGGGACGAGATCCTCCTCTTCAAGGAGGCGGGCGGCCGGACGGTGGTGGATCCGACGCCGCGCACGCTGGCCCGCGATCCGCTCGCCCTCGCCCGCATCGCCCGCGCCACCGGCCTTCACGTGGTCATGGGCGCCGGGTACTACGTCGCCGCCTCCCATCCCCCGCACATGGACCGGCTGAGCGTCGACGAGCTCGCGCGCGAGATGATCGCCGACATCACGATGGGCGTCGGCGACACGGGCGTCCGCTCCGGGCTCATCGGCGAGATCGGCTGCACGTGGCCGTGGACCGACAACGAGAAGAAGGTCGTGCGCGCCGCCGTCGTCGCCCAGCGCGAGACGGGGGCGCCCCTCATGATCCACCCGGGGCGCAACCCGCGCGCGCCGATGGAGATCGCCGAGCTCGTCGAGAAGGAAGGCGGCGACCTCCAGCGCGCCATCATGTGCCACATCTGCCGGACCATCACCGACGTTCGCGCCGTGATCGATCTCGCCCAGACCGGACTGTGGCTCGAGTACGACCTCTTCGGACTGGAGAACTCCTACTACCCGTACCATCCAGCCTTCGACATGCCGAACGACGGCGGGCGGATGGCCCACGTCCTGGCCCTGATCGAGGCGGGCTACCGCGAACGGATCCTCATGTCCCACGACATCGCCTACAAGACCTCCCTGGTGAAGTACGGCGGCTACGGATACCATCACCTTCTGATCAACGTGGTGCCGCGTCTCCGGGCCAAAGGCGTGGACGACGTCGGGCTGAGACGTCTGCTCGTGGAGAACCCCGCGCGCGCGTTCGCCTTCCGCTGATCGGGGGATGTTCCTGAGGAGTGCGATGCGAGCAGAGAGCCGACGGGCTCAGGTCGGGCTCGGGATCACGCTGGCCGCTCTCGTCAGCGGCTGCGCGGCCAGCCCGCTGCGCTCGCCCCCCGGCACCAGCACCACGGTGATCCTGCTCCGGCATGCGGACCGCGACGAGTCAACGGAGCTCAATGCCAAGGGCCGGGAGCGCGCGCAGGCCCTCGTGGCCGCGGTGAGCGGCATGGGCATCACCGCGATCTACAGCCCGGACGTGGCGCGCAATCTCGATACGGTCCGGCCGCTCGCCGCATACCTCGGCGTCGAGATCACCACTACGCCTCGGGTCAGCGTCCTCGCCGCCAAGGACATCGCCAAGGAGATATTGTCCAAGCACGCCGGCGGCGTCGTGGTGTACGTCGGCAACGTCACCGGCAATCTGTATGCGGTCTATCACCAGCTCGGCGGCACCGGCACCGCGCCGGAGGAGTACGGTGACCTCGCGATCCTGACCGTACCCGATCAAGGTTCCGTCAAGGTGGAGAGACGCAGGTTCGGCCCTTGATTCCCTAGCCCCTGCGGCTGGTGAAGGGCGGTGGTGCAGGTCTTGCACGAGAATTGCCGGGAATCCCATTCGGGGCCGTTGTGTAAAAAATGCTGACACCACAGGCGCCAAGCAAGCAGCCGTCAGTCGCCGCCCACACCGGGCCGATCGTCCGCGACGATATTCGAACCAAGGTCCTGATCGCTCTCCGATGGACCACCCTGTCCAAGTTCTCGGGGCAGCTCGTCTCCTGGGCCGTCACCGTCTACGTGATCCGCATCCTCTCTCCCGACGACTACGGCCTCATGGCGATGGCAAGCGTTCCGATCATCTTCTTCTATCTGCTGAATACTGTCGGGCTAGACGCCGTTCTCGTGCAGAAGCGCGACCTGAGCGAGCGGCTCCGCGCCCAGGTCTTCGGCATCGTGATCCTGGTGAATCTTCTCCTCTTCCTGGGTTTCCTCGGAGGCGCTCCGTGGATCGCGGCCTTCTACCACGAGCCGAGATTGACCGCCATGGTTCGGGTCCTGGGCTTCCAGTTCGTCTTGCTTGCCTTCGAGACGCTTCCCCAGTCTCAGCTGGAACGAGACTTCGACTTCGGCCGCCGATCGATCGTGGAGCTGGTGACCATCGTGGCGGGCAGCCTGACCGCCTGGACTCTGGCCCGCGCCGGCTTCGGTGTGTGGACGCTCATCTGGGGCTCCTTGACCACCACCGCCGTACGCACGGTGGGTCTGAACCTCGCTCAACGCTCCTGGTGCTGGCCCCGCTTCTCGCTCGAGGGAATCAAAGGCGATCTGCTCTTCGGGCGCTCGGTCACGGTGGATCGTGCCTTGCGGTTCACCTTGGCCGATAGCGATCGATTCATCGGGGGCAAGCTCTTCGGAAACGTCCTGCTCGGATACTATGCCGTGGCAAATGATCTCGCCTCGCTCCCCATCAACAAGCTCACGGGATTGATAAACTCGATCGCCCTCCCCGCATTTGCCAAGGCCCAGTTGACTCCCGCGGGCGCCCGATCCTACCTGCTGACCGTGACGCGGCTCATGAGTCTCCTGGCCTTCCCGTTCTTTCTCGGCATGTCGAGCATCGCTCCCGAGCTCACGGTGCTTCTCCTCGGACCCAAATGGCAGGCCGCCGCCATCCCCCTGCAGCTCCTGAGCCTCGTCATGCCCCTGAGGATGCTCATGAACGCGTTTCAGCCGTTCCTGTGGGGCGTCGGCCGGCCGGACACCAGCGCCTCCACCTTCCTGATCGGCGCGCTGACGATGCCGGTGGCGTTTGTGGTTGGCGCGCAGTGGGGCCCGGTCGGGCTCAGCGTCGCGTGGGCTCTCGTCTATCCGCTCGTCTTCCTGGCCTCCATCGCCTACGCCCAGTCACTGACGGGAGTGCTCGTCACGGACATCCTGGGAACGATGGGCCGGCCGATTCTGGCCAGCCTGTTCATGTATGCCGTGGTGTTCACGGCCAAGAACTATGCCGTGTTCGGCCATAGCGGAGCCGTTCTGCATCTCACGGAGCTGGTTCTCCTCGGCGTCGTCACGTACACGGGCGCCATGCTCGTCCTGGACCGCGAGGTGTGCCGTGATGCCGGCGACGTGTTCGGAGCATTTCTGGGCAGACACGTCCGGCTCTTCTCGTACGAGCCTCGCCCACCTCGAGAACACGACGAGGTTCCTCTGGCGCGTCGCTGAGAGCGCAGGCGCTCCCCTCACTGCAGCTTGAGGTCCTTCATGGCCTGCCGGACGAAGGTCATGTCGTAGGTGCTGGCGACATCCACCTTCTGGCCCAGCTTGAACACGCCGAACGAGTCGAGGGACTTCATGAGGACCTCCACGCCGCTCTGGCTCACCAGCCCGTGCGGCGCGTAGATCTCGCGGCTCGCCCGCAGCGACTCGATGTACTGGGCGCGGTCGCCCACGAGGTCGGCAGGGACGGCGGCGGCAATCTCCTCGGGCGATTTGGTCTGGATGAAGTGGCTCGCTTTCACGAGGGCGGTCACCACCTTCTGGACGAGGTGGGGCCGCTTCTGGATGAGGTCGGGCCGCGTGATGGCCCCGCTGAAGACGTACTCGCCGCCCAGGATCGCCTGCGTCTCCTTGAGCGAGGAGAGATTGCCCATGGAGAACGCCGTGCCCTTGGACACGCCCACGGGCTTGCCCTTGAGGTCGGCGATGGTCTTGATCTCGCCCTTGTGGGCGCTCGCCACCGCGAGCCCGAACCCCGGCAGCCGCGTGCTCGAGAAGACGTAGACGAGGTCCTTGCCCTGGGCCTTGGCCTTGATGGAGTGCTCGAGCGCGTTGGCGGCGAAGTCGGCAGAGCCGCCGATGAGGGCGGCGATCGACTTGGCCCCGCTCTCGAAGTTGTACCCCTTGGGCTCGAGGCCCTGCTCCTCGAAGTACTTCTGCCCGAGGGCCACCGACCACGGCAAGTGCGCGAGCAGCCCGAGCTGCGAGTACGCGAAGGTGACGGGCTCCCCCGCCGACCCCGCCAGCGACGGGATCAGCAGGACGAGCGCGAGCATGACGGCCATCACGGCTTTCATATGCGTTCCTTTCTCTGCCTTACAGGGGCTTCTGCTTCCAGTGAGAGAACCGCTGCTCGAGCCAGCCGAGCGAGCCGTCCAGGACGGCCACGAAGGCCATGAGCACGATCAGTCCCGAGAGAACCATGTTGGAGTTGAAGAGAGACTCGCCGTACTGGACGATCCAGCCGATGCCGCGGTCGGCCCCGAGGTACTCGCCCAGGATGGCCCCGATCACCGCGAAGCCCACGCACGTGCGCAGGCTCGCGAAGATCCACGTGAGGGCCGAGGCCACACGATGAAGAGGGGGGCGAGAGCGATCCGCGGCATGGCGTTGAAGACCACCATCAGCGGCTGGAATAGCTCGGCGAGAAATGGCGAGAAGGCGAAGAGCACGCCCACGAGCACCCCGCCCAGGATCCCGATGGCGAGGCCGATGACCGCCTCCTGGATGGTGGCCCAGAGATGGACGTAGATGAAGCCGCTGGCGATCCAGCCGCCGATGGTGCGGGCGATCTCGGAAGGCAGGCTCACGAAGTAGGGATCGATGACCCGGGTCCGCGCCCCCACCTCCCAGCCCCCGAGGAGGACCACGAGCAGGACGAGGCGGCCGCCGAGGCGCGGTCCAAGGCCGTCGAGTGGATGCGGCGCGTGGGCCTGGCGGGGTTCGAGAGCTACTACCCGCACCAGCTCTCGGGCGGCATGCGCAAGCGCGTCTCCCTGGCCACCACCCTGATCTACGGGCCGG
>WNGE01008772.1_pt1 | contig 10716 bp, 14 predicted proteins | sample 5400651 | NCBI WGS metagenome assembly WNGE01 (sample SAMN13153370, study PRJNA577476) | soil metagenome | isolation source: 60 cm soil or saprolite under grassland replicate 2 | place: USA:California | collected 2016-06-15
AAAACGGGGTAGCGTGACCGTTCCGCCGGCGGCCGTTCACGTGTTCTTGCAAGGCCGGAGGGCATGCCGGGGTGACCGGCACCAAGGACGGGTCCAATGAAACTCTACGTAGGCAACCTCTCGTACGACACCAACGACGCCGAGCTGCGCGACCTCTTCGCACCATACGGCGAGCCGGAATCGGCGAAAGTCATCACCGACCGCGACACGGGCCGGTCCAAGGGATTCGGGTTCGTGGAGTTCGCCGATAACGCCCAGGCGACCGCAGCCATGAATGCCTTGAACGGAAAGGAAGTCAACGGGCGCGCCCTGACCGTGAACGAAGCACGTCCTCGAAACGAGTCCTCCGGCGACCGTGGCGGCGGGGGCGGCGGGTTCCGGAGGGGCCGTGGCCGCTACTGAATTCCCCCGCGCCCGCCGAGCATCTTCCATGAACGCTAAGAAAGGAGCCACCGTGAACTCCAAGAATCTCGCCGCAGTCACCGCCGCCCCCGCTTCGGAGACCGTTTATAGCGCCCGCCTGACGCTCAAAGAGTGGCTGACGCACCTGGAGAACGCCGGCTTGCTCAAGCCCGGCGCGACTCTCCGGATTCTGACCAACCGGAAGTTGAAGAGGATCTCTCTTCCGGGCGCCGTCGCCGGCTAGCGTGAGGCTTCAGGAGCGCCCGAGCTCCCGAGCGGCCGGGGCGTGTGGGGGCCGGAGGCGGTCACGAGCTTGAGAGCCGCTCGGCAGATCGCAAGCGGCCGCGTCGGGGCGGTTGCGGACACCAGCCTCGCGTAACGAGCGCTGGTGGACTCGTCGGCGAGGTCTCCGACGACCGGGCTTCGCCAGTGAAAGGTCCACGCGTCCCCCTCTCTCAAGCTCATCCACCGCAGCGGTGGCCTGTTCAGGCGCGCGATGACCAGCTCCGAGGCGTTCTCGTCTGTCGAATAGGAGGGCACCATTGAGATGGGCTTTCGCCCGAAGACGCGCAACTCGACCAAGCGATCCAGATAAGAACCCGCCTCGGGCTCCGAATCGGCTCCGGGCATCCGTCTCCCCTTTTCGAGGCCGTAATCATAACACCGGGCTAGTCAGAGGCTCTGAAGATGCCCCTGGGTTAGAGCATGTCCAGGTAACCGTCTCTCAGCTCCGGTCGCGGCGCGAGGAGTCTCCTGAGGTAACCGAGCGGAGGAGCCTCGCGCCGCGGGAGCGAGCGCGCAGCGCGGGATCAGCGGTCATGAGCCTTCGGCTCGCCCTGGAGAATGAAAATGGGGACCTCACCTTTTCAGCAGGTTACGTCCCGCAACACTTGCAGGCGAGCGGTCGAGACTTTCAGCCGCGGCGGTCGCTGCGCGACCGGCGGCTGAGAGAGTTAAAGACGAGAGCCCTTTAGTCCACGACCTCGTCGAGCCCCGGTCGCGGCGCGAGGAGTCTCCGCGAAGTAACCGAGCGGAGGAGCCTCGCGCCGCGGGAGCGAGCGCGCAGCGCGGGATCAGGCGAGCGATCGAGGCCGCGTCCGGCCGAGTCGCTCGCCGGTGCGGCCAAAGGCGCAGATCCCGCGCAAGCGCGAGCGACGTGCTAGGGAGGGAGGCCGACCTCGATCTCGGCCTTGGGCAGGGCGATCGCGTTTTCCTTTTTTCCCTGATCCACGCACACGTAGCAGGCCTTGTACACATCGTCGTAGCCCATCTTCATTTCCCGGTTCGTGATGAAAATCTGCCGCGGTGGATAGGGCGCGTCCAGCCTGCGGAGCGTGACAAGGAGGCCGTTGGAGTTGCGCAGTCGCTCGCCGAGCGCGAAGCGATGCGGCGGCTCGTTGGTGCAAGCGTAGCTCGCTTCGATCCGCGTCGCCACAGACGTCTCTCTTCCGTCTCTCTTCGCTAAGCGGAAGGCGGAGGACCGCCGCCTTGCCGTACGAGCACACTGCCCCTCGCGAGCGACTCCGTCCCGCAGAAGACCTCGCCGTCGAATTTCACTATCGCGCCGAACCGAGCCGTCAGGCGCACCTGGACCTCGAGCGTCTCCCCGGCGCGGGGCGCCCGCGAGACCTGGAAGCCCTCGATTCCCGCCAGGTAGCCGGTCCGGCCGATCTGCGGGTCTCCCCCTTGGAGCAGCAGCGCCGACTGCGCAATGGCCTCGGCCAGAAGGAGCGCAGACTGCCAGGCCTCGCCCGCCGCAGCCCGGGCATTGGCCGAAATCGCGACGCGCACGGCGCCGCGGGAGAATTCCTCATTGCGCGGCTCGACGACCGTTTCAACGAAGCGGAAGGGGTACGCGTGCGGAACCTCGGCCGGGACCCTCACGCGATCTTTTTTTGCTCGATGAAGTCGCACAGGGCATCCACGGAGGCGAATGCCTTGACTCCGACTTCCTCATCTTCGACCTTGATGCCGAACTCCTGCTCGAGGCCGAGCACAAGCTCGAGCGCATCGATCGAATCGAGGCCGAGCCCCTCGCCGAAGAGCGGGGCGTCGTTCTGGATTGCGGTCGGGTCGATGTCGAGCTTCAAGCGGCGCACGATCAGATCTTTGACGCGCGGCGCCAAGTCTTCACGATTCATCGGTTCTCCATTATAGGTGATCGCTACGCCGAGTCGGTCCCGCGATCCGCGGGACTTAGGCCATGCCGCCGTCCACTCGCCAGACCTGGCCGGTCACGTAGGAGGAGCGGTCGGAGGCGAGGAAACCGACGACGGCGGCGATCTCCTCGGGCCTGCCGAAGCGGGCCAGCGGAATGCGGCGCAGGAACTCCCGGCGCGGCTCCTCTTTCAAATGCGCGATGATCTCCGTGTCCACGAGGCCGGGCGCGACGGCGTTGACCGTGATGCCGTGCGTCGCCATCTCGAGCGCGAGGGCCTTGGTGAAGGCAATCAGGCCTCCCTTGGCCGCGGAGTAGTTGGTCTGACCGACGTGGCCGGAGATGCCGCTGACCGAGACGATGTTGACGATCCTCCCCCATTTCTTGTGCAGCATTCCGCGCACCACGGCCTTGGTCATGCGGAAGGCGCCCTTCAGGTCCACCTCCATGACCGCGTCCCAGTCCTCTTCCTTCAGGAACGGGAAGAGCGCGTCCTTGATGATGCCGGCGTTGTTGACCAGGATGTCGGCCCCGCCGAAGTCCTTCGTGACCCTGTCGCCCAGGGCCTTGACTGCAGCCAGATCTGCGACGTCCGCAAGCACCGCGTGCGCCTCCCCCTCCTTCCGGCGGATCTCCTCGGCCGCGGCCTCGGCGCGCGCGAGGTCTTTCTGGCAGGTGATGACGATCCGGTTTCCGGCGGCGGCCAGCTCCCTCGAGATCGCATAGCCGATTCCGCGCGAGCCGCCGGTGACGATGGCGGTTCTCATCGGACCTTGGACGACATCATCCGTCTCGACGCAATATACGCGACGTCTCGCCGATGGCCGCCAGGGTGCCGGCGGGATGGCAGGTCACACTCCGGTCGATCCACCGCACGATCTTCGACAACATCTGCCCGGGGCCGACCTCGAGAAACACCCGGTGGCCGTCGCGGACCATCGCCTCGACGGTCGCGTTCCAATGGGTTGGATGGCAGAACTCCGTTGCCAGGAGCCGGGCGACGCCGGCGCCGGTGGACTCGACGTTGCCGTCCGGCCCGTAATAGGGAATGGCCGGATCGCGGATCGAGCGGCACGCCGCGACGACCGGCGCGACCGCCCGGGCAACCGGCTCCATCAGCTCGCTGTGGATCGGCCAGCTCATCGTCAGCGGAAGGACAGTCAGGGCGCGGGGCGCGAGAGCCTCCAGGGCGGACTCGATGGCCGGCTTCGTTCCGGTCAGGACGAACTGCGTGTTCGAATTGACGTTGCCGATCCAGACGGGTAGGCCCCGGCTGCGCGACTCCTCGCAGATCGATTCCACGGCTTCCCTGCGCGCGCCGACGATGGCACCCATCGCGCCGCGGATGCCGAGCCGCTCGGTCTCCCGCCAGACCGCGATCAGGACGTCCAGTCCGTCCTCGTAGGAGATGGCCCCGGCGGCGGCCAGCGCCGCGTAGTTGCCGAGGCTGTAGCCCGCGGTGGCCGGGGGTGTCATCCCGTTGCGGGCGAGCGCTCGGGCGGCGAGGGTGGAGACCAGATAGACGCCTGCCTGCGCCACGAGGTTCTCGTGGAGTGTCTCCTCCGGTCCGGAGAAGAGGATCTTCTGGAGGTCGAGACCGCATTTTTCCGATGTCAGTGCGAAGAGCTCGCGGGCCTCGAGGTCCGAGTCGTAGAAGTCGCGGCCCATCCCGACGAACTCCGCGAGCTGGCCGGGGAAGAGGAAGGCAGGAGGACGGTCCGGAGGGGTCATCTCGGGGTCGAGGAGTGAAGGCTCAACCGGAGAGCCATGGCAGGACGTCGGCGAGCGCGACGCACCGGTCTTCCGCGAGCCAGCGCTCGAAGCGGTCCGGCAGCCCGCGAAGGTTGTAGAAATGCACGAGCTTCACGAGCGGGTCCAGGGCCTCCATCGCCGGATGCTCCGCGTCGAACTCCCACGGATGGAAATCGAAGACCGCCGGCAGGCCGGCGTCGCGAAACCCGTCTTCCTCGCGTTTCAACCGCCCCGCCGAAAACATCCGGAAAGGCCAGCCTCCTCCCATCGGGATCGTGCGGCCGAAGCCGCGGCCCGTCAGCGGCGGCACCTCGATGAGGGATCCTCCGTCGAACTCGATCCGATGCGGTCCCGGCGGGTTGCCCGAACGGCCGAGCCGCGGGACCGCCGTCATCGACGCGTCGCAGAGGAAGCCTTCCTCCACAAGCACCGCCAGCGCCTCCTGGCCGGCATGTCGAATGGACCATTCAGCGGCGCGGTACGCGTCCGCCCGCTCGCCGCTGGCCTCTTCGACCCGCTCCCGGGCGCGGCGCAGATCCTCACGGAACTCCTCACCGCTCATCTCGTCGGCCCGCCGGTGCAGATCGCCGTGGACCGCGATCTCATGCCCGCGCCGCGCCGCTTCCCGCACGAGATCCGGATGCCTTCCGGCGATCCAGCCGAGAAAGAAGAGTGTCGCCCGGTGCCCGCCTCGCTCCACCCGGTCGAGCAGAGCGAGGAACGTCTTCTCGATCCGCGGCAGGAAGCTCTCCCAGCGCCGCGGATCCGAGTAGTAATCATCCCCGCAGACATGGAACCAGTCCTCCACGTCAATCGTCAGGACCCGCGGCGCCCGCCCGGGGAACCGGAGAGGAGTGATTCGCGGCTCTGACATCCAGGAGGATTCTAGCTGCGCGCCCCGGGATGTTCGAGACGGCCTGGCATCCGGCGTCAGTCCGTCTCGAACACCTTGTAATACACGGCGCCCCACGAAATGACCCACGTGTCCACGAACGGCCGGTAATGCGAGGGGCCGCCGTAGATCGCGCGGACCGGGACGTGTCGGAACGTCGACACGAAGGGCGCGGCTTTGAGCAGGATCTCGGTCTCGATGAGATAACCGCGCGCCGAGAGTTTCAGGCGGCGCAACAGGTCGGCCGAGATGACGCGGTAGCCGGATTGCCCGTCTTCGACCTCATGCCCGGTCATGCGCGAGAGGATGCGGCTACCAATCTCGTTGGTGCGGTAGCGCACGGTGGGCGTCTCTTCGGGCCGCGCCATCCGCGAGCCGATGACGAAGTCGTGTCCTTCCCTCGCGGCCTGAAGCAGCGTGGGCAGATCCCGCGGGTCGTGCTGCCCGTCGCTGTCCACGAACGCGACATGCGTTGCGTCGGAGGCGAGCAGACGCGCCAGGCCCGCCCGAATAGCGCTCCCCTTGCCGGAGTTCTCGGGAAGGCTCAGGACTTGCGCACGCGCCTGCGCCGCGCGTATTGCCGTCGCGTCGGTCGAGCCGTCGTCCACGACGAGGACCCGCGGCAGATGCAGCAGGATCCCCCGAACCACCGGCTCGACCGTTTCCGCCGCCTGATACGCGGGCACGAGAGCCACCGGGCGGAACTCAAGGGTCACGACCCGATCTTAGCGAACCGGTCGAGCGTCTTCTTTTTCTGAACTCACAACTCACAGTTCACCACCGCGAACTGCCCTTGCGTTCCCCGAGAAGCTTGTGAAAAAGTTCACGTGTCTCATGCCAGAGAGCTTCCTGCCCGTTCTTCTCCTCATGGCCGTGGCCGCCGGAATCGCCGGAGCGATTCTGCTCCTCTCCTACCTGCTCGGGCCGAGACTCTCCACGCGCCGCAAGCTCGACACCTACGAGAGCGGCGTCCCCCTGATCGACGCCTCCCACAAACGCCTCTCCATCCGCTACTTCGTCGTGGCCATGGTCTTCATCCTCTTCGACGTCGAGATCGCTTTCATCTATCCCTGGGCGATCGTGTTCCGGTCGGCGGGAATGTGGCTGTTCGTCGAGATGCTCGTCTTCCTCGCCATCCTTGCCGTCGGATACGCCTACCTCTGGAAGAAGGGAGCGTTCGACTGGTGAGCGGCCGCCGCTACCGCGTCGAGGAAGCCGGGCGTCCCGCCGAGTTCCCGCCGGAAGCCCTCGCCCGCATCGAAAGGATCCTGACGCGCTATCCCACCAAGCAGGCGGCGCTCTTGCCGGTCCTCTGGGTCGCGCAGGAGACATGGGGCTGGATCTCCAGGGAGGCGGCGGAGGAGGTCGCGCGCATCCTGGAAGTTTCTCCCGCGCACGTGGACGGCGTGTTGACCTTCTACACGATGTTCAACCTGTGCCCGGTCGGAAAGAACCTGCTGCAGGTCTGCACTTCGATTTCCTGCCACCTGGCCGGCGCCGGGCGCCTTCTGGAGCGTTGCAAGAAGAGGCTCGGCGTGGATCTGGAAGAGACGACTCCCGACGGGAAGTTCACGGTCGTCGAGGTCGAGTGCATCGCCGGATGCGACCGCGCGCCGTCCATGATGGTCAACGACACGTACTACGAGCCGATGGACGAAGAGAAGCTCGACGCGCTGCTGGACAAGCTGTCGGCGGACGCCTGAGATGAGCGAGAAGGTTCTCCTGGCGCGCGTCGGCCGCGAAGACTCGCGCTCGATCGACGGCTACCTCGAGGACGGCGGCTACGCGGCCCTGCGCACGGTCCTGACCGGAGGCTGGACACCGGAGAAGCTGACCGACGAGGTCAAGAGATCGGGACTGCGCGGGCGCGGCGGCGCGGGGTTCCCGACGGGCGTCAAGTGGGGATTCGTCCCGAAGGACACGAAGGGAAAGCCCGTCTATCTCCTCTGCAATGCGGACGAGTCGGAGCCCGGCACGTTCAAGGACCGCCTGCTCATGGAGGAAGACCCGCACCAGGTCATCGAGGGCATCATTCTCTCCTCCTACGCGATCAAGTGCCGCAACGCCTACATCTATATCCGGGGGGAGTTCTACCTGGGTGCCCGGATTCTCGTCGAGGCGCTGGAGGAGGCGTACGCGAAGAGGTACCTCGGCGAGAACATCCTCGGATCCGGCTACTCGCTCGACGTCACGGTGCACCGAGGGGCCGGCGCCTACATCTGCGGAGAGGAGACGGGCTTGATCGAGAGCCTCGAAGGAAAGCGCGGCCAGCCTCGCATCAAGCCGCCGTTCCCCGCCGTCTGGGGCGTCTTCGGAGCGCCGACGATCGTCAACAACGTCGAGACACTGGCCTGCGTGGTGCACATCGTCAACCGCGGGGCGGAGTGGTTCGCGAAGATCGGCCGAAACGAGAAGAACAGCGGCCCCAAGCTCTACTGTCTCTCGGGGCACGTCAACCGTCCGGGTGTGTACGAGGCTCCGATGGGGCTGCAGATGAAGGAGCTCCTCTTCGGCGCCGACTACGGGCAGGGGATGAAAGACGGAAAGAACGTCAAGGCGGTCATCCCCGGTGGCGCCTCGGCCGCGATGCTCACGGCGGAGGAGATCGAGGACTGCCCGCTCGACTTCGACGGGTTGATGGCCAAGAAATCCATGCTCGGCTCGGCGGCCATCATCGTGATGAACGAGGACACGTGCATCGTGGATGCCGCGCAGAACCTCGCCAAGTTCTTTTCGCACGAGTCCTGCGGCCAGTGCACGCCCTGCCGCGAGGGAACACCCTGGCTGCAGAGAGTCCTGACGCGGATCGAGGCGGGAGAAGGGCGAATCCACGACATCGACCTGCTCGAAAAGATCTCCAACCAGATGGCCAACGGGATGACGATCTGCGTCTTCGCGGACGCCGCGATCGCGCCCGTCCTCTCCTCCGTCGGCAAGTTCCGCGAGGAGTTCCGCTACCACGTCGAGCAGAAACGCTGCCTCGTAGGACCGCGAGCCCTCGACCGCGAGTTCGTGACGGCATGAGCGGAAAGACTCCGATCACTCCGGGAGGCGGCGGCGCCATACCCGGTCCCGCCGCGGGCGCGCCGCCCCCCTCGCCTCCGCCGCCGCCTCCAAAGGACACCTATACCGTCTTCTTCGATGGCAAGCCGATCGAGGTTCCCAGGAACGTCAACTTGATCGAGGCGGGCAAGCTCGCCGGGATCGAGATCCCCCACTTCTGCTTCCACCCGCGCCTCTCCGTCGTCGGCCAGTGCCGGATGTGCCTGGTCGAGATCGAGGGAATCCCCAAGATCCAGGCGGCCTGCACGACGCCGTTGAAAGAGGGCCTCTCGGTCAAGACGAAGACCGAGAGGGTCGTGGAGTCGCGGGCGGCGAACATGGAGTTCCTCCTCATCAACCATCCGCTCGACTGCCCGATCTGCGACCAGGCCGGCGAGTGCAAGCTCCAGGACAACTCCTTCGGCTACGGGGACCAGCGCTCACGCTACGACGAGAGGAAGCGGCAATACGCGGGCTTCGACCGTACGATGATCGGGCCGCACGTGATCGCCGACATGACGCGCTGCATCCAGTGCACGCGCTGCATCCGTTTCTGCCAGGAGATCGCCGGCACGGGGGAGCTGACGTTTCTGGACCGAGGCGGGCGCACGCTCGTCTGGACTCACGACGGCAAGCCGCTCGCCAACGACTGGTCCGGCTGCGCCGCCGACGTCTGTCCCGTGGGCGCGCTGACGGTCAAGGAGTTCCGGTTCCGCAGCCGCGTCTGGTATCTGAAGAAGGCGCGTTCGGTCTGCCCGGGCTGTAACATCGGCTGCAACATCTCGATCGAGAACCGCGACTCGATTGTCTACCGCTTCCTGCCGCGGTTGAACCCGCAGGTCAACGACTACTGGCTCTGTGATTACGGGCGGTTCCTCTCCGAGAGCCTGAATCTGCGAGACATCGAGAAGGCCTCGGTGCGCGACGGGGACGCGGCCGCCGAAACCCACGTTCCCGGCGCGATCGAGAAGATCGCCGCAAAGATCCGGCAGACAGTGGACTCCACGGGGCCGGCGGGCCTGTTCTTCCTGGGCTCCGCCAACCTTTCCAACGAGGAGAACTTCCTCCTTCGGAAGATCGCCGACCACCTCTCCTGCGGCAATCGCGACGCGGTCGTGGACAAGTCCCGCCTTCGCCGGATGAAATCCAAGACGGTCTGGGTGGAGGGAGACCATGCGGGCCCCAACTTCGCCGGCGCGAAGGACGTGGGTCTCTCGCCTCGACCCGGAAGCTACGGCCTCGAGGACGTGCTGTCGGGGAAGGCGCGGCCGGGAGTCATTCTCGTGGCGGACGCGGCGTTCTCGCAGATCGCGGACGATCCGGAGAAGGTCGCCGTCCTTCGCCGGGCCGGCTTCCTGGCCGTCGCGGCGCGAACCGCCAACGCCCTGACGCGCGCCGCCGACGTCGTCCTGCCCGCGGCTTCGCTGGCGGAGAAGGAAGGGACCTTCACCAACGTCCAGGGCCGGGTGCAGAAGTTCGAACGAGCATTCCTGCCCGGATCCTCGGTCCGCCCGCACTGGGAGCTGTTGCTGCTGCTCGCTGTCGCCTTGGGCTGCGGCGACCGCAACTGGACGCCGGCGGACCTTCGCCGTCAGATCCAGTCGGAGGTCAAGGGATACGCGGACGTGACCGAGGAAGAATTGAAAGGCGGCATCCTGATGAAGAAGGGCACCTTCGTCTCCGTCGGGGCGATCTGACTTGTCCGCCACCGACTGGCTCATCCTCGCGCTCCGGGTCCTGATTCCGCTGGGAGTGATCCTGACGGTGGTCCCGATGCTCGGATGGGCGGAACGGCGGGGCGCAGGGCTCATCCAGGACCGCCCCGGGCCCAACCGCGTGGGTCCCTTCGGGCTCCTCCAGCTCCCGGTGGACGCGGTCAAGTTCTTCTTCAAGGAGGACGTCATTCCGACGAAGTCGGACAGGGTCCTCTACGTCCTCGCTCCCGGCATCGCGGTTTTCTCGGCCCTGACGACCTTCGCCGTCATTCCCTACGGTGCTACCCTCCCGGCCGCCGGGAGGGACATCCCGTTGATCGGAGCGGACCTCTCGATCGGAGTGCTCTATGTCTTCGCGCTGACCTCCCTTTCGGTCTACGGCATCGTACTGGCCGGCTGGGCATCGAACAACAAGTTCTCTCTGATGGGCGGCCTTCGCTCGAGCGCTCAGATCATCTCCTACGAGCTCGCGATGACCACCGCGGCGGCGGGGGTGATCCTCTCCTCCAGCTCTCTGCGTCTGCCCGATATCGTCTCGGCCCAGGAGCACCTGTGGCTGGGATTCTTTCCCCGTTGGAACGTCGTGCCGCAGTTCCTCGGTTTCGTGGTCTTCTTCGTTTCGACCTTCGCAGAGACCAACCGTGTCCCCTTCGATCTACCGGAGGCGGATGCCGAGCTCGTCGGCGGATACCACACCGAGTACTCCGCGATGAAGTTCGCGATGTTCATGATGGCGGAGTACGTCAACATCGTGG
>WNGE01011963.1_pt1 | contig 10716 bp, 8 predicted proteins | sample 5400651 | NCBI WGS metagenome assembly WNGE01 (sample SAMN13153370, study PRJNA577476) | soil metagenome | isolation source: 60 cm soil or saprolite under grassland replicate 2 | place: USA:California | collected 2016-06-15
GCCAAGGAGATTTTTTATTGCTTTGGCTGTCACAAAGGCGGTTCGGTTTTCAACTTTGTGATGGAGATGGAGCGCGTGTCTTTTCCGGAGGCCATCAAGCTCGTCGCCGAGAAGTCGGGCGTACCGCTGCCGAAACTGATTGACGACAGTCGCTTTGAAGCCAGGCGCCAGGAAGCCGACGATGTAATCGAGCTAAACAAATGGGCGCTTGAATGGTGGGAGCAGCAGCTTGAGTCGAGCGCGGAAGGTCGCATCGCTCGCGACTACCTTAAAGGGCGCGAAATCACGGATGAAACACGCAAAACATTTCGTTTGGGCTACGCGCCCGACAGTTGGGACGCTCTTTCGATTTATCTCAGGCAAAAGGGCGTTAGCCAGGACGAGATCGATCGCAGCGGGCTGGTAGTAAAGAAAGAAGAAGGTGGATCCTACGATCGCTTCCGCGGTCGTCTGATCTTTCCCGTGATGGATATTCAGGGAAAGCCCATCGCCTTCGGCGGGCGCACACTAAGTAAGGACAATCCTGCAAAATACCTGAACTCACCCGAGACGCCAGCATATATAAAAGGGCAGAATTTATTTGGGCTAAACCTTACGCGAGATCAGATTCGCAAGCAGGAATTCGCCATACTGGTAGAAGGTTTCTTAGACTTGATCGTCCTCCACCAATTCGGCATTCGCAACGTAGTCGCCAGTCTGGGAACGGCGTTGACGTCCGAACAGGTAAAACTTTTGGCCCGGTTTGCCCGCAAAGTCGTCGTCAATTATGATGGCGACCCTCCTGGTGTGCAAGCAGCAAGAAAGGCCATTGAAATACTTCTGGCGCAGGACTTCGAGATCAAAGTACTCGTCTTGAACAAAGCAGATCCCGACGAGTTCATCAGGGAACATGGCCTTTCTGAGTATGAGAGAGTTCAGACGACTTCGTCTTTAAATGAGTTCATCAGAAAACACGGTGCAACTGCGTATATGGAGCGCCGCGGTGAGGCACAACCGCATATAAAATTTGTGATCGATCAGGCTATGCGGGATCGCACGCTCAGCAATCCGGCCGATAAGGAGGCCGCAATTGAGGATGTTCTTCCGTTCATTCGCGTTGTTCGTAACCACATACAAAAACGCGAATATTTTGACATTGCCATGGACACACTCCAGATAAACGACGCTACGCTGAAGCGAGAGTTGTGGCATTCAATTCGTATGGGACCCGGGAAAAGCGCGCGAGTCACGCCCCAGTCCAGCAGGCGGGCATACGTCAAACCGACAGTCGCAGAAGAACGTCTGCTGCAGTTGCTTCTAGCTCACGAGGAGTTACGCCGGGTTCTGCTGCCCAAACTCGAACCGGGAGATTACGACGACCTGCCCACGGCTCCCATTTTCCGCGCATTGCTCGAGGGCGAGCGTGAAGGCAAAGCCATTGACTTTGATTTTTTGAGCCGGAAGACCGGGGACGATCCAATCTCTGAGCTTTTGCCGGGTCTGTTAATGAGCGAGCTTGAAACCGAGGAAGGCGACCAATCCGAAGCCCGCGAAGTAACGGCCGAAAGGTGCCTTAACGCCTTGCGATTGATGAGGCTAGATCGCAGCATCAGCGACCTACGATCAGAGATTGCCGCCGCCCAACGGAATGGAGAAACAGAGCATTGCGATAAACTCGCAACGGAGCAAATTGAATTAACCAGACGGCGGGAAGCTCTGCTGCCAAGAGCGGAAGCAATGCAAATCGGGAATTAGCCGTTCGTTTCATTGGCAATCACCAACAGTTGGATGGTTCTTATTGGGATCGACACGATAAAGGTCCCTCAGACGCGCACTTGGAATCGGGATTAAGTGGAGCAGGTAGACTTGAGTATCGAAGACAAAGATCGTGATGATGTCATGGAACGTCTCCTGGAGTTGGGTGGCGACAAGAAGTATCTGACGTTTGACGATCTAAATCGCGAGCTACCTGACAATGTCGTTTCTCCCGACGACATTGAAGACGTGCTGCAAAAGCTCGAAGGCTCAAATATCCCGGTAGCTGATTCTGACGAACGTCCGGTCGCAGTCGCGATCGATGACGAAGAGGCGACTGATGAGGACGTTGAACTCGATCTCTCTGCCGGGGCTCTGGAGAAAACCAACGATCCGGTTCGCTTATATCTGCGCGAGATGGGCGTGGTTCCGTTGTTGACTCGCGAAGGGGAGGTGGCTATTGCGAAAAGAATCGAACGCGGCCAGCTAAAGACTCAAAAAGCGATTGCGCGTTCGCCTATCGCAGTCAAGGAGTGCCTGAAAATCGGCGAAGAGCTGGAGGGCGGCAACGCTAACATCCGCGAGATTGTTATCTTCGCCGAACAGGCTGAGCTGACTGGCGACGAAGATATGGACAAGGCCGAAGAGTATAGGGCCTGGACGGTTGAAGGCATTCAGAACATTCGTAAGCTCTTCAAGCAAGGTCTGAAAGAATGGGAAAAACTCCGAGAAGAGCAGAAGGGTACTCGCGGCAAAAAGAGTAAGAAGGTCCTGCGCATGCGTCGGAAAGTGGCGCGCCTGCGGCTGGAGATAGCCCAGGAAATCGGACGGCTAAACATTACCGAACGCGCTCGGCAACGCTTGATTAATTCAATCCGCAGCGTGCAAAAAGAAGTTCGCGATGGTGAACGGGAAATTGACAGTCTTACAGAAAAGCTCCACCGGAAGCGAATAAGAGCGGAGGATCAAAAAGAATTCAAGCGCCGGGTTTCGATGGCAAAGAAACGACTACTTCAGACGGAAGCGGAGCACAACATCAGCCCAGTTGAGATAAAGCGCTCACTACAAGCGATCATAATTGGCGAACAGCAGACAGGTCAGGCCAAACGCGAACTAGTGGAAGCAAACCTTCGTCTGGTTGTATCAATAGCCAAGAAGTATACCAACCGAGGCCTGCAGTTTCTGGACCTGATTCAGGAAGGCAATATCGGTTTGATGAAGGCAGTGGACAAGTTTGAATGGCGGCGTGGTTATAAGTTTTCTACTTACGCTACATGGTGGATTCGCCAGGCGATTACGCGGGCGATTGCGGACCAAGCCCGCACCATTCGCATCCCAGTGCACATGATCGAAACCATCAATAAGCTGATTCGAACTTCGCGCTCACTGGTACAGGAATTGGGTCGCGAACCCACCAGCGAAGAGATTGCCAGGAAGATGGATATTCCGGTATCGAAGGTGCGGAAGGTTTTAAAAATAGCTCAAGAGCCTATCTCTCTCGAAACGCCCATCGGTGAAGAGGAAGACTCCCATCTCGGTGACTTTATAGAAGACAAGTCTATATTGAATCCTGCCGATGCAGTGGTGGCTTCCAATCTGCGTGAAATCACCGACGAGGTCCTGGCAACTTTGACGCCTCGCGAAGAAAAAGTAATCAAAATGCGCTTCGGCCTGGGTACTACTGGTTCTGAGCACACGTTGGAAGAAGTTGGTCAGCATTTCGCGGTGACGCGCGAACGCATTCGACAAATCGAAGCAAAAGCGCTTCGCAAACTTCGGCACCCCTCGCGTTCGCGGAAACTCAAAGCTTTCCTTGACAACACCCAACGATAGATTTTCCTGGCAAAATTCAAAAGGGCGCGCAGAATCAAATCTGCTGCGTCCTCACTGCTAGTGTCACGCTAAAGCCAAGTTTACTTGACCGATAGAAATGTCGCGCTCTTCGCGGTGTGATCAAACTCGTAATTATAAACGAAGCCGGGAAATTCTATCGGTTGGATATACTGCACTCTCACCTCCATGCGATTGTCGTCCTGTGCCGGCGTAATGACGGCATTGGCTGGGATACCATACTCGGCGGTGCTTTTTGTCAGTTGCTCTTTGATCCAGGAAGTAGGTCGTCCTAGCGCGACAGCGGTGTCGACATCGTGCTGCATTAAATCCCTGAATTGATAAGCTTGATATGCAACGGGAATGAACTGGTATCCGGAATAAGCTACAATGGCGATAATCGCAACGACGATAATAAATTTTAGACGTGCGCTGCCGCGCTCGGATCTCCTTGCCACTCTATTCATTAATTAATCCTCAACGTCCTGCGGGTATCTTCGAATTACCTCGCGTACGGATCGCCGCAACAACTGCGGACTAATATCCTGTCCGTCGACGATACGCGGGCGGCCGATACTTTCAAGAAGCACCCACTGCACGTGACCTGCTGTTCGCTTCTTGTCATGGGCGATCGCCCTAATCACTGCACTTTCGTCCAAATCGCCAGCGGCGGGTAATGGCCCGCACAGGCTGACTGCCTGACGGACCAATTCTAACTCTGATTGCTCCAGCAGTCCTAGATTTTTCGACAGCTCGCAGGCTGCCAATATCCCCAGGCCCACGGCTTCGCCGTGGCGAAACCGACGGTAATTTGTGACGGCTTCCAGAGCATGGGCAATGGTGTGGCCAAAGTTTAGAATTCGGCGCGAACGTCGATCACGACGACGAGGGTCCTCACGTTCATCAGCGCCGACGATGGAAGCCTTGAAAGCACAATGTGACCCAATGAGTTGTTCCAATTGCGTGGAAATGAAGACTCGCTGAGAGTTACATACCTTTAGAAAGTTAGTCGTTTGTTTGAATAGTTTCCGACTGCTCACTGTTCCTTGTTTGACACACTCGCACCAGCCGGCCACAAGCTCCCGCGACGGCAAGGTAATCAATGTCTCGACGTCTACGATGACAGCGACGGGTTGATGAAAGCTTCCAACAAGATTTTTTCCGGCAGGTAGATTCACGCCTGTCTTACCACCTACGGATGAATCGATTTGCGCAAGCAGAGTGGTAGGAATCTGGATGAAGGGAACGCCCCGCAAATAGATGGCAGCAGCGAAGCCGGCCAGGTCGCCGACAACTCCGCCACCCAATGCTACGATGCCATCGCTGCGCTCAATGCCGCTGTCACTGAAAAAGCGAAGCGCCTGTTGCGTCGTACGTAGCGACTTATGACGCTCGCCGTCTTCCATTAACCAATGTGAAACGAAAAAGCCGTCGGCTTGCAAACTCCGGACTACAGGCGGCCCATAGAGTGAGAAAATTCTTTTATTGGAAATTATCGCTAACCGCTGCGTTTGCTTGCCGAGACACCTTCGGGCAACCTGGCCAGATTCAGACAAGAGGCCACGACCGATTCCTATTTCATACTCCTGGATTTGCGCTTTTGTGCGAACTTTCAGCTGGGGCAAGGACGAAACTCCTCTCAACGAGCCATCCGAATTAATTGACAAACAATTGTCGTCAGCCTGAGCCTATTGTAGTTTGAGATCGCGCGCAACCAGGAAGGCAACGAGAGGTGGACCACTGCGGTATCGAAACCGATGACGGCGGAGTCTCCGAGCAGGCAACCTAAGGTGGTAATGCGGCCCGCTTCAGGTTAAACAGGTACGTTGACTCGAAAGCATTTGATTTGTAAGTGGAAATGAAAACGTGCTGTGGAAAAAGCGAATGGGCGCGACAAACGTGGGAGTACGTCGCGCCCATCCATATTTGTGGTCACTGTCCTCACCCCAGCAACCACTGAGACGGAGGATTCACCAGCCGTCTCTTCTTGCCCCACAATATACATCGCAACGCGCATGCCGTGCAAGATAGTTCCAATTGACAAACCCAAAGCTAATATTTCCTTTTTATTCATTCAAAGAGTGCGATCGCACCTTCAGAAACTGGCTTGGACCGCCGACTAAAACAACGTAATTATTTCAAAGTCGAACGTAAAATTTCCACGGTTAACCAAACTAAACTCCCAGCGCCTTCTGGATGACCCGGGCCAATTTCTTTGCATGTCTTTCGATTTCTTCCTGGCTTTTACCCTCAATCATTACCCGTGCGAGCGATTCGGTTCCGGAATAACGAAGGAGCAGCCGCCCTCGCGAACCGAGCGCCGCTTCTATCTCGCGCGCAACGTTTTGAATGGCCGGAACCTCGGCGAACGGCTGCTTAACCTTGACTTCCACGTTTACGAGTATCTGGGGAAAGGTCTGCAAACCTTCAGTAAGTTCGTAGAGTGTCCTTCCCGCTTCTGTCATGGCTCGCAGCATCATCAGTGTTGTGATTAAACCGTCCCCCGCGAGGCTTAAATTGGGTAATATGATATGACCGGATTGTTCCCCGCCGAGGCTCGCGCCGAGTCGCAACAACTCTTCCAGTACATATTTATCGCCAACATCCGTTCGAACCAGTCGTATTCCCTGCGACTGAAATGCGAGCTCGAGGCCAATGTTGCTCATCACTGTCGCCACCACGGTATCGTGGTTTAAACCATGACGTTCCTTTAGATACCTAGCGAGAACCCACAAGCTCGCATCACCGTTTATTAGGTTCCCTTTGGCGTCTACGAATAAGGCGCGATCGGCATCGCCATCGAAGGCGACTCCAAGCTCCGCACTCTGCTTGATCACTTCATCTTGAAGCGGCTCGGTATGGAGAGAACCACATCGGAGATTTATGTTGTGGCCATCCGGTGTGTTGTTGATGACGATAGCGGTTGCCCCCAGGCGACGGAATAACTCAGGAGCAATGTCGGAAGCGGCGCCATTCGCACAATCGAGCACCAAACTCATCCCATTGAGTGACAGGCGGCGACCAATTTTGTTGGCAAGAAAGTGCACATAGAGGCCGCGCAGATTCTGGCTGTCACGAGTATTGGTGTTAAGGCTTGATAAGCGTAGATTAGCTGGGTTCGTCGAAGGCGCTTTCCGTCGGGAAAAAACATCTGACTCGATGAGACGTTCAGTGGCGTCATCGAGCTTGCGTCCTGAAGGAGCAAAGATTTTGATTCCATTGTCTCGATATGCGTTATGAGAAGCGCTGATCACTACTCCGGCATCCGCAGGTAGGCTGCGGGCCAGATAAGCAACACCTGGCGTCGTGATAACGCCGGCTGTTTTCGATACCGCACCGGCGCTCGCCGCGCCTGCCACTAGTGCCTGCTCGAGCCATTCGCCTGATTCCCGCGTGTCTCTACCAATCACTATCAGGGGCGCATGCCCCAGTTTGCTTTTAAGACGCGTGGCAAGGGAGGCCCCGACAATCTCGATTGTATCGGCGTCCAGCGGAAATCTGCCGACTTCGCCGCGCATACCGTCCGTGCCGAAAAGTTTCATCATCAAGATGGAAAAGTAAACGAGGGAAAAACTACTGACGACGAGCGGGCGCGCCGGCGCTGGCTAAGTAGGTCGATCCCTCGGCAGTGGCAAATCCGAGATGTTGATCACCACGCTTCTTCTCGGCGATTTCGACATGGATGTCTACCCCCGAATCGAGTACATCGATCTTCGGGTCAGGAATATTGATTTCGAGATGATAGAGATTAAAGGGTTCCTTTTTGCCGTCTAACCACACAGTCTCAGTCATAGCTTTGCGCAAGGCGTTTATCCTGTCTGCTGGACCCCGCAACCGGACCTTTGCCGGGTTAACGCTGACGCTGACGATCTCATAGCCTTCGGGCAAGTTACCTTCGAACTTGAGCTCTACCTCCACCGGCATCTCAATGATAGGCTCGAGCCGAATCGGAATCGTGGCTGGTTGAAAGCGCTGGATCGTGACGTCTTCCCGCAAATCCACCTTCACGCGATCGAGTGACAACCTGACAATACGTTCACCGGCTTTTTGATCAGTCAAATCGACGGTCGCTACCAAGTCACGCGGTCCAATCTGATTTAGCTTATCAGGACTTCCTCTGAGAAATACCTCGACGTGGTTGGGGGGTTCATTGCTTATCTCTAAGCCATCGGGTTTGAGGAAATTGAGTTGAACGTCGGAGACACGCAGTGTTACCGGTTGGTTCTGGCCCGTGACCGCCAGCCATAGGACGACCGTTATTGCGAGTGCCAGCAACTTCAAACTCCAGTCTTCAATAAACAACTTCCGCAGCAATCGTTCCACCATAGTTGGTGGCCGAGGGATAGGGGCTGCTTCCGTCTCTTCTATGTCTTGAAAGGGCATAACGTAAGATCTTTGATTTCAATCTTGAAATTCCAGATTTCAGAATATCAAAAAACTCCAAAACTTCGAGCTGGAAGTAAACGTCATATTGAGGCTACTTCTTCAGTGTCAGTATCCGGTTCGCCGGGTTTCTCAATCTGTTTAGCCTTTTCCCGCTTTGGCGAAACTTCAAGTGCTTGAGAAATTTCGACTCGGAGCCGCGTGGCGTCCAGCCCACGTTTAATCTCCCCACGTTGAACGATAGAAATCAATCCCGATTCTTCGGAAACCACGACCGCGACCGCGTCAGTATCCTCGGTGACACCAAGGGCAGCGCGATGCCGTGTTCCTAAATCTCGAGAAAGACGCGGATTCAAAGTTAAAGGCAGAAAACAGGAAGCTGCGGCAACGCGATGCCGGCGCACTACAACGGCACCGTCGTGAAGCGGGGACTCAGTGTTGAATATACTGACCAGTAAATCGTAACTGAGTTCGGCATCCAATTTGACGCCGCCATCGATTATGTTTTTCAGTCCGATGTTGCGCTCGATCACTATCAACGCACCGGTTTTTGTCGAGGCCAGTGTAGTGGCGGCGAGCACGACTTCGTCATACACGCCTTCCCCGAATTGGCCGAGGTGCTTGCGTGCGAAAGGCATGCGAAATTGATTCCCGAAGGTGATTAGCGCCTGTCGTATTTCATTTTGAAAGAGAACAATGATGGCCACTCCGATGTAGAGAAGTGCGCCACGCAGAATGAACGAAAGTGTGGCCAGGTCTTGTTTGACTGCGAGCCAGTAGAGGAGGGCGAAAGCTCCAAGCGCGGCGGCCATGGGAGCGGCGCGAGTTCCACGAACGAGTTTCAAAACTGCATACACAAGGAAGAAGACAAAAATGACGTCCGCGATATTGCGCGGCTCACTAAGCCTTCCCAGGTACTCCGTGTATGGCAGCATTAACAACATTTCTCAGTTTGAAATCCTGGATTTGCGATTTGCGATTCAGAAGCAGCAATTTAGTTTCACCAAACCGTAATCGAAAAATCCCTTACCACCTTTTCAGCCGACGTGTTCCGGTACGCACTCGATCTTTTTGCTATGACTGTCCCGCGCCGTCTCCAGAAAAATCATTTCCACTTTCGGCTCCGCTTGCTTGATTAAACTCTCAATCTCTTCATTGGTTCGTTCAATATCAGAGGTCACAAGATCGTCTCGCAGGTTGACATGCGCGTTGATCAAAATTTGCCTCGGAGCCAGATGCATAGTCAGTAATTCTATTACTCTCACCACATTCGGATGGCTTTCGATTGCCTGTTTAATCGCTCGCCAGCTTTTCGGACTGGCTGCCTCCCCAAGCAACAGGCCGCGCGAAGTTCGCGCTAGAACAAAGGCCACTATTGCCAGAACTATGCCGATAAGTATCGACGCAACCCCATCCCAGTAAGCGCCAGCACCAGGGCCACTCTGATGCTCGGTGAGCAAGAGTCCGCCCGCAGCGATAATGATCCCGAGTAATGCCGCTGAATCTTCAAAGATAACGGTCTTTGCCGTGGGATCCTTCGACTCACGAACATATGCAAAGAACGACAGTCCATCGTGGCGCGCTTCTTTCACCTCCTGATAAATTGCCAGACCAATTGACGCGCCTTCTAACAAAAACGAAACGCTGAGGACCAAGTACGCCCATTTCAAATTTTCCGGAGAGTGCGGGTGCGTTAGTTTCACTATGCCTTCGTAGATTGCATAGGTCGACCCGACTCCGAAGATAAACATCGCCGCTATGAAAGACCAGAAGAAGCGTTCTTTTCCATAACCGAAAGGATGTTTACGCGACGCCGGCCGTTTGAAAAACCGCAATCCGAGAAGCAGAAACACCTGATTGGTGGTGTCTGCTACCGAATGCAGCGCCTCGGCCATCATGCCCGAAGAGCCGGTGATGAGCGCTGCAGCGAGTTTCAAGATCGCAATTACTGCGTTGGCAAAGAGCGCACCCAGTACTGCCAGCATCAACGATTTCCTTCGGTTACGAAATGGATAGCTCCGCTTGGATTATCGCGAAAAAAACAGATCGTGGCAATGGCGACCGGGTTGCAAGATGATAACTTTTGGAAATTCCAAGGGGACCGCAATTCAATGCGATGAATAGACATAATGATGTGACATTCAGATTCTCTTCCCGCCTGGAAGGTGCTCGCTAATTGGAGCGGGATTTCGTTTTTGGAAGCCGCCTGATTCTTCCGCCTTGCAGAAAACCTACCAGTTGTCCCTGAGAATTCACTACTGCGATTGAGCCCACGCCGTTCTCCCTCATCAATTCTTGCGCGGATTCAAGTGTAGTCCCAGGTTCGACAAAGAAACCCTGCCCGACGGGACGCATAACTTCTTGCACGTGTGTGGTGGACCAACGATCGCGCGGGAGTGATTTCAAATCTTCGAGCGAGAGAATTCCATGGAGACGTCCTTTTACAGCAACAGGAAAACTCGTTTGCCGGTGCAGCGGAAGAATGTCGTCCACTAGTCTCGTGACAGTGAGCCCCGGCTCAATCGCCACTGGCGGCGACATTGCGTCAGCCACTGTAGCCAGCCTCGCGCTCTGCGCGCTCTTAACAACCTTCGTTGCGGTGTCGAGTAGGAAGAGTCCCACCAAAATCGACCATCCGCCCATGAAGTAAGGCTGCGCTGGCCGCCAGTTTGGCGCGATCATTATGTAAATTCCGAATAGGATAAGCACGCCGCCGATCAAAACTCCGCAAATACCCGCCTTGCGCGTTGCGTCCTTAATGTCTCCACT
>WNGE01015548.1_pt1 | contig 10716 bp, 12 predicted proteins | sample 5400651 | NCBI WGS metagenome assembly WNGE01 (sample SAMN13153370, study PRJNA577476) | soil metagenome | isolation source: 60 cm soil or saprolite under grassland replicate 2 | place: USA:California | collected 2016-06-15
GGCCCCTCCTCACCAGCACGGGGCCCCTCGGCTGCGCCGGATCCCCGTGTCATTGCGATGGAGAGGGGAAGACAAAAACAGGGGGTGTGCAGACGTACCCCCCCGTGCCAAAAGTGCCAAAAAGCCAAAAGTCGCCGCTGGGAAGCCCCACCCCACCCCCCGGCCCCCTCCCCGTTGCGATGGAGAGGGGGAGTCCAATCGTCACCGGGTCAGCGGATGGCGGCGAGTACCTGCGCCATGAAGCCGTCCACCGCGTTCGAGTCGATCCAGCGCACCACGGCGACGAGGTCGTGGTCAGGGTCGATCCAGATGATGTTGGTGCCGGCCCCGATCGCGTAGAAGCTGGACTCGGGGGCGCTCGGGAAGCGGATACGGCTGGTGTTCAGCCACCAGAGGCAGCCTTATGAGGGGTTCGTGGCGATCGGCGTCAGCGCGGTCTCGATCCACTGCTCGGAGAGGAGCTGCCGGTCCTTCCAACGGCCACGCCGGAGGTGCAAGTAGCCAAAGCGAGCGTGATCCCAGGTGCTGACCTGGACGCCGCCGCCCCAGTGTCCGCCGCCGCTCACCGACTGGACGCGCTGGCCGTTGATGGTCACGTACGAGTTCTCATAGCCGTACCAGACCCAGGTGCCGGAGGCGCCGATTGGACCCATGACTGACTCTTTGAAGACGTCCGGCAGGGCCCGCCCCCAGACCCGCAGCAGCGCCAGCGCCAGGCGGTTGACGCGGACGTCGTTGTACTCCCAGAAGGTGCCCGGCTCGTGGAGCTGGCGCTCGACGCCCTTGGCCACCGAGCCCCAGTTGACATCCCCGACACCGCGGTTGTGATCGACGCTGTCAGGCTTGTCCCAGAGGGTGCCGGTCCACTCGCTGGTCTGGTTGAGCAGGTGGCGCCAGGTGATCGTGCTGTTGTGGGGCGGGTCGAAGCCGCCATCGTCGACGTACTCGCGGACGGGATCGTCGATGCTCCGGATCAGGCCCCGATCGAGCGCCAGACCAGCCAGCGTGGCGAGGTAGCTCTTGCTGGCGCTGAAGGTCATATCGACGCGCGCGGGATAGCCCCACGATGCGGCGACGTAGCCGTGCCGGAGCACCACGCCGCTCACGCCGCCGCGCTCCGCCACCGGGCCGATGATCGCGCCGTACGGCCCCTCGGCCCGATTGTTCTCGGTCAGGGTGGTCCGGACATCGGTGGACCAGGGCGTCTCGTTCTCGAAGGAGAACTGGGCGGCGGCAGCCAGTTGCTCGCCGTCCAGGCCGAGCTGCTCGGGCGCACGGTGCTCCCACGGGTCACCCGGGCTGGGGAAGTACACGGTGTCAGCCATCTTGCTCGCTTCTCCTTGGGCAGGGCCCGACGACGCATCATACTGCCCAGGGAGACAATCGCCACACCCTACGATGCGATACGGCGAACGACGATCTCGACGGTCGTCGTGCCTCGGACGCCCAGGACTTTCTCGAGCTCCCACTCGCCGTCAGCGGTCTTGGCGAACCGTTCCAGGGTCGGCTGATCGCCTTCGGCTGAAGGCGGGCGCAAGACCGGCGCGACGCGATCTCTCGGCTCGGCGTCCAGGGCCTCTTTCTCGACTCTCATCTGGATGATATCGCCGACGAGCGTAGCCTTGAGTGCCAGCTCAGTTATCGACTTCTGGTCCCCCACACGCACCCCCAGGCTGTCTACTTGACCACCGTGTAGACGGATTTCGCGGGCCGGACGGTACGCGCGGCCGGGCGCTACACGGCGCACCCGCCGATCACCATCCAGCGGCGATGATGCCTAGGATCTACCATTCGGCGCCAGCGCCGCCATGCCGAACGAGGCCTCCGCCGCGCCTGGGCAGAAGGCGTCTTGACAGTGATGGCAGTGATGACAAAGGATCGTCGGGTGGCGACGGCTAGGACGGGAACTCTAGCTCGTCAAGCCCGTACCACAGATCTCTCACCTTCGTCGACGCGCCGTCGGGCAGCATCACCAGGCGGACGCGCTGATCGCGAACGCCCTTGAGCCTGACCACGGTGCCGAGCCGTCCCGTCTCCTTCACGCGAATGACATCCCCGACGTGTGGGATGGGCCTGGTTGGTGGCTGCTGCGGCATGGTTCCTCCAGGGGATTCTCGCCGGGATGCTGCCTGTTCGGCGGCCCACGGCGAGGGTGGGTGCGTCTGCCGGCACCGAGCGGCACGGCGTGGAGTGTCACACTACAAGCTGTCGGTCGCACGGCAGGTGCTATCGCGAAGAGCGTCGGCTTCGGAGCGACGACATCTCGCTCCGAGCCGGCCGAGCCCGCTCCGGGCCAGTAGTCGATCAGTGAAGCGGCGGTGCGACCGGAGGATGGCCCTTGATGAGGCCGACCCTGAGCAATGGGATGCCGCCTTTGTATTCGGTCGCTTTCCGGCAACTGAAGACTTCGTACTCACCATAGGGGTCTTTGACGATCTGGACCTGAGCCGACGATCGGTCAACCCGAACGGTCTCGCCGATGGTGTACCAGTTGCCCTCATCAGGGACGTGATGCGTCGAGAATCTGCCTGTATCGCTCATATCACACACCTCTCTGACCATCCTACCAGTCTTCGCCAGAACCGTGACGGCGGGCCCGAGCGCACCCGTCTCCGCAGCCTGTTTGGGCCAAAGATTCAAAAGTGAGCAGCCCAACACGGGCATGGGTGGTCCCGGGGGTGTACACTTCGGGTGCTGGTTTGTTTCGCTGGCCGGCCGTTCGGGCCAGGCAGCAATAGCGTGGCGCAGTAGCGCCGCCCTTTTGTCCTTCTCGTGGACTAGCGCTGACGGAACCCGCCAAGCACACTCTTGGGAGTCAGCGTTGAGTTACGCCGACAAGACCTTGACCTGCCGCGACTGCGGACAGGCATTCGTGTTCACGACCGGTGAGCAGGAGTTCCACGCCCAGAAGGGCTTCACCAACGAGCCTGGTCGTTGCCCGGATTGCCGGGCCGCGCGCGAACCGAGAACCGTGCAGGAACGTTCGGCCGTACTCGAACGTGAGCGCGTCGACGCCGCCCAGGTCCACCACCCAGATCGAGCGATAGCCAGTCGCGATCACCTCAACCGTCGGGATGTCCTGCACCAACGTGTTCAGGATCTTCGGATCGAGCACGATCGCGTAGCGGGCGAGCGCCGGGCGGAGCATCTCGCGGCGGGCCCGCTCCTCCAGCGAGTAGTCGGTCTGGCCACCATTCGACTCGTATAGCCAGCCGAAACGGCCGTAGCGATCGGTTCCGATGCCGTACACGCGGTAGCGGGGCAGGTAGTAGCCGGCGTGACGGAAGCTACCCCAGGGGCTCGCCTCGGCCAGCACGATCGTCTCCCAGGGGTTGAAGCGGTCGACGAACGCGGGCACCTCGGTCCAGAAGCGATCGTTGTCGCGAACGTCGACCATTGAGGCGGTGACCGGATCGCGGAACAAGGCGTGGGCCGTCGGCGCGGCCAGCACGACGGTGACCAGATCGGCCACGGCGAGCACGCCGGCCACCAGCGCCGTAGCTCGGCCGGGCGTGAGCCTCACGAAGGGGGCGATGCGCTGGCCAGCCGCCTCAACGTACAGCGCGAGCACCAGAAACGCGGCCGGCAGCACCAGCATCAAGTAGCCAACCTGGCCGATGTGGCCGAAGACGAAGACGGCCAGGGCCGGGCCGGCCCAGAGACCGAGCAGCAGCCAATCGCGCCGAGTCAGCCGCCGCCGCACCGCTCCCCGCCGCCAGAGCGAGAGCCCGAACAGCAAGGCGCTCAGGTTCAAGGCGACGAGCAGCCCGCCGCCGACCTGCGCCAGATTACCTAACACGGCGTGCAGGCCGCCGAACAGCACCGACGTCTTGCTGCCCACGAAGCCCAACAGCGACAGGCCGTCCCGCGCGTACGCGATCGGGCCGCCGGCCAGCCAGATCAGCGGTACCAGCCAGGCCAGACAGGTCGCGGTGAGGACAGCGCCCCCGCGCCAGAACGCCTGCCGCCCGATCCGGGCCGCCACGAACAGCCAGAGGGGCAGCAGCAGCACCAGCGTCGACTGGCGAACGCCGCCGGCCAGCCCGAGGGTTAAGGCGGCCAGCAACACCATGCGCTCGCCGCCGCCAGCGAGCGCTCGCCGGCACAGCCAGGCCACCACCAGCAGCAGGAACGACTCGACCGCGTAGGTCAGCGCCACGGTGCTGTAGTACCAGGCCAGCGGCGAGAGCGCGAACAGGACCGCCGCCAGCAGCGCCGTCCGCGCGCCGACGATCTCACGGCCAAGCACGTAGAGCAGCGCCACCGCGAGACTGCCGGTGATGAGGCTGGTGAGCGAAAAGGCGATATTCGGATCGCCGGTCAGCCAGGTCAGCAGCCGCCCCCAGCCGACATACAGAATGTACCCTGGCGGGTGCGGCTGGTGGCGCGCAATGTCGAACGAGCGGGTGGCCAGCGCGAACTGGACGGCATCCCAGTTGACCAGCGCCCCCGACACGAACGGGAGGCGCAAGAGCGCCGACAACACGAACAACGCCAGCGCCGGCAAGGCAGGCCCCAACCAGGGCCGCTGCCCGATCATGACGGCGAGTTGCGTCGTCAGCGCGCGGCGTGCCCGCCCCAGGCGTCCTGGCCGGGTGGCGGCGCGCTGAGGTGAGGCGTCCGGCGAGTCTGGATCGTCTTCCGCTGGCACGACGTCACCGACCGGCGGCTCAAACCGTTGTTGATCTGGAGACGGCGGCCCTATCATCCGAGCGGTGCAGTCGACGGAAGGGGAACCAGACGCGTGAGCGACCGATCGGGCAGCGCGACGGCTATCGTTGACCGCCCACACCTGACCGACGAGGCGTCAGCCAGGACAGTGCCAGCCGGACTCTCGGCCAGGGCGCTCATCCGCTCGCTGCGGCCGAAGCAGTGGGCGAAAAACCTGCTCGTCTTCGCGGGCCTGGTCTTCACGTACAACCTGCTCAACACCGACATGCTCATCCGCGTGCTGGGCGCGTTCGCGACGTTTTGTGCGCTTTCGAGCGCCGGGTATCTCTGGAACGACCTGCGTGACGTAGCCGCCGACCGGCTCCATCCGGTCAAGCGAAATCGTCCGATCGCCTCCGGGCGCGTGCCGCGCTGGCTCGCGGTGGTGGTTGCGATCACGCTCGCCATCGTCGGCCTGGCCCTCGCCTTCGTGCTCGGCGGGCCGTTCGCCCTGATCGCTTCACTGTACCTGCTTCTGACCATCAGCTACAGCATCTGGCTCAAGCACCTGGTGCTGATCGACGTCTTTGGCATCGCGGCCGGGTTCGTTCTGCGCGCGGTGGGTGGCGCCGTGGTGATCGGCGTACCGGTCTCGCCCTGGCTGTACGTCTGCACGGTGCTCGGCTCGCTCTTCCTGGCTCTTGGCAAACGCCGGAACGAGCTCGAGCTGCTCGAAGCGGGCGCTGGCAGCCATCGCAAGAACCTGGACGAGTATACCCTTGAACTGGTCGATCACCTGATTCTGATCGTCGCGTCGGTCACGATTATGGCCTACTCGCTCTATACGTTCACCGCCGAGAACTTGCCGCGCGATCACTCGATGATGCTGACGATCCCGCTGGTGGTGTACGGCCTGTTCCGGTACCTGTACCTGGTGCGGGTGCGACGGAAGGGCGGCGCACCAGAGGACCTGTTCTTGACCGATCCCGGCATGCTCGGAACGGCCATCGCCTGGGCCGGGATCAGCCTGGTCGTCCTCTACGTGCTGCCGCACTGACGGTAGGCAGTAGGCAGGGTAACGGGGGTCAGTCGGCGAGCGCTGCGCGGACGGCGCCGATCAGCGCGTCGATCTCGAACGGCTTGGCGAGCGCCCCGGCGACGCCAAGGCGAGCAGCATGGCTGGCCAGGTCGGTCACGGCCGATACCAGCAGCACCCGAAACAGCGGCAGCCCTTCGCGACGGCAGGCGGCCAGAAATTGCTCGCCGCTCATGCCGATGATGTTCAGATCGAGCACGACCAGATCGGCCGACCACTGTCGGAGCAGATCGAGCGCGGCGCCGCCGCCTCGGACGCCTCGGATCTCGTAGGCCTCGTGCGCCTCCGCCAGCGCCATGATGACCAGATCGAGGATGTCCGGATCGTCCTCGATCACCAGGATGCGACTGCCGCTCGGCATGATCGACCGCTTCGAGCCCCCTTGCATGTGATGTTCGCCGGTGGCCGACGACGGAGCGACGCCCGGCACACGCGCACACGACGATGGGCACAGCGAGCCGGCCCGGCGCCGCTCACCGTCCGTGCTCTATCAATAGGGCTGCTCTCAGGATCGCGCAAGCTGTAGGTCTGCACCAATTCTGGCGCGCGTCATGACCGGCCGGTCGGCAGCGCGCTGACCTGACCGGGGCGGCGACACAAAAGCAGGCCGGGCTCGCTCGCCAGAGCCGCGCCTGCTACGATCAGCGCCAGACAATCCCTGGAGCCAGGGTGAGACTCCAACGAGGGCGCGAGTAGATGACGGTCGACGACGACGGCAGACAGCTCCCTGATGATCGCTTGCTCATCACGCTGCAGCGACTGCTTGGCATCCAGGCGATCACCCTCAGGGAAACGCTGGACGAGGCATCGGACCTGATCAATATCGCCCTCGACGTCGAGAAGGTCGACGTCTTCACCTACGAAGCCGCCACCGAGAGCCTGATCGCATTCGGCGTGAGCAATACGCCGCTGGGCCGGCGCCAGGAAGAGATCGGGTTGCATCGCCAGCCGCTCATCAATGGCGGCCGGTCGGCCATCGTCTATCGGACCGGCGCACCCTACATCACTGGCCGGGCCGACCTCGATCCCGAGCAGCTGCCTGGCATCGTGGATGGACTCGGCGTCCGGAGCGAGCTGATCTGCCCGCTCGACGTGGCCGGCGAGCGGCGTGGCGTGCTCGCGGCGGTCTCGTCAAAGCCGGACATCTTCACCGATCGCGACCTGAGCTTCCTGGTGGCGGTCTCGGGCTGGGTCGGGATCGTGATGCATCGCGCGGAGCTGTTCGAGCAGGTGGCGCGCGACGGCGTGACCCAGGGACGCCGCGAGCTTGCCGACGAGCTGGCGCATCTGACGCGGCGCGAGCACGACGTGGCGATCCTGATCGCGGCCGGCCTCACCAACGCCGAGATCGCAGATCGATTGGTGATCGTGCCGGGGACGGCCGCCAACTATGTCGAGCGAATCCTTCGCAAGCTGAGCTTACGCAGCCGGACCCAGATCGCCGTCTGGGCCGTCGAGCACGGCCTGTACCGCTCGAACGGCGAGGCTGACGACGAAGCGGAGCCACCGCGTCCGCGGTAGCTCCGCCGAACGAGCATCGCCAGTGTGGCCGGGTCTGGTGGCCGGTTGTTACTCGGCGGTGGCCACGACCGGGGTCGGGGCCGGGGCACGCGTCGCCAGCGCCACGATCACGCCGACCACCGCCAGCAGCAGGCTCACGACCACCGTGGCCGGCTCCGGGAGCGCCAGGCCGAGCAGCGCGTCGGCCGAATACGCCCCGGGCCCGCCGATCGCGATGGCGAGGCCACCCACCAGGACCAGGAGCGGATACTCGAAGCCGCCCTCCATCGCCCAGAAGCGCGGCCAGTGGACCGTGACGGCCATCAGCATCGCGGCGACGACCGCGGCAGCCCCGAGCGGCGTCAGCAGGCCAAGCGCGACGAGCAGGCCGCCGGCTGTCTCGCTCAAGGCACCAACGGCAGCCCAGAACGAGGCCGGCCGCAGCCGCAGATGTGCGCCGAAGAAGCCAGCCGTGCCGGCCAGGCCAGGACCGCCGAACCAGCCGAACAGCTTCTGGGCGCCATGCGCGAACAGGAAGCCACCGAGGACGAGACGAAGCAGCAAGAGGCCAGTATCAGGAGACATCGTGTACGCCTTTCCTTCAGAGCAGACCGGGGCACCAGAGGCGTGGACGCCGCTAGTCCACCCTGAAGCTTACTCATTGATAGTAACTCATGAAATCGTAGCGCTATTCCCATCTAACGCGCTCCCTGGCCCGATTCCTCCCCCGGCCGTCAAACGGCGTAAGATTGTCGTATGGACCGCCCCACCCAACCGAAGCATGACAGCTCGCTCTGCCCGACCTATCATCACGCCATCGAGCTGATCGGGCGGCGCTGGAGCGGCGCGATTCTTCAGGTCATGCGCGGCGGCACCACCAGGTTCAACGACCTGGCAGCGTCGATCCCGGGCCTGAGCGATCGGATGCTCTCAGAGCGGCTAAAGGAGCTTGAGGCCGAGGGACTGCTTGAGCGGCGGGTGATCCCTGACACGCCGGTCCGGGTGGAATACCTCCTGACGCCGAAGGGCGAGGCGCTGGGCGACGTGCTGGACGCGGTCGCGACCTGGGCGCACGACTGGCTGGCGGATCCGGGGATGGCGCACGAGAATGCCCTCACCCCCCGGCCCCCTCTCTCCCTACCATGGGGCCCCTCGGCGGCGCCGGATCCCCACGTCCACCCTACCATGGGGCCCCTCGGCAAGCCGCCTCCCCACGGCCCTGTGCGCGGGCGAGGGGGAGCCTGAGCGGGACTTCGGGGAAATGGCGCGACCTGCTGTCGGGGCGTGCTATGATCCGCGCGAGTTATGGGACGCTACAGCCCGCGCGATATCCTGGTCCTGGCGGTGATCGCGGGGCTGTTTGTCTGGTTCTATTTCTTCCGCGGTCAGTCTGTCGGCCCTGAGCAGATCGCCTCGATACTGTTCTTAGGCGCCGCGCTGCTCGTCGCGATCACGATTCACGAGTTCAGCCACGCCTTCGTTGCGTTGCTGCTCGGCGACCGGACGGCGCAGATGCTTGGGCGGGTCTCGCTCAATCCGATCCGCCATCTCGACTTGTACGGGACGCTCGCCTTCATCTTTTTTCATTTTGGTTGGGGCAAGCCGGTCCCGATCAATCCGTACAACATGAAGAGTGTCAATCCGTTAGTCGGCGCGGCGATCACGGCCATCGCCGGCCCAACCTCAAATGTCGTGCTCGCCATCCTGGCAACAATCGCCCTCAGGCTGGCCCGGGGCTCCGCTGACCCGCTCGCGCTCTCGTTTCTGCAGCTACTCGCTCAGCTCAATATCCTGCTGGCGGCGTTCAACTTCATGCCGATTCCGCCGCTCGATGGCTTCAGCCTGGCGCGGCTCGTGCTGCCGCGCCACATCAGCGGCTGGCTTGAGCAGTACGGCTTCTTCGTGCTGATCGCGTTGATTTTCTTGCCGCAATTTCTTGGCCGCCAGTTCGACATCCTTGGCCAGATCATGGGGCCGCTTCAGGCGATCATCACTGGCATCGTCAGGTCGGTTGCTTTGACCGTTACCTGAGGCGGGTATCATCCTGGGATGTGGCCCTCCCCTTCCTACCATGGGGCCCCTCAATCCCCACGGCCCTCAACCCGTCTCCCTGTGCGCGGGCGAGGGGAGTTTCAGCAGGCGGGGAAAGGTCGCAGCGTTCAGGCGAGCTACGAGGCATCAATCTGGCAGGCACGGCTCTCTTGAGGAGGTGACACGGTGGCGAAGATCGCCTTTCAGCGGGTCGCGATCATCGGGACGGGCCTGCTCGGATCGTCGCTCGGGCTGGCGCTGAAGCGTCTATCCCCGGCTCCCCAGATCATCGGCTGCGACCTCAGTGGCGACGCCCGCCGTGAGGCGACGAGCAGCCGTGCCGTCGACCGGGCTACCAGCAACATCGTCGACGCCGTCCGCGAGGCTGACCTCGTCGTGGTGGCCACACCAGTTCGGGCGATCGAGATGGTGTTCCGCGAGATCGCGCTCGTCTTGAAGCCAGGCACTGTCGTCACCGACACCGGCTCGACTAAGCGCCAGGTCCTGGCCTGGGCGGCCGAGCACCTGGCGGAGACGGTCAGCTTCATAGGCGGCCACCCGATGACCGGCCGGACCACGGCCGGGACCGGCGGCGCGGCGGCCGAGCTGTTCCAGAACGCGGTCTACTGCATCACGCCGCCGGCCTCAGCCGAGAGCAAGGCGGTCGAGAACATCGTCAAGATGGTGGAGGCGATCGGGTCGACGCCGTACTTCGTCGAGCCGGACGAGCACGATGGGCTCGTGGCGGCGATCAGCCACCTGCCGTACGTCGTCTCGACCTCGGTCATGCGGGTGGCCGCGACCGACCGCGGCTGGCGCGAGGCGAAGACGATCGCGGCCGGCGGCTTCGCCACAGCCACGCACCTGTCCGATGGTGACCCGCGGATGTTCGCCGCCATCTGCCTCACCAACGGGGCGCTCGGCCGACGAGCAGCCAGCCTACTCGACGGCTGACCTCAAACCGTCGAGCTTGCTCTTCCCCGGCAAGCTCGGCGAGCTGCTGCGGCGCGGCGACAAGAAGTAATTGGGTTTTGGGTTTTGGGTGTTAGGTGATGGGTTTTAGGGGCGGCGGGGATGCGCACGCCCAACACCTATGACCCAACACCCATCACCCACCGTCAGGTGATGCGGCGGGCAGGCTGGGCGCACTCCTGGGAGTACCACTGCTGGACCCGCTTCTCGACCTCGCCAACGCCCTTCCGGTAGAGCGCCAGCCAGGTGTCGAGCTCGCCGTCGAGCTCATCCTTGGGCTGGGCCTTGCCACCCGGGCCGTAGAACGTCTGCCAGGCGATCGACTGCTGGGTAAATGCCCGGACCTCGAACTGGTAGCAGGCGTCAGGGGTGCGGGGCTCGACGCCGGCGAGATCGTCCGCGAGGTGGGTCGCCTCGTGGACGAGCAGCGTCGCAATCGCCTTCGGGTCGCTCTGCTGCCAGCGCGC
>WNGE01011084.1_pt1 | contig 10714 bp, 10 predicted proteins | sample 5400651 | NCBI WGS metagenome assembly WNGE01 (sample SAMN13153370, study PRJNA577476) | soil metagenome | isolation source: 60 cm soil or saprolite under grassland replicate 2 | place: USA:California | collected 2016-06-15
CAGACCACGCGCCGCCCTTTGAGACGCCTAGCGCAGGGCCGCGTCGAAGGCGATGTCAGGAATCACCGAGCGGCTCGTTCAGGTCGCGGACTTTGACCAGATCTCCGCCGCGGCTTTCGTATTCACCCGACAGGATCACGTCTTCGCAGTCGATGCGCAGCTCTTCGACCAGATCGGAGAGCCGGTCGATGTCGCCGCGCGCTCCGATGACCAGACATCTGAGCAGCCGCGCCTCGACCGGCTTGTCCCACTCGTCGACCGCGTCCTCGAGCAAGCCGATAGCGGTCGCTCGGTCGATTTCCCGGAAGTGACCGTTGATCCATGTCACGACGTCGTCTGGAATCGTCAAAGCGACATATCCGATATTCAAGCCGGCGCTAGTTTATTGCACATGGCATCGGCCTGCTAGGGGACCTCTGAATAGGCCCCGCACGGTTGCGACGGTGGCTTTCCGGGATGAGCTGCGCGAAGCGAGGCGACGCCAATGGCAGGCCCCATTGGCGAGCCTCGCGACAAAGCAGATCGCCCGGAAAGCCACCGTCCCATCCGGGTTGCGGCAAAATGCGGCGCCTGCTTCGTCGCGCTCCTCGGCATCGTAGCCTAAGCTACGACCTTCGTCGCGCGCCTCGCATTCATCCGCATTTTGCCCGCAACGCAATCCGCGTGGGGCCTATTCAGAGGTTCCTAGGCCCTCGCAGGCAGCGCATCGACGATCTTGGCGAGCTCGGCCGCGTCGGCCGGCTTTACGACGTGATAGTCGAAACCGGCCTCGCGCACGCGGCGGCGGTCTTCGACCTGGCCGTAGCCGGTGAACGCCACGAGCGTTATGTCCGCGAGCTCGGGCGAGCTGCGCAGCATTCGCGCCACGTCGTAGCCGCTCCGGCCGGGGAGCCCGATATCGAGGAACACCGCATCCGGGCGGTATTCAGCCGTCGCAGACACGGCGTCCGTGCCGTTGTAGGCGACGCGCACGTCGTGGCCCATGGTTTCGAACAGCGCGCCGAGCGTGTCCGCGAAGTCGCGATTGTCGTCGACGACGAGCAGCCGGCGCCGCGTCGCAGGCGCGCGCGGGAGCTCCTCTTTCACCAAGCTACGCGCGACGCCGCGCTCGAGCGCGAGCGGCAGGCGAACAACGAATTCGCTGCCCTCGCCCAGTCCGTCGCTCGCGGCGGAAACCGAGCCGCGATGCATCTCGACCAGCCGCTTCACCAGCGTAAGGCCGATGCCCAATCCTCCTTCGGTGCGGTCGAGCGAACGGTCGCCCTGCACGAAGAGGTCGAACACCTTGGGCAGCAGTGCGGCGGGAATGCCAATGCCGGTGTCACGCACCCGCAGCACTGCCTCGCCGTCCTCGCGGCTCAACGCGATGGTAATGCGTCCTTCCTCCGGAGTGTACTTGACCGCGTTGCTGATCAGATTCAGGACGACTTGCGAGAGGCGCGTCGAGTCCGCATCGACCGGCAGTTCCTCGTGCGGAAGCCGCAGCTCCACCGCGTGCTTACGCGCGTCGATCAGCGGCCGGCAGGATTCGAGCGTGCGCGCGACTAGTCCGTTCACGTCGAGGATTTCCTTCTTCAGCGCGATCTTGCCGCGAGTGATCCGGCTGACGTCGAGCAGGTCGTCGACGATGTGCGCAAGAAGCTTGGTCTGCCTTTCGATGACGTCTCGAAATTCCGTCTGCTCCTGCCCGGATTTGCTCCGCATCAGACCCAGCGCGTTGACGATGGACGCGAGCGGATTGCGCAGTTCGTGCGCGAGCATCGCCAGGAACTCGTTCATCTGCCGCTCGCTCTCCTGCAGCGCCTCGATGCGTCGCCGAGCGGTAAGGTCACGTGTGACCTTCGCAAACCCGCGCACGCGGCGCTCGTTGTCGTAGAGCGCGGCGATGATCACGCTCGCCCAGAAGCGGCTGCCGTCCTTGCGCACGCGCCAGCCTTCGTCCTCGAACCGGCCTTCGGCGCAGGCGACGAGGAGCTCGTGCTCGGGCCACTTGCGCGCGAGGTCCTCGGGCGTGTAGAACCGCGAGAAATGCTCGCCGGTCATCTCGGCCTCGGTATAGCCGTAGATGGTTTCCGCGGCGGTGTTCCAGCTCGCGACTTTACCTTTGCTGTCGAGCATGAAGATCGCGTAATCCTTGACGCCATCGACCAGCAGGCGGAAGCGCTCCTCGCTTTGCCGGAGAACTTCCTCCTGCCGGCCGTGCTCGGCGAGCTCGGCGCGCAGCGTCTGATTGGACACTGCAAGCTCCAGCGTCCTCTCTTCGATCCGCTGTGCGAGTTGTTCGTTGACCTTGCGCAGCTCCGCAATGGCGCGTCCGCGCTCGCCGATCACCGCGCTCAGCACCAGCCCGGTCAGGACCAGCGTGCTCGTATACGCCACCAGAAACAGCAGCGCGGCGTTCGAGGAGCCCAGGCCGAAGGGGCCGCGGCCTTGGATGGTGTACCAGATGGCGATCGCGCATACCATCGCGGCCAGGGTCGTGACTTCGCGCTGGCGGTAGCGGATCGCGGCCCAGATGATAAACGGCAGCGTGATGAATGCCAGCGGAAGCGACGAGACTTCTCCGGGCGCGCTGCCGAAGATGATGAACGTCGTGAGCGCAAGCGCGGACGCCAGGGCACCCGCTTCGATCGCCTTCGGCAACGACCATCGCCTCCAGGCGCCGGCGTACCAGCTCGCGATGAGCGGCGTGACGATGATCATGCCGGAGGCATCGCCCTGCCACCATGTCCAGGCGTTGACGACGAACTCGCTCCAGGGAAGCGGCTTCAAAAGGGAGATCGAGCTCACGCCTATCGCGGCGGCAATCGTCGCGCTGAGCGCGGCCAAGCCGGCGAACTTGATAACCGCTTCGCCGGTATCGAAATAACCGCGCATGCCGGTGTAGCGCCGGATCAACGCAGCGCCCACCACGGCCTCCAGCGTGTTCCCGGTGGCGATAAGGACGGCGAGCAGCGGCGAGCCCTCGATGGTGAAATTGATGAGCGCCGCACACAGCCAGACGCCGGGCCAGAGGCGCGTTCCCCACAGCAACATCGCGGCGAGCGCGATGCCTGAGGGCGGCCAAACCGCAGTCGCATATCCCGGCGGGATGGCGAAGACCAGCGACAGCTTGGCCGCCACGAAATACACCGCAGCCAGAAGCAGCATCTGCGCCGCATGAATCCCGGCGCGCGACAAACTCTTTCCCTCTGCCACCTTATGCTCCGCCGGTGACGTCTCTTGCCAGCATTTCCATAGTACGCGGCCATTATAGCCGCGTCGGGGCTTGAGCCTTGCGCGTGACAGGGACGGCGCGAGTCACCTGCTCCGGCCGTCGAACTGGGTGATCTTCAGCGCCGAGGGTTCGACGCCTTCGAGGCAGCGCACATTGATCGACGCCGTCGGATTGCCCTTGGCGTCCTTGCCGTCCGCAAACGGCGCGCAGCCGCAGACGTCGCAGAAGTGATGGTTGATGACGTGGTGGTTGAACGTGTAGGTCTCGATGTCGGCAGGCGAAGTCGTCAGGTGGAACGCCGCTTGCGGCACGAACCAGAGCAGATAACCTTTTCTCCGGCAGTGCGAACAATTGCATTCGACGACCGAGCCGATTTCGCCTTCCACGGTGAAGGCAATTTTTCCGCAATGACAGCTGCCCTGATAGTGCATGGTGATTCCTCCCTTCCCTAAGATGACTGTTCGCGACTGCGAGAGCCGAACCGGAGATCCCTATGGTTCTCGCGCAGTGGGTGGATCATCAGCGCCACTCTACGGCGCCGAATCGGTCGTGACCGAGATAGGTGTAGAAGATGCCGATGGTGCCCCGGGTCTGCGACGCGTTGCCAAGGTCGGGGAAGGTCGCGTTGCGGCGCGACCACACGTACTTGAGCGCGATCGCGTGCTGGCGGTAGATGCGGACCGTGAATGCGGTATCCGCGCGCAAGATGTTGTCATGTCCTCCGGTACTGGCCGATGCGATCCGGCTCACGAAGTACTCGCGCCCCAGAAGATCGAGCGAGGCGGTCTCGCCGAAGATCACGCGCAGCGCAGCGAGCGCCTGCGGGGCGACGCCGTAGTGGTAGTCGGTGGCGCTCGTGCCGTGGATGGTCCCGACTCCGGCGTAGCCCGTGCCGAAGAGCGCCGAGCCCTGCAGCGCGATCGCGTTCGAAAGCCACCACTGGCCGGTCGTGCCGATCGACAGCGCCGTGCTCGATACGCGAAAGACCTGCGGCGCGATGTAGTCGTAACTGCCGTAGAGTCCCCATATACCACGGTAGTTGGCGCCGAATCCGTAGTCCTTTCCGTAGAGCAGGCCCCGAGTCAGGATGTTCTCGAAGCCGTTGGCGCTCGAACTCGTGACTTGGACCGTGAAGTAATCGAAGGGACGCTTATAGGTGTAGTCGGGCTTTCCGGGCAGACCGTAGTCCATCGAAAAGTCCACCTGCGCCTCATTGCGCCTGACCTTGGTCGATGTGCCGGGCTCGTTCTGGGTGGTGGCGCTCACGCCCAGCGAAAGCCGGCTGTAGTAGACCGGATCGTGGCTGGGGAAGATGGTCTTGAAGCGGTCGCCGAAGGCAAGGCGGTTGAAGCCCATCGGCGGAGAAATGACGGCGGCGCCCACTTCGCGCCAGAGGCTGGGTACCGCGTCGCCGCGCTCGAGCAGCAGGTTCGCCATCCGGAACAGCGCTTCGCCGAAAAAGGAACCGGCGATGCCGCTCGCGATCTGATCGTTCCGGGAGGGCGGCGTCGTCTCGCCCGCGATCTCCCAGAATGCACTGCCGGCAAACGTGTATCCGAGCGCTTCCCAGAAGTTGAGGCCCGCGGAGCGCGCGAATCCGTGGTAGATCGAGCCCTGGTACGGATGCCCGAACTGGTTGGTCGAGAACGGATCGTTGTCAACGACCCAGTTGTGGTGCAGATTGTGTCTGATCGAAGACAGGTTCGAGTGGTACGGGCTGCCGATGAAGGTCCGGTTGGATAGATTCAACAAGGCGTCGAAACCGACGATCTCGAGCGCCGGAAGCGCGTAACTCTTGCGTGCTTCGATATCCGCCGAAAAATCGGGCTTGGGCTCACCGGGAATGGGCTGCAGCGGATCGTTTTGCAGCGCCGCCCATAACGCGGGGAAGTAGAGGGGTTCGGGCTCGGCGGGCAGGGCGGCGGACGCCGTGGTCGCGCCCAGCGTGACGGCAACGCCGAGGAGGGCCGTCCGGAAGCGCATCGCGAGTCGTTTTCGCATGGCGGAGCTTGTACCAATTTCCAGCGCGCGCAAGGCTTACACGATTTCTTGCACCCCTTGCCGCGACGGCGCCGGGAGGAAGCCGACGGCCGCGCGTCCGCACCCTTTGCACGAAACGTGCCGCCTGGACAGAAAGAGGCCATCGTTGCCTTGACCGCCGGCGGTGGCGCCGGCCTGCTCTATTGCTTCGCCGAAAAGTGACTCGAGTAGGGCCGAATTCATTCGGCCGCGGCGTTGTGTGGACATGAGTGTGCGAATGAATTCGCACCTACGAAAACCGTTGCTATGGCGAGAGTTTTGTAGGGCCGAATTCATTCGGCCCTAGCGTTGCGCGCCAACGCCGCACGGGGATTCAGGCCGGGCTGCTCTGTCCTTCCGTGCTGCTTCTCGGATAGTGATCGAGCTTCTCGTTGAGTTTTTCCCATGCGAGTTTGTGCTCGAGCCAGATTTCGCGCGTGGGGGCGAACTGGTCCGGAGAATCGAGCGTTGCGGTCGTGACATCGACGGTATCGGGACTCGAATCGTGCCGGTAGGTCAGCGGCGAACCACAGTGCGCGCAGAATGTTCGTACGACTTCGGGTGAAGAGCGGAAGCTTGCTGGTTGCCCAGTGACGAAGGCGAAGTCGCGCGAGGGAAAAACGACCCACGCGACGGAAGGTGCTCCGCTCGCGAGCCGGCACGTCCGGCAATGACAAAGGCTTTGAGCGATGGGCTTGCCTGCCGCTCGATAGCGAACCGCGCGGCACAGGCAACCCCCCTCGATGGGAACGGTCGTCACGTCTCTTTCCCTCTGACATCGGACTTTCGCTTGCGCCGCTGCGCTCCGGCAAGGCCGATCCGCGTCGCCATCGCGGCAGCCTTCTCGTCCGCTCGTGAACTTTTTCGGCGCTCCGGGCTCTCATTCTGCTCCCAAAGCACCGTCACTATCATGCTCTCGACCAACCAGGAGCCCAGCCTCCGCACCGCCGCCGCCTTCGTCGCGCTGCTCGCTGTCCTCGTCGTCCAAGGGGTGTCGGCGGCGACCGCGGTACCCACCGCACCGCTCAGCGACGCCCAGAAAATCCAGGCGCTGATCCGCACCGTGGAAGCGCGGAAGGATCTGCAGTTCATTCGCCTGGACGTCGCCCATTCCGCGCGCGAAGCCGCGAACGTGCTGCGCATCAAGCTCGCTTTTGCCGGAGACCGGGTCAAGACGGTCGACGACTTCATCGACCACGTCGCCACTGCGACCCAGAGCGGCAAGCCGTATTACGTTCGCTATCCTGATGGTACAGAGGTGACCAGCGCCGAGTTTCTGCGCCAGGAATTGAAGCGCATCGAGCGTCCCCCTTCAGGCAAGCGAGCGATAAAGCGCTAGAGTTCCGCGGCCAATGCCCGCGTGAGCTCGCCGGCGGGTATCTCCTTGCAGCCGCTGGCATTCTGGCCGGACCACAGCGGCGAGAAATCCCCCAAGCCCTGGGCTTCGGCCTTGGCGCGCAAGGGGGCGATCGCAGCGGTCGCCAGGGGAAAAGCGGGGGGCGCACCGCTGATCGGCCCCAGCTCTCTCATGATACGGTTCACGATGCCGCGGGCAGGCCGGCCCGTGAAGAGGTTCGTCAGCGCGGTGTGGCGGGCGGCCTTGGTCCTCAGCGCCGCGCGATGCACCTCGCTGGTGGTGGTTTCGGGGCAGAGCAGGTAAGCCGTCCCGATCTGGACTCCGGCCGCGCCGAGCGCGATCGCAGCCGCAACGCCTCTGGCGTCCGCGATCCCACCGGCAGCGATGACCGGGACCTTTACGTTCTGTATAACCTGCGGCAGCAGGGCGAACGTGCCGACCTGAGTCGTCAGGTCATCCGAGAGGAAAATGCCGCGGTGCCCGCCCGCCTCGATGCCTTGGGCGATCACGGCATCGACCCCATGCGCTTCCAGCCAATGCGCCTCGTCGACGGTCGTGGCCGACGCAAATATCTTCGCGCCCAAGGCCCTCACCCGCGCCAGCAATTCAGGCGAAGGCAAGCCGAAATGAAAGCTCACGACGGCCGGCTTGAAATCGTCGAGCAGGTCGGCAGCTTCGGCGCGGAACGGCGCGCGGCCCGGACCGACGGGAATGGTGTCCGGATCGATGCCAAATTCCGTGTAATACGGCGCCAGCGCGGCGCGCCAGCGCGCTTCGCGCTCGGGACTGGGCGCGGGCGGTTCGTGGCAGAAGAAATTCACGTTGAAGGGATGCGCCGTCTGGCGGTTGATCGCTCCCAACTCCTCGCGCATCGCGTCGGCGCCGAGCATGGCGCAGGGCAGCGAACCCAAACCGCCGGCGTTGGACACGGCCACCGCGAGCGCGCTGCCTTGGACACCCGCCATGGGGGACTGAATGATCGGCAACTCGATGCCGAGAAGTTGTTGCAGGTTCATCGGTCCCCGCTGATGGTACATCCACGGGCAAACGAGTAACCCCACTCGCGCGGGTGGGTTCCGATGCATCGGTCGATCATCACCGGCGATTGCGCGCGATCCAGTCGTCGATGCGCTGCCCGAGATAATGGTTAAGCGGCACGCCGTTTTCGGCGCGGCTGCTTGGACGACGGGTCGGGTACCAATGTCCAGGGCCCGAGAGCTGCCAGAGCCTCCGGTTCGCTGATGCTCTCGGCTTCCTTTCTCACTTCAATCGGAACCCATTTTGAAAATGGAACGAGTCGAGTCGCGTGCTGCCCGGAAGGCAGATGCTCCTCTCGAACCTGCGCGATCCGCTCAGGCGGGAATCGCCCGGCAATCCGGACTAACGCTGGCCAGAGACGACGATGAATCAAAGTAACCTTTCCGTCGACAAGGCGACAAACGAGAATTTCCTTTGAATGCGTCACTGCTTGCAGGATGGCGAAGATCTGGTGACTCCTTGGATGAGCCCACCAGCTTCCCTTGATGGGCCCGCCGACGATCGCCTCCGTCAGGCGAGAAACGGCGCCCTTGCCCGATACGAGGACCACGCCTTGGTCCCGGACAAATGCCATTGCCTCATCGGCGGTCATGCTCGTACCTGGCGCCGAACCAGACGGGCTAACCGACCGCTCCGGCCGAGGCATTATCCTGCGTTCTCGATCAGCGGTTGAAGAAGCGCGCGAAGAATGCCGCCAGCGCGGACCGCCTTTTGGGCAGCAACTCTGGCGCGACATCGACATAGCGGCGATGAACGTAGCACCAGCTCCAGGTCTCGCCGCGTTCGTAGGCTGCAATCAGCGGATGACCGGTCGCGTTGAAGTGCTGCAGAGCGTGCGCGTGCTCCGAATCCTCGCAGCATCCGACATGGCCGCAGGACAGGCATACCCGAAGCTCGGTCCACTGCGCCCCGAGCGCGAGGCATTCCTCACAGCCGCTCGCTGCAGGCGTTACTTGCCGAACCTCGCTTACATGTTCGCAATGTTTGGTCATTGGTTACACTCGCCGCCGCGAGATGTTCGGGTTGAACGAGATGCTAGGGGTGAGCGTCGTCATCGAGTTTTCCGCCGCACCTTGGACAGTAGACGGGATGCGAGAACAAGCCCGTACGAGGTACGTTAAAGCCGCAATGCGGGCAGACGCGCGTGAGTTTGTAGCCCAAGAACGAGATGAGTGCGACCGCAGGCACGGCTATGTACAGGACTTCAGTTCGCTGGGACAGCGCATACGCAAAGCAAATAAAGAAGAGTGCTGCGCCGGCGACCAAGATGAGGTGCCACTGTTTCTTGCGTTGGGAGGCACGCTTGGAAAAAAATAGCCATAAGCCTATGCCGAGGGCGATCCAAACGGCAGCGAAAATCGGGAAGAGGTCGTCCGGACGCATCGCTTATCCCCGACGAACCAAGCTAACGGGCGCCGAGCGGACGGCGCGTAAGCGCCGCCGGTGAGGCGTCCGGGTTGAGCGAGTGGTTATGGCTCATTTGAGGGCGAAACCCGCCAGGTCGGTGAACATATGGGCGAAGATTACAGGCCAAAGCTGCTTGGTTCGCAGATAGTAGATGGCGAGCACGATTCCGAATACGACTATATAGATCGCTCCGAGCGGCCCTTGGTAAAGATGGTATAGGACACGCGAGCGGCCCTTGGTAAAGATGGTATAGGACACGAATGAGAACTGTGACGCCAACTGCGAGCGATGCGCCGAAGACTTCTAGCTCGCGCAGCAAGTAGCCAACCAAAAACGATTCCTCGTAGAACCCGTTGACCACCGACACGCCAAGCAGCCACGGCAGCGAGATCGAGGCTCCTGCAATCATCTGTTCAATGGGCTGGGCTGCTAAGTCGACTCTGCCAATAACAGCGTAAAGCGGCCACGTAGCCAAACTTGTTATTGCATAGAGGCCAATCCCAAATAGACAACCGATGCCCGTTACATGTGGAACGAAGGAAAAAAGGTCATAGCCACGAAAGCGCAGATAGCCGATTGCGGCAAGTCCAAGAATGACCTCAAGGAGAATGATTGCGGCGAACGTTGAATCGTCAAATGCACGGGTCGGGAAACCCGATGCAACCGCGCCAATGGAGCCCAAAATGAACCACCCGAAGCAAATGAGAACCACAACGACAACATCGGCTAGCTTACTTCGCAGCACAGTGGAGCGATTCATTCGATGAACCCTAACAAAAAGTAGCCATCCGAACAGCGTCCGAGGAATACGTCATCCTGACGCCTAATCCATCCGAGTGACACGCAGATTCTTGTTCTCTAGGATCGTCCACGATCATCAAGCCCCTAAAATGTCCGGGAAAAGCGTCGAGACGTCCGCGCCATTTGCCCAACGGCGTCGGCCTGGCAGCCGATCGATCTAATACACCACCCTCACGTTCTCCGGCGCCAACCATTCGCGTAGCTGCGCCAGCAGCGGCTCGTCGAGTTTCACGCGCCACGCTTCGGGCAGCTCGATCTCGCCGCCGGCCGCGCGGTTCTGGTAGTCGATGATGATCGGGCACTGGCCGCTCCTGTACGGCTCGAGGAGCGCGAGCAGGCGCTCGGCCGAACCCGTGCCGTTGCAGACGAGCTTCAGTCCGCGCGCGAACTTGCGCCGCGCCGTCGGAAGATCGTAGAGCGCGTCGGCGATGATGCGCAGGCCTTGCATCTGACCCTCTTCGTTCATGCGCTGCTGGACCCGAACTTCGGCGACGAGCAGCACGTCCTCGCGCAGCAGATGGCGGTGCGCGTCGAAGGTCTCGTTATAGATGACGATCTCGGCCGGATCCTTGCCGTCGTCGAGGACGATAAACGCCATCTTGCCGCGGCGGGAGGTTTGCGCACGAAAGCTGGTGACGACACCGGCGATGCGTACCGACGCAGTCGTCGGCTTGATTGCGCCAAGAGGAACATAGATGAGCGACGAAAGCTCTGCCGCGTACTCGCGGTAGGGATGTCCGGAGAGATAGAAGCCCAGGCTCGCCTTCTCGTGAGTCAGGCGTTCGTTATCGCTCCACTCGCGCGTCTCGATCAGCTTCGGCTTGGCGGCAGCGTGCTCATCGCCGTGCTCGCCGAAGAGCGAAACCTGCGATGCC
>WNGE01022068.1_pt1 | contig 10711 bp, 8 predicted proteins | sample 5400651 | NCBI WGS metagenome assembly WNGE01 (sample SAMN13153370, study PRJNA577476) | soil metagenome | isolation source: 60 cm soil or saprolite under grassland replicate 2 | place: USA:California | collected 2016-06-15
TTTTTCGGAATCGGTCTGAACCTGCTCAAGCCGTGGCCGTTCAAGATCATCGTTGACAATTTTTTACGAACCGGCCCAGCGATCCACCCTGATTGGCGCACCTGGATTCCCCTGCTCTGCCTTGCACTTGTCGCGATTCAACTCCTCTGGGGAATTATAAATTGGATCACAAATTACCTCTTCGTGAAAATTGGGCTGCAAGCGCTCCTTAAATTGCGCACCGATCTTTACTCCTATCTCCAATCGCTCTCGCTCAAATATCACGACACACGCCGTTCGACCGATTCCAGTTTTCGGGTCGCTTACGATTCGCAGTCCATCCAGACGATTTACAACAAAGGCTTCACCAACATCTTTGGATCGGCAATTACACTCGCGGGAACCTTCGTCATCATGGTGCAGCTGGATTGGCAGTTGACGTTGCTCTCGCTTGCGATCGTGCCACTGATCGTCGGTGCGATCTATATCTTTGCGCATCGGATTCGCCGTGAATCGACATCCATTCAGGAACAGGAAAGCGCCGTCCTCACGCAAGCGCAGGAAGGATTGAGCTCAATCCGAATGGTGCACGCCTTTGGTCGCGAAGAGTTTGAGGTCCGCCAATTTCACCACCAAGCCCGACAAAGCCTACAGGCGAACCTGCGGCTCACGTTGACGAATGTGAATAGCGCGCTGGTAATCAGCACGCTCATGGTCATCGGTACAGCCGCCATGTATTACGTCGGCACGCTGCATGTTTTGGCCGGCACGCTTACGCTCGGTTCGCTTCTCGTCTTCAGTGCGTATCTATTGATGCTTTATCAACCACTCGAATCACTGACTTATACGACCTGGGCGATGGAAGGCGCCACAGCCGGTGCGAGGCGTTGCTTCGAAGTTCTCGATCGCCAACATGACGTCGTCGATTCACCAAACGCGGTCCCAGTTTCGTCAGTTAACGGTGCCATTGCATTCCGATCAGTAAGTTTCGGTTACGCGGAGGATCGACATGTGCTTCGCGATGTCGACCTTCAGATCGAGCCGAATCAAATTGTGGGACTTGTGGGCAGCACTGGAGCGGGCAAGAGCACATTGTTGAGTTTGGTGCCACGCTTTTACGATCCGATAAAAGGCTCTATCACACTCGACGGCCGTGATCTCCGTGAAATCACAAAAAGAAGTTTGCGGACCCACGTTGCGATCGTCTTACAAGACACGCTGCTGTTCTCAACAACCGTGCGCGAGAACATTGCCTATGGGCGACCGGATGCGACTGAAGAAGAAATCGTGAATGCAGCGCGTCGCGCACAGGCCGACGATTTCATTCGGCAGCTACCAAATGGCTACACAAGTCTGGTCGGCGAGCGGGGCGGCCATTTGAGCGTAGGTCAACGACAGCGCATCGGCATTGCGCGTGCGTTTTTGAAAAATGCGCCAATTCTGTTGCTCGACGAACCAACGTCGGCCCTCGATCCTGCCACCGAATCGGCAATAATGGAAACCATCAAGGAACTCATGCGCGGTCGGACGACGTTAATCGCGACACATCGTCTGGCAACAATTCACAATCTAGACCAAATTGTCGTGCTCGAGCACGGACGGATCGTCGAACAGGGTTACGGATATGAACTGGTCGCGCGCGGCGGCACGTATGCGAAACTTTACAGCTCGGGAAACTTTCCCTTATGAGCAACGTCCGAAAGGATCGACACGTTGAAGGCGATTGGTGGACGCAACCAATCCCGGAAAATGTGGAATTTGGCGAAGGATTTTACTGCGAGAGCGCGCAAATTTTTCGCAAACTGGTCAGCAAAAAACCGCGCGCAGTTGTGGTCGGTAAACACGTCTCCTGTTACGCGGGTTGCTCCTTTTCTGTCGGAGAGAATGGTCGATGCACAATCGGCGATTTCACTCTCCTGAACGGCGCACTCATCATGGCCGAGGAGAAAATCGAGATCGGATCGCATTGCCTGATTTCGTGGAATGTCGGCATCGCCGATTCCGATTTTCATCCGCTCGAACCTGCGCAACGTCTGATCGACGCGCAAGCTCTCGCGCCATATTTCAAGGATCGTCCGTCGCGACCAAAGTTGAAGACAGCGCCAGTGAAAATCGCCGACAATGTCTGGATCGGGATGAACGCTACCATTTTGAAAGGGGTGAGTATCGGCGAGAACTCAGTTGTTGCCGCCGGATCGGTGGTCAGCAAGAGCGTACCCTCAAACACAGTGGTTGCGGGTAATCCGGCGGTAGCAGTGAGGCAATTAGGGTGATCGGTGGCCAGTGTCGGATGCGCCACCGTCTAGCATTCATCGATCATCCTTCACACATGCCGGTCCCCGTTCCTATGAAGAAAAGAAGAATCGTGGTGATGGGCTTCATGGGATCCTGTCCCATTGCAGGCGTTATCTGGCAGCACATCCATTACGTCGCAGGCCTGCAACGTCTCGGACACGATGTTTACTACATCGAGGATTCAGCACGATTGCCCTACAACCCTGAGACCTTCGAGGTCAACAATGAGTTCGATTACGCGGCCCGGCTTCTCAATAGATTATCAGTAGAATTCGGTTTCAAAAATCGCTGGGGGTTTTGTGCACGGTATCTCCGAAGCCAGCCAACAGCAGGCCTATCGTTGAAAAAGATTCGACAGCTTTATCGCGACGCCGACGCGATCCTGAACATTTGCGGCACACAAGAATTTAATGACGATCTGCTCACAAGTGATCGCATTCTCTATATAGAGAGCGATCCAGGGGTTGAGCAGATCAAGGTCGACAAGGGTGTAAGATCGACCGTCGATTATCTGTGGCGGCACCATGCTTTATTCACGTTCGGTGAAAATGTCTGCTCAAAAAATTTCCCTGTACCGAAACACGGACTCAAGTGGTTGCCCACGCGACAACCAATCGTGATTGATCTGTGGAAGACAAATCGCGCACCGTCACCCGTCGCGGTCTTCACATCGGTCGCGAATTGGTCCACAAGCGGTTTAAAAGACATCACCTGGCGCGGCGATAGATATCTTTGGAGCAAATCTCGCGAATTCATCCGGTTCGTTGCCGCCCCGAGAAAATCCGGTGAAACGTTTGAACTCGCCACAAACATTGAAGATCGACGAACACGATGGAAATTTGAGCGAAACGACTGGCGCTTGATTTCGCCGCTTCAACTTAGCGTCGATTATTGGCTTTACCGCGATTACATTCGCCGTTCGAAAGGCGAGTTCACAGTCGCAAAGGATCAATACGTTCGACTAAACACCGGTTGGTTCAGCGATCGCAGCGCCTGCTATCTTGCGGCCGGGCGGCCCGTCATAATTCAGGAAACAGGTTTCACAAAGCACTATGGCGGCAAGGCAGGCCTGCTCTCGTTCCGATCGCTGGACGAAATTGTCGACGCAGTGAAAACAATCAATGCCGATTACGCAAAACACTCTCGTGCCGCCCGCGCGCTGGCCCGTGACGTTTTTGACGCGAAAAAAGTCCTCAAATCACTTCTCGATCGCGCTGGAATTTAATTTTTCCACCTCGCCGGCCGACCCATGGAAAACGCAAAGAACACGAAACCCGATCAATTCTTCATCCTCCGAAAATCGCGGATCTTGAACGGCGAGAGCATTTATCATGTCAGTTCTGTCTGGCACGGCACCTGCGATTTGATTTTCGATTACTTCGTTTCAATTTCTTAAGCTTTCGTCTATGAAGCGTACTCTCATTTTTGTTTGCATTTGCCTGCTGGCTGGATCCATGTCGGACGCACAGCAAAACGCCCCGGCGCCCTCTCCGATTGCGCCACAAGCGCCACCGCCGCCGCCCGCAGGTCCGTCGCGGCCGACCGCGCCTGCGCAAGCAGTGGTTCCTGTCCCAGTCCCGATTGCGCCGCCAAAACCAAATGGCCCTGTTCAAAAGAGCCTGGTCCGGATCACCGCCACATCGGTGGAACCAGATTACAAAGCACCGTGGAATTCCGGAGGGATCCAGCGCGGGGTCGGCGCGGGGTTTGTCATAAGTGGTAATCGAATTCTCACAAACGCGCATGTCGTCAGCAACAGCCGCTATTTGACGGTGGAACGTGAGGGCGATCCCAACAAATATCCGGCGACCGTGCAATTCGTGGCGCACGATTGCGATTTGGCGTTGATCACCGTGTCAGCTCCGGATTTTTTTAAGAACATGTTGCCGCTAAAATTCGGCGGAATTCCTGCGCTTGAGTCGACAGTGTCGGCTTATGGTTATCCAATTGGCGGCGAGCGAATGTCGGTGACGACGGGGATTATCTCACGGATTGACTTTCAACTCTACACCCATTCGTCAATCGATCAGCATCTCGCGATCCAGATCAGCGCGCAGATTAATCCGGGCAACAGTGGCGGACCAGTGATGCAGAATGCGAAGGTGGTCGGCGTCGCGTTTCAAGGTTACAGCGGCGATGTCGCGCAAGGCGTTGCTTACATGATTCCCACTCCGGTCATTAACCGGTTCTTAAAGGACATTAGTGACACGCATTACGATAAATATCCCGATCTCGGGATCACTTATTCGAAGCTGCAAAATCCAGCCCAGAGAAGATTTCTCGGATTAAAAGACGATGATCGTGGCGTGCTCGTAAGCACGGTGGTAACGGCCGGACCGTCGGCCGGCTTTATCCAGCCCGGTGATGTCCTTCTTGCGATCGATGATCATCCAATCGCGAGCGATTCGAATGTAGAACTGGAAGGAGAGCGCGCGGAGTTTCAGGAAGTAGTGGAACGAAAATTCAATGGCGATTCGGTCAGATTGGATGTTTGGCGCGACAAGCAGCCGATCACGGTGACAATAAAATTATACACGCCCTGGCCGTATGGGATTCAGGCCCACCGTTATGATGTTCGTCCTCGTTATGTGCTTTACGGGGGCTTACTCTTCCAACCACTAAACCTCGATCTACTCGAAGCCTATCGACCAACTGATCTACGCCTCCGTCATTTTTTCGAATACTTTGTTGTCGAGCAACTTTACCTGCAGCATCCGGACGTCATTGTGCTGACGAACATCTTGCCAGACGCGATTAACACATATCTCGCGCCATACCGCGGCGGCATTGTCGACGAAATCAATGGCAAGAAGGTTCGGACGCTGGACGAGGTTGCGAGCGCCTTTGCGGAAACGCCAGAGCACTTTGTTATCCGTATGATCGGCGATGGGCCCCCTTTGGTCCTTGATCGCAACAAGGTGGAATCGGCACGCGAACGAATCAAGGCTCGTTACAACGTTTTGAAAGAGCAAAATCTCGAAGAACAGCCCGTGACAAAAACGCCGGAACAAGCAAACAAGACCTAGAGATGCAAAAGAATTTATTCATCGTTTCGGGAATACTTCTTGCCGGAATCTCCGGCGCGCTGGGAAAAAAGGAACCGGCTGTTCCAGCGCCGATGAGCACGCAAAAGCAGCTCGCGCTTGTCCGCGTGAACGTGACCGGCCAGTCCTACGATTATTTTCGTCCATGGCAAAAAAAAGCGCCGTTTTCGAAGCGTGCACTCGGCGCTGTTTTGTCGAAAGGCCATGTCCTCGTGACCGCGGACCTGGTTGCGAATCAAAATTACGTGGAGTTGGAACGTGCCGAGTCTGGAGAAAAAACCGCGGCCAAGGTCGAGGTGATTGATTATGAAGCAAACCTGGCGCTGCTCGAGCCAACGGAGAAAGCATTCCTCGATGGAATCATTCCGCTCGAAATCGCACTCGACACGGTGGTCGGAGATCGCCTGGCAGCGTGGCAACTTGAGCCCACTGGCGCCTTGCTCGCAACGGAGGGCTTGGTCACGACTATACAAATGACGCAGTATCCCATCGATATTGGGCAATTTCTCACCTACCGCATTAGTATCCCGATGCAGTACCGCGAGAACAGCTACACCGTACCGCCGGTGAAGAACAACAAGCTCGCCGGATTGCTACTTCGCTACGATTCGCGCTACGTTACAAATGTCGAACCCCGCACACCGGCGATGAAAGCGGGACTGCAAGTGGGTGACATTGTGAAAGCGGTCGCGAACAATGAGATTGATCAAAACGGTAATTATGTCGATCCGCTCTACGGCAAAATCGAATTCACAAATCTACTCACGGCCCACGCTTATTCCGGAGACATTGTACCGTTTCTCATTCAGCGCAGCGGAAAACCTATGGAACTGAATGTCCCGCTCGAACACCGTGACGCGAGAGATTACGTCAGCCCACCTTACAATCTCGATCAACCGCCCTCGTATTACGTACTCGGTGGCCTTATTTTTCAGGAGCTTTCTCGTCAATATCTGAAGGAATGGGGCGCGAACTGGCAAAGAGAAGCACCCCAGCGATTCGTTTATCTCGACCGCTTTCAGTCGGAGTTGTTTCCGGAGGGAAATCGCCGAGTCGTTATTCTCAGCCAGGTGCTCCCGGCCAATAGCACGATCGGTTACGATGACCTCTCTTACCTGACCGTGACAAAAGTGAACGGCAAAGAAATCAAGTCGTTAGGCGATCTGGCCGAAGCGGTGAAACAGCCAATCGATGGCTTCATCAAGATCGAGACCGAGGAAGATCCCAAACAGATCGAACTCGACGCAGCCCAGGTATCTACAGAAGCTCCGGTTCTCCAGGAAAATTACGGTATCTCTTTGCTTCACCGTCTCGACTGAGCGAAACACCAGGCGCAGGCGGTGGATTTGTGCCCGAGCAAGCGCCACAGATGACGACCCGCTATTCTTCCATTGGCGTGCCCGGTGAGCGCGGTTTGGCCAAAAACCGATCCACTTCTTCATAGTAAGTTTCGAATGGATCGCCCATGACAAGAAAATCGCGGCTGTCACAGGCGATCGAATCCCAATTGACGACGTACGGGAAATCGCATTTCTGGAAAAAAGCAACTGCGTGAGCGCGACCTAATGCACGCGTATTAAGCGGGGGACCGCGTGTCGCACGTGGGCGCCGGACGCTGTTGTTCCACTCCGCGATCCGCTTGCCCGCGGTGACGCCGAAGAATAGTCCCCGGCCTGGATCGATGTTGTGATATTCGAGATCGATGCTTTGCAGCCATGAATCATCCCACTTCAATTTTTCCGATTCCATAAATGTTTCGAGCAACCACCTTTTGGTGATCCAATCGACTCCGCCAATCAGTGACTGAGGATTTTTTTCGAGCGCCTCAAGGACAAAGCTCCAGCTTTCCAACAGCCAGTCAGTTTCCGCGCTCCGGTTCCGGAGATATTTTTGCGCTAACCGGTGAAATTCCCACTGCACGTCGATTGCGCCAATGGTTTTGCCATTCTCAAGATGGACAATCCATCGTTGAGTGGGATCACGAGAGATGTCACGTGTGCTCTGCACGGCGTCCGCCAGGACAAGATCTCGCGGCAAACGGCCATCCTCCAGCAACGACAAGACGCAGGCGGTAGTACCGATTTTTAGTGCGGTGGCAAAGGGGCTCATGTTGGAGTCGCCGATCAGCAAATGAAGTCGCCGATATTTTCGATAATCGGCTAGCGGCTCGTCGCGTGCGTTGATGATGGCGCGATTAAATTGTACCCACTGATAAATGTCGTTCACGATATGATCAGCGCGTTGACTAAGCTGGAAATTAATCTGTGCTTCCGGTTGGGGCGGCTCGAAATCGAATGCCAAAGGATTAGACTGGCCGACTCGACCGGCGCCAGTGAAGATCTGCCTGGTAGCCAGAAAAGTGAGCAGAGTTCCGAGAATCGGCGGCGTGAACTGCGCCTCCCGTTTCATCAGATAATTCTCATGGCAACCGAACGTGGCCCCGGTGTGATGATCAACGTTGTTCTTGATAAACGAGACGCGACCTTCGGCGCCTAAGGCGACAAGTGAAGACTGCAGTAGGTCGTCCCCGGCCAACTCATAGGTAACAAGGTCGTGCAGATGCAAACACTCTGGCGAGGCGTACTCGATATGTCCCATGTCGAGATAGAGACGCCCGCCGTTGAGAAGAAATCCTCCATTGCCCGGTGGTTCCTCGTAATCCCGGTAGTGCAGATCGATCGTGCCGGCATCGGCCTTTCGGAAAAGATAATTTTTAACCTTTGCCGGCCAGAGCTCCGAATTGACGTGCGGTTCCTCTTCACTCAGAAGGCAGCCGTATTCGGTTTCGATTCCAACGATCCGATCCATCGAACCAATTAACGCACCGAATAGTGAAATCGCTAAATGAAAAACTCAACTTCCCCTGACCTTAATCCTCTCCGAAAAACGGGAAGAAGGTGAACTCCCCGCCCTCCCCTGCAATACTGGTGAAATAGTCTGCGCGTCTGCCCGACCGGCATCGAGACCAGCTCCCGCAATCGGGAGGTTCTCGCCTCTGGAAAGGGAGGGGTCCCGGGATGAGAGATTTGTTTCAGCGCACTTGAACCAGGCGGAAAAACACACAAACTGTATTCTCGGGGGAGTAAGATGGAGCTCCGCAGTCCGAACGACAAAGTGGGCGGCCTTTTCTATTTCGGCCGAATGCTGGACAAAATCCGGTTGCACGCTAAAGGCGAATTGCCTCCGGATTACCATGAGAACCTTGGCAAGGGCTTCGACCAGAAATGCGTAACCTTCCTCCGAGTTAATTACGATCAATTAGTAGAGCATGTGAAACAGGGCGGCACAGATGAACAGACTTTGGAATGGTGTTTCAGCGTTGGGCGTAGACCGTCCGAAGACGAGATTTACGTGTGGAATGAATTCATGCGCAAACGCGGCTGGAACGACGAAGTCTCGGAGACGCTAAAACGCCGCAAAACAGAGGCAGGAATCGCTGACAGATCGGACATCGAGACGGCGTTCCAATTTATCGATGCCGACGAAGGGCGCTCCCTCGCGAACAATCATTTCTAGCCAATACAACGCTCGCGGCTACAAGGCGTACTTCTTACTCGGCCAGGGTGTCGATTCGCTCGGCAAGCCCAAAATCAAGCTCGGTTAGGCCGCCTTTGCTGTGCGTCGATAGAACCAGGCGCACCTTGTTATAGCGGATGTCGATATCCGGATGGTGCTCTTCGTCTTCTGCGACTTCGGCCACCGCATTTACGAAATCGATTGCATCGGCAAAATCATCGAATTCAAAAGTGCGCTCGATATGCTTCTTCTCCAGTTCCCATTCCGGGATCTTTTTTAGACGGGCCTTCAACTCGTCCGATTTAATCAGATCAGCCATAACTCGGGAACGAGTAACATCCCAAAACCGTTTTGCAATGGCGAATCAAACATGTTTTTGCGGGCGCAGGTTTCCAGCCTGATTCGTCGCAGTTCGAAGGTTGCGAAGGTTGCGTCACATTAAAGATCGACAATTTTTCGCAAATTTTTCGCGGAATCGAAAACTTCTACGGCGCAGTCGCGAGAGTGCTTTGACCAATGCGGCCAGTTGCCGAGCACTTCCTTCACGGCTTCAGCCGCCTCGCCGATGTCATTGACAAATTCAAACCCACTCTCCTCGGGCAGATATCTGGCTGCGCCAGTATCCTCTGTGATGACCGGCCGTCCCAGCGCGAGAAACGCTGCTGCGCGATCACTTAGCCATCCGGTCCGCCATAAAACGTCGACTCCTTTAATGGCGGTGAATTCGCCAACTGCGCCGCCTATGAACTGGCGGTAAACGCCGGGAGCGCGGGCAACGCAATGTGGGTCGAGAACGTGCCAACCGCGCCGAGCGAGCCGCGTACGCTCTGGATCATTCGCTCTGATATTCATTGCCAACTCGAAACGCGCTTCCGGGACCCGTTTTGGCAAATCGAGATACGGTTGAAACGCAAATTTTTTGGAAAGATCGGGAAATGTGCCGTTAACCGGCCAACGGATAAAATGTGTTCCACCGAAGCGATGATTTCGGCAGCCGGCAATTACGTCCGTGGACGTTCAGGCCAATCGTCCAAAATTCATGATGATATGACTGGCCCATCTCCAGCTTAGTCATCCAGTAGAAAATTTCGCTGGGGTCGAGATCGCAGAAAATGCGTCTGTCGAATTGGAGGAGAAGTGGCGGGTGAATCGAATAACTCAGATTGAGCAGTGCGTTTGGTCCACCTAGTCGATCAAGCAAAGCCCGCTTCGACATTCCGATAAATTGCATCGCCTTGAGCTCGTGCGTGTCGGACGCGGGTTCTTGGTAGATAAGACAATAACGGTTCGCGAGGCCGTGCTCGCGTAGGCGGCGTTGAAAATTTTCAATCCGCTGTCGATCTTCCCATGCCTTCCCGGTCGCTGGCAAAAGTTCGAGCCAGATCGCGTCCAGTTTTAATCGCCGCAATCCGAGCATCCATTGCAGCGGCACGGAGAAATTTCCGCCGCCCTCGCGATACTTCGCGGCAAACCCGCAGCCAAGAAAGATCGTCACCCGAGGAGAATCGCAGCTCTCCTCTCCCGCTCAAGCCTGATAAACGCTTAGTAGCAGCGTTTCGCATTTGTATTGAAGCCGAAACCATTTCCGTCGCAGCAAAAGGTTTGGAAATGGTCTCTGGAACCGGCCGATACTTGCCTCAACCAAACGTAAATATTTGAAGATTAAATACTTGATGCTTTGACATCGGGGAGAACAGGGTCGATTAAGGAAAATCACCGACAATTACAGCGCGATGGGAAGGCTTTTCCACTTTGGTTGGCGATGAGCAACCAAGCACCGAGCAAAAGGAAGAAATGCCTCAACACAAAGTCTGCTTAGCCTTCGCAGAATTAGCAGATGTCGCACTGGACGACTTTGCAGTCGCGATCATCACCGG
>WNGE01023916.1_pt1 | contig 10711 bp, 6 predicted proteins | sample 5400651 | NCBI WGS metagenome assembly WNGE01 (sample SAMN13153370, study PRJNA577476) | soil metagenome | isolation source: 60 cm soil or saprolite under grassland replicate 2 | place: USA:California | collected 2016-06-15
GGATGACCATACTCTAGTGCGAGCGGGCATTCGCGCACTCTTGCAAAATATCAGCGAGGTCGAGGTGGTGGCCGAAGCCGACGACGGCCGCGAAGCACTCAAGCTGATCGCCACCCTTCAGCCCGATATCGTGCTCATGGATATCGCGATGCCAAACTTGAATGGTTTGGAGGCAGCCGCGCGCGTAACAAAAGAGTTCCCCAACGTGCGCGTGATCATCCTTTCGATGCATGCCAATGAAGAATATGTTCTACAGTCGCTGCGCGCCGGCGCTGCTGGCTACCTGCTCAAAGGCGCACGCGCGGCCGAGCTTGAACTAGCGGTTACCTCGGTTGCTCGTGGAGAAACATATCTTAGCCCGGCGGCCTCGAAACATGTGATTGGGGATTATGTGCAGCGCGCTGCCGGCGATGCTGTTCCCAGCCAAGACGAGCGAACTCTGATCGAACGGCTTACTCCGCGGCAGCGCGAGATCCTACAGTTAATTGCCGAAGGACATACAACCAAAGAGATTGCCCACGCACTCAGTATCAGCGTGAAAACCGCCGAGACCCACCGCACGCAGATGATGGAGCGGCTCGGCATCCACGATATCGCCGGACTGGTGCGCTACGCGATTCGCGCCGGGATGATCGACCCAGAGCGCTAGTACAGGCTATTGCAAATCCGATCCGAGTTCGGCCAGTTCCGGTAGTTCCCGTGCGAAGGAACTACCGGAACTATGGGAACTTGGAACGCACTTTCGAGAGCCAGCACTAAATATCTCAGGTGTTTCTTCCACCTCATATCAGGATTCCCCCGATAGCTCCAGCGGATGATTCGATCTAGACTGCTCGTACAAAAGCTGGCTTCAGCGAGCATACCGGCTTGCTGAAGCCAGCATAACTAACCCCAGCACGCATTATGCGCGATGGCCATCGTTACTGGTGGCCGGGAGAAACCACATGGCGCCCCTCCGTATTCTGCTCGTAGACGATAGCGCCGAATTTCTTGAATCCGCCGCGCGGTTCTTGACAATGTATCAAGATTTGATCCTGGTTGGAAGCGCGAGCTCCGGGCGCGACGCTATCGCGCGGGCGGCGGAACTCAAACCCGATCTCGTGTTGATTGACTTGGCTATGCCCGAGCTGAACGGGCTTGAGACCACACGCCTGCTCAAAGCGCGCGCTGAGGCGCCGCGAGTGGTGATTATGACGCTCTACGACAACACTGAATATCGAGCGGCCGCGCGCGAAGCCGCAGCCGACGGCTTTATCGCCAAATCCGCCATGCGGTCGCAGCTCTTCCCGATGATCGCCAACTTATTCGCCAAGCCGGCAATTATCTAACTGCGACGTATTGACCAGGCGATCAGATCGAGAATGTGAGTAACCATGAGTAAGACAACGACGATACTAATTGTTGACGACGAGCCGAGTGGCCGCGAGACATTGGCGGCGCTGCTGCACAAGCAAGGCTACCAACTGGCATATGCCAGCGATGGCCGCGGTGCGCTGGCACAAGCCGCGGCGCTGAATCCGGATTTGATTCTGCTCGACGTGATGATGCCGGGCATGGATGGCTTCGAAGTCTGCCGGCACCTACGCAGCACTCCTGGACTGGCTGAAGTGCCAGTTATCCTGATCACCGCGCTCGACGATCGCGATTCGCGACTGCAGGGCATTGAGGCCGGTGCCGACGACTTCATCTCCAAACCGTTCGACCGAGTCGAGCTACGAGCCCGCATTCGCGCGATCACACGGCTCAACCGCTACCGCCGGCTGGTACACGAGCGGGCGATGTTCGAGCGCGTGGTCGATCTTTCGCCGAATGGCCTGATGATCGTCGACGGCGATGGAATGATTCGTCTGGCGAACCCAGCGATGCTGCGACTGCTGGGGATGCCCGATACCGGCGAACTGATACCGACGGAGGTTCGGCAGCTGATTCTGCCGGAAGAGCGCGATCGATGGTCGAGCTCCTTAGACGCGGTGTTTACCGATCCGGCGCAGACCGCACGCTTCGAAGCGACGCTGATCACGGCTCGTGGCGAGCGAAGGCCAGTTGAGGTCGACGTTGGGGCGGTAGAATGGGAGTTGGAGCCGGCGGCGCAAATCATTATCCGCGATATCAGCGAGCGCAAGCAATCCGAAGTTCATGCGCAGCGCCGGATCGAGCGGCTTTCCACGCTACGAACAATCGATGCCGCGATTGTCTCAAGCTTTGATCTCGACGTTATCTTGCAGATCATACTCGACCAGGTCATCGGCCAGCTTCAGGTGGACGCCGCGGCGATATTGCTGCGCAAGCGGCCGGCCCAGACACTAGAGTATGCCGTGGTTCGCGGCTTCCACAACAGCGCGCTGCGGCAGTTGAGCCTGCGAATAGGCGACGGCTGCGGCGGTTTCGTGGCGCTTCATCGCCGCGCACTGCGTTTGCCCACGATGGATCCCAGCGAGGATGCACCCAAGATACTGCCGACCCTAGATCCACAGTTTAGCGCATACTATGGCGTGCCGCTGATCGTCAAAGATCACGTTGAAGGCGTATTAGAGATCTTCAAGCGCACGCCACTCGATCCCGATTCTGAATGGTTGAACTTTTTGGAGACGCTGGCCGGGCAGGCGGCAATCGCGATCGATCGCGCCGCGCTGTTCGAATCCATGCAGCTCGCGAATATCGAACTCTCGCTGGCCTACGACACGACGCTGGAAGGCTGGGCGCGGGCGCTAGAATTGCGCGATATCGAGACCGAAGGTCATTCACGGCGCGTCGCCGATATGACGGTGCGGCTGGCCCAATCGATGGGTGTGAGCGACGCCGAACTCGTGCAGGTGCGCCGCGGCGCGCTGCTGCATGACATCGGCAAGATGGGCATCCCCGACAGCATCCTGCTGAAACCTGGCTCGCTCACCGACGAAGAATGGGAAGTTATGCGCAAGCATCCCACCTATGCCTATGAGATGCTCGCGCCGATCACCTACTTCCGGCCGGCGCTGGATATCCCGCATTACCATCACGAGAAATGGGATGGGACCGGATACCCGCACGGGCTGCGCGGCGAGCAGATCCCGCTGGCGGCGCGAATCTTCGCCGTCGTGGATGTCTGGGATGCGCTGTGCTGCGATCGACCGTATCGCAAAGGCTGGCCGGAAGCGCGGGTGCACGAGCATATTCGCTCGCTGGCGGGTACGCATTTCGATCCACAGGTCGTCAAGGCATTCATCCAGCTTGGGCGTACTAGCGAAACCGAATCACAGCCGACGGTTCTGGTGGTCGACGACGATGAGAGCATCACTCACGCGCTCGCACGTGGGCTAGGCGATCTGTTTACTGTGTTCACGGCCAATTCTGGCGAGGCGGCAGTCGCGCTGATCGAGCGCGAGGAGATTGCGGTCATCCTCACCGACCAGCGTATGCCTGGCATGACCGGCGTGGAATTGCTCAAACGCGCCCGGCAGATACGGCCGGCAACGCTTGGCATCCTCAGCTCGGGGTATATCGATCACCATGCCCAGGCGAATGCGCTCGACCTCGACACAGTACGCGCCTACCTACCCAAACCATGGAGTCTGATCGAACTGCGCCGGCAAGTGCGCGAGGTCGCACAGCAATATCAAGACGCGATCCGGCAGAGCGCACAGCCATCCTTGCGCGACGAGCAGTCAACTACCCCCGGCTAAAGCGGCACCCAGAGGGTACCCGGCTTGTGCCTCAACCCGATGCACAAGACATGGATTGGAATCCGGTCCGTTTTCGCACGTATCAAAAAGGAACACGTGTGTCTACACCTCTCAACGTTCTGATTCTCGAAGATCGAGCCGAAGAGGCCAAGCTGTTGGTCATTGAGTTACGGCGCGCCGGGATCGAGGCCCAGTGCAGCTATGCCCAAGACGAGCCAAGTTACCTGGCCGCGCTCAGCAAGCCGCTCGATCTGATCCTGGCAGATTACTCGCTGCCGAGTTTCGACGCCATGCGTGCGCTGAAGCTGACCCAGGAGCGCGGGCTGAAGATTCCTTTTATCGTCGTCAGCGGTTCGGTCGATGAGGAAGTCGTTGTTGAATGTATGAAGCAAGGCGCCGCCGATTATTTGCTCAAAGACCGGCTGACGCGCTTGGGCCCGGCCGTCAGGCACGCGATCGAACAGCATCACCTGCGCATCCAGCATCAACGCGCCGAGCAGGCGCTGCGCGCCAGTGAAGAGCGTTTTCGCGTGATCTTCCAGATGGCGCCGATCGGTACTCTTCTGGCCGATCTGCAAGGGTATATTATCGACAGCAATCAGATATTTCAAGACATGATCGGCTACACCGGCGATGAGCTGCGCACAATGATTTTTACCCAGTTCACGCATCCAGATGACCGGAAAGCTGGGCGCGAGATATATGATGGACTGATTGCGGGCAATTACGATCATTACAGTGTCGAACGGCGCTATATTCACAAGAATGGCCAAACTATCTGGGGGCGCCCATCGGCATCGCTGGTGCGCAACGCCGACGGCACGCCGCAGTTTAGCATCGTGGCGATCGAAAATATTGCTGACCAGAAGCAAGCCGGCGAGACAAGGTCGCGCTTGGCGGCGATCGTCGATTCATCCGACGCCGCGATTCTCAGCCGGACCCTGGATGGCATGGTTATGAGTTGGAATGCCGGCGCGGAACGGATCTACGGCTATACCGCCGCCGAAATAATCAACCAACCGGCGTCCATCCTATGCCCGCTCGATCGCGTTGACGAGGAGACGCGGATTCTCGAAAGCATTGGCCATGGCGAGGGGATCAATCACTGGGAGATGGTGCACGTGCGAAAAGACCGCAAGCTGATCGATGTCTCGCTCACTATTTCGCCGATTCGCGACACATCCGGCCGCCTGATCGGCGCCTCGACGATTGCACGCGACATCAGCGAGCGGAAACGGGCCGAGAAAGCCTTGAAGTTGCAGACCGCGTTCGTCCAGCTGCTGCAAGCCGTGGCAGTGGCGGCAAACCAGGCAACCTCGCTGCAGCAAGCACTCCAAACCGCGATCGACCAAATATGTACGCGCATCGGTTGGCCGGTGGGGCATGTGTATCTTGCACCCGAAGCCGGACCATACGCGCTGGCATCGACTAATATCTGGCACTTCGCCGATCCGGATCGCTTCGCAATCTTTCAAACGATCACCGAAGCAATTCCATTTGTGGGGATCGACGACCTGCCCGGACAGGTGCTGATCAGCGGTAAGCCTGAATGGATCACCGATATCACCGCCGTGCCGAGCATAACCAGAGCTAAGCTGATCAGCGACATTGGCGTTCGGGCCGGCTTCGCGTTTCCGGTGTTGATCGGGGCCGAGGTGGCCGCCGTGCTGGAATTTTTCGCGGCAGAGGCGATTGAACCGGACGAGACCTTGCTCGAGATCATGGCACATGTCGGCACCCAGCTTGGCCGAGTGGTGGAACGCACACGCACCGAAACGGCAATGCGCGACAGCGAAGAGCGCTACCGGCTGATCGCCGAAAACACCGGAGATATCATCACGTTGATGGATCTGGATGGCCGCCAGATCTACGTCAGTCCCGCATGCGAGAGCTTGTTGGGCTATCGTCCGTTGGATCTGATTGGGCGACTCATTTTCGATCTCATCCATCAACACGCCGACGGCAGCTGGCGCTGGTTCGAAGTGCATGGCACAGCGCTTGTTCAGAATGGGATCGGTTATATTCTTGGGGTGAGCCGCGATGTGACCCAACGAAAGCAGGCGGAGGAAGCGCTGCGTGCGACTGAGGCGAAATATCGAACGCTAGTGGAGCAGATCCCAGCGATCATCTACACCGCCGAGATCAACGAGCAGAGCAGCACAATCTACGTCAGCCCACAGATCGAGCCGATCCTGGGGTTTTCGCCAGAAGAATGGATGGCGGACCCTGATCTGTGGGTTGAGCAGCTCCACCCCGACGATCGCGCGCGCGTGCTCGATGCGGTCGGCCGCGCGCAGGCCAGCGACGCGCCAGTGCCGGATGAGTACCGCTCGATCACCCGTGATGGCCGCGTCGTCTGGCTGCAGGATGCGGCGCGGGTCGTTCGCGACGAGGCCGGCAAGCCACTCTTCATGCAGGGCATCACGCTCGATATTACCGAACGCAAGGTAGCCGAGGAAGCGGTGCGATCGAGCGAACGACTCTACCGCCTGCTCGCGAGCAACTTCCCCAACGGCGCGGTGATCTTGTTCGACCGCGATCTGCGCTTCACTATCGCCGATGGCAAGGGCCTGGCAGATATCGGCCTTTCGAGCGCGACCGTCGAAGGGCAGACACTTTGGGATATCTTTCCGCCCGATCTTACGGCACAGCTCGAGCGACTCTACCGCGCAGCGCTCGCTGGGACGGCGAGTGCGACCGAGCTGCCACTGGGCAATCGGGTGTACGAAACCTATATACACCCAGTCAAGAATGAGCAGGACGAAATCTTTGCCGGCCTGATTGTCGCGCAGGATATCACCGAGCGCAAGGGCGCCGAAGAAGCGTTGTCGCAAGAACGGGCGCTGCTGGCGCGGCGCGTCGCAGAGCGCACCGCCGACCTGAGTGCGGCCAACGCCGAACTGGCACGCGCCGCGCGCCTGAAGGATGAGTTCCTGGCCAGCATGAGCCACGAGCTGCGCACCCCACTCAATGCGATTCTGGGGCTTTCTGAAGCACTACAAGAGCAAGTTTACGGCGCACTCAACGATCGGCAATCCAAAACGATCTATAGTATTGAGGAAAGCGGCCGCCACCTGCTCGAATTGATCAATGACATTCTGGATCTCGCAAAAATCGGCGCCGGCAAGCTAGAGTTGGAAATCGAGCCGGTAGCAATCGATTCGATCTGCCAGGCCAGCATGCGGCTGATCAAGCAGGCCGCACAAAAAAAGCGGATTGCGGTCGAAACGGCAATTGATCCCACCATTGGCCATGTGAACGTAGACGCGCGCCGGCTGAAGCAGATTTTGCTCAACCTGCTAAGCAATGCAGTTAAGTTCACACTCGAGGGTGGAGCGATTGGCCTGGAGGTGACCTGCGACCGAGGCAGGCAGCTCGTTCAGCTGAGCGTCTGGGATACTGGCATCGGTATCGCCGAAGATCAGCTGCCGAGCCTTTTTCAGCCATTTGTTCAGCTCGACAGCCGACTCGCCCGGCACTACGAGGGCACCGGGCTAGGACTCGCGCTCGTCTATCGCATGGTTCAGATGCACGGCGGTAGTATTGCGGTGACCAGCGAGGTGGGGGTCGGCAGCCGTTTCACCGTCGCGCTGCCATGGCGCGCGCTCGACACGGATGCGGAGCCATTTTCAGCTTGGACTACTCAGCAAGAACCAGCGCTGGCCAGACCTTCCGCGATTCGCCGCGCGCTCATTATCGAGGACTCGCCGACCGCAATCAATCAAATGACGCGCTACCTGCAAGAGTTTGGAATTGTGGCGCTCGCTTCCACGCATGGAGCTGATGCGCTGGCTGAGGCGATTGAGACTCAGCCCGACATGATCATTCTCGACCTGCTCTTGCCGGATATGGCTGGCTGGGATGTTCTAGCACAACTGAAGGCCGAGCCGCGCACGCATGCAATACCGATTGTCATTGTATCGGTTATGGATGATCGGTCAAAAGGAGCGGCATATGGCGCGGCGGCGTATCTGGTCAAACCGTTCACCCGTCTTGATGTCCAGCAGGTGCTGCGCACGTTGGAGTCCGGCAACGTTCGATCTTCGAATGGATCAATGCCAACCAGTGGTGCTGCTGGCCGAGGATAATGAGGCGAATATCACAACTGTATCCGACTATCTTGCCGCACATGGCTATCTGGTGGTGGTAGCACGTAACGGCGCCGAGGCGGTTGCACGGGCGCGCGAGGCGCGTCCGTGCATCGTGCTCATGGACATCCAGATGCCGGGCATGGACGGACTTGAAGCCACTCGACGCATCCGCGCCGACCGCACCATGCCGCAGATGCCAATCATTGCGCTGACGGCGCTGGCGATGCCGGGTGACCGCGAGCGCTGCCTAGAGGCGGGCGCCAGCGACTATCTCAGCAAGCCAATCAGCCTCAAACAGCTCGTTGCCAAGCTTGAAACGTATCTGCAACACTCTTCAACCGAACCGAGAACCTTTCAATGAACGATTCGAACACCATTCTGGTAGTCGATGATGAACCGGCCGGCCGTGAAACACTCGCCGGACTGTTGCTAGCGCAAGAGTATCATTTGGCATTCGCCGCTAGCGGAATCGAAGCGCTGCAACAAGCACTCGATCTGCGGCCAGATCTGATTCTGCTCGACGTGATGATGGCCGGCATGGACGGCTTCGAGGTCTGCCGGCGGCTCCGCAACGATCAGTCGATCGGCGACGTGCCGATCATTATGCTGACGGCGCCTTTCGATCGGGTCGAACTGCGCGCACGCGTACGCACGCTCATGCGGCTCAATCGCCACCGACGCCTGCTGGCGGAGCGCGACAAGCTGGCACGCGTGATCGAGTTCGCGCCAGATGGGCTGCTGATTGTCGACCACACCGGCACGATTGTGCTGGCCAATCCGGCGGTGGTACGCATGGTCGGCGCGCAGCAGCAGGCCGAGCTGCTCGGCAAGCAGATCACGGCCTTGCTCTCGACCAGCCAAGGCGCCAGCTGCCAGGCCGCGATGGCGCGCGTGCTCGATGGTTCAGCGACAGTTGTGCGCGTAGAGATCGCGCTGGCAAGCCCCACCGGCATATCCGTGCCGGTCGAGATGCAGATCGGATTTCTTAGGTGGAACGATCGGCCAGCCGCGCAGATTATCGCCCGCGACATCTCCGAACGCAAGCAGGCCGAGCTCCTCGAAGAGGAGCGCCGCCAACTGGCTTATGAGCTCCACGATGGGCTGGCACAGATGGTTGTCAGCACCCACCAGCATTTACAGGCCTTCGCCGCGCGGCATCGCCCGCGAACCCAGCCGACGCGCGTTGAGCTCGATCGGATTCTCGACCTGGCGCACCGATCGGCTACCGAGGTGCGGCGTGTGATCGCCGGCCTACGACCAACCGCCTTGGATGATTTCGGCCTTGCGACGGCGCTGCAGATGCAGGTCGGAGCACTGCAGGCCGATGGATGGGATGTGAGCTACCAAGCAACACTGGGGGCAGAGCGACTGACGCCGGCGATCGAGACGGTGCTCTACCGCGTCGCCCAAGAGGCGCTCACGAATGTTCGCAAGCATGCGCAGACCACCCGCGTTGCGGTGACGCTTGAGCGCCACAGCAATGGCGTGCGGCTGACCATTCGCGATTGGGGGCGCGGTTTCGAGCCGGCACAGGCGCTCGCCAACACAGGTTTGGGGCAGCGAATTGGGCTGCGCGGCATGCACGAGCGGGTTGCATTGCTCGGCGGACGCTGGAACATACACAGTAACCCTGGAGCGGGCGTCGAGATCACTGCAGAGATCCCCGTAGCGACTTAGAAAGACAAGGCTCGGAATGAAACACCAACAGACAGCTCCTCAGCCGCCTGGGCCGGCGCGCATGGTGATCGCCGACGATCATGAGCTCGCCAGGGCCGGATTACGGAGTATGTTGGAGGGCGATCGAGGTGTCGTAGTGGTGGGCGAGGCGACCAATGGCGCCGAAGCAGTTGAGCTGTGCCAGCAACTTAAGCCGGATCTGGCCCTGCTCGACGTGCGAATGCCCGACATGGATGGGCTCGCCGCCACGCGTGTGATTCGGCAGGTGTCGCCGGAAACACGGATCGTGATTGTGACAACCCATGAGAATCCCGAGTACTTGTTGGTTGCGCTTAAGGCGGGTGCGGCCGGCTATCTGCTCAAAGATGTCACCCGGCACGATCTGCTGGCGACCATCCGGCGGGTGCTGCGCGGCGAAGCGGTGCTCAGCGGCGAGATCGCCACGCGAACACTTCAGCAGATCACCAGCCAGCAGACGCGGCCCGACGGCCTGGTGCCCGAGCGACTGACACCGCGCGAACGCGATGTGCTCAAGCTGGTGGTCGAGGGGCAGACCAACCGGCAAATTGCCGAGCGACTGTCGCTCAGCATCGGGACAGTGAAGATTCATGTCGAGCATATCATTGCGAAGCTAGGCGTATCGGATCGAACGCAGGCCGCTGTCCACGCGGTCGAGTGGAAGTTGCTGCAACCCACGATGGAAGACCAGTGATGATTGAAAGCCCTCGGAACTTTCGGTTTCTATAGGAACTACCTCTACCCGGTACATATTTCCGCCGAGGTATGCTAGCATGATGCCAATACGGTACTCACTTCGGTGGGGCAGCTGTAACAGGAGCTATCATGAAAGGCGCCGAAGCGCTGCTACGCACGCTGCTGGCCGGCGGTGTGGATGTTTGTTTCACCAATCCGGGTACGTCGGAAATGCAGTTCGTGGCTGCGCTCGACCGCGTGCCAGAAATGCGCGGGGTACTGGCATTGTTCGAGGGCGTGGCCACTGGCGCGGCCGATGGCTATGCGCGTATGGCCGATAAGCCGGCGGCAACATTGCTGCACCTGGGACCGGGCCTGGCGAATGGTCTTGCTAATCTCCACAACGCGCGGCGCGCCGCAACGCCGATCGTCAATATTGTCGGCGAGCACGCCACCACGCACCTCGAATATGACGCGCCGCTGACATCCGATATCGCCGGCATCGCCCGGCCAGTTTCCGGCTGGGTTCGTACCGTGCAGCGCGCCGGCTCGATCGCCGCCGACACCGCTGCCGCAATCGTCGCGGCG
>WNGE01018950.1_pt1 | contig 10707 bp, 7 predicted proteins | sample 5400651 | NCBI WGS metagenome assembly WNGE01 (sample SAMN13153370, study PRJNA577476) | soil metagenome | isolation source: 60 cm soil or saprolite under grassland replicate 2 | place: USA:California | collected 2016-06-15
GGGTCACGAGGTATGCGCATAGAAACCATGCTCGATATGCTGTAGGGACCCGATTTATCGCGTCCCACGCAGGGCCGGGTTTTCAACCGTAGGTTTTTTGGGGCAGATCGTCACAGTCGTAGGGGCGGGAGAGGTGTGGAGTGGAGTGGGGACGCTTGCGTCGCCCATGGGGGGCAGGTGCGAAGCGACGGGGAAACAGGACGCCGGGCGACCCAAGGGTCCCCACCCTTCTTCCCTGCTCGTTTCACAAACTACCTACCCTTGAAAGGCGGCGGGTGGGGCATACAAGAATTTTGGAGTGGCAATTTTGAAGGAATAGATAAATGGCACGGAAAAAGCTACGCATCGGCCTCATTTTTGGGGGGCGCTCAGGCGAACACGAAGTATCACTGGCCTCGGCAACCTCCGTGATGGCGAATCTCGATAGAGAGAAATACGAGGTCGTGCCTATTGGTATCACCAAAGAAGGCGGTTGGCTACTCGGTACTGAACCTGCGCGCTTAATGGCGGCTGAGCAACATATCAACCATACGGAGAATACAGAGACGGAGACGACCACCGCTGTGACGCTTACAGGTGATCCTCGTATGCGCCGCCTCATCCCCCTTGAGAGCGGCGAACAACTCCAGGACAACGGTGCGTTAGATGTCATCTTTCCCGTGCTTCACGGCACCTATGGCGAAGATGGTACGCTGCAAGGGCTACTTGATATGGCGGATGTCCCTTATGTCGGCTGCGGCGTGCTCGGTTCCGCGCTGGGCATGGACAAAGAAAAGATGAAGATGGTCTTTCAAGCCGTTGGCCTACCGAGCGTTGACTACCTGGTCTACCGGCGCAACGAGTGGGAGCGCTCACCCACAACGATTATGGATGCGATCGAGCAGCGCCTGGGCTATCCCTGCTTCGTCAAACCGGTGAATCTTGGCTCAAGCGTTGGCATTAACAAGGCGCATGATCGCGCTGAACTGGAACACGCCATCAACGTAGCGGCGGAGTATGATCGCAAGATAATTATTGACCGTGGCATCAATTGTCGTGAGCTTGAATGCGCGGTCCTGGGCAACGACGAGCCGCTCGCCTCGGTTGTCGGCGAGGTTATCGCCAGCAACGAATTTTACGACTATCATGCCAAGTACATCGATAACAAATCCCAGGTGATTATCCCTGCTGATATTCCCCAGGCCACGGCGGAAGAGGTGCGCCGCCAAGCAGTGACAGCCTTCCTGGCCCTTGACCTCAGCGGACTCGCCCGCGTAGACTTCTTCTTAGAGAAAGAGAGTGGGCAAGTCTATATCAACGAAGTCAATACCATGCCAGGATTTACCCAGATCAGTATGTATCCCAAGCTGTGGGAGGCGAGCGGCCTGACCTATGCACAATTGCTCGATCGTCTCGTCGAGTTAGCGATAGAACGGCACCAGGAGAAGCAACGCAATCGAACAAGCCGTTAACCTGGTGGGATACCGTTATTCTCACCAGAAAACTGTATTAAAGCATATGCGAGTGACCAGAGAGGTAAAGGGATGCCGCTAGACGAGCTGCACATCGGCCGTTATCACCTGCTACGCCTGATTGGCAGTGGTGGCATGGGTGAGGTCTACCTTGCCGAAGATACGCGCATTAACCGGCAGGTGGCTATTAAGGTCATCCGTGGCGAAGCTATCCCCTATCTCGATACCAATCCTTCCCAGGATGCCGCCCGCCTCTTCGAGCGTGAAGCCAAAGCTATCGCCAGGCTTAATCATTCGCACATTCTTCCCCTCTTTGACTATGGTGAGGACATCGTCAACGAGACTCCGCTCACGTACATGGTGATGCCCTATTGCCAGGGAGGCTCCCTTGATGCCTGGCTACGGCCAAAGAGTGAGCGGCGGTCTTTACCACCGCAAGAGGCTGCCTACCTGCTCAACCAGGCCTCCGACGCCCTACAGTACGCTCATGACCAGCAGATCATTCACCAGGACGTCAAACCCTCGAACTTCCTCATCCGCGCGATAAGAGAGACAGGGCTGCCAGACCTGCTTTTAACCGATTTCGGCGTGGCCAAATTTATCGCGGCCAACTCCAGTAATAGCCAATCCATCCGCGGCACTCCATCTTATATGGCTCCCGAGCAGTGGGAGGGGAATCCTGTTACCGAGACCGATCAATATGCGCTTGCCATAATGGCCTATCAACTTGTCACCGGGCGCCTGCCCTTTCAAGGGGGGCCGGGGCAGATGATGTACCAGCACCTTACCAACGAGCCGCAGCCCCCCAGCACACATGTGCCCTCTTTACCTGCGAACGTTGACACCGTCATTTTACATGCCCTGGCGAAAAAACCCGAGGATCGTTTCGCCTCTATTTCTGCCTTCGCACGCGCTTTCCAGCAGGCAACAAAGGATAGCAATTCCACCGTCTTCCAGTTCACGCTGCAAAGCACCAATGTTCCATCGACCATGCAAGCGCAAGACAGGCCTACTGGCAATGATCTCTATGCAACCGCTGCTGCGATGCATCAAGAAGATCGCCGCCCTTCGCTCCCCACAAGCGATAATAATACGGTAATTACCGGTGACAAAGCGGTGATCACTGGTGGATCACCTCCCGGAGGGGATAACTCAACTGTCAATGATAAGATCCCTGCGACCCGCGGAGACGACAGGGGAAACAGGACCAGCGGTAAGCAGGGCCGTCGTTCATCTCTGAGCATGGGAAGAGTAATCCTTCTCGTACTGCTGGCTCTCATCCTGATCGCGGCCAGCTTTGCATCCTTCTATTTCATTATAGGGCCGAAGTTACTCTACCCAACCGGCCCAAACACAACCGCTACTGCACAGGCACAGGCCAGTGCAAATGCACTCGCAACCTCCAGGGCACTCTCCGCCAGCGCAACAGCACAGGGTAGAGCTACGGCAACAGCGGAAGCCAATCCATATCCTCCCAACAGCGGCGCACTCGCCATCAACGACCCATTGAGCAACAATAGCAAAGGCTATGGGTGGGAGGAAGGAGAGAGAGACGGAGGGTTCTGCACCTTTACCGGAGGAACCTACCACTCCATCATACCGCAAAGTGGGGTTTTTCACTCCTGTCTTGCCCTGGCAACGCATTTTACTGATTTTGCCTTTGAAGTGCAGGCAGCTGTCATTTCAGGCACTTCGAGCGGCATAGTCTTTCGCGCAGACCGAGCGACCACGCACCTGTATTACTTCATTCTAGACGAGAGTGGAAACTATTATCTGAAAGTCTACTTCGATAAATTCGGTACCTCCAGCGTCATAGCAAGCGGCTCCAATCCTGCTATCAACGCCAATGGTCACAATCTGATCGCGGTTGTGGCACGCGGCAGCCAGATCGATTTGTATGTCAACAAGCACCTTATTAAAACGCTGAGTGATACTACTTTCAGCTCAGGCCAAATTGGTGTCGTTGTACTCGCGGGCGAAGTCGCCTTCAGTAACGCAAGAGTATGGAAACTCTCATAATGCCTGATCACGGCGAAAGGACCAGCTATGTCGCGCACCACTATTCGTTCCGTTAGCGTCGAACCCCTGAATATTCCTCTGCTAGAGCCATTCACTATCGCCACCGGCACAACCAGCGAGGCAAACAATGTGCTCATTACCATCACACTTGCGGATGGCAGTATTGGGTATGGTGAATGCGCTCCCTTTTCGCCCAGTACAGGTGAAACGCAGGAAACCGCGCTCTCCGCCGCCCTGGGCTGCGCGGAACTGATCAAAGGGAAGGACGCCGCCCACTGGCGCGCGCTCTCGAAGTTGATACGCAGTGTCTACTTCAGCCAGGGAACGGCTATCGCGGGCATAGAGATGGCGCTGCTGGACGCGCTTACACACTCTTACGGCATCCCACTGTATGTTTTCTTCGGTGGCGCAAGCACTTTTGTGGAAACCGATATGAGCATCCCCATGGTAAGCCCTGAACGGGGCTATGACCTGGCAAAAGAAACGGTTGCGCGCGGCATCACCAGCATTAAGATCAAGGTCGGCGGCGATCTACGCGATGATGTGGCACGCGTCGAGGCTATTCGTGAAGGCGCACCAAATGTTGGCCTGATACTTGATGCCAACCAGGGTTACACAGCGAACGAGGCGCTGCTCTGTTTAGAAGCCCTGGATAACCGCGATATTCGCCCCCTGCTCATGGAACAACCCGTGCACAAGGACGATCACGAGGGGTTGCGCTACGTGACACAGCACACCGCTGTGCCCATTGCCGCCGACGAAAGCGCCTACAGCGCCGCCAATGTCGCGCATTTAATCGCTATGGGGGCAGTCAACGTGGTGAATATCAAGCTATATCGCCGCCGTTTGCCGTGCCACGCATACCCAGTTAATGATAGGTGCGATGATAGAGTCTCGCCTGGCGACAAGCGCTGCCGCCCACTTTGTTGCCGGCCTGGGAGGTTTCCGTTTCGTCGACCTCGACACTCCTATGTTACTGGCGGAGGACCCCTTTACTGGCGGCTACGAGCAGCGAGGCGGGGTGTATGATGTATCGGGTGTAAAAAGCGGGCTGGGAATAGAGCGAAGATAGTGAGCTGAGCGAGTTTGGTACCTAGCCACTGGCAAACCACCCTGGTGAAGGGGCCATATCCAACTCCTCCTCAATTTCAGCAAACGTGGCCTTCGCGTGTTGCACCCGCCAGTCTCTCATCCCGCTCAGGACTTCTTGCGCCAGTTTGGCCCCTCGCTTCTCAAACTCAGCAAGCATCTGTTTCTTTCCTTCGTGTCTCTTGAGGTTCCCTTCCTTGGGGCCGTTTCTACTATCCTTTCTTTCTGCTTGCAAAAATCCTACGCACACCCTGTGCATATGAATACATTGAAACGCTACATTTTATATGCGATAATAGCCTATGTATTTCTATTAATGTAGGTTTATTTCAAGAAAGCTGCTCAAAATAGGAGTGCGCATGCTAAAAGACGATGTTACCTTTATTTTTGTCTCCTATGCGAGAGAAGACTATGTACAGGTCACTCGTCTAAGAGCTGATTTAGCTGCGCAGGGTATCTCTGTCTGGATTGATCAGGAAGGAATACGGCCTGGTACTCCTGATTGGGAAGAAGTCCTACGAAGAGCAATACGTACTTCCTCAGGCACCATCTTAGCTGCATCTCCTCATGCCAGAAGTTCCCGGTACGTCAAAGATGAACTGAGAATTGCAGAAATGTACCAGCATCCTGTGTATCCAGTATGGATACACGGAGATAGATGGATGGAAGCCATTCCTCTTGGTTGGGGTGGAACACAATTTATTGATGCTCGCGGTGAGCACTATCCACAAGCGTTACGTACTCTTGTGAAGGAATTGAGTATCTTCAAAGATACTTCACATGAGCAGCCGGAGACATTCACGCCCCTTATTGCTCTTCCACATCAACCACGCAATCCCTATAAAGGTCTCCAAGCCTTTAAGGCAGAAGACGCCGGAGATTTCTTTGGGCGAGATCAGTTTACGCACAAACTGGTGGACGCACTTCAAGAGTTACTCGTAGCACAGAAGCAAGAGCAACTGCCTCCTCGTTTGTTAGCGGTAATCGGACCAAGTGGATCAGGTAAGTCGAGTGTTGTGATGGCTGGGCTAATTCCACAACTCCAGCAAGGGAGCCTTCCTGAAAGCCAGAAGTGGATCTACCTCGAACCGATGGTTCCAGGGCAGCATCCTCTAGAAGCCCTCACCATTTCACTCTCCGAGCACTTTCCTGCGAGAAGTCTGACTAGTATACAGGAGGATCTTGAAGACATTCGTGGTCTTCACAAGCTCGCAGCTTCTTTGATACAGCACAAGGACACAATAGTTGTCCTCTTCATTGATCAGTTCGAGGAACTTTTCACACAGACCAGCACCGAAGAGGAACGTCACCACTTTCTTGATCTCTTCATTACTGCCATTACAGAACCACGGGGTCCAGTCACAGCTCTCCTGACGCTACGTGCTGATTTCTATGATCGCCCTCTGCACTACCTTGAACTGGGACAACTGATTGAGGATCATCACATGGCAATATTTCCCATGACACTCCAAGAACTGAGAGAGGTCATTGAAAAGCCTGCGCGATTGCCTGATGTGCAACTGAGATTTGAAGACAACCTCGTAGGAGATCTGCTCTTTGATGTACAGGGACAGGTGGGAGCACTACCTCTCCTGCAATTTACGCTGGCCCAACTCTTTGAACAGAGAAATGGCTTACAACTGACCAATCATGCTTATCAAAAGTTAGGTGGAGTGAGAGGCGCGTTGGCAAAACATGCAGAGTCCACCTATGTCTCCTTGCCCTCTGAAGGGCATAAGCGATTGGCGCGTGCACTCTTCTTACGTTTGATTGACGCAGGTACGTTAGACCAAGATGCGACCAAACGTCGTATCGCTCTATCAGAACTTATCCTAAGTGACCCGAGGGAGACAGCTGCACTAGATGCAGTCTGGAAAACATTTACCGAGAAACGCTTGCTCACCACGAGCACCAACACAGATGTTCCCACAATAGAAGTAAGCCATGAAGCGTTGATCAGAGCCTGGGAACGTTTGACAAAGTGGCTTCAAGAAGCCCACGAAGATATCTATCTTCATGGAATCATTCGTACAGATGTCACAGAGTGGATACGACATGAAAAAAATGAGGAACGATTGTACAAAGGTGAGCAACTCACTGAGGCTCAGGCATGGAGAACACGGAATATTCCAAGCCGCGATGAAGATGCATTTCTCCAAGCGAGTATTCAGCAACAAAAAAGAGATAAACAGAGAATGACGCGAAGAACATTTTTAGTGAGCATAGCTGTTCTAGGTCTAGGAGGAGGATCCTTTTATATAAGTCGTCTTCTACTTCCAAAAGAAACTCCATCAGTACAAAAGCTCCCTTACACTTATAAAGGTCATAGAGACCTTGTGGAGAGTGTGTCATGGTCACTGGACGGCAAACGAATTGCTTCAGCCAGCCTTGATCAGACGGTACAGGTTTGGGATGCGAGCTCAGGAACGCTCCTCCTGACCTACAGAGGCCATAGAGACCTTGTATATAGTGTGTCGTGGTCACCGGACGGCAAACGAATTGCTTCAGCCAGCTATGATCAGACAGTACAGGTCTGGGACGCGAGCTCTGGGATGCTCCTCCTGACCTACAGAGGCCAAGACGCTGTATATAGTGTGTCGTGGTCACCGGACGGCAAACGAATTGCTTCAGCCAGCTATGATCAGACAGTACAGGTTTGGGATGCGAGCTCTGGGGCTTTGCTCCAGACCTACGAAGGTCACGGAGCCTATGTATTGAGTGTGTCGTGGTCACCGGACGGCAAACGAATTGCTTCAGCCAGCTATGATCAGACGGTACAGGTCTGGAAGTTTAGTTTTACATATGCCCTTCAAGTCTATAAAGGCCATAGAAACTTTGTATATAGTGTGTCATGGGCCCCTGACAGCAAACGAATTGCTTCAGGCAGCGAGGATGAGACGGTACAGATCTGGGACGCGAGCTCGGGAACGCTCCTCCTGACCTACAGAGGCAATGAAGGCTCTGTACAGAGCGTGTCGTGGTCGCCGGATGGCAAACGAATTGCTGCGGGCAATTACGATCCGATAGTTCAGATCTGGGACGCGAGCTCTGGGAAGCTCCTCCTGACCTACGAAGGTCATAAAGGCTCTGTAAATAGTGTTTCATGGTCGCCGGACGGCAGACGAATTGCTTCAGGTAGCGGGGATGAGACGGTACAGGTTTGGGACGCGAGCTCTGGGAAGCTCCTCCTGACCTACGAAGGTCTATAGAAGCTTTGTAAATAGTGTGTCATGGTCACCGGACGGCAAACGAATTGCTTCAGCCAGCGACGATCTGACGGTACAGGTTTGGGACGCTAATTTTCAATAACTTTCTATCAAATTGATGTTTAGACTAATTTCGCGTCAAGCGGCTTGTAGGCTGGGATCACGCGATTTTCATAAAATATGGCTCGTGCGGCTTCCTACCTTGCTTCGCAAGAATTTAGTCTAAACTCCAAAGTATATTCAAGAGAGGCTTTGTTTTCGCTCAACAGGAGGAGTACCTTCATGCGTCGATATATCTCTTTGCTCGTTGCTCTCGTGTTCTTTGTATCGGGTTGTGCTTCCTCTACCGGTTCGAGTACATCTCAGTCACCTACAAAACAACCCAGTTCTACGCTTCGATCAACTACAACGCTTGTGCCGACGGCAACCTCCAACCTACCAGCATCTAGCCTTCCAGGGATTCAACTCCCACCAGGCTTTCAGATCAGTGTGTACGCCCGAGGTCTGAACACGCCTCGCTTTATGACCATTGGGCCCAACGGAGTCCTGCTGGTGGCAAACCGGGGAAGTAATTCGGTCGTTGCGCTCCTACCTGGATCATCACCAACACAGGTGGCCAAGTCAAATACAGTGGTGAGTGATCTCCATGATCCCACCAGTCTAGATATGGACGGGGGCTACCTCTATATCGGCGAGGGAAGCAGTATTGCACGTGTGCAACTTGGCAATGATCTCCATGCAGGGCCAGTCGAGCGCATTATTACCGGCTTGCCTGATGGTGGCCAACATGCGACACGCACAGTTCTCATCGGGCCGGATGATCACATCTATGTCTCGATCGGGTCCGACTGCAACGTTTGTCAGGAGTCCAACCCCTATCGCGCTGCGGTCTGGGTCTATAACCTGGATGGTTCACATGGGAGGCTCTACGCGAAAGGGCTACGCAATGCGGTGGGGATGCAGGTCAACCCCTGGAACAAACAGATCTGGGTCACCAATAACGGACGCGATTACATGGGAGATGATACCCCTCCCGAGACCGTCTATACCCTCACCGATCAAGGCGAATACGGCTGGCCCCGTTGTCATGCCGGAGACATTCCTGATCCTCAATTCGGTCAGGGCGCCAATCCGTGTCAGGGCGTGCAGAAGCCGCTCGTCACTATGCAAGCCCACTCTGCTCCGTTGGGATTAGCATTCTACCCCTCCAATGCAACGCAGTTCCCTGAGCAGTACCGGAACAACCTGTACATCGCGTTTCATGGTTCCTGGAATCGCAGTGTACCAACAGGATATAAGGTCGTGAGAGTACCGTTGAAGGATGGGAAGGTTGCAGGCCCTGCCGAGGACTTTGCTACTGGTTGGTTGCAAGGCAATGGCTCCGTTACGGGAAGACCTGCTGGCGTGACAGTTGCTCCTGATGGCTCACTGTTTGTCAGTGATGATACCCATAATGTCATTTATCATATCTGGTATCGTTATCTGGGACACACGTGAGCCAGAGTATACCATGCCAATGAGCGGGAGAGGTTCTTTCGGTACTTTTGGATAAATGCTTCCAGGGAACAATTGCGGAATGAGCATTACCTTTCTATGACTCAGGACCAGATGACAGGCGTGCTCCTAGATGGTGATTCCGCAAGTTCAACATGGAACCATTTATGTGCGGACGCGGTTGGAGACAGCAGCCTTTGAAGCTGCCTGGGCGGAAGGGCAGGCCATGACCGAAACAGAGGCCGTCGCTTTCGCGCTCTTCTACTTGCAAGTGCAGGTTGGCGTGTAGGCTTGCGCTCCCCAGTACAACGTATCTGTCTTCTCCCAGATGGAGCAGTGTCTTTCGCTTTCGGCTCTACGTGTCCCTCAAGTGTTTGTGGTTGGGGCACTTCTGGTTCCAATCTCCTGTCATGCTGCGCAACATTGACTAGCAGGGGATTTGACCAGGCACAACCATCTGGTGTGCCTCTTTTTACACATGGGTTTTTCACACGGAATGTTCACCTTCCTTTCTGCTGCGGAAAAACACAACTGCAACACTATCAAATTTCCCTTTGGTATCCCTACCCCTTGAATTTTTATCAAAAGTAATGCATAATCTTTAATAGTTACTTAAAGTTCTCATAGTTATGCATAGTCTTCTTAGCACGAAGGAGAAGAGGTCATCATGGAACATTTCATGACTTCCGAAGAAATAGCGGAGCTGCTCCACGTGGATCCAGTCACGATCCGCCGCCTGGTTAACAAAGGCGAACTTTCCGCCTATCGCATCGGTGCCGATTACCGCTTTGCACCATCCGATCTTCAGGTTTACCTCCAGCGGCAGCGCATTCCTGCTCATGCACTAAACGAATCAGGTACCAGTTCAAGCAATCCGCTTGATCAGCTCGCCCAGTTGCTCCGGAAAACCATCCAGGGGAAACACACGACTCCCTCGGATCTTGTTGGTAGCTTCGAGCTGTTCACCAAACGGGCACGTCACGTTATGACGTTAGCGCAGGAAGAAGCGCGGCACTTCCAGCACAACTACATCGGCACGGAGCATCTTCTTCTGGGACTGCTACGCGAAGGGGAGGGCGTTGCCGCTCATGTGCTCAGCAACCTGGGCATCGAAGTCGAGCAGGTCCGACACGCCGTTGAAGCGATCATTGGACGTGGCGAGCGTATCGTTGACGGTGAGCTTGGACTTACCCCACGCACCAAAAAGGTGATTGAGCTCGCTCTGGATGAAGCACGTCGCCTCACTCATCACTTTATTGGGACAGAACACCTCCTCTTAGGCCTCATACGCGAAGGCGACGGAATCGCGGCCGGTGTCTTAGAGAACTTCGGCCTCCACCTGGAGCAGGTACGAACAGAGACGCTCCGGGTGCTTCGTCAGCATCAACAAGGACAAGAAGAGGCACCTGCGCCGGTCATTCCACCAGTGCCGTCAGAAGCGACAGCGC
>WNGE01008784.1_pt1 | contig 10706 bp, 12 predicted proteins | sample 5400651 | NCBI WGS metagenome assembly WNGE01 (sample SAMN13153370, study PRJNA577476) | soil metagenome | isolation source: 60 cm soil or saprolite under grassland replicate 2 | place: USA:California | collected 2016-06-15
GCTCGTCATCGGGCCGCAGCAGCGTCCACACCAGGGAGCCGGTGGAGGGGCACTCCCTGACGTCGAGATAGACCTGCTGGCCCTTGCCGGCAGTGAAGGTGTAGCGGTCCTGCGCCCCGGGCAACTCGATATTGCCGGCCACCGATAAGAGTAGGTTGCGGGACTCGCCGTTGCCCAAGAGCAGGAACGACAGGACGAGCACGAGTGCCACGGCCGCCGCGCCAGCGCCCAGCAGCAGTAGGAGCCGTCGCGGTAGCAACGGCGCCTGCTCGAAGATGGCCGTGGCCTCCCAGCGGCGCCCTCCCGCGTTGTGGGCCTGCACCTGCACCGTATGCCGCCGCACTGCACCGATCAGCGGTTGAGGCGGGGAGATCCGCACCTCGGCAATCGCCCCCGCGCCCGGCTCCAGCACCAGCCGAGCTGGCTCCACCCGTCCCTCCACCCCAGCTTCGGGCGCCTGGGCGCGCAACGCCAGGTCGAGCGTTGTGGTGCCGTCGTTGCTTGCTGTCAGCACCAAGCGACCCGTCCGGCCGCCCTGCACCAGCGGCGGCCCCAGGGTGAGGGCCAGCCGCTCGACCCGAGCGGGCGGGTTGGGGTTCTGCGCGATGTACAGGGCGCCCTGGACATCGGAGAAGATCCCAGGGCGCTGGTTGGGAGTTGCCTGGCGGACCTGCTCGAAGACGAAGTCGTACAGCTCATCCACCGAGACCCGCCCGTCCCCGTCGCGGTCGGCCTCACCTGACTCCAGTCCCTGCACGACGGCTGCGGTGAACACCGACGGCTGCCCGCTCTCGGCGGTGAGCTGCCCCGCCTCGAAGGCGTACTCCATCGCACTGGACGCGGTGATGACCACACGGCCACGGCCTTGGAACCGCTCCTTGAGTTCAACGCCCTCGCCGCCCCGCGTCGCAAACCCCCGCGCAAACGCCCCGCTGTAGCAGCAGTCCAACAGCAGCACGACCCGCTTGGAGCGGCTATTGCCCATCTGCTCGCTGACGAACGTCGAGGAGATCCCGGAGGCGGCAAGCCGCTGCAGCTTGGTATCGGTGGCGGCAAAGTACAGCCGACCATCCTGATCTTTGACACCATGGCAGGACAGGTACAGCAACAGCAGATCGTCAGGCTTGCGGGCGGCGAAGAAGCCCTCGATCTCCTCCTCCACCACCTGCCCGGGCTGGTCGACCATCGCGCGCACGTCGAAGCCGCCGATCGCCGGGTCCGCCAGCACGCGCGTGAGCGCCTCCACATCGTGGCCTGGCGTCCGCAACCGCCGAAACGCCGGGTCGCTGTAGTCTGCCGTGGCGACCAGCAACGCTGCCTTGGCGCTCGCCAATGGGCTCACCGGCCAGCGTGACGGTCCAGCCACACCTTGATGAGCTGGTCCTGTTGGCGTGAGGAGATCCCGCTGACCTCCAGCACGTCGCCGTCTAACTCCAGCTTCACGCTGCGCGGCCCGCGGCCAGCTACCCAGGACTGGGTGGCGTCAACCACCGATGCGAGCAGGCCCGGGGTGCTAGCCAGGCTGACCATGAGACCGCCAAGCGCTAGTGCCTCACCGGCTTTGGTATCTGGAGGCGCTTGCCCTCCCGGCACCGGCTCCGCCGCGTCGACGTCAAGTTCCAGCAGTGCTCGGCGAAGCTGCCTGGTCAGCTCGGCGATCTCCTCAACGTCGGCGCCCTCGGCATCGACCCGGACCCGGACTCCTATCTTCTCCCCCACCGCAGGCCTCCCCGGCTAGGTCTCTTCCGTTCGGAAGGTCGTTGGACCTGGCCGCACACCGCGAATCGTACGGAGCCTCGGGCCCGTTGAGGAGTAGCTATCTCCCGAACATCGTCAAGTGCGCGTTTCACGACCGAGCCCCGGCAGGCCTGCAACGTCATGCACGGCGGGGTGGTGGCGCACGTTGCCGCCGACCTCGGGTCCCGGTGACCGCTCGGGCTCGTGCCGGATTGCCTGGCGGGCGAGGTGGGACCGGGCGCGGCGCGCGGCCGCGGTGGTCATGAGCCCGACGAGAAGGCACAGCCAGCGTCCTCTCCTGGGTAGTCGCCCGAATCGTCACCTGATCCTCAAGCCAAACGGTAGAGAGTGTAAGTGCCCCAAACGTGCGCCCGAATAAGCGCACCAAATAAGCATCATTAAGCAGCACCAGGCAGCGTTGGCGGCCGTTCGATTCCAGGGTTAAGCACCTGCCAGACTGCCAGTCACAATACGCACTTTCAGCTTCAACACTGTCTCTCAGCAGCACAAACACTACTTGCTGACCTCGCCCAGCTCCCTCATCTCAGCTCAGCGTCAACCCTGCCAATTCCTCGCTACTGTTCTCCCATCGCGCTACACTCAGTGCCGCACTCTTTTCAGCACGACAGATATGCATCGGGGATGCTGCAATGCTCCCGGTGCCCGCCGGGGAGGCGAAGCATCTTGGCAGCCACCACCCGCGACCTTGAGGCGCCAGCGACGGCGATCGTGACCGGCTCGGCGCTGGTCACCATCGACCGCTGGCAGGCCCGCGCCTGGGAGCACGCGATCACCGCCGCCTACCACCCGGACGACCCGCCCCCGCTGCACGGCTGGAACCCGGCCGGCCAGCACGCCGCTCCGGTCGGCTACGACCTGGTCTTGGCGACCCGCGGACGCTGAGCGCGCTGGGCTGGTGCTTCTTCACCACCGACCGCGGCGTGTCCGACGACATCATGGGCGCCAACCACCAGGCCGCCCAGGATGTCGCGGTCGAGTTCTCCGTCGCGGTTGGGGTGGAGACGCCGGTCATGGTCAGCCATCTGTTCGACTCGGCCGGGCAGCCGTGGCTGCACGTGCACGTGGTCTGCGGCGCGCTGGCCCGCTCGAAGCGGCCGGGATGGTCGGGACCGCCGCGCGCCGGCGAGGTGTGGCTGCCGCTCGACCCTTCGAGGGTGGCGCGGATGGCCGAGCGCGGTTGATCTTCGGCTACCACCTGCTCGTGCGCTGCGCCGTGTCAACGCTGCGCCGTGTCAACGATGCTCCGCGAGCTTGGGCTGAACTGGCAGCGGCTGGCGGAGGACGGCTCGTGTGAGGTGTGGGGGCTGACGGCGCCGATGCTGGAGTGCGTCAGCCAGCCGGCCCGGCCGCTTGGCGAGATCAGCGCGTGCAGGGAGTAGCCCAGGGTGGCGGCGGATCTGCACAAGCTGGCGGCCGGGCGGGAGTCCTACTACATCCGCGAGATCGCCCGCAACCGCGAGGAGTACCTGTCCGGCCACGGAGAGTCACCGGGCGTGTTTCACGGCGGCAGCGCCTGCGCGCTCGGCCTGAACGGCGAGTGCTCGGCCGAGGAGTTCCAGCGCCTGTTTGCCTGGCAGGACCCCAGGACGGGCGAGCAGCTCGGCCGTGCGCCCCGGGCCGATGCGATGCCGGCATGGGACCTTGTACTACGACCCCACAAGGACGTCTCGGTCCTCTACGCGCTCGGGGACGAGGCCACTGGCCGCCAGGTGGCCGCGGCGCATCAGGCGGGCGTGCGCGCCGCCGTCGCCTACCTCGACGGCCAGGTTGGCACCCGCACCGGCCGCCATGGCGCCGAGCATGTGCAAAGCGAGGGGCTGCTGGCGGTCGGGTTCACCCACCGGACCAGCCGGGCGGGCGATCCGCTGCTGCACACCCACCTGATCGTCACCAACCGCACCCGCGGCCCGGACGGGCAGTGGCGCACGCTGGACTCCCGTGACCTGCTCAACCATCGGGCGACTGCGGACGCGATGTACCGCGCCGCCTACCAGGCCGAGCTGACCCGCACCCTCGGCGTCCGGTGGGAGGAGCCGGATCGGTGGGGCAATCGCGCCATCCAGGGGATGCCCGAGGAGCTGCGGCGAGGGTTCTCCAAGCGCCACGAGCAGATCAGCGCGGAGCTGGAGCGCCAGGAGGCCAGCGGCAAGCACCGCACCGCGAGGCTGGTGCAGACGGTGGTGCATGCGACCCGGCCGCCGAAGTCCCACGAGACGCCCGAGACCCTGTATGGCCGCTGGCAGCAGGAAGCCCGCGCGCTCGGCTACTAGCCAGAGCGGCTGGTGCGGGAGGTCACCGGGCGGGAGCGGTCCCGCGAGCGGGACCCGGCAGGACTGCCCGAGCGGACCATCAGCAGGATGTTCGACCGGCTCGCCGGCCCCGAGGGACTCACCTCGCAGGCGTCGACGTTCACCCGCCGTGAGGTGCTGTGCGCGGTCGGCCGGGAGCTGCCCGCCGACGTGGCCGGCACGGTCGGCCCGGCCGAGCTGGAGGCCCTGGCCGATCGGTTTCTCGCTGAGCGGGCGGTCAGCGTGGTGGGCGAGCACGCCATCGGGGAGCGCCACTACGCCACCCCGGAGCTGCTGGCGGTCGAGCACCGCCTGATCGACGCCGCCGTCAGCCGCACGAGCGAGCAGGCGGACGTGTGCGCCCATGACGCCCTGCGGGCGGCGCTGGCGGCCAACTCGACCATCGGGACCGACCAGGCCGCGATGGTGCGGGACATCACCCAGGGCGGGCAGGGGGTACAGGTGGTGGTCGGCAAGGCCGGGACCGGCAAGACCTACGCGCTTGGCGTCGCCCGCCACGCGTGGCAGCTCGACGGCTACCGGGTCGTTGGGGCCGCGCCGACGGGGATCGCCACGGTCTGCCTGGACGCGGAGGGGTTCGAGCACTCCCGCACGGTGGACGCGCTGCTTGGCGAGTTGGACCAGGAGCGCGCCGGCCGCGGGGGACGCCGGCCGCCAGGGCGACAACCAAAGTTGTCGCGTCCCCGGCAACCAGCCGGGCGAGACGATCGGCAGGACGAGCGCGTGTTGGACGATCGGACCGTGCTGGTGGTGGACGAGGCGGGGATGCTCGGCTCCCGCAAGCTCGCGCGTCTGCTCGGCCACGCCGCCGACGCCAGCAGTAAGGTCGTGTTGGTGGGCGATGATAAGCAGCTCGCCTCGATCGAGGCAGGCGGCGGGTTCCGGGGCCTGCGGTTGCGGCTTGGTGCTTCCACCTTGACCGAGAACCGCCGCCAGGCCGAGCCGTGGGAGCGCGAGGCGGTCGAGCACCTGCGCGACGGCGACATCGAGATGGCGATGCACGCCTACCGGGCGCATGACCGGATGGTGGCGGTCGAGACCCCCGGCCAGCTCAAGGAGACGATGCTGGCGGACTGGTGGCGCTCCTTCGAGCAGGGCAACCGGGTGGCGATCCTGGCCTACCGCCGCGACGAGGTGGACCAGTTCAACACCGCCTGCCAACAGCTCAGAGACATCCAAGGCCAGCTCGGACCCGAGCGGCTCCAGGTCCGGGATCGCAGCTTCGCCGTCGGCGATCAGGTCGTGTGCGGCAAGAACGCGCTCCCCTCGCTTGGGGTCGCCAACGCCAGCCGCGGCCAGGTCGTCGCGCTCGACCTCGAGCAGCGCGCCATAACGCTGCGGCTCGAGGACGGCCGCGACGTGACCCTGCCGCGGGAGTACCTGGATCAGCGGCCCGCCCGGTGGCTGCGCGGCAACCACGACCGGCGCACGGTGGACCTTGCGTACGCGACCACCGGGCACAAGTCCCAAGGCATGACCCGCGATGAAGTGCTGGTGCGTGTGACCAGCGCCGAGGACCGCCAATGGCTGCACGTCGCCGGCAGCCGCGGCATCGGCAAGACCACCTTCTACAGCGTGGTCAGCCCCGAGCCCGCCAGCCGCGACCGCGACCCGGAGCGGGAGGCCCTGGACGTGCCGGCCGCCGACCACACCCCCAAGGACCAGGCCGACCAGCTCACCACGGTGGCACGGCGGGATCGGAGCAAGCGGCTCGCCGCCGACACCACGGCCGCCGTGGACGGGCGAAGCATGAGCAAGCACGACCTCCGCGTCGAACTCCACCAGCTCGCCGCGTTGATCGACAACGGTCCGCGCGACCGGTCGCGCCTGCTCGACCATGCGACCACCAAGCGCGAACAGGACGAGCAGCGGTTGGCGGAGGCGACCGGTCGCCGGCAGCAGGCCCGCGACCTGGTCGCCAGTCTGGAGCGTGGCCCGGCGCGGTTCCTGCGACGAGGCGACCTCGGCCGTGCGCGTGAGCAATACGAGCACGCCGAGGAGGCGTACCAGGTCGCCCGGCAGCAGGCCGACCGTGCCGCCGACCGCGAACGCCAGGCCCGTCAAGCCCAGCAGCAGCACGAGGCGCACCAGGAGGCCAACCCCGACCTGCTGGCCCGCCAGCGCGAGCTGCTGCGCGTACAGGGATGGCGCCACCGCGCCGAGGCTCGCGCGGTCGAGCTGGAGCGGCCCGCATGGTCCCGTGACCTCGGGGAACGCCCAGCCACGGTCAAGGGTGGTCGGGCCTGGGACCGGGCGGTCGGGCAGACGGTTGAGTACCGGCAGCGCTGGAAGGTCGACGATCCCGCGCGCGCGCTCGGCCCGGAGCCGCACGGCGCGGAGGTGTCGCTTGAGCAGCGACGCGCCTGGCGGCATGCCGAGCGGGCGGTTGGTCGCACCCGCGACCTGGCCGCCGACCGCACCGAGCGAGGCGACCGCACGGAGGCGACCGGTCGCCACCGCAGCGACCATCGGAGCGACCGCGGGCGACCAGACCACCACGACCAGGAACGCGCCATGTAGCTGGTGGTCGCGCGACCATCGGAGCGACCACCGGGCGACCCTGCCCCAAGTGCGACCCTGAACGACCATGCGGTACGACCAGGGTTTGACTCGTACGAGTCAATCACGCCTGCTCGAAGGAGCAGGGGACGCCGCCGCAGCAGCCGGGTAGCCTGGTGCCCGGAGTGTCGAGCCCAAGGAGCGCCAGTGCGGCGGCTTGGTCCCAACGCCTACGGCGAGCAACTCCAGCCCGGCCGGGTCGCTGCCTGCTACCTGGCCATCCTGCTTGATCAGCCCTTGGCCGAGATCGCCCCCGAGCCCGGCCGCGTGCTCGTGGTCGCCCCCGCCGTCCTGCTGCACGAGCAGATTCCCAGCCAGACGGCCAGGTGCTGTACGACCTGCTGACCGGCCATCCTGACCGGGCACCGCGGGACCTGGTGTTCCTGGCCGACCTCACCGCCGAACTGCGCGCCTGGCCACAGCAGAACTGGATCGCGGTCGGGATCAGCCCAGAGGTAGCCCTGCTCGCGGTGGTGGACCGCTGGCGCGCCGGCCAAGTCAAAGCACTGGAGTTCGGCGGGGTGAGCGCCGACGAGGCCCGCGCGCTCGGCCGGCCCGCGATGACCTACGTCCGCGAGCAACTCCGCGACCGGCTCGCCCGTGAGGTTAGCCGCCAGTACCTACGTTGGCTGCACCCGACCAGCCGCCGCCGGCCCAGTGACACCTTCCTGTAATCGTCCTCGGCAAACCATATCGGGGGCTGGTTTGTGTCACTTTGGTGGTTCTGCGTGTTTGCCCTCTGCGCTACATTGACCCAGAGCACAAGGGCAATCTACTCTGTGCTTCTGCGACATTGGCGCCTGTCTGACCGATATGCAGTGTGGATCGCGGGTCCATTGGGGTCTCTAGGGGAGGGGGATCGGCGGATGGCATTCCCTACGCTTGAGACCGCGGCGCTCAGTGGCGCGACTATGCGGCAACTTACGTACTGGCGCACTCCCAGAGGTGATCACAGTCCTCTCCTAGTGCCTGAGTACCGAGAGGGCCGCACCTATTTATACTCGTTCCGTGATCTCATCGCCCTTCGGACGTTTGTCTACCTCCGAGAGGCAACATCCTTGCAGAAGATTCGCCGCGCCGTTCAGTCACTTGAGAACCTTGGTGACGAAGAGCACCTATCGGCATACCGGCTGTACGTTGTTGGCGACACTATTGTTTGGATTGACCCTAAGAGTACTGTTGGTCAACAACGCTATGTGGATCTGGTGAAGCGGCCGGGCCAGGAACTCATTCCGGTGGTCATGGAGCAAATCCTAAAACCGTTCAAAACTGAGACAAGGAAGGTTCTGGGTTTGCCAAGGCCCTTCCCGCGAATCTGCGTAGATGCGGAAATCCTTGGTGGGTTTCCGGTGGTTGCGGGAACACGAGTGCCCTATGACCTTGTAGCGGGCCTTGTCCGCGACGGAGTGGCACCGGAGGAAGTGCGGACCTTCTATCCCTCGGTAGACGCCGCTGGCGCGCTCGACGCGGAAGCCTTCGCGTCCTATGTCGATGGATATCGCATCTCGGATGCCGCATAGCGGGATATGCAAATCCTCCTTGACGAGGATGTCCCCATCCAGGTACTTCAGATCCTGCGACGGGTGCTTAAGGGTCATGACGTTGACCACGTTGAAGCAATTCGGTGGAAGGGCAAGAAAGATGTATTTCTTATTGCGGACGCAGCAACGAGGGGCTACCACCTACTACTGACGAACAACCGCAAGCAGTTGGCCGATCCGCGTGAGTGTGACGCCATCAAGAAGTCCGGCATGCACCACGTCCGGTATGACCAAGCTCCTGGGTTGCGCGGCTTGGCGTTAGCCGTAGCGGCCATTATCGCTGCGATGCCGGCCTTAGTTGAGGAGCTGGAGCAGGAGAGCGGGCAGCGGCTGGTTCGGATCCAGGGTCTGCGTCCCGTCCGTCGCTTTGAAATCGTCGATCCCAAGAAGGATCCACCGGAATACTGGCCCAGATAAGCATTCGGATTTAGCTTATGTCCCCGGCGGGACTCGGGCTGCACCCACCAGCCGCGGCCAGGCGAGCGCTTCCTGTAGCCGACCAGTCGTGCCACGCCTCCGGCATCCGGGCGGCCACGCCGCACTGCCGGAAGCTGGGGCAGCTGGCAGGCCCCGACACAGGACGCCGGGGCCTGCCAGGAGCCAAGGGTGCTCATACTGTTCGTATCACTTCTACCCATTGCCGCAATGGCGACCATGGCGACGCAGGGTTCAGTATCTTCGCATAGGAGCCACAAGCGTCCAAGTCCGGGCCATCCCATCACCAACCCTTGGTTTTGAACATGCGTTTCGTACCGACTCCAGCCCGGCACCATCCGATGAACCCCAGATAGGCACAGGCTTCTGACCACCCACTGGTCCTCGGTGGTCAACGTCGCTGTCAACGAGAACCCTGCCGAACCATGCCTAGGCTTGCTTAGCCATATGCCATCTGACCAGCACTGTCACCGGGGCTGCCCCCTACTGCACGCCGGGTCCAACGACTGAAAACCGCAAGGTCGGCGGTTCGATCCCGTCCCTGCCCACGACAAACGGCACTCCGCTCGGGCTATGGTCGACGAGAGGTCGACGACCGACCGTCGATTGGGAGCGGAGCTGTGACCGTCCGGAAGCGCCGCGGCGGGTGGCAGGTCATCGTCTGCGCCGGCCTTGACCCGCTGACGGTCGTATCGACGGCCATGCGACCACCGCGGCGGCGTTGCGGCACGGTACACGGAAGGCGAACACCCGGGAGCGACTCGTACGAGTCGACCATGTTGGGTTGACCTATCACTTTTTTGAGTATGGTGAGAAGATGGTGACAAGCCAAGTCAGCCGGAGACAACACGCGCTCATTGAATGTCGAAACCATCATCTCGGCAGCAGAGACTACATCAAGACGTGGAAGGGATCAAAGAAAGCTGGGCTCTCATGAGACGTATGTACGATGCTGCTTCTCCCCCGAGTTCGCCTCCCGCCTGGGAAGTTGCGGCCGGCTACATCGGCGGACACACGCCGCACGTGTGGACGGATGCGGAATGGCGCTCTCAGCCGGCGCGCTGGAGGCTTCCAATCTTCACCCGCGAACAGGGTGGTGATCCAGCAGCGGATGCAAGAGCGGTGATCTCCTGGATGACTTCGCATCGGGTGCCGCACGGCGTCTGCGTCGCTCTGGACTACGAGACCAGGGTCGATGCGGGCTACCTTCGCGCCTTCGATGCGGCCATCGTTCAGGCTGGCTGGAAGGTGATGCTGTACGGTTCGGAGAGCACCGTGCTCAACAACCCAAAGCCATCGGGCGGCTACTGGGTGGCTCACTGGACCGGCAGCCCGTTCCTCCGCCCCGAGAGCGCGGCAACACAGTGGGCCGGCGATGTGACGCTCGGCAAGCCATGGGATGCCAACCTTGTGGCTGACAGCACACCACTCTGGGACACAACGGGAGGACTCACGATGGCTGACGCAGCCTCGCTCGAGGGGCAGATCAAGACTTTGGCTGCTGCGGTTGCCAAGGTCTCAACGGACATCAGCGACGTCTACCACCTTATCCAGTTCGGTGAGAAGGTCGGCGCTGAAGGCGACAAGCACCCATTGAACCTCGAGACCATCATCACTGAACAGCGGCGGCTCCAGGCGGACGTGAGCGAGATCAAGAAGAAGCTGGGCCTGTAACCCTCTCGACCAAATGACGCTTTACATGCCGCTCGCAGGCCAGGCCCCATCCCCCTGACCTGATTGCTCTGCCCGCCCGCCTCGGTCGCGGCGGCCTGGAAGCCACCAACGTCTCCACCACTGCGTCCCCGGCGCTGACCGGGCCGCGGCGATGGCACGCGAAATTGCGCAAGCAGCGAGAAGTGGAGAGCTCCGGGCATCGGGTAGTGTCCGGACGGGCATGGTGGTCGCGCACTCACCCGAAGAGGTCGAGCATGAAGGATTCGCGTCTGCATCGGCTCGCGGAAGTGTTGATCCAGTACTCGCTGGCGGTGGAGAAGGGCGACCGGGTCCTGATCCACGCACCGGTGGCCGCGGGGCCGCTGGTGCGTGAGGTCTACCGCGAGGTGATCGGGGCAGGCGCCCACCCGACGGCGCGTATCGGCCTGGA
>WNGE01010250.1_pt1 | contig 10706 bp, 10 predicted proteins | sample 5400651 | NCBI WGS metagenome assembly WNGE01 (sample SAMN13153370, study PRJNA577476) | soil metagenome | isolation source: 60 cm soil or saprolite under grassland replicate 2 | place: USA:California | collected 2016-06-15
AAGTGATGGCGTTATTTCAACAAGACAGAAGGTAATATACGGGCTGTTGCTTCTGACCCTCGCATTTGTTACAATGTGCTTACTAATAATGTAGGCAACTTGCACCGGCATGGTCAGATGAAAGGTACGGAAGCAGCCTGTGTCAAAAGTATATGCAATCGCAAATCAGAAGGGGGGGGTTGGAAAAACCACCACTGCTATTAATCTTGCTACGTATCTTGCTGCCTCATGGCGCAGAGTGTTGCTCGTCGATATGGACCCCCAGGGCAATACTACCAGCGGCATAGGGGCATCAAAGCATCTCAAAGAACACATCGTCTATGATTTGCTTGTACAAGAAGACGACGAAATCAGTATCTTTGATATCATCGTTCCAACGCAACGACGTGAGCTCGTCGTTGCACCCTGTACCATGGAGCTGGCAGCCGCCGAGGTTGAACTGGTGGGAGCTATCGCACGTGAGCACAAACTCCGCCACGCACTGGAGCCCATTCGCGAGCGCTGCGACTATATCCTGATCGACTGTCCTCCCTCCCTTGGATTACTGACCGTCAATGCCCTGGTTGCTGCCGATGCTGTCATCATCCCTATCCAATGCGAATACCTGGCACTAGAAGGTTTAAGTCAGTTGAGTGACACTATTCGCATCACCGAAAGAGACCTTCCATACAATTATCAACCGCAATGTCCGCTTAAGCGAGGCTCCCAGTTTTGGCCAATCCATCCTGGATTATGATCCCAGTTCTCCAGGGGCGCTTGCTTACCGGGCATTAGCAGAGGAGGTGATGGCCCGTGGCTAAGCAAAAATTTGGCCTGGGGCGCGGACTTGATGCCCTGATAGCGGGCGCTTCCGAAGTCATGTCCACACAGCAGCCCTCCCGCATCGACGAGAACGCTATTTTGTTTGCCGCCATCGACAGCATCATTCCTAATCCACGCCAGCCACGCCGGATTTTTCGCGATGATGACCCGAAATTGTTGGAACTCAGCGCCTCCATTAAAGAACATGGCCTGCTGCAGCCGCTAACGAGTGAAGAAACGGCACATGTCGTGCAGTTTCAGCTGATCGCCGGTGAGCGGCGCTGGCGCGCTTCACGTCTGGCTGGCCTGGAAAAAGTACCTGTTGTCATCAAAGAAGTAACGCCGGTGCAGATGCTCGAATTAGCCCTCATCGAGAATATCCAGCGTGCCGATCTCAACCCTATTGAGGAGGCCCTAGCCTACCAGGCCTTAATCCAGGAATTTGGTCTGACGCAGGAAATGATCGCCAGGCAGGTGGGCAAAGATCGCTCAACCATCACCAACTCCATTCGCCTCCTCCAATTAGCGCCGAAAGTACGCGAAGCCCTCATTAACCAGCCGGAGAGTTTTAGTGAAGGACATGCGCGTGCCTTGATTGGTATTGCACGCGAAGAAGATCAAATCATCGCCAAGGACAAGATTATTGCCCTTAGATTGAATGTGCGCCAGGCGGAAGAGTTAGCCGCACGTATCAAAGCAGCAGCGCGCGCGGAAGGCAGCGATGTCGCAAAACATTCCCGTTTACTTGTTTCAAGCCGTGCTGCAGAACTAGACGAGCTAGTAGCGCATTTTCGCAACTCCCTCATGGTTAAGGTTGATCTGAAATGCAATACCAAAGGCAAGGGAACGTTAGTCCTACATTTTAATAGCCAGGATGAGCTGGATCGTTTATATAACCGACTGGTGAAACCTGAAGAGTACTTCGACGAACAATGAAATAAGCCGAGATGGAGGAATGCATGGCAACGGTTGAAAATCCGTATGACAAAGTGCGGCGCAAGATGGTTGCGGCCCGCATAGAATTTATGAGCCAGCTGGCAAAATTTAACCAGGATGGGCTGAAAAAACAGCCCGCTGAAGGGGAATGGTCTCCGCTTGAGCTAGCCCATCACCTTTATATTGCAGATGGACTGGCCCTGGAAGAACTGAAACGTGTGCAGAACGAGGATAACCCAATGGTAGTGGCTACCGAAGAAGAGGCTCCCCGCCTGACACGGGCATCCGAACCTCCTGTATCGCTTGATGCTGTATTGGCCGGTATGGCAGCGCGTCGTGAAGAGATTTTTGAGTACCTCTCTACCTTGCCCACAGAGGCCTGGGAACGCCCATTTCGCCACCATGAATGGGGACAACGCAAGTTCTACCAGATGGTCAATATACTCCCACTACATGATCAAATGCACGCCCAACAATTGGCGGCAATCAAAGAGGGAGAAAGTTTGGAATAGCAGGCATGATACCAGCAGTGGCGCTATCATGCCTGCTATTCCAATTCTTTTCTTAACTCATCCAGATAACTGTGCATGAAGGCAGTACGTTGCTGGGCCAACATCCGACCTGTCTCTGTAGCCATCGTATCGCCGAGCTTGAGCAGCTTGGTAAAGAAGTGGTCCAGCATGTAGCTTCGGTCATCGGGACTATGGTGCTCAGCAAAGGGGTCTGTGGGATGATAGGTTTTGGTCTGGGGAGTGCGCCGTAAGGTGCCAGTAATTGCCCAGCGCAAAATGCCAATTGCACCCAGGCTATCAAGCCGGTCAGCATCACGTACAATACGGGCCTCGAGTGTGCGAGGCGGAATGCCTCGACTGAAACTATGCGCAATGATGGCATGCAATACTGCCTCTTGTATATCGGCGGAAACCTGGTAGGTTGCCAGTAACTCTTTAGCAAGTGCTACAGAAAGATCAGCGTGATGTGTTATGCTATCGGCCTGGACTGTTCGTCCCAAATCGTGCATGAGCGCTGCCATAGCAACCACAAAGCGGTTCGCATTCTCCTGCTCGGCAATATGGAGGGCAAGCGCATATACCCTGGTCACGTGCTCCCACCCATGGGCCAGATCATCTATCCCTGCAAAACGCCTTTCAACCTCAGAATAGACATTTGCCAGTATCTCTTGTTCAAATTGCATTATCTCCATGCTTGAATAAGTCCTTTCATTTCTTGTTTCCACTATCTCCTGAAGAGTTATTTTATACAAAAATAAGCAAGCGTGCAAAAAATCCCCCAGGTGAGTGATGTATTACGCCGTTCCCTTGCTCATAATAAGGTTGGGATATATTCTATTCAACCACAACAACAAGCGATAATGAAAGTAATTTGCGCTTTAAGGAAGGCGGAAGGAGTCGCATATGCAACATAACCACACAGGTGAAAAACAATATACTGCGTTAGCGATAGACTCTCGCTCTCCTGTAGAATCACCATTGGGAATACCAGGACTTAGCAAGGAGATGCTTGTGAAAGATAAAACGAGTCATGTAGAGGTTAAATATGAGAATGCTTCCAATTCCTCCCAGGATCAAGGCACCTCTGTTTCCACGAGAGATAACGCTCTCGATTTTGCGCCCACCCAGCAGAAGACCGCCGTTATCAGTGTTCTGCTGGTGGACGACCACGCCTTGATGCGTGAAGGATTGAAGCAGCTTCTTGAATTAGAAGAGGATATACATGTCGTCAGTGAAGCTGTGGATGGCTTTGACGCACTATATAAAATTCGCCAGTTGCGTCCAGAGGTCGTGCTGCTGGATATTCGTATGCCGATGATAGATGGCATCGCCGTCACACGACAAATAACTCACGAGTTTCCATCTATTGCAGTAATTATACTTACCATATCTCCCGATCACCAGCAGATGTTACAGGCCATGAGAAATGGAGCCAGGGGCTACCTCCTCAAGAGTGTCTCATCGCAAGAATTGACCCAGGCGATCAGGATAGTACATCAGGGCGGGGTGCTCATCGAGCCGGAATTGACCGGCGCTATTGTGCGAGAATTTCGCCGTTTGTCCAACTCTACACAGACGTATGTCAATGCACTTTCAGGCAGAGATATTGAGATATTACGCTATGTGGCGGCAGGGATGAGCAATAAAGAGATCGCGGTGAAGCTCTCCTATTCAGAGAAGACGGTGAAGAACTATCTCTCGCTTATCTTCCAGAAGCTCGGTATTCGTGATCGTACACAGGCAGCAATTTTCGCCTTGCGCCAGGGCTTCCTGCCCGACGACGAAATTTGAGTCCTCTCGCAATCATAACCAGTGTTGTTTGGTAGCTATGACAGCGGCCCGCGTGCGGTCATTCACCTGCATCTTTTGCATAATATGATGGACATGCGATTTAATCGTCTCGGTACTGACCGAAAGTTTTTCAGCAATAGCACGATTGGTCAGGCCCTCTACCAGTAACCGCAACACCTCACGCTCTCGTTGTGTTAGCACACCTGAGGAAGTAGCCAGCAAGAAACGCGCTCTGATGGTTGTACCCTCGCCTGATTTGCTCGAAATTTCCCACTGTCCTCCTGCTTCCTGAACACGGTCACGCATAGCGCGTAGGCCCATGTGATGCACTGGTCCTGCCTTTGCAGTACTGAGGACCTCTTCCACGTCAAAACCTTCACCATTATCGCTCACCTCCACGAGCAGGATATCAGCCAGCAAGCGGATGCGAATAACCACACGGCTCGCCTGCGCGTGTTTACGCACATTGTTGAGTGCCTCCTGAATGAAGCGGAAGATGGGTACCTCCAATGAGAGCGGCAGGCGAGCGAAATCATCTCTCTCATAATCAATCTTTAAGGTTGGCTCATCGTGCATGTGTTCATGCAGCAGGTTTTGTAGTGCAGCGTCAAATCCCTGTTCTTCTAATTGCAAGGGAATAAGAGACGAGATACCATGCCGTAAATCATGCCAGCTTTCTTTGAGGAGGTCGGAGGTCCGGCTGATTTCCTGCAGGGCTACATCTGGCTGCTTTTCTAAGACACGCTGAATAAACTCGAGTTTATGTATAGCATGAATGATCTTCTGAGCCACGCCATCATGGATATCACGCGCTATACGACTGCGCTCCTCGTCGATGGCTACTTTTAGTTTTATCTCATAGAGTTCCTGCTGCCGGGCGACCGCGAGGGTCGCCCCTACATTTTCAGGAGGTAAGAATGACGTGGAGTTAGAGGCAGGCAAGCCAGGAGCTCGATTTCTCAGGGAAGCGGCATTGCCTCCCTTTGGAGGCACTCTTTTGTCGCTTGTGGAGAGATAGGCAGATAAGAGGGTGGTGCAAACAAGTAGATTGCCTTCGTCCGTTATTGCTCGCGTGCTATATGTTGGCTGTGTTTTGTCCACTGGATCAAAGCACAAGACCAGTACACCTTGTTGTTGACCAATTGCGCTCAAGATGACATCATCATCCAGCCCTATCCAGTATTGCTCCTCTTTCAAGATGCGAGGGTCATTATATGCATGGAGAATGTGCAGAAAACCCTGCCGATGCAGTGCAGAGCCAAAGAGTCCCTGTGCTGAAATACCCTTCGTATTGAACCGCTCCTTCTTCGTAGAAATTGAAGATGTGTGGGGCTCCTGTTGTAAGCGTTGAGGGCGTTGGCCATATCGCTCCACCAGGACAAGGGTTTGATGTTCTTTATGAAAGACAAATAGTAGTGCCAGCCGCGCTCCGCTAGTGGTTTGCGCATATTTAAGGAGCGTGCGTCGTCCATGCGTTACTGTCATATCACCCTGCAAGTCTGCAATGAGGTGTAAGAGCATATCCGACGTTACCATACAAAAATCTCTCCAGGTACTGAATCTACATTCTTGTTTTCATCATACCGGAGGAGAAAATATGCTTATATCGAGGAAAGCCAATCATGCGGCGCATGATTGGCTTTCCTCGATATTTTGCTCATTTTTGTACAAGATCGTCAAGAATCGGAAGGGCTCATGATTCCCTGTACTTGTTGATTATTGGCAACCTTCTATCGCGTCCAAAGGCACGCGGCGTGATCTTCACGCCGGGAGGAGCCTGGCGGCGCTTGTACTCGCTGGTATCGACCAGTCGCATAACTCGCTCTACCGTTGCCCTGTCGAAACCCATGGCTAGCATCTCAGCAAAGCTGCGGTCTTCCTCGGCATACGCCTTGAGAATGGGGTCCAGCACCTCGTAAGGTGGAAGGCTATCGACATCTTTCTGCCCTGGACGCAGTTCAGCGGACGGCGGCTTATCAAGTATTGACTGGGGAATGACCGGCTTATCGCCCACGCTATTACGATAGACGCAGAGTTCATAGACAAGTGTCTTCAGGACATCTTTTAGCACTGCAAAGCCGCCGGCCATATCCCCGTAGAGCGTACTATAACCGGTTGCCATCTCAGACTTATTACCAGTAGTCAGCACAATCGGGCCAAGCTTGTTGGAGATGGCCATCAGGATGTTACCGCGAATGCGCGCCTGGAGATTTTCGGCAGCCAGACCCTGGTCACCTTCACCAAGGGCTGGCTCCAGCATCTTGAGTGATGCGCGGAACGTTTCCTCTATCGGGATGGTCATGAACTGTATGCCAAGGTTCTCGGCCAATTCCTGCGCATCCGTCTTACTGCCCTGCGAGGAATAGCCTGAAGGCATTGAGATACCGAGCACATTTTCTGCTCCCAGCGCGTCAACGGCAATTACCGCTGTCAATGACGAATCAATACCGCCTGAGAGGCCAACAATAGCTTTCTTGAAGCCGGTTTTACGTACATAGTCACCTGTGCCCAGGACCAGAGCTGAATAGATTTCCTGCAAGTATCCCATCTTTGGCTCGATACGCTGTGGTGCGCCAAGGACGATCTTTGAATCATGGAGACGCTGCTCGTGAGAAGATGCCACTTTGATGACGGGTACCTCGTTGGGGTTAACCTGTAAACGCTCCTGGCGGCGGCGGGGATCATGGAGACGCGAACGGAAAACGGAGGCCGTATCCAGATCAACGATGAGCATATCTTCCGCAAACTCTTTAGCGCGTGCAATTAATGTTCCCTGTTCGTTAAAGACCATACTTCCACCATCAAAGACCAGTTCATCCTGTCCACCGACCATGTTGAGATAGACAACGATGACGCCGTTGTCGGCGGCTCTCGTTGCCAGCATCTCTTCGCGGAATACTCCTTTACCTTCATAATAAGGTGATCCATTGATATTGATAATTACTTCGGCCCCGGCATACGCCTGCAACGTCATCGGCCCAGTAGGATACCAGACATCTTCACAGATATTGACGCCAACGTGAACACCGTTGAACAGAAAAAGAGGTGCCCTGCGGCCCGCCTGGAAATAGCGGTTCTCATCAAAAACACCGTAATTGGGCAGGTAGTGCTTATGATAGACGCCTGTGAGTGTTCCCTCGCAGATAACTGCTGCCGCATTATAGATGTCATGGTCACGATCCACAAAACCGATGACGGAGGTAAGCCCTAACAGGTCCCGGCTGGCAGCAATGAGTTCATCTAATTTGCGCAGGTTATCGGCGACAAAACCTGGCTTGAGCAGCAGGTCTTCAGGAGGATAGCCGGTCAGCGCCAATTCGGGCAGGCAGACAATATGTGCGCCTGCCGCATGTGCCTGTTGCATAGCTGTTCGTATCTTTTTTGCGTTACCATCCAAATCACCTACGGTAACATTGACCTGGGCCAGTGCAACGCGAAGCGGTAGAATATTCATAGATATGTATGTAGGAGTGTCCTAGTGGGCACCCAGCTCCCCTTTCTGCTCTTGACGAACTCATAGAAACGGACTACGCTAATGAACAGGTACATATAAACACAACCACTAAGGAGTTTTCTCAATCATGGAAATAGAGGCTTTTGCCACTTTAGTTATTCCCTTTATTATTGTCGTCTATCTTGCGGTACTGCTATTTATCCGTCCACCAAGGGTAGTCCTGTTGGCCTCGTTACTTGGTGGACTCACAATGGGTGTTCTCAATGTACTTTTTGATCTGCTGGCCTATTATGCCCACTGGTGGCATTATACCCTCAATGGGCTGATTCTGCACCTGCCATTACCGTTTTATATCACGCCAATTCTAACCTATGGAAGTATTGTCTACCTGCTGATCTGGCGCTTCTGGCATGGGCGAGGGCATTGGGTGGCACTTTTGCTGTTGATCTTTGTACCAATTTTTAGGGCTACCACCGACATTGTGGGTTCAACAGTGACATACACCGGCTATACCCAATTTGATAGTCCCCTTGCCGCGCCTCTTGACGTTGTCATGTGGCTGCTGATGTTCTATACGGGCTTCCTGGTATTTAGTCGTTTAGCTCCCATACAAACGAGGTTGAGGAAGCAGAATCCATAGCGATTGTTAGAAACTAAGAAAAGGAAAAAGCTCGTGGAATTTTCCAACGAAGAAATAGTGGTACGTATAAATACAACTCGCGAGGGTTCAGTCTGGGAGATACTTGATATCAAACTGGTATCAGCGGCAAAAGATAAAGTGGTTGCTAGTATGCCGATTGGCCCCAATCATCGCCAGCAGATCGGCTATCTACACGGTGGTATTTCGGTAGTGCTGGCTGAATCGGTAGCTTCACTTGGCTCTGCACTGAATATTGATCCGAGCAGGCAAATGGCCTTTGGTCTCGAGATCAACGCCAATCACCTGCGGCCCAAGCGCGAGGGCCAGCTTACTGCCGTAGCCACTCCCATCCAGATGGGCCGCACAACCCATGTCTGGGATATCAGAATCAGTGACGAAAACGAGAAACTGGTCTGTATTTCGCGTTGTACTGTTGCTATCGTTGATCGCCCTCCCAATACTGTTAATCCCTTTGACAAAGATATACCCAATTTTTTTGAAGAACGTGTTTCCTACAACTTTAAATCCGCTAACAGCGCGGCCACGTCTTGATAGATATAGTCGGGTTTGATCGAAGAATGTGCCACATCTTCGCGTGAAGTATTGCCCGATAATACCAGCAGAGTTTGAGTACCGGCAGCTTTGCCCCCCTGGATATCGACAGTCAGGCTATCGCCAATCATCACTGTTTCACTGGGATTGCTGCCTAACATGCGCATAGCCTCTTGCAGCAGCAGCGGCTCTGGTTTACCTACTACCTCCGGTGTCACCCCGCAGCCTGCTTCGATGGCGGCAGCCATTGTGCCGCATCCCGGTAGGAAGCCACCTTCTACCGGCAGCAGCGGATCCCGGTTGATGGTGATAAAGTGCGCGCCTGCACGTACCGCCAGCACTGCTCCCGTCAATTTTTTATAGTCAAAATGGCGGTCAAGGCCTACCAGGACGACATCAGCCTCGTAGGAGTCCACATCTGCTACCTGGAGCTGGTATTGCCTTAAAAGGTCGCTTAAGGGCTGCTCACCGACAAGATAAACGAGGGCTCCTGGAAAGCGGCGGGCAATATTTTGTACTGCAGCCTCTCCTGCACTGAGCAAGTGTGATGTGTCGGTAACGATGCCCAGGCCTATAAGCTTTTCCAGGACTTGTGTTTCGCTAGCAAAAGAATTGTTAGTGAGGAAGAGAAACTTTTTGTTATTGGCTTTGAGCCACGCAATAAACTCTTTGGCGCCTGGTAACAATTCATTGCCCCGGTAGATTACGCCGTCTAAATCAATCAGATAGGTTGTATATGGTAGCATGGTACTCCACCGACTTTATTCACGCAGTAGTTGTTCGCGGATAGCGACAATTTCGCGACGCAATGTCGGGTTGATATTCACCTCGCGGTCGATCTTTTCGCAGGCGTGCAGCACGGTACTATGATCGCGTCCACCGAAAAGTTGGCCGATTTCCAGGAGAGAAGCCTCTGTCTCCTGGCGTAGGAGGTACATGGCAATCTGGCGAGGCATAACGATGTGTTTATCGCGCTGTTTACCGCACATTGCATCGAGCGAAATCTGGTAGTACTCTGCTACCGCCTGCACAATCTGTTTGCTGTCGAGGCGTGTTTCCCTGGTATCGTTTCCCAGCGATGACATGGCTGCACGGGCCACATCCATGGTCAGCTCAGTGCGGTGCAGTTGTTGGTAAGCCATCAGTCGATTCAGGCAGCCCTCCAGTTCGCGAATATTCGTTTGTACGCGGCCTGCGATATAGGCGATGATGTCATCGGGAACGCGATAGCGCAGCAGGTCGGCCTTGACGCGCAGAATCGCCATACGTGTCTCCAGGTCCGGGGGCTGGATATCGGCAATCAGTCCCCATTCAAAACGGGAACGCAAACGTTCCTCCAGGCTCACAATGGCTTTAGGGGGGCGATCACTACAGATCACAATCTGCTTACTCATCTCATGCAAACTGTTAAATGTATGAAAGAACTCTTCCTCGGTGGATTCTTTGCCAGCGATGAATTGAATATCGTCCACCAGCAAGATATCGACGGAGCGGTACTTGGCCCGGAACTCCTCAGTTGTGCGGTAGCGGATAGCATTGATAATCTCGTTGGTGAATTGTTCCGAGGAGACGTAAAGCACCGCCAGCCCCGTCAGTACTCCCTGGTGTCCTATGGCATGCAAGAGATGCGTTTTGCCCAATCCCACACCGCCATATAAAAAGAGCGGATTATACGATTCGCCCGGCGCCTCCGCTACGGCAAGTGAAGCAGCGTGGGCAAGGCGATTACTATTGCCAACAATAAACGCCTCAAAGGTGTAACGCGGATTGAGGCGGTTATGCATCAAGATGTTGGCTCGTTGCTCATTTTCCCACTCATCCAACACATCAGAGCTGGCCGGTCCAACAAAGCGAAGCTGATTGTGCATGGCCGACTTCGTAGGAATGTCCATGTGTGTATAGTAGGCATAGTTACTTGCCGCATTGTTTGTCGGCAGGGAGGTACCAGGATGCATGTCCTGCTCAGAGAGGCCATCATCGGGATAATTAGTGACAGAAATGGCGACAGGTTGGCCTGTGA
>WNGE01015467.1_pt1 | contig 10706 bp, 8 predicted proteins | sample 5400651 | NCBI WGS metagenome assembly WNGE01 (sample SAMN13153370, study PRJNA577476) | soil metagenome | isolation source: 60 cm soil or saprolite under grassland replicate 2 | place: USA:California | collected 2016-06-15
CGTGAATGCTGCAGCATATCTTTTACAATAGAATCAGCCCGCTTGCCATGATGATTTATCTTTTGCTGATTTTGTACAAGATCATCAACAAGTGTTTTAAGATTTTCTTTTTCTTTTGCCGTCAATTGAACTTTATTCAGTTCATCTTTTAATTCATCTGCAAGCTCAACACTTACTTCAGAAAAATTATTTACGAAGTTCAACGGGTTTTGAATTTCATGAGCAATGCCTGCAGTAAGCTCACCAAGCGAAGCCATCTTTTCTGATTGGATGAGTTGGGCTTGGGTGGATTTGAGCTCGGTTAACGTGTTTTGAAGTTCCTCTTTTTGTTGTTGGAGTAATTTATTTACTTCTTGTTTATGCCTGTTATTACGCCAGAGAAAAAATGCTGTCAATAAAAATAAAATTATAACAGCAAACAGTGTGTATATCTTTATTTTGTTTTCTTCCTGTTGTTGCTGTGAAGCAAGCTCTTGCCTATGTAATTTTTCATTAAACGAAAAGTTTTGCGCTTCTCTTGTTTTTTTCCTACTTGATAAACTATCATTTAAGGCGATTGCTAATTTCAGATATTTTATCGTACTGTCCGGCATTCTCCGTGATTCATAGAGACTGGCAAGCTGTGTTGATGCACTCAGCAAACCTTCCGGGTTGGCATGTACTCCTTCTTGTGTAATTGATCTGTTAGCATAATAGATAGATGAGTCTGTATTGCCGGTTGATTCAAAAACTTTGGACATGTCGTTATATATCGCAACAAGACTTATGGAGTTAACTTCTTTTGTAGCTACAGGTATCCCTTTCCTGTAATAATCTAACGCCAGATCTTTATGCCCCATTTTAGCATAAATTTCTCCGAGTGTTTGAAATAGTCCACTCCATCCCTTATCCCATGTATATGCTTTTTGTGCATAATATAAGGCCGAATCCAATTGGTTTATTTTTTCATAAACGGACCCTATAACGCTCAATGCAACGCTTATTTGATTTGAATCGGGGTGGGATAATCTGAATAAGCTCTTTGCCTTATAGCCAAATATCAGCGCTTCTTCATAATCTTCCTGTTGCCTGTAGCAATTCATTAATTGAATATTAGTCCAGATAAGCGAAGTCGTGTCATGCAAATTTTCGAATATGGATAGTGACTGAAATCCAAAATTCAATGCAGCAGGAAAATTCCCTAAAGAAGTCAAATTCAAACATAATGCCCCGAGGCAATGCGCTTCTCCTGATTTATAATTTATTTTTTGTGCCAGTTGATATCCTTGTGCGGCATAACTTGCTGCCGTATCTGGATAAGAGAAAGTATAGCCTCCGGCTAAATAAAAAAGTAAATTAACTTTAGCAGTATCTTCTTTCGCAGATGCAAGTTTTTGTTTTACGCTGTCTACATTTATCCCTAACCCCCTAAAGTTGGAGCGATTCTGTGCATTTATTATTATAAATGAAAGCAATGTCAATATGTAGACAAAAATTATTTTTTTCATTATGTTTTATTCGACGATAATTGAACAATAAACTCCGCACCTTCACCTTCTTTTGTCTCCACTTTTATTTCACCGCCATGTGCTTTAATAATATCATAACTTAAACTCAACCCCAATCCAGTTCCCTGTCCTGTTGGCTTTAAAAGATGTCTGACACTTCTTAAGTGCCTACATCTATGCTGGTAATTGAATCACAAACTCCGCACCCTCACCTTCCTTTGTTCCACTTTTATTTCTCCACCATGTGCTTTTATAATATCATAACTTAAACTTAAACCTAATCCTGTGCCTTGTTCTGTTGGTTTTGTGGTGAAGAATGGTTGAAAGATTTTATCAACTACTTTTTGCGGAATGCCAACTCCATTATCTTTTACAGAAATTAAAACCTTATCATGAACTTTTTTGTACATACTGTTATAGTAGGTTCATATTGTTCCCCCTTTAGGGGGTTAGGGGGCATCACTAAGTAACACTCTTCCAATATCCTGTGGAACGATATTTATTTTTCCAATTGTTGTATCAAAGTCTGTTTGCAGTGTTGCATTAAATCCTGCCTGTCCGGCAGACAGGGTTTTGTCTTTTGCTCTCATACCATGATAGCTCAACCGCAAGTATTCATCAGCCAGAGCATTAATATCAGTAAGTTCTTTTTGTTCTGTGCTAATTCTCGAATGTAACGCATCCATATTAAGCTGATTTATTTTACCTGCACAGACTGCGATTAATATTTTGCCGCATGGAGTTTTGTTATTTAAGAACAGGGCTTCAAACCATATAAAATTCCCATTGAATCCGATCCGGATCTTTAAAAGCCACATACTGTTTTTGCAATGTAGAATCTAATTTTACACCTGTGTTTTCAACGCCTGCATCACTTAATCCTTTTGCTACACGATTAAGTTCTTCTTCTGATTCACACGCAATAGCCAAGTGATCGGTTCCGATTGTGAACGGATTAAATTGTGCATTATCATCTGCCTTTTTGAAAACTATAAATACGCTACCAACAGGGAATGCAAACAATTCAGATGTTTCAAGAACAACATGAAAACCGATAATGTTCTGATAAAAATTTTTTGCAGCGTTAAGATCTGAACAACGAAGATTAATGTGATGGATGCCCGGAGTTTTTGGATTAATTGCCATAGTTTTGATTTTAAATAAATATGAGTGTTTATGTTTTTAAAGGTAAACTAATTATAAACTCCGCACCCTCACCCTCTTTCGTCTCCACTTTTATCTCCCCTCCATGTGCTTTGATAATATCATACGCCAGCGATAATCCTAAACCTGTTCCTTGTCCTGTTGGTTTGGTAGTAAAGAATGGTTGAAAGATTTTATCAACTACTTTTTCGGGGATACCGATTCCGTTGTCTTTAACTCTAATTTCAATTTTATTATTAAGTTTTTTTGTACTTACTGAAACAGTTGGTTCGTAGTTCTCTTTTTGGTGTTTCTTTTTTTCTGTTACTCCATAAAATGCGTTATTGAATAAGTTCAATAACACTCTTCCAATATCCTGAGGAACGACATTTATTTTTTCAATTGAAGTATCAAAATCTGTTTGCAAGGTTGCATTGAAACTTTTATTCACAGAATCCCGTGGATCTTTTGCCCTCATTCCATGATAACTCAATCTCAAATATTCATCAACCAAAGCATTAATATCTGTTGGTTCTTTTTGTCCTGTGCTTATATGGGAATGCTGCAGCATGCCTTTTACAATCGCATCTGCACGTTTGCCATGATGAATTATTTTTTCAAGATTTTGTTTTACGTCATTCAATATTTCGTCTTCCAGTTCTTCATTCCTTTCACCTTTGACCTTTGACCTTTCACCTTTTAGTTCATCAATCAACTCTGTATTCACTTCGGAAAAATTGTTTACAAAATTTAAAGGGTTTTGAATCTCATGTGCTATGCCTGCTGTGAGTTCACCAAGCGAAGCCATTTTTTCGGATTGTGTTTCTAAAAAGTATAATTGCAAGTAATAAAAACACCACTAATACGCCTCCCAAAACATAAAGCTTTATTTGATTGAGATAATTTGCCTTTGCCGTTTCAATATCCTGCTGGTGTTGTTTTTCTTCAAAGGAAAGAGAGAGCAACTGCTTCACTTTATCCTGGCTAAATAAACTGTCTTTGGCTGCTGTAGCAATTTTAAAATACCTGAATGCCTCTTTATCGTTCTTGCCCTCATAAAATACTGATAATAATTTACTGGCATTGAATATACCCTGGTTGTATGATCCTAACTGTGCTGCGACGAGAGATTTTTTGGCATACCTGATTGCAGAATCCGGTCGATTGATCTTTTGATAGAGTTTCGCAATACTTTGGTAAGTCATGCTCAAATGTTGCTTATCATCCACAGCCTCGTAACTGGATATACTTTTGTCGAAATAATTGAAAGCCTCATCGGTATGGTCATTCAATACTTTAACGTCACCAAGCAAACGTTCAAAATCTCCATACAAATCTTCTTGCCGGTTTTGCTTTGACACAGGATAATAAGCCTCTAAATAATAGAGTGCAGAATCTGATTGGTTTAGGTGAAGATAAGATTCACCTATATTCAAAAAAATAACCGTTTTCAAATAATTATCCCCATTGATACCCTGTGAATTTTTTGCCTGCATAAAATATTCCAATGCTTTCTTATAATCTCCCTGTATCAGATACAGATTTCCAATATTATTAATTGACCTTCCGATACCTGTCTGGTCCCCAATATCTTCACATATTTTCAATGCTTTTGTAAAGAATTGTAATGCTTTCGGGTAATCTCCCACAGTAGCATAAGCCGTGGCAATACGATTTAAAGAAAGTGCTTCCCCTTTGGCAAAGTGAAGTTGTTGAGAGAGATTGTAAGCTTCCTGTGCAAGCATAAGAGCCGTGTCAGGTTTAAAAAGGGTATAGATTTTCACCAATTCTCCCAGTAGCAACACGCGATTGGTGTCGGCGTTAACAGTGCTCAATTCTTTTTGTAAACTATCTATTGTTTTTTGCTGAGCCCTGGCAAAAGTTATTGATAACGCAAGCAGGAGAATGGCGGCTAAGTTTTTCATAGCCCTAAATTTAAACATTCTCTTTTATCGGCAACCAAATTACAAACTCCGCACCTTCACCTTCTTTCGTCTCCACTTTTATTTCTCCGCCATGTGCTTTTATGATATCATAACTCAAACTCAAACCTAATCCTGTTCCCTGTCCTGTTGGTTTTGTTGTAAAGAATGGTTGAGCCCCCAACCCCTAAAGGGGAGCAGTTTATAATGTTGGCAATCGAATTATAAACTCACTTCCTTCACCTTCCTTCGTCTCTACTTTTATTTCTCCACCATGTGCTTTGATGATATCATAGCTTAGGCTCAAACCCAGTCCTGTTCCCTGTCCCGTTGGTTTGGTTGTGAAGAATGGTTGAAAAATTTTATCCAAATTTTTTTGTGGTATACCAACACCATTATCCTTCACAGAAATTAAAACTTTACTGTCAAGTTTCTTTGTAGTTACTGTCACCGTTGGCTCGTAATGTCCCCCCTTTAGGGGGTTAGGGGGCTTTACAGCATAAAATGCATTGTTGAATAAATTCAAAAGCACTCTTCCAATATCCTGCGGAACAATATTTACTTTTTCGATGCTTGTATCAAAATCTGTTCGCAGCGTTGCGTTGAATGTTTTGTCCTTTGCACGAAGACCATGATAACTTAACCGTAAATATTCATCTGCTAAAGCATTAATATCTGTAAGTTCTTTTTGTCCTGCACTTACACGTGAATGTTGCAGCATGCCTTTTACAATTGCATCGGCACGTTTGCCATGATGAATAATTTTTTTGAGGTTTTGTGAAAGATCATTTAGTATTTCATCTTCGAGGTGCTCATTCCTTTCATCTTTAACCTTTAACCTTTCACCTTTTAACTCTTCAATCAACTCTGTGTTTACTTCAGAAAAATTATTCACGAAGTTCAAAGGGTTTTGTATTTCATGTGCAATGCCCGCGGTAAGTTCTCCAAGCGAAGCCATTTTTTCTCGCAGCACTAGTTGAGTTTGTGCCGATTTTAGATCTAAAAGTGCATGTTCCAGTTCCTCTTTTTGTTGGGTTATTTCAGCAGTTCGCTCAGCTACCAATATCTCAAGTTCAGCTTTTCGTGCTGCCACAATTCTGTTTTGCTCCTCTTCTTCTAATCTTATTTTACGTTCTTTCTCAATGGCCTTCCGCTGCTTCCCCGAAATTATCAACATCGCTATCATCCAGGTAATTGCAACGGGATAAGCATAACCCACGTAGTTATTAATTGTTGTATAAAGATCATTACCAAACGTTTTGATTATTGCGCTAAACATTAATATAAATGCGAAGGGCATTACCGCAAACATTACATTGCGGGCAGGAAAAAACTCGCGTTGTCTAAAAGTTATTAAAATAATCAGTAACAGAACTAAATGCCAGATCCATATAGTAACCGGTCCTGCCGATAATGGTACTTGTATTATAAGCAGAAGGACAATACCATACAAAACAAGTTTGAGCACTTTATCCCACTTAGGAATCGGGGAAAAAGTTCGCAAGGTTTTCCGGAGATGAATGATTAGGAAAAAAGCAAGAAGGGGTTCAAAAAACATAAAAAATTTTATAAGGTTATTATAATGTATAACTGGAACTACAAAAAAACTTTGTTGATTAACTTTTATAAAAGTGGCAATCTGATTACAAACTCCGCACCTTCTCCTTCCTTAGTCTCCACTTCTATTTCTCCGCCATGTGCTTTTATAATATCATAACTCAAACTTAAACCCAATCCTGTTCCTTGTCCCGTTGGTTTGGTGGTGAAGAATGGTTGAAAGATTTTATCAACTACTTGTATCTCAATTCCCCCATCCCCTAAAGGCGAGTTAATACGTTTCGTACAAATAGAAACACTTGGTTCATATTGTTGTCCTGCTGGGCTTGTCGAAGCACGCCTTTCGCTCATAGCATAAAAAGCATTGTTGAATAAATTGAGTAACACTCTTCCCATATCTTGGGGAACGATATTTATTTTTCCAATTGTTTCATCAAAATCTGTTTCAAGTTTTGCGTTGAAACTTTTATCCTTTGCTCGCATCCCATGATAACTCAATCTCAAATATTCATCTGCCAAAGCATTGATATCCGTTGGTTCTTTTTGCCCGGTGCTTACCCGTGAATGTTGCAGCATGCCTTTTACAATTGCATCGGCACGCTTGCCGTGATGAATAATCTTTTGCTCATTTTCTTTTATGCCATTTGCAATTGCAATTACTTCTTCTTTATTGTTTGCAAGAAATTCTGTTTTTAATTCATCAATTAACTCCGCATTCACTTCAGAAAAATTATTCACGAAGTTTAACGGGTTTTGTATTTCGTGCGCAATGCCTGCTGTCAGCTCACCAAGGGAAGCCATTTTTTCTGACTGGATGAGTTGTTTTTGTGTTGCTTTTAGATCTAACAAAGCCTCTTCTGCTTTTTGTTTTTGTGCGTCTGTCAATTGCTCTTGTTTCTGAAGTAACAGATAGGCCTTTTTTCTCAGCCGGTTATTGCGATAAAGAATAATGGTCAAAAGTATAAATATGGCCACTATGGTAACCAATGCATACAATTTAAGCTGGTTTCGGTATCGCTCTTTTGCTATAGTAATTTCCCTTTGTTTTTGTTCATTATCAAAAATCAGCAATTGAAATTGTTGCATTTTAGTTTGACTAAAGATTGAGTCCTTTGCAGCCAGCATTACTTTCATATATTTAAGCGCACTGTCCGGCTTATGTCGTGACTCGTATAACTTTGCCAGTATTTCGCCAACATTGGAAGCATAATCGCCAAAATTATGTTGCTGGCAAAGCATAAGCGCAAGTTGAGCATAATGAAGACATGAATCCAGAGAATCCATTTTGTTGAACAAACTCGCAAGGTCTCTATAAACTCTTGCTTGAATATATACATTATTAAAAGCTATACACTGCTGCAATGCTATTTGATAATACTCTCTGGCTCGAGAGTAATTTTTTAAAGCTTCATATGTGTTGCCTAAAATAGCCGTTGCAACGCACATATCAGGTTTTCGATCAGAAGATGTCAAAGCCATTTCGAATCCTTTGAGGGCATAGAAAAGCGCTGAATCTGCATTATATTTAATAAAGAGATAACCAAGATGAGAAAATGCTAACGAAATATTATTTATAGGTTCACCGGATTCTTTTTGTAGATGGATAGCGAAGTGAAGGCTGGAGAAGGCCTTGGAAGTGTCTCCCATGATTCTGTTGAACAAGCCCACCTGTCTGTAAGCCTGTGCCATGCTTGGCAATCTACCATTCCTTAGTCCTTCAGCGATGTATAAGCTCTTTAATGCCATTTCAAGCGCTTTAGGATAATTGGCCTGAACAGTCAATGCGTAAGACATACAGAGAAAACCCAGTGCCTCTCCACTCTGGTAATTTGATTGTTGTGAAAGCTCGATTGTTCGCCTCGCATAGAAAAAAGCGCTGTCCGATCGTATGTACCCGTAATAATGCGCTAAAGAACCGAGAACTTCTATCCTGCTGCTATCATTTTTCACAGTTTGCAATTTATAATGGAGACTATCAAAATAGGATTGAGAAAAGCTCTCCGCAAAAAATGAGAATAATACTAAGGTTAAAAGGAAAAATCTCATTGCAATCAATTTATAAATTCTCTTTAGAGGGCAGCATAATAATAAACTTTGCACTCTCATCCTCCTTCGTCTCAACCTTTATTTCTCCACCGTGCGCCTTTATAATATCATAACTCAAACTATCATAATGAAACTTATCCGCGATGGGAGATTTACCATCTTTATCCTCCAACATTTGCCAATAATTATTTGTAAGTGTACCTATAAGAGCTGTGTCTGTTGTTATTGCATAAACACGAGATAAATTATTTTGTGCCAAAACAATTGATACAAAGCACGCAAAGAACAGCGATGGAAAAAACTTTCTCATAAGCAGCTACGATTGACACTAAAAGATAAGAAACATTATTGAGAAAGAATAATTCAGTGATAAATCAACTTTCACTACTACCTAATATATAATCCATTAAAGAATCGTTTAGCAGTATAATTAATATTATCTTATCCTAAACTCCTTCCTTTTCCCAGAACCATCTGTACTATTATATTAGCGTGATTCCTTGCAGGAGATCGCATTAATCCGGTTGTTTTTCATAGTTCCTGTCTGGGGAATTACGTCAATCCAACCATATCGCAACAATTTCTTCCCTCGAAGTACATTAATTCAACTGTGTCGGTACAATTCCCTGCAGGAAAGTGCATCAATCCGGTCGTACCGGTTCAATTCCCCGCAAAGAATACCATCAATCCGCTTTTTGCCCTGTTTTCCGGGCTTACATTAGATTCTCCTTAAAAAATATTTATTTGGGTATCGGGATTTGTATTTATCAGTGAAGCTCTTTAAGTTTATTTTTTAAAATAATTTTTCAACCAAAACCCAATTATCTTATGGCAAATCAACGCCCCTGGATTTTTACGCAAAATCCCTTTCTCAACGCAACAGAAAATAGCTTCCGCCTCGCCATCCGCATTTCAAACACGCATCTCGCTGCACTAAAGAAGCAGGTCGGTGACCCTTTTTTCGATGCCCTTATTGCCTCATATGAGCCACTTGATACAGCGCTTAACAACGCCTATAATGCATGGAAAACAAGCAATAGTGCACAGCAGGGAGAAACGTTTAGCCTTAACCAGCTATACCGATTGCTTAGCAGCAGCAAAATAAGACAGTGGGATATCGCTGTTCAAAATATTTATGGCCAGAATACGCCGCAGTATAAAGCTTTGCTTCCAAAGCGGCGCGAACCATTTCAGCATGGCTCACAAACTGACCGCAAAACTGCTGTAAAAACTTTTAGCGAGAGCCTTAATGGAGATGCCGCTCTTGCTGCGGTAAAGACAGATGTTGATAATTTTTATCAGCAACTTTCAGAAGTCCTGTCAAATCAAAAGGGAGAAAAAAGGAGTACCAGTGTGAGCAGTCAATTAGTGGAAAAAACAAGGGTAGCGATGTGTACAGGACAGTATGCGAACCTGGGTGCTCTCATGCAGAAGTATGCGGAAACACCGGAAATAATTGAATCATTTTTCGATCTGGCTGCTATCCGAAGCGGTGCACAGGTACTTTTTACCGGCGACACAAAACCGCAGGAACATGAAAATATTTTCAAGCATACATTTTTTGCAAATGATACGGTACGACTGGAAAATGAAGGAGTAACCGACCTGAAATTTTATCTTGCTGATTCAAAAAATGCACCACTCAACGGTACTGTAGTTAGCGTACCGGCAGGTGAAACGGTCACTGTACCGGTAACACAATTGGGTAATGCGACAAATACTTTTCTCAATGTGCATAATCCCGATAACACTAATAAAGGTGAATGGAAAGTAGAAATAGAATAGTTTGAAGTTTGCATTTGTTTTTTAAAGGTTTTTCCTGGCATTGAAAAGTGGCCTGCTTTGTCTAAGGCAGGCATTTTTATTATATGATATACTGTGTTTGTTCAAATCGGACCTGCAAGTATTGTAAAGTGAAAGGTGTCAGACACATTGGAAGTGTCAGACACCTATCGGCAACTGAATTATAAACTCCGCGCCTTCGCCTTCCTTGCTTTCCACTTTTATCTCTCCGCCATGTGCTTTGATAATATCATAACTTAAACTCAAACCCAAGCCTGTTCCTTGTCCTGTTGGTTTTGTTGTAAAGAATGGTTAAGCCCCCAACCCCTAAAGGGGAGCAGTTTATAATGTTGGCAATCGAATTATAAACTCACTTCCTTCACCCTCCTTTGTCTCCACTTTTATCTCTCCGCCATGTGCTTTTATAATATCATAACTCAAACTCAAACCCAGTCCTGTTCCCTGTCCTGTTGGTTTTGTTGTAAAGAATGGTTAAGCCCCCAACCCCTAAAGGGGAGCAGTTTATAATGTTGGCAATCGAATTATAAACTCACTTCCTTCACCTTCCTTCGTCTCTACTTTTATTTCTCCACCATGTGCTTTGATGATATCATAGCTTAGGCTTAAACCCAATCCTGTTCCTTGTCCCGTTGGTTTGGTGGTGAAGAATGGTTAAGCCCCCAACCCCTAAAGGGGAGCAGTTTATAATGTTGGCAATCGAATTATAAACTCACTTCCTTCACCCTCCTTTGTCTCCACTTTTATCTCT
>WNGE01028998.1_pt1 | contig 10706 bp, 10 predicted proteins | sample 5400651 | NCBI WGS metagenome assembly WNGE01 (sample SAMN13153370, study PRJNA577476) | soil metagenome | isolation source: 60 cm soil or saprolite under grassland replicate 2 | place: USA:California | collected 2016-06-15
CGGCGACTTTGCTCACTACAATCTACGAAGAAGCAGGTCTGCCTCCCGGGGTATTCAACATGCTTGTGGGGTCCGGCTCGGTTGTCGGCGAAGCGTTGGTTAATTCCCCGGCGCTCCGAGCCATCTCCTTCACCGGCTCCAACGAAGTCGGCGGTGCGCTCTATGCCAAGGCCGCTCAGCGCGGCGCTAAAGTCACGTGCGAAATGGGCGGTAAGAATGCCGTGATTGTCATGGCGGACGCAGATCTCGACAAAGCCGCTATTGCCATTCATGGCGGCGCCTTTGGCTCCACCGGTCAGCGCTGCACCGCGACGTCCCGGGTAATTGCGGCGCCGTCTATCAAGGACAAGTTATTAGAGCGACTGGTTGCAGGAGCACAGAAAATCAAGATTGGCTCGGGATTGGATGAAACCGTCGACATGGGACCGGCCGTAGACGAAAAACAATGGAAGACAGATCTCGATTATCTCAGGATTGGAGGAGAGGAAGGCGCGAGACTCGTGATCGGGGGCAAGAAGCCCGAACATCTGGGCAAAGGCTATTTCGTTGAGCCGACGATTTTCGACAACGTGGGGCCCCAAATGCGCATCTTCAAAGAAGAGATCTTCGGCCCCGTATTGTCCGTCACGACGGCCAATAGTCTCGAGGAAGCGCTCCAATTCGCCAATGGCGTGGAATATGGCCTCACGACGTCCATCTTCACTGAGAATGTCGATACGATCATGAATTTCGTCGAAGAGGTCGAGACCGGCATGGTCCATGTGAACGAGCCGACCATCGGCGGTGAAGCTCAGCTGCCCTTCGGCGGGACAAAGGCCACGGGCGTCGGCGAGCGCGAAATGGCCGAGGAAGGACTCAACTTCTTCACCGAGCTCAAAACCGTTTTCATCAATTATTCCGGCAAAGCCGAACGATTAATGATCCGCTAGCAGGCTGCTGATGAAAAAGACTAGCCAGCCAGAAAACGTTGAGGATTGAAGATAGAGGATAGAGAATGGCGATTTTCGATCTTCCATCCTCGATCTTCCGTCTCGAGCTTAGCGTTTATTCCCCTTCCTTGACCACCGGCGCGGCTCCCACCCAGTGGCCGACGTCGACGATGATGCCTTCGGGGCCCATGAATTTATCTTCGTAGTACGCGGTTCCCAGATTGACCGTTCCGGCTTTCTTCGCGCCGGCGGCTTCCATCATCCGAAACGCCTCGGTATCATTCTCTGCCGTAAAACCGATGTGATCGATGCCCGCGCGCTTCTGTTCGCCGTTCGGCATGCCTGCCCCCAGCGGGAGCACCGTAATGTTGACGGTCCCATCGGAGAGATCGATGGCGTTGTTCTTCCGTTTCTGTTTGATGGTCATACCGAGGGCCTTCACAAAGAAGTCGGCCATGCCGTCTACGTCCTCCGCCCGGTAAGCGATATGTCTAATCTTAGCCATGTGGTCTCCTTTTATTATAGCTATCCGCCGTAAAAAACCTTGTCGCCCAAATCTTTCATCGCCAAAGTCGCATCGTCGGGACGGCCCGAAGGCTGCACCGCCACCCCGGCGTCTTTCACCTCGCCGACGAAGATCGAATGATCCCCTCTTTCAATCGTATCCAGGAGCGCGCATTCGACGAAGGCCGGGGTCTTTTCCAAAATCGGCGCACCTAGACTGCCCTTACGAAACGCCTCCCCGCCGATACTGTTGCCTTCCCGCTCCAAGGGTTTGAAAAATGTAAACGCCATCCCCTTCTGATCCTTGCCGAGAATATTCAGTGCAAAGACTTTCGATTCCTTGATGACCGCGTGGGCGCCGGAATCGGCCTTGACACCGACAACTACCAGCGGTGGTTGAAAGGCGGTTTGGGTCACCCAGTTGACCGTCGCAGCAGCAATCTTGCCGTCCTTTCCCTCGGCTGTCAGAACGTACAAACCATACGGAATCATCCTTAAAGCAGTTTTCTTAGCATCTGCGTCCATCGTTATCGTTTCCTTTCAGTTTTTTGTCCCCGCCGCAGCGACATCCGCCAAGGCACGGTGATTCTATGAGAGTACATTTAAATCTGCAAGCTTCGCGGCTGAGCACGCGACAACCTCGTTAGGAAGCCGATTGCGGCGGTAGTCGAAAGGCCAGGATAACATAAACGTTACCCTTCAATTCGAAGTCGCCCACTTCGGTCATCCCTAATCCGGCGATGTGAGCATTCAGAGAATGGGGATTGCTGCGCGAGACAAACGCCACACCGACGTCGAACTGTCCGGCGAGGTCCTGCTTCTGCGTTTCGTAGAGTCCCCGCAGCAGTCCCCGCCGGCGACAAGCGCGATCGATGCAGACCGGACCGTAGATATAACTATGACACGAGCTAAGCGGTTGACCTTCGAATTTTACCAGATCGTAGCTGTCGAGCATCTTCGCGATCACAGGCGATCCATGATCGAATTCATTCCGAAACGCGCACAAAAACCCGACCAGTTTGCCATCGACAATAACTATGGTCGTCCCGAGATCCTTCGTCATCTCAGCGACCTGCTCGCACGAAAACTCCGCCGAAAGAAATCCTTCTTTCCGCTCCTCTTCAGAAAGATTGCCAATGAAGTTTGCGGATTGCAGCCCCAGAATGGCGGGGTAGTCTTGGGGTTGAGCGCGTCTGAAAACGACCGATGCCATTACCGATTCCGTTCAAGTTCCCGGCCAGTTTCCTCCACTCTGGCGCTGGCTTCTACCAAAGCCCATAAATGCCTCCGCCACAAATCCACCCAACGCCCCTGCAGGAATGATCGCCAGAACGGACAGAAATCTAAACCATTCGGGAAGCGACGCCGACTCTTCCTGGAGGGATTGCTCAATGAAGGACAGGATCAACGAGCAAAGTCCCACCAGCGCCCCATGTTTAATTCCCAGTTTTCCCGCTTTTAGCGCAGCAACGAACCCACCCAAAGCTGTTCCCAGGACGCCGATGGCGAAACCGATCATTAGACCCTCGGGAGAGGTCATGTAGTCTCTGATTTGATCTCCCGTTACCTCGCCCTGTTTCGATAATTGCTGGGCTAAGTAAATGAAAAAATAAGCATATGTGCCGGCGTAGGTGGCGATATAATCGACCACGACGCCGACGATAATCGGCCGGATCTGGACGCCGGTGAAAAACCCCGTGGGTTCCACGGGCGACGGCGGCTTCCCGGTTTGTCGTGTGTCGTATTGCATGCTTGCTCCCTAGTCGCTAACTACTCTCACGCGCCTATTAAAGTCCCAGCACCCGTATCCGATTCTAGAAATACGAGCTCAGATGTTTTCTTCGGGAAAAATCCTCAAGCCCGACGTTCCACCCAAGCGTCGCAGACCCACGCTGCGATTTCTCCGCAACTGGATCACGCCCCTATTTTTTCCAGCGCGGCACCTTCTTCCGATTGGGAATGCCATCGCCGAGCAAGGTTCTCCCTCCAAGCGGAAAGTTCTTCGGCGGAATTGCCCCTAGAATCATATAAATCACATCCTTTTTTGAGTCGTTGCCGAGCGCCCGATAGACCGTCGGACCGACACGTATGACCGTCCCCTCGGGCATCGGAATGCGCTTCCCGTCCAAAATAATCGAACCGGTTCCTTTCAAAGTAATGAACACTTCTTCCTGGACTTTGTGCCGGTGCACGTAGGTCGCGCCCTCGCCGGGTTTGTATCGTACGAAGCTAAAGCCCACAGCTTTGCAACCCATCGGGCGCGAGAGAAACTCCTTTTCTTTAACCTTGTTGAGGGGCATAAATCCTTTGGTATATCTGGCTGCGGCCATCGCAATCTCCTCGGTTAGTTGGCGGCGTCCGTAGAACCATCATATTTCTTGGGTTATGGTTGACCTCAAGCGCCACGAATAGGAAAATAACTTTTCACGAAGGCAAAACGCAAACGCCTTGATTATGTTTCATCACTATCGGCACGAATCCGACATCTATCCGTCCTTGAGCCGGATTCCTCTCCACGTGCGTATGAAGCTTGACGTGACGGGAATAAAAATATCGCTGAAAGACTGGCTGGCTTTCAGCATAGAAGAACGCACCGTTCTTTGCCACCTGCCCGTCGAAACTGAAGAAGAAAAACAGGTTTTTTCGTCCTACCTCGACTTCCTTTCACGGCGATACCGCGGCGCGCCCGTGGCGACGACGGCCGCGCTTGAGCAGTTCCATCTGGGAAAGTGCGCACCAGGTGCCCATCCCGGTGGCTGGCAAAAGCGCTTCGCAGATCCCTCCGATAACAATCGAAGAATGGCGGCACTGGCAATCTCATCAGCGCTATGCTTTGTACAAGACGGCGCTTTCACAAAGCGACCCCGAGCAATTCTTTGCCGTGCTTAAAGAGTTTCGAGAATTCAAAGACTGAACGTCCTCGTATGGGTAAGCTGAGATCTAACGATAGCTGGCTTTCTCGCCTCATTCCTTTCGGCTTGGTGGGTCAAACCAAGCCACATCACTATCGCGAGATGCTCGGCGTCCTCTGGGAAAACAAAACAGAACTTCCCTACGCTTGGAATATTCTCAAGCATGGCGTCTGCGACGGTTGCTCTCTGGGTCCCTATGGCTTGCGCGACAACGTGATGGACGGCGTCCATCTTTGCATGACCCGGCTCAAGCTCCTCAAACTAAACACCATGGGCGCGCTTGATATGTCGGCCACAAGAGATATCAACACACTCCGCGCGCTGGGACCGGAAAAGCTACGATCCCTCGGACGGCTATCCTATCCGATGATTCGTCGCGAAGGCGAGCCGGGATTTTCCCGCGTTTCTTGGGACGATGCCATCAACGTCGTGACCAAAGCGATACGCAGCACACCGTCCCATCGAATGGGATTCTTCGCGACATCGCGCGGACTAACCAATGAAGTGTATTACGTCTTCCAAAAACTCGCCCGTGTACTCGGCACCAACAACGTAGATCTCTGTTCTCGGCTTTGTCATGCCGCCAGCGGTCGTGAATCCAATGCGCGAGTATGGGCTGGAGCGTTACTGGGTGCCCTCCGTTGCTGCCAGTGCGTTGTTCGGCACCAAGCTTATGGATGACTTTTTCCAAGTGCGGGTCGGCGGAGACATCGCGTTTATCAACGGCGTGATCAAAACACTCATTGCGTTGAACCGCATAGATCAGGAATTCATCGTCAAACGCACAACCGGCTACGAAGAGCTCAAGACCGTGCTCGGAGCCCAATCTTGGGAGATGCTCGAGGAACGTTCCGGGTTGTCGCGCCAGGAGATGGAGCGGTTTGCGCTGCTTTACGGTCACGCCCGCAGCGCCGTTTTCGTCTACAGCATGGGGCTGACCCAGCACGAGTTTGGCGTGGACAACGTGAAGGCGATCGTCAATCTCGCTTTATCCCGCGGCATGCTCGGACGCGACAAGTGCGGCATCATGCCCATCCGTGGTCACAGCGGCGTCCAGGGGGGCGGCGAGTGCGGGGCCGAGCCGGATAAGTTCCCCGGCGGATTTCCAGTCAATGACGAAAGCGCCCGCCGCTTCTCTAACCTTTGGCGCCATCCGGTCCCCTCCAGGCCGGGACTCCGGGTGCCGGAGATGATCGAGGCGGCGAGTAAAGGCGACCTCAACTTTCTCTATTCCATCGGCGGCAATTTGCTGGAAACCATGCCGGACCGCAATTTCATTGCCAGGGCAATGGAAAAAGTCGCCGTAAGAGTGCATCAAGATATCGTTCTCAATACCTCCATGCTTCTCGACGCTGAGCAAGCGGTGCTCATCCTTCCCGGTCAGACCCGTTACGAGCAGCGCGGCGGAGGAACAACCACCAACACCGAAAGACGAATCCGTTTCACCCCTGAGATCCCGGGACATCAGATTGGCCATGCGCTGCCGGAGTGGGAGATACCCACCATTATCGGCCGTCATGTCATGCCCAACGGAGATCTTCTGTTCCCCTACGAGAGCCCGCAGAGCATCCGCGACGAGATGAGCCGCGTCATGCCGATTTATCAAGGGATCGAGAAGCTCAGAAAAGAAGGCGATCACCTCCAGTGGGGCGGCCCCTATCTCCACAAGGCTGGACATTTTAGCAGCATGCCGAATGGTCGCGCGCTCTTCAGTGTTCTAAACCCGCCCGACCGTCGAGCATCCGCCGGAAAGTTTTATCTCGCCACACGTCGCGGCAAGCAGTTCAACAGCATGACCTTCGGCGCCGCGGACCGGCTCATGGGTGCCAAGTCAAGAGACATCATTTTTATGTCGCCCGAAGACGCCCAAGAACTTGAGTTGGCAGACGGCGCGCAGGTGTTGATCCGTTCGGACACCGGAGAAATGAATGGAGTCATTCAAATCGCTCCGGTCAAGTCCGGAACAGTCCAAGCTTATTGGCCGGAGGCCAACGTTCTGATATCCCGTCGCACGGACCCCGTTTCCGGGGAGCCGGACTACAACGTAGAAGTTTCTATTGATAAGATCATTGGCTGATCGCAACATTCCGGGAGTGCTTATAATAGTAAATCAACTGAGAACGTATTTATGAATGCGGGAACTGGACTCACTGGCAACGAATTGTATCCTCGCTTCTCCGACGCGGAGTATGATCGGCGTTATCACGCTGTTCGCGAAGCAATGCGGCAAGACAACCTCGACGCCATTCTCATCTCCGGCGCCCGCGGCTCACCAGAGGTCCACTATCTGTCAAACTATCTCGCGCAGTCCCCTTGCTGGTTGCTCTGCCCGCGGGAAGGCGCGCCTACGCTGTTCATCCATTTCTTCAACCATCAGCCCTGCGCCAAGGCTCAGTCCATTGCAAACGACGTTCGCTGGTATGGCCCCGCGCCTATTCCAACTTTGGCTGAAGCAATCCGACAGAGGGACCTAGCCAAGAGCAAGATCGGTTTGGTCAGCATGCGCGGAATGGCCTACGGTCATGTCACGGAGCTGCAGCGACTGTTTCCCGAAGCTGAATTCGTCGAGTTCGGCCCGGCATTCGGTCGAATCCGCAGAGTCAGAAGTGAGGAGGAGCTGGGTTACCTCCGAAGGAGTGGATATCTCACAGATTTGGCTTGCGAGGCATTGGAGGGGCACCTAAGACCGGGCCTGACGGAACACGACATCTTGTCGATTGTTTACAACTCGTACATCAAGAACGGCGGTGAGCCAGGGATTCATTTCATTGCCACGACACGTATGGACCAACCCGATCGCTTCGTGCCCTGGGAGAAACCGACGCCTCGTGTAATCGAACCAGGAAGCGTGGTCATTACGGAGCTGACGGTCAGTTACTGGAGCTACTCCACGCAGATTCACCGTCCCTTTGCCATCGCAAGAGAGCCGTCGCCGCTCTATCGCAAGCTCTTCGATACGGCTTTGGAGTGCTATGAAAACATTCGCAAGATTTGTAAACCTGGGACCACCAGCGAGGAAATTATCGCCGCAAGCGCTGTCATCGAAGAGAACGGCTTCACAACCTACGACAGCGTCTTCCACGGTGAAGCCGGAAAATCTCCCGAGCTCGGCACCCGTTCTGCCGCGCACCCGGTGGAGCCGTGGACATTGGTCGAAAACATGGTCCACGTCATCCAACCCAACCCACTCACTCCCGATTTCAAAGCCGGCCTGCAACTCGGCGCTGCCGTCATCGTTAAATCAGACGGCGGAGAGTCACTGCACAATTACCCGTTCAAGTTCCCCGTGTGCGGTTAAATCGAGGAGGAAAAATGAGTCACCCACTCGCTACGTCTATAAAAGTCCTTGCCTTCGATGTCTTCGGCACCGTTGTCGATTGGCGATCCAGCGTCATCGCCGAAGGCGAACAACTCGGAAAGACGAAAAGCCTCAACGTGGACTGGGCCGCTTTCGCAGACGCGTGGCGGGCCGTATACCGGCCATCGCTGGACCGTGTCCAGAAAGGCGAACTGCCGTGGACAAAACTCGATGTTCTGCATCGGATGTCACTGGAAGAGATCCTAAAAAAATTCAAGATCGAAGGTCTGAGCGAAGATGAGAAAGCTCACCTCAACCACGTCTGGCATCGGCTGAAGCCATGGCCAGACTCGGTTCCCGGACTGCAGCGTCTGAAGAGTCGCTTCGTCATAACCACGCTGTCCAACGGCAATATTTCTTTACTCACGAACATGGCAAAGCACGCCGGCTTGCCCTGGGACTGCATCCTGTCGGCGGAAAATGTCCAACACTACAAGCCGCACCCGGAGACTTATCGCCTGGTTCCTAATCTTTTCGACTTGAAGCCCGAACAAGTTATGTTGGTCGCTGCGCATGAAAATGACTTACAATCGGCGCAAAAGCACGGTTTGAGAACCGGTTACGTTCATCGGCCGCTGGAGCACGGTCCCGGTAAAGCCGCAGCAATTCCCGCAGCGGAGAAATATGATTTCGTGGCGAAGGACTTTCTGGACCTCGCCGATCGCATGGGCGTCTAGACACACCGAAGGATAGCGAGGGGACTCTGAACGCACGCAAACAAGGAGTCTGAGATGGCAGAACGAAGCGATGATTTTCCGGCTGAAGCACTCACCGCTCTCTGGCAAGGCAATAAGATCGAAGCCATCAAAATTCTTCGGCAAGCACTTCACATCGATCTCAAAGACGCGAAGGATAAAGTCGATCAGTACGTGAGCAATGAGCCGGCTCTGCAACAGAAGCTGGCTACGGCTCAAACTGAAAGCTTGCGCGGTCTGGTTGCGGCAAGCTGACGGGGTATCAGAACATAGCGATGAGGATTTATCCTAAAGGCGTCACCCCCGAATGTTTTAATCGGGGGTCCAGTTCCGGTCTCGCCTGGATTCCCGATAGAAGCTTTCGTGAATGACGGACTCTAAAGAGTCTGGGAATAGCTCTTTACGCAGCAAGCTGCGGGGAATCAAACCCGCTGTGATGAAAAAACGAGCTAGACGCGACCCAATGGATTAACCCAGAGTTTTGATCTGTAAAAATTAGAGATAGAAAGACCGCGTACCGTGAAGCTTCTGGTCAACATCGACGTAGACGATCTTGAGAAGGCTATAACCTTCTACCGAAGTGCGTTTGACCTTCACCTCGGCCGGCGTCTTTTCGGCGGCACCGTGGTTGAGATGCTCGGCGCATCGTCAAAAGTCTATCTTCTGACCAAACCATCGGGAAGCTCCGCCTCGCCTAATGTCTCACTGGCGCGTGATTACCGTCGCCACTGGACGCCCGTGCATCTGGACTTCGAGGTGAACGATGTGGAAGCCACGGTGCAACGCGCGCTGGCGGCCGGGGCCAAGCTTGAAGGTGAAGTTCAAACCTTCCCTTGGGGCCGTATCGCTATGATGAGCGATCCCTTCGGTCACGGGTTCTGCATCTTGCAGTTCATCGGCGCCGGATATGATAATGTCGCTTGACCGCCCGCCCACTAGTCTGGACAACGCCACCTAGGATGCCGGTGGAATCTGCGAACCTCACGCGCTTTGCATGGCTTTGAGCTCCGTGAAGAAAACTGCAAAACCCTCAAAACTTTCTATTATCGCATCTGGCAAACCACATCTACCAGCGCCGGCTTACCTTCTTTCACCACCTTTACCGCCTCGCGCAAGGTCTTGATGAGATCCTTCGGCTCCGTGATCGGCCCGGCGCCCCAGCAACCGTAGGTGCGCGCCATGGACCCAAAGTCGACGTTCGGGTCTTCGATGCGGATACCGATGGTCTTGTTTTCCACCGGGCGGTTGCGCACGACGGCGATGCGTTCCTGGTGCTCTTCATCATTGAAATAGGAGCGGTTACTACAAACAACGATCAGCAACGGAATCTGATGATGCACGGCGGTCCAAAGAGCGCTGACGGTGAACAACAGGCAACCGTCCGGCTGGATGTCAACGCAAAACTTGCCGGAGCCCTTGAGGGCGAGGGCCGCGCCGAGCGAAGCAGGCAAGCCGTATCCCAAACCTCCACCTTTATATTTTCCTAGAATCTGGTTGAACTTAGTAGCAGAAAGACAATGATTTTCTTTGCCTTGGGAGCTGCCATTGGTTAGCACCCAATCCTCATTTTTCAGCGCCTCTGCCATCTCGGCGTAGAGCCGGGTCATCGCGATGGGCTTCTCGTCCCATTTCGTTTTAGTTTCCTTTTCGAGAGCCGCTCTTTTCTCCTGGTAGATATTGCCCCAATCCGCGCGCCGCTTCTCGATGTCTCCGCTCAACTGGCTCAACTTTTTCTCGGCTTTGAGGCGGCGCACCAGCTCAGGCAAGAAGACCGACGTGTCTGCCATGATCATGAGATCGGCTTCTCGCAATTTGTTGAAATCCGTCGCCCAAGCGCGCAACAACAGGTCGTCGAGAGCGACGTTGATGATTTTAGCGTTAGGTGGAAGCAACGGCGTGGCTCTCCGGTTGCCCCGTTCCTGTGCTCTCTTGGTAGTCGCGCCTTCGAGATCCGGAACGTCTAAGGCCAAGATGAGATCCGCCTGCGGAATAACCTTGTCATTTTGGCCCGTAAGATTAAGCGGATTCAGCACCGGGAAATTGAACCGTCCGAACTGATCGAGGACAGGCGCGCCTAGTATCTCCGCTAATTCGCCCACCGCTTTGAATCCAGCTTCCTTTCTCCCCACCGTGTCGGCGATTATTACTGGCTTCTTCGCTTCGAGGAGCCAACGAATAGTCTTTTCGAATCCCTCTTCCGGCGCTTGCAGCGGCAGCGGCGCTGGGTAGCGATCCAGCGAAGGGAAAGTAACTTCACCGTCCAGCCGTTTTTCCTGCACATCACCGTCGTAGCAAATATAGACCGGCC
>WNGE01018523.1_pt1 | contig 10703 bp, 10 predicted proteins | sample 5400651 | NCBI WGS metagenome assembly WNGE01 (sample SAMN13153370, study PRJNA577476) | soil metagenome | isolation source: 60 cm soil or saprolite under grassland replicate 2 | place: USA:California | collected 2016-06-15
CCGATGCCTCCAAGATTGCGCTCGTGGCGCTGGTGGAACATTTGCGTGCACACAAGTTCGTTTTGCTCGACACGCAATGGCTCACCCCGCACCTGCAACAATTTGGCGGTATTGAAATTTCGCGGAATCATTACCTGCGCCTGTTGCGGAGAGCCGTAGAGCTTCCGCGGAAATTTCTGTAGAGAGTCACGTCGTAGCTACCTGTCTGCTTGGCCCGCCAGGCTGGGCGAAAACGGCTGGTGTGGCTCGGGATCGTCATTGTCATTCTGAGCGAAGCGAAGAATCTCTGGCTTAATTCCTTCTCTAGGCGCTGAAATGACAATCAGAGATGTTTCGCTTCGCTCAACATGACAGGCGGGGGCACGTTGGATGCTCGGCGAGTGATCTACCGATCATTGATAGTGACGGAATCTGACCGATATTACAGGCTCAAATGGTCGGTTGGATTTTAAAGAAGATTTTAGGGTCGAAGAATCAGCGCGAGCTCAGGCGACTGATGCCGATTGTACGCCGGATGAACGAGTTCGACGAGCAGTTCAAGAGCTTGTCCGACGAGGAGTTGCGGGCGAAGACCGCCGCGTGGAAGGCGGAGGTTTCAGCGATTCCTGGACTGGAAGAGCAATGGAAGAAGCTGGATGAAATTCTGCCGGAAGCGTTTGCAGTCGTGAAAAACGCGGCGCGCCGGCTGAAGGAGCGGCAACACAGTTTCACGGTGTGCGATCAGCCGATGGTCTGGGACATGGTGCACTTCGATGTGCAACTGCTTGGCGGAATTGTTTTGCATCGGGGCCGAATCGCGGAAATGGCGACGGGCGAAGGCAAGACGCTGGTGGCCACGTTGCCGCTTTACTTGAACGCGCTCACCGGGCGAGGCGCGCACCTGGTGACAGTGAACGATTACCTGGCGCGACGTGACGCAGAATGGATGGGGCAACTTTATGATTTCCTCGGGCTAACGGTTGGTTGCATTCAACACGATCAGGAACCGGACGTGCGTCGTGAACAATACGCGATGGACATCACGTACGGGACGAACAGCGAGTTCGGCTTCGATTACCTGCGCGACAACGGCATGGCCACGACCCGCGAGCAACAAGTCCAGCGCGGGTATCATTATGCCATAGTTGATGAAGTCGATTCTATTCTGATCGATGAAGCGCGCACACCGCTCATCATCAGCGGACCGGCGACCATCTCCACTCATCAATACGACAAGTGGAAACCGCTCATTGAGCAGTTGGTCCGGAAGCAAAACATGCTTTGCAACCGGCTGGCCAGCGAAGCGATCGAGAAATTTGAGCAAGGCGAAGTGGAGACCGGCGGCCGTCTCATGTTCAAAGTGAAACTCGGCCAACCGCGCAACAAACAGCTTCTGCGCTTGATGGAAGATCCCGACAAGCGCCGTGCCATCGATAAAGCCGAGCTTTCGTTCTACCAGGACACGCGCAAGGAGGAACTGTTCCAGCTTAAGGAGGAACTGTTTTTTACGATCGACGAGAAATCGAATGAAGCCGATCTCTCCGAGCAGGGCCGCGTTTTTCTCAACCCGGACGATCCCAACGCCTTCGTGCTGCCGGATTTGATTAGTGAATTCACTGAGATCGATCTCGATCCAAATCTGCCCGACGATGAGAAGGACAAGAAAAAAGCGGAGCGCCAGCAACATTGCGACGCGCAGGCAGAGCGCATCCATAACATCTCGCAGCTACTGCGCGCCTACTGTTTGTTCGAGAAGGACGTTCAGTACGTCATCGAGGATAACAAGGTCGTGATCGTTGATGAGTTTACCGGTCGCAAAATGCCAGGCCGGCGTTGGAGCGACGGATTACATCAGGCCGTGGAAGCAAAAGAAGGCGTCCAGATCGATCGCGAGACCCAAACTTTAGCGACGATCACGATCCAAAATTATTTCCGGCTCTATCAAAAATTGGCGGGAATGACCGGCACAGCGGAAACGGAAGCGGCAGAGTTTCACGATATCTACAAACTCGATGTGAACGTGATCCCGACGAACCGGCCGGTGCGACGCACCGATAACAACGATCGCATCTACAAAACGCGGCGCGAAAAATACAACGCAGTCATTAAGGAGATCAAAGAATCTCACGCGAAAACTCAACCAGTGCTGGTCGGCACAGTGAGCGTGGAATCGTCCGAGTTACTCAGCCGAATGCTGAAACGCGAGAAAATTCCGCACAACGTGTTGAACGCGAAATTTCACATGCAGGAAGCCGAAATCGTGGCGCGTGCCGGTCAACCGGGGACGGTCACGATTTCAACCAATATGGCAGGCCGCGGCACCGACATTAAGCTTGGTCCTGGCGTAATAGAGCTGGGCGGTTTGATGGTGGTCGGAACTGAGCGCCACGAGGCGCGCCGAATTGATCGGCAATTACGCGGACGCTGCGCGCGCCAAGGCGACCCGGGCGCATCGCGGTTCTATGTAAGTTTCGAAGACGACCTGATGCGCAACTTCGGCGCAGCCGATCGGATGACGAGAATCATGGAACGATTTGGGCTTGAGGAAGGCCAGGAGCTCGAGCATCGATGGTTGAATAAATCGGTCGAGACCGCGCAGAAACGCGTGGAGCAGCGCAACTATCTCATCCGGAAACGCACGCTCGATTTCGACGATGTGATGAACATGCAGCGCGAGGTCGTTTACACCTACCGCAACGAAGTGATCGATTCCGAGGAACCACGCAAACTCATCTACGAAGTGATCGATGAAGCAGTGCCTGGAAAAGTGAAGGAATACCTCGATGTCGATGAACCGCATTACAACGGCCTCATCCATTGGGTCAATACGACTTTCCCACTAGGTCTGACGAAAGAGAAAGCGCAATTTGAAACCCGGGGTGTCGATGAGAACGCGCAGTTCCTGGTTGAAAAGATCAAGAACGCTTACGAGCGCAAATCAGCCTACGAAGAGCCCACCGCGGTCAAAAGTCTGGAGCGGTACATCATTCTTAACGCTATCGACCGGCTCTGGCAGGAGCATCTCTACGCCATGGACGCGTTACGCGAAGGTGTTTATCTCCGCGGCTACGCGCAAAAAGATCCGCTCATCGAGTACAAGACCGAAGCTTACGACATGTTTGTGGAGTTGATGGCAAACATTAAGAACGAAGTGCTGAACAACCTGTTCCGCAGCACCTCTAACTTGCAGGCGTTCGAGAATTTCCTGGCGACGTTGCCCCAGTTCTTGCTGCGCGAACACGCGCCCACCGCGCCAACCGCGGGCGCGCCGTCGCGCGCGCGTCAGCCTCAACCAGTCGGCGCGATGGCGGGAGTCGCTACTGGTGACGGCGACGGCGCAGGCGAAGTATCGATCGATTTACCGATTCGTCGTTCAATACCGAAGGTTGGCCGCAACGAACCGTGCCCATGCGGTAGCGGCAAAAAATATAAGAACTGCTGCGGCCGCGTTGCGTAAATTCAGTGCCGCGCGTCCTCTCAGCGTGTCTGTCTCGACTTCGCTCGACATGACAAGTTAGGACGGCTTAGGGACTTCGTACGTTGTGATCTCGAGCTGGTGCCCGTCGGGATCACGGAAATAAATGGAGTGCGAGATTTCGTGATCCTGGAATTCGAATTTGATACCGTGCTTTTGTAGCTCGCGTTGGGCAGCCACAAAATTTTTCCGGTCCGCGCGAAAAGCGAGGTGAAGTATCCGAATCGCGCGATGAGTTGTTGGTGTCGATTTTGCATCTGGGTTTGCAGGAAACAACGCAATTCCAGTGTTTCCTTTCCCAACAAAAGTCGGCACGCCACCCCAAGCGTCTTCATAAAGTCGCTCGAAACCGAGGACTTCGATGTACCATTTGGCTGATCGCCGGATATCGCGCACGCCGAGAGCCACGTGATCAATTCCTTCAAGTTGCATTGGAAATTGAGACAGAATCTACAGAATTGCTCAGATCAATAAAGCACATCGGTCGTGGAATGGCCCTGACGCCAGCGGAACGCTTAATGTTTGCACAATCTAGTAACCGAGTGCAAAAAGCGACGCGAGGACGCGTGCGCACTCCGAAAGCTCCGCGAAATGGGAAAAGCTTTCTCGTGAATTTCGCACGCAGTGCTTTTGGAGTGCGGGGTGTCCTCGCACCGCTTTCACTATGTTTAGGGTCGCTGTCATGCGCCCGCGAATAGGCGCCCTTAGCGTCCCTCAATGCGGATTATCTAAACGGTCATGCAGCTTCCCGTTTCGCAATGCGTCGAGAAACGCCGCGTAATCTTTGAACGGACCTCCAACGGCACGTCAAACCAGCTTCGGTTCCGCGTCATTCTTCGTGAGTTTCGCGACCAACATGTGAAAGCTGTGATCGATTCCCCCGCGCTCATAATGGACGACGTAATATTCGCCGCCGACCGCTGCCCAAATGAGACGCTAACCTGGGAGCGTCGAATCCGTGATGGCATCAGTCGCGTTCCACTTCTGACCTGGTTCTGCGAGCTTGCCGTCCTCGCCACCGTCATAAACGGCCAGGATTGCGGATGGCAGATTCACCGTCGCATGAACCCCGGGATCGCGAAGCATCTAGCAACGCCTTACGATCTTCTGCAGGAAGCTTTGTAACATCCGCGTAGCACAAGCTCTGAATCGCTGCCGTAAAAAGTAAGCAAAGGCTAAGATCTCTCATGCGCATCGTTGCTCCAACAAGTCGAAATTCAGCGGCTCTCTCTTGCGCAAGCATTAGTCGTTGAACGAATCTCGCGGTACTCGCTTTCACTTCAATTCCGCCTTACTGAATGCTCCAAGCATTTCTTTTTCTGATGGCGGTTGTAGGACGTTGTGGTCTGCGAACTCCTGAGCCTGCGGATAACTCGTAGCGCGAATGCGCTCGGCAGTTTTCGCGAGGTCATAGTTCGTATGGCGAAGCTGAACGTCGGGTCCAAGTAGGAGCCAATATGCACCTGGTTCTCCAAACGGCATCCCCACACTGCCAGCGTTCACCACTCGGGTTCTTCCGATCATTCGGTCGAACTGCATGTGGGTATGACCGCAGACGACCACAGGTGCGTTGAGTCCTTGAAAGATTGGTAAGAGGCGATCTTCAGACGTGAGACGAGTGAAGACCTCTGTTTCGCTGCGCGGCGTGCTATGGCAGAACAGCACCTGGCCCAGGCCGTCAATCTCAAGCTGGAGCGTTTTAGGCCAACGCGCGAGCACCGGCTCCAAGTCCGGTTGCAGCTGTGCGGCAGTCCAGCGATAGATCTCGACGATACTTTCTGGCGGACGCGCGCGTGAAGTCGTGCCCCAGTAGGTGACCGACCCGGTCCGCTCCCCGCCCATTTGGGCCAAGATGGCCAGTTCGCCATTGCCGTAAATGAAGTGTGAAGGCAGGTCCAGATCCAGCAAACGCCCAAGCGTTTCACGGGGCATGGGGCCGGGAACGACATCGCCCCCTACTACAATCTGGTCAAGGTCGGCTTGACGAATATCTTGAAGGACAGCCTCCAAGGCTGGGAGGTTTCCATGAATATCGTAGAGTGCAGCCACGCGCATACCGGCCCTTCCGAAATCCAAACACTTTCTGGTTTTCTAATTCTTACTTCTTCCTTTCTTCCGTGGTGGACTGCATCGGATAGATGACATGATGTAAAGAGTGCGGGCAAGTGGTTAAGCTCACCCGCACTTATGAATAAGTGTCATTTAAACACTGAGTTGTCCTCACACGAGGGAACCCGCTGCCAGTTTAATGGCGGCACTGGAGCGATCGAGCTTGGGATTGATGTGCACCAGGATTTTTACGTGGTGGTGATGCAGGAAGGTGGCGCCAACCCCAAACCGCCGCAGCGTTTTTGGAAGCAAGCCTTCTTGCACTGGGTGGCTAAGCTCGCCCGCTCGGGAAGCGAAGTGCATGCAGTTTATGAAGCGTGCGGATTTGGCTTTACGCTGCAACGCCAATTGAGCGCGCTTTCGATCCGGTGCTACGTGGTCTGCCCGCAGAAGTTGGATGAGCAAAACCGGCGGGTGAAGACCGACGGGCTGGATGCCAAAGCGCTGGTGCTCAAGTTGGACCGCTTTGTAGAGGGCAATCGTTCCGCTCTGGCGCTGGTGCGCGTGCCCACGCAAGAAGAGGAACAAAAGCGCGCCATCCACCGGCAGCGGGAGCAATTGGTCAAAGTGAGGAAACAACTCGAAGCCCAGGGCCGCAGTCTCATGGTCAATCATGGCTTCGAGCCGGTAAAGAGTTGGTGGAAACAGCGCACCTTTGCTGCGCTGCAATTGCCTGCCTGGATGAAAGAGCTGCTGCTGGCCAACACTCAGCCGCTTCTGCTTGCGCTGCAGGAAAAGATCGGTGCGTTGACTGTGCAACTGCAAAGCGCCGCGGATCCAAAGCAACCGCGCGGACTGGGCTTGATGACCAGCGTGATCATCGATCGAGAGATCGGCGATTGGAACCGGTTCAACAATCGGCGCCAGATCGCCAGCTACACTGGGCTTTGCCCCGGAGAGTACAGTAGCGGCAACACGCGCTTGCAAAGTTGCGTGACCAAACACGGCAATCCACGCCTTCGCGCTGCGCTGGTGGAACTAGCCTGGCGCCTGGTCCGCTTCCAGCCCAACTACAAACCGATCTTCAAATGGAGGCGGCTCCTAGCCAAAGGCGCGTTTGCTACCGGGGCCGCGCGCAAAAAAGCTATCGTAGCGGTGGCGCGGCAGTTTCGCGTGCGTCGGATTAGATTGGGCGCGCCCTTGCGTTCCTCTTCCACGCTGATCGCATTGATCAAATTGCTGCCTGTCGCCGTGACGACAAGCACGGATAGGAGTATGAACCACTGGAAAAAAACCGGCTGAGTAAAGCGAAGAGGAAGCGGCTCCAGAGAAAACTTCAACCTCGACTAACATAGCGTTTGACCTAACAAAGCACCTACACCCTCGCCCGCCATACTTGACATCTTACATAGGGGTTAGGCTCCATTTCTTGGATATTGCGTTGAGCACGATCTCGCGAAGGTAGTCTTCGGTGCACTGCCATAAATCGCTCTCAAGATAGAGAATCTCTATGCCGTGCTTAAGACAAAGCCGTTGTTTGGTGGTATCGCGGTCGACCGTGCGGGCCAAAGCTTCCTCTCCGCCCCAATGCTCCATCGCTACGAAGTGTTGCACGCCTTGGTATTCGATGGCGACTCCGAGACTCGGGAGAAAAATGTCGAGTTCGAGGCCTCGAAGAACCTTGGGACGGTGATGATGGTGCACTACCTCTCCATGGAACGCTGAACGTATCAGATGATAGAGTATCGTTTCGGCGGTAATTCGAGCACCTCGTATGGGGAATCCGAAAGCTCGCCGGACTTCCTGCTCAGCAGCGAGGCGAACTGCTCGATTTTGGGACGCGGCGCACCAGGGATTGTAGCCTAGTGCGAGGATGGCGCTCCTGAGATACCATCCGAAGGTCTGTTCAAACGGCGCTGCATACATCTCGTGGCAGTGAAGGCAGGCAGGGACTCGTCGATTGCAGCGGTGGCAGAGTCCGCCTTTGCAGAGTATCGCCGCGATGGCTGCTTCGGGGTCGGTGATACCAGCTTCGATCAGGCTCAAGCAGATACTCTCTGGGAAGAACAAGCTGTTAACGATGTAGCGTCTCGCAGGCGAGCTGTAGTTCTGCCTGGGCTCCGCGGCGGTCATGCGAACGGCATTAGCAATCGCGGCCTGTTGGCAGGAGCAAAAAACTAAAGAACTATCAGCGGCTTCGCGGTAACCGATGAAGGAATTCTCCCGCAGTATCATTCGTCCGTTTGCGATGGGTCGCTTACGCATAGAGGTGGCTAGGAGGCCTAACGAGGCACAAGATCAACCACACATGGAGCCTGTTAGCTGCAGTGCATGGGTTACGCGCGGGCGTGGATTGTGACCTGTTGTCATGATGCTAGTCGTGCCATCTCTCAATGGTTGCTTCGGCAGCTTGGCCTCGTCCATGCTCGTCCCACCAATCGTGAAATAACCACTGTCCAAACTCAGAAAAAGCAACAGTTGGAAATGGAATTGGGGTTCTCGGCGAAGAATGCCGTCCTGTCTGGAGTGAGCAGACCCAACAGTAAAGAATCTCTATGCGCGCTCCTAGCAGCCCTAGAGTCCCGTGTGAAAGCGAACTCCAGTTGGTATCGCCATGTCTACATAATTCTTCGGTGGCTGCGCGTAGTTCTGCGCCGAATTGATCATCGGCTCGCTCTAGCTGCATCACGAGTCCATCGACTGAGTTGTATGGAGCGGGGAGCTGATCCAAAAGTGGCCAAATACGCGGCCAATCGAGGCTCGTATCAAAGAGTTTCTGGAGCCACGACTCAAGTTCCAGCCAAGTTGTTGGGGGAAAAGCCATGATAGGGCTTAAAAGGGGGAGTGCGAATGTTGCTAAAAGCTCACGAAGGTTCATCTAATCATAGTTAGGCGCCCCTCGGCAATCACGCCTGCCACCAGGTGAGATCTAGGTGAACCCGATGTATCCCCTCGGCCAGTGCTATCCGAGCCGCGGCTGCCTGATAGATATCACTGACCGCAAGGGTAAGATGCTTCACCCTCGGCCACCGAGGCACTGCCCGGCCTTGCCGTGAACGTGCGATTCCAGCCGCCGTTAGGCTATCCAAGGGAACCTCAAGCCACGGCTCTAGCCTTTCAAAACTGTAACGTTCACGCAAGTAGTGCGCGTAGGCGACGTCTCTCAAGAAGAGATTGAGAGCCTTTCGAGCCGTACCCCAGTTACGAGCACCCTGCGGTAGATATGACTGTAGCTCAGCAGTTGACTCATCCAATTGGGCTCGAAACCTCGCTTCGGCCCTTACGTTGAAAGTATTCAGGTCGATGCGACCGAGAAAGCGTCGAGCCCTTTGGACGACGTTGGGGCCACCCTGATTTCTGAGTGCGGAAGGGCCGACGGCCGTCTGTGCGACGCGATATCGGACTCGGTCGATAAGATCGGGCTTCATCACCTGGGTCGCCTAACGCACCCAAGCTCAGCGAACGCCGCAGCGCGTGGTTAGGCAGCGGTTCATTTCTCGCCCTCGTGATGCTCCCGCGCTGCTGGACGGATTATCTTGCGCTTTGGTATCGGGACGGTCCACTCGTTGCTGTCGGGATGGTAGTATGACTCGCCCAGCGGGTTGTCTGCCACGACATAGAGAATCAAGTCCTGGGCGCCATCATTGGTGATCTGGTGCGGCTCGTTCGGCTTGAAGAGGAAGGCGTCGCCTACCTCGATTGGCGTGGTCCCCTCCGTGTGACGGACGACGCCGCTGCCTGAGATAACGTGGTAGAACTCCCACTGCGCGCTATGGGAATGGTAAGTGTAGGGGGTCTTCCCCGGCGGAATGCGGCAGATCTCGACATCGAACGGATGCCGCTCGTTCAAGTCGGTTGAATCAGGTTTTCGTCCCAGCTCCTCTGAAATCTCTTTGCCCGCGCCAATGATCTCGCCTTCCGGCGATGACCAGGTGAACTCAGCGATTCTTGCGGTGTTGACTTTAAGCATAAAACGTGGCGAAGCCGCCTAACTATGATTAGGCGAACCTTCGTAATAGATCCCGAAGATTTCTTCCTCTAATTCGGATCACTAAACGGGCGCTTGCTTCCATGCGGCGGCATGGGCGCGAACTGGGTAACCGAAACCTTTGAGGACAACTTCGCCGACTTTGTCGAACACCAATCCTTTGCCGATGCACAGGTCTGGAATTGCGTTCGATACCAGAATTTGTTCCGGCTGCGCGTGAGCACACAGGCGGGCGGCCAGTTGAACCGTCGATCCAAACAGATCGTTATTTTGTTCGACAGGTTCGCCGGCTGCGGCGCCGACTCGCACCTTCAGTTGCCGCTCGGGATTCGTTTGCGCGTGCTTGTCCAATTCGCGCTGAATCTGAATCGCGCATCGGACTACGCCCGCTGCGGAAACGAATGATGCCATGATGCCGTCCCCGGTATGCTTTACCTTGCGTCCGCCCAGAGAGGACAACGCATCTCGCACAATCGCGTCGTGCACGCCAAGTATGGCAAGCGCCGCTTCGTCACCGAGCGATTGACTGAACGTTGTCGAATTCACAATGTCGGTGAACAGGACGGTTCGAATACCCGGGTCGCGCGCATCCGCTCCGCCGCCAGGGAAAATGACTGCTCCCGCTGCGTTCGTCTCGACACCGCCTAAAAATCCTTCTGCGAGCTCAGGCTGAACTTCGATAATTTTGTCCGGCAGCAACCCGTGAGCTTCACGATGGACTTGCTCTGCTGCTTCGGCACTTGGGGCGTGGGCGAGGCAAAAAACCTTGCCCGCCTTTTCGTTGACCCAGTATTTCGTGTACTCAACGCCGTATTTCTGCTGCGTTTCCATATCTTTTGCGTGAGCCTTGGCGACGTTTTCAGCAGTAGTTCCCTCCCCAAGATTGTGGATGTCCATGTACAACGGCATAGTCGCAGATTTTAGCGAGATATTACGCGATGCAAAACGCTGATCTCGGCAGGGTGAGTCAAGGTTTGGTAAACGACGCAATACCGTTCGATCAGACGAAGTAATGTCGCGAGCCGTTCTTCGCTCGCGTCAGTGTCCAGATCGAATTTCAATCGAATCTGCTTGAACCCGACAGGCACATCTTTTGAAACGCCAAGCGTGACGCGAAAATCGAGATCGCCCTCTGCTCGAATCGTGGCGTTGCGTAACGGAATACCGAGAGCGGTGGCGACTGCGCTTAGCGTGACGCCCGCGCAGCCGACG
>WNGE01017749.1_pt1 | contig 10702 bp, 9 predicted proteins | sample 5400651 | NCBI WGS metagenome assembly WNGE01 (sample SAMN13153370, study PRJNA577476) | soil metagenome | isolation source: 60 cm soil or saprolite under grassland replicate 2 | place: USA:California | collected 2016-06-15
CCACGCCGCCCCGAGCCGGCCCTGCAGCTCGCTGATCTCTGTCATCCCTGCTGCCCCCCGCGACCAGCGTACGCCCGTGCCTGGCGGCCTAGGAGGCGTCGTCGAGCGTGATGTACAACGCAATCCGCGGGTCGTCCGCGTCGCCGCCGTACGCGTTGACGAAGCGGCGGGCCGCGGGCGGGCCGCCGTACTGGGGGTTGAGGTTGCCGGAGAGGCTCTTGTACATGAGTGCGAGGTCGACGTAGCGGTCGCCGGTGCCGAGGCGACTGAGGTCGAGGATGCCGGTGAAGCGGAGGGTTTCGGGGTCGATGAAGACATTGGGGGCTGCATAGTCGCCGTGCGTCACGACCTCGGCTGCGCCTGGGAACGGCGAGGTGAACGGGCACTCCGTGAGGTCGTGCAGGCTGCCGAGGCCGTCGGCGATCGCGGCCAGCACCGCCGGTCTGTCGGCTGCGGGCCACGGTTGGGACGCGTCGCGCCCGGCGAGTTCCGTGGTCAGCATCCAGTTGTTGCCTCGGTCAACGATGCGTGGGCACGGGAAGCCCGTCGTGCCGAGCCAGCCCAGCCGGTCCGCCTCGTCGTCGACCCCGGCACCGGCCTTGTAGAACAGGCGTTCCGTACGGCGCTGGAGGCGTACGACGGTCGCGTCGGAGAAGCCGACGTGGATCGGTTCGGCACCGTCGGCGCCGAACCGATCCACCAGAGCGTTCAGGTCCACTCAGCGAAGGTTACGGTGCAACGCCGAGATCAGCTCCCCATTGTGGGTGTCGCCGTCGAGCGACCAGATCATCGCGCCGCCGAGATCACGCTGGGAGATGTACTGCGCCTTGCGGGCCATCTGGACCGGGTCGTCCCAGGTCCAGAACGTCGTACCGTCGCACAACCAGGCGAACCCCGCCTTCTCATCGCGGTAGACGGTGAACTCGGGCAGCTTCGCCTTGAGTAGCCGGTAGTCCTCGTAGCCCTCTTCGTACGTCGCCGGCGCGGGACCGGTGGCTGGCTGGAACAGGCCGTGGTTCTGGTTTGTGATGCCGGTCCAGCCGCGCGAGTAGAACGGCACGCTCATCACGAGCTTGTCCCGCGGCGCACCACGGGAGAGGTGCGAGTCGATCGTCACCTGCGAACTGAACTCCTCAGGCGACGGATCGCCGGCCGGGCCGTCGATCGCCGACTGCTGGTTCGTCACCGACTCCCAGGCACCGTGGTAGTCGTACCCCTGGGTGCTGCCGAAGGTCAGGTCCTTGAACAGCCTGGGTACGTCGAACCCGTTGTCGATCTGCTCGGGCGCGGCCGGCAGGAACGCGGTCAGGTTGTAGCGGCCCTTGACCGGCCAGGACAGCTTGTCCAGTTGCGTGCGGTACTCGTGCACCAGCGCGGCGAAGTTCTGCTTGTCCTCCGGCCGGATCACGTTGCCCGGATTGCCTTCGCCGGCAGGCCATTCCCAGTCCAGATCGATGCCGTCGAAGACACCCTTCGCCGCACCGGCGGGCAGGCCGGGGATGTTGCCCCTCAGCCACAGGTCCAGGCAGGACTTCACATGCGCGGCCCGCGACGCCGGCGTGAGGGCGGCGTCGGAGAAGTACTTCGAGCCGGTCCACCCGCCGAGCGAGATGCTGATCCGCAGGTTGGGGAACTTCTTCTTCAGTTCCTTGAGCTGATTGAGGTTGCCGTTGAGCGCCTGCCCGGGCTCGTCGGCCTTTCCGCTGACACTCTGCTCCGCGGTGAACGGCCGCTGGTAGTCGGCCCACGGATCGCTGCTGTAACAGTTCCCGCTTTCGTCCAGGAACCCGAACGCGTAATTGATCTGGGTCAGCCGCGCGGCCGTCCCGTTCTTCACCAGATCACTGACCAGGAAGTTCCGGTCGTACCCACTCCAGTTGGTGTAGTACCCCACCACACGCTTACTGCTGTGCGCTTCGGCTGGTACGGCGGCGATCCCCGCCATCACGGCCGCGGCCGCCACCAGCAATCCCACACTCCGACGCTTCATCTGACTCCCCATCGGGCGGTCTGAAGGGACAAGTGGCGCCGACTCTAGAGCTCCTCCGACGATTTACGCAATGACTCTACTGAAAGATTGTCAGGAAAGTTTCCTACCTGTCACGCGGTGAAGTAGTGGCCCTTCTCGAGATCGGCGACGAGGCCGGGGTGGGTCGGGTGCCAGTCGAAGAGTTCCCGCGTGCGGGCGCTGGAGGCCGGGGCATCGAGTACGGCGAAGCCGGCCAGCCAGCCGAAGTGCGAGCCGTCGGCGGACGTGAGCGGGACGTTCAGGTGCCGGGCGATGACCTCGGCGATGTCGCGGAGCGGAACACCTTCCTCGCCGACCGCATGGAGACGCGAGCCCGCCGGGGCCGACTCCAGAGCGAGCCGGTAGAGCTGTGCCGCATCGAGCCGGTGTACGGCGGCCCAGCGGTTGGCGCCGTCTCCCGGGTACGCCGAAACGCCTTGTGTGCGGGCGATGTCGATGAGGCCGGGCACGAAGCCATGGTCGCCTTCGTCGTGAACCGTCGGCGGGAGCCGCAGGATCGACACCCGCACGCCGCGATCGGCGTACGACAAAGCCACCGCCTCGTTCGCGAGCCGGTTGCTGGTCGGGACCGCCGCGTCGAGCGCACTGTCCTCGGTCGCGATGCCGTCGCCACTGACGAGGCCGGTCCCGGATGTGACGACGAAGGGTTTGCCGGTGCCGGCGAGGGCGTCGCCGATCGCCTCGATCGCGCGGCGGTCGACCTCGACTGAGGCGTCGAAGTTCGAGAAGTCGTGGATGAACGCGGTGTGGATCACGCCGTCGGCCGCGGCTGCCGCCGTACGCAGGCCGTCGAGATCGGTCAGGTCGCCGCGGTGCACCTCGGCGCCTGCGGTTGCGACGGCGGCGGCACCCTTGTCCGAGCGAACCAGGCCGACGACCTGGTGACCGGCGCTGATGAGTTCGCGGCCGACCGCCGAGCCGACGAAACCGCTGGCGCCGGTGACGAAAACACGCATGGAGCAGCTCCTTGGAAGTTGGGCTTCCATCGTGTCCGCGAGGACCGGCGCGAATCCAAAGCTTGTTTCGCATGCGGCAATACGCTTCAGGCATCACCGCAGGTCAACGGCACTATGCTGGCGTCATGCCGTCCGATCTCGACCTGCGAGTGGTGCGGTACTTCACCGTCGTCGCCGATCAGCAGCACTTCGGCCGCGCCGCGGAGGCCCTGCACATCACGCAGCCGTCCCTCAGCCGTCAGATTCGCAGCCTCGAGCAGCAGTTGGGTGCCCGGCTGCTTGACCGTACGCCGCACGGCAGCCGGCTCACCGAGGCCGGAGAGGTGTTCCTGCCGCGGGCTCACGCGATGCTGCGATCGGCGGACGAAGCCGCGGCTGCCACCCGCGCAGCCGCTGAGCCGAGTCGCATCACCATCGGGTACACGACCAGCCTGATCGTCACCCCGGCGACCCGCGAACTCCGCCGGCGTCACCCGGAGGCCGACGTACAGACCATCCACATCGGGTGGAACGAACCCAGGTCGGCTCTGCTCGATCACCGCGTCGACGCGGTCGTGGGCCGGCTGCCGTTCGCGACCGATCGGCTGCAGGTGACGGTCCTGTACGACGAACCGCGCGTCCTGGTGGTGTCGCTCGAGCATCGCCTGGCCGGCAAGGAATCCGTGACGATCGACGACATCGCCGACGAGTCGCTGCCGCGGTTGCCCGACGCCGAGTGGAACGCCTTCTGGCGCATCGATCCCCGCCCCGACGGTCGCCCGGCGCCGGACGGGCCGGTCGTCAAGGACATCGAGGACAAGCTCGAACTCATCGCGGCCGGGCAGGCCGTCGCCATCGCCCCTGGCGTCTTCAAGAACGGCAACCGCCTCCGACCAGACCTCACCGCGATCCCGCCCGGATTCGTCAGTCGACGGGTCATGGGCCTGGCGGCCGACGGTAGGGTCGCGGGCATGATTCGCGAGGACTTGGCACCGTCGGGTGTGCTGCGGGCGTCGATCAACCTGGGCAACCCGGTGCTGGCACAAGGCACGCCGGAGGAGCCGGCAGGTGTCACCGTCGACATCGCGCGGGAGATCGCGCGGCGGCTCGAGGTGCCGTTGGAGCTGATCTGCTTCGACGCCGCGCGGAAGTCGTTCGAGGCGATGACGACCGGCCAGGCCGACATCTGCTTCCTCGCGATCGACCCGGCGCGTGCCGACGAGGTCGCATTCACCGCGCCGTACGTCGTCATCGAAGGCGTCTTCGCCGTACGACGGGAATCCGCCCTCACCACCGTTGTCGAGGTCGACAGTCCAGGCGTCCGCATCGGCGTGAAGCGTGGGTCGGCGTACGACCTCTATCTCACCAGGACGCTGGAGCATGCGACCGTCGTGCGCGGTGACGAAGGCGTCGACGTGTTCCGCGCCGAGGACCTGGAAGTTGCCGCCGGCATCCGTCAACCGGTGACCCAGTTCGTTGCCGCCAACCCCGACGTCCGCCTGATCGACGAACGCTTCATGCAGATCCAGCAGGCCGTCGGCACCACCCACACCCGCCAGCCCCAATCCGTTGCCTACCTCAACGATCTTGTGGAGCACCTCAAGCGGACCGGCTTCGTCGCCGACTCCCTGATCCGCTCGAACCAACTCGACGCCACCGTCGCACCGCCCGCCTGACCGCCGGGCCGAGCATGCGAGAACCCCCGGGGCGTCGTCTCCCCGGGGGTTCTCAGCGATGTCAGCCGAGCAGGCCGAGAGCCTGGACGGCGTCGCGCTCCTCGCCGAGCTCGGCGGTGCTGGCGTCGATCCGGCCGCGGGAGAAGTCGTTGATCTCCAGGCCCTGGACGACCTCCCAGGTGCCGTCCTTGGTGGTCACCGGGAACGACGAGATCAGCCCTTCCGGCACGCCGTACGAGCCGTCGGAGACGACCGCCATCGACAGCCAGTCGCCGTCGGCCGAGCCGCGCAGCCAGTCACGGGTGTGGTCGATGGTGGCGGCCGCCGCGGACGCCGCCGAGGAAGCGCCGCGGGCCTCGATGATCGCCGCGCCGCGCTTCTGCACGGTCGGGATGAAGTCGCTCTCCAGCCACTGCTGGTCGTTGACCACCTCGGCGGCGTTCTTGCCGGCCACCTCGGCGTGGAAGATGTCCGGGTACTGGGTCGCGGAGTGGTTGCCCCAGATCGTCATCTTCTTGATGTCGTTGACGTGTGTGCCGGTCTTCCTGGCCAGCTGGGCCAGCGCGCGGTTGTGGTCCAGCCGGGTCAGCGCGGCGAACCGCTCGGCCGGGATGTCGGGCGCGTTGCTCTTCGCGATCAGTGCGTTGGTGTTGGCCGGGTTGCCGGTGACGGTGATCCGGATGTCGTCCGCGGCGTGGTCGTTCAGCGCCTTGCCCTGGACGGTGAAGATCGCGCCGTTCGCCTCCAGCAGGTCGCCGCGCTCCATTCCCTTGGTCCGCGGCCGGGCGCCGACCAGCAGGGCCACGTTGGCGCCGTCGAAGATCGTGTTCGGGTCGTCGCCGATCTCCACGCCGGCCAGCGTCGGGAAGGCGCTGTCGTCGAGCTCCATCACGACCCCCTCGAGCGCCTTCAGCGCCGGGGTGATCTCCAGCAGCCGCAGCTCGACCGGCGTGTCCGGGCCGAGCAGGGCGCCGCTCGCGATCCGGAACAGCAGGCTGTAGCCGATCTGACCAGCGGCCCCGGTAACGGCCACCTTCACCGGTGTAGTGCTCACGACACGCTCCTAGAACTCATGTGATTGTGTGCTTCGGACGCTAGCAAGCCTCCGCCCCCCAACCAACGCTGGGGCACCCACGACTTCCTCACACGCGACGGCGGGATCGTTCACCGGCCGGATACCGGCGAGACCCCGCCCGTCCGACACGATGTCGCTGCCCGCACCAAGGGTGAATCCAGTCCCTGACGTGTAAGGAGAAGCGTATGAAGCGAACGGTGCTGCCCCGCCGGTTCGTCCCCGTCGCCGCCTCGGCCCTCGCCGTGGCAGCCGCCGTCCTGATCCCACAGGCTGTCCCGACGTCGGCGCCGTCCACCGACGTCGCGGCCGAGTCCGCGGCCAAGACGCACGACGACTTCGTGATCGTGGGTCACCGGGGTGCTTCCGGCTACCGCCCGGAGCACACGCTGGCGTCGTACGAGCTGGCCGCCCGGATGGGCGCCGACTACATCGAGCCCGACCTCGTCACCACCAAGGACCGCGTGCTTGTTGCCCGGCACGAGCCGGAGATCGGCGGTACGACGGATGTCGCGTCGCATCCGGAGTTCGCGGCTCGGAAGAAGACCAAGCTGCTCGACGGGGTCGCGGTGACCGGATGGTTCACCGAGGACTTCACCCTGGCCGAGCTGAAGACGCTGCGAGCCAAGGAGCGGATCCCGGCGATCCGTCAGCACAACACCGTGTTCGACGGGCACTACCAGATCCCGACGTTCCAGGAGGTCATCGACCTCAGCCGCCGGCTGTCCCGCGAACTCGGCCGGCCGATCGGCATCTACCCGGAGACGAAGCACCCGACGTACTTCCAGCAGCAGGGCCTGGCGCTGGAGCCGGAGCTGGTGAACGCCCTGAACCGCAACGGCCTGAACCGCCCGGACGCGAAGGTGTTCGTCCAGTCCTTCGAGGTGTCCAACCTGAAGGCACTGCACAAGCAGCTGCGGGTCCCGCTGGTCCAGCTGACGAGTTCGTCCGGTGCGCCGTACGACTTCGTCGTCTCCGGTGACAAGCGCACGTACGCGGACATCGTCAGTGCGGCCGGTCTGCGCGAGGTAGCGACGTACGCGCAGGGCCTCGGGCCGTCGAAGGACCAGGTGATCCCGCTCGACGCCACCGGCAGGCTCGGTCAGCCGACTGCCCTGATCGCGAACGCGCACAGCGCCGGTCTCGTTGTCCACCCGTACACGTTCCGGGTGGAGAACAACTTCCTGCCGGCCGAGTTCGACAGCGACGCGGTCCCGTCCGACTCGGGCAACCTGTTCGGTGAGATCGCCGCGTACCGCAAGGCCGGGATCGACGGGTTGTTCACCGACAACTCCGACATCGCGGTTGCTGAAGAGGCCGAGTCGAAGTAGCTGAAAAGATGGGTGGGTGGAACGCAAGGTCGGCTCCGGATTCGCGACCGTCGAGGCAGAAGCCGACGGGACCTTCGTGCTCCGGGTCGACGGATCGCTGCAGTCGCAGGTCGATCTTGCGGATCCCACCCACCTGTCGTTCGAGTACATGCGCCGGATCGGTGACGTCATCGACGCCGTCGCGCCGCGGCGTCAGCCGATCGCCGTCGTACACATCGGCGGCGCCGCGCTGAGCCTGCCGCGGTACGTCGTCGCCACGCGACCGCGGTCGCGGCAGATCGTGCTCGAGCCGGACGAGGACCTGACGGAGTTCGTCCGCGAGGCGCTGCCGCTCCCGAAGCGCTCCGGTATCAAAGTGCGATGCGTCAGCGGCCGGGCCGGGATCTCCTCGGTGTACGACGATTCGACGGACCTGGTGATCCTGGACGCCTTTGAACGCGAGGCGGTCCCGGCGAACCTCGTCACCAGCGAGTTCTTCACCGAATGCGCCCGGGTGCTGCGGCCGACCGGCGTACTGATCGCCAACCTGATCGACGGATCCGCCGGCCTGCCGTTCATCCGTCGTACGGCGGCAACCGTGCGGGCCGTGCTTGGTGAGGGGGTAGTGCTGGCCGAGCGGAAAGTCCTTCGCGGCAAGGGCTTTGGGAACGTGATCGTTGTTGCGTCGCGGCAGCCCGTGCCGGACCTGACCGCGGCCGGACGTCGGGCACAACCGCCGTACGACGCGATGCCGCTGAGCGAGCTGGCAGGGAAGGCGACGCCGCTGACTGATGCGGAGGGTTTCGTCACGCCGCCCGCGCCGCCCGGCACCTTCCGGAGCTGATCCGGCCGAGGGCCTCGGCGAAGGTCGCGCGTTCGTCTGGGGTTGCGGCGAGTGCGCGGACGAGGGAGTCGAGCCGGTCGCGGTTCGGCAGGCGGGTGCCGCGGAACCATGCCTGGATCGTGGCCCTGGGGATGCGCGTGAGTTGCTCCAAGGTCCGCAGCGATCTCGGCCGTGCCAAGGCGGACAGTGCCGCGCCCAGGTCCTCTAGCGTCTCGGCGGATCGCAGCAGCTCGACGATGTCTTGTGGATCGCGGCTCACCGTTTCCCACTGCCGGCGCCAGACGGGCATGAGCTCAGCTGGCACGCCGCAGCCCTTGAGGATGGCTGCCGTGACGTCCCAGGTGGGCAGGTGCTTGCCGCTCGACGCGCGGATCAGATGCGGATGTGAGTAGTGCGCCCTGGTGGCCAATTCGCGATACGTGAGCCCGGCGTTTCGCCGTACCCGCTGCAACGCGGCGGCGAAGGCTTCCACATCCTCCATCTGAACCTCCTCGCGATCAAACATAATCCAACATGATCAAACAAGGCAAGTGTCAGGACTAACGCTAGGATTGGCCAATGTCCGTTGCGAGGATCGCCGCTCTGACCTACTACCCGGTGAAGGGTCTGGCCGGGGTGTCCGTCGAGCAGGCCGAGGTGGGGCCGACCGGCCTCCGGCACGACCGGAACTTCATGCTGATCGAGCCAGACGGAACCTTCCTCAGCCAGCGAAGCCTGCCCGCGATGGCAGCACTGCGAGCCGAGATTCTCGGCGACTCGGTCCGGTTCTCCGCCGACGGCGCCCCGGACCTCGAGGTGCCGATCCAGTACGACGGCAAGCGGCGGGACGTGAGCCTGTTCGGGAAGTGGTTCGGCCAAGGCGTCGTGCAGGACCCGGCCGCGGACGAGTGGTTCACCGAGCGGCTCGGCAAGCCGGCGGCGCTGGTTCGCGTGACCCCGGAACATGACCGGCCCGGGTGGGGCGTGCACGCCGGGCGGACTGGCTTCGGTGACGCGCACGCGTTGCTGATCACGTCGCTGTCGTCGCTGGACGGGCTGAACGAGCGGATCGTCGAGCGCGGCGGCGACGCCATCCCGATGAACCGGTTCCGCCCCAATGTCGTGGTCGGCGGTTGGCCCGAGCCGCACACCGAGGACAAGGTGCTGCGCATGTCCGCCGGCTCAGTCGAGATCGGGTACGCGGCGCGCTCGATCAGGTGCGCCGTGCCAACCGTCGACCAGTCGACGGGGGAGAAGCGAGGTCCCGAGCCGACTCGCACGCTGGCGTCGTACCGACGGCAACCGGACTACGGCGGCGGCGTCAGCTTCGGCATGAAGGCCGCAGTACTTGCCGAAGGCACCCTTCGCGTCGGCGACGAGATCGTCGTACGCGACTGGATCCGTGAAGGCCCCGACCCAGCCCCCGCCACCCGGTAACCCGCTATTGTTGCCCACCGCAATCATCAAGCAGATGGTCATGCTGACAGGCGCATCAGTCGTCGCGCGGACCCGTACGTCAACGGTACTGCTGGGGGTTCGGTAGCCGGCTCGGTGCGGGTAGCGGGTCGGACAAACAAGCAAATTCCGGGCACCCCTCGGCCGAAGCCACGCACTGCCTCGACTGCTCGCCGAGTCGTGGAAGTTGGTGCGCGACAGGCGCGATTCGCAACCAAAATCCACGACTCGACGCCGACGCTCGCGGTTGAATCCGCTATCCGGTGCCGTTGTCGGAAGTTGCCCGATTTCAGGACCGGGACCTCGCCGGGCCCACCTCGACGGCGGGTTATTTCACCGATAGCGTCCTACAAAGGGCCACTGGTCACATAAGCCGCTATCGAGCCCTCACGCAGTCCGGATCGGCATGCCGTGAGGAGTTCGGTCTGGCCCCCGGGGTGACACATGGCCGGAGCACGAGATATCTTGACGTCAAGAAAAAGTCTGACTGAGGGGAAGTACCCACGGCCATGGCCAAGATCAAGGTGACCAACCCCGTCGTCGAGCTCGACGGCGACGAGATGACCCGGATCATCTGGCAGTTCATCAAGGACCGCCTGATCCACCCGTACCTCGACGTCGAGCTGAAGTACTACGACCTCGGCATCGAGCACCGCGACGCGACCGACGACCAGGTGACGATCGACGCGGCGAACGCGATCAAGCAGTACGGCGCGGGCGTCAAGTGCGCGACCATCACGCCGGACGAGGCGCGGGTCGAGGAGTTCGGCCTGAAGAAGATGTGGGTCTCCCCGAACGGAACCATCCGCAACATCCTCGGCGGCGTGGTGTTCCGCGAGCCGATCATCATCTCCAACATCCCGCGGCTGGTGCCGGGCTGGACCAAGCCGATCATCATCGGCCGTCACGCCCACGGCGACCAGTACAAGGCGACCAACTTCAAGGTCCCCGGCGCCGGCGAGCTGACCATCACCTTCACCCCGGAGGACGGCTCCGAGCCGATCCAGCACGTGGTCGCCAACTACGGCGCCGACGGCGGCGTGGCGATGGGCATGTACAACTTCAACAAATCCATCGAGGACTTCGCGCGCGCCTCGTTCTCCTACGGCCTGCAGCGCAACTACCCGGTCTACATGTCCACCAAGAACACGATCCTCAAGGCGTACGACGGTCAGTTCAAGGACACCTTCCAGCGGATCTTCGACGCAGAGTTCAAGGAGGAGTTCGACAAGCTCGGGCTCACCTACGAGCACCGGCTGATCGACGATATGGTCGCCGCCGCGCTGAAGTGGGAGGGCGGCTACGTCTGGGCCTGCAAGAACTACGACGGTGACGTCCAGTCCGACACCGTCGCGCAGGGCTTCGGCTCGCTCGGCCTGATGACGTCGGTGCTGATGACGCC
>WNGE01013473.1_pt1 | contig 10699 bp, 5 predicted proteins | sample 5400651 | NCBI WGS metagenome assembly WNGE01 (sample SAMN13153370, study PRJNA577476) | soil metagenome | isolation source: 60 cm soil or saprolite under grassland replicate 2 | place: USA:California | collected 2016-06-15
AGCGCGAGGCGATCGAGGCAGGAACGGTAGGCTGGGACGGCGAGCTCTTCTCCGGCCGCCCCGATTGGGGAAAGCTCCTCGCCCTGCCCGCGCCGAAGCTCACCGCGGAAGAGCAACGCTTCTTAGATCACGAGTGCGAGGAGCTGTGCGCCATGGTCACCGACTGGGAGACCACCCACATCTACCTCGATCTGCCGCAGCCTGTCTGGCAGTACATCAAGGACAAGGGCTTCCTCGGGATGATCATCCCGAAAGAGTACGGTGGGCTCGGCTTTTCGGCGTTTGCGCACTCGCAAGTCGTCGTCAAACTCGCGTCGCGCTGCAGCGCGCTAGTGGTCACGGTGATGGTTCCCAATTCGCTCGGCCCCGGCGAATTGCTCGTGCATTACGGTACCGACGAGCAGAAGCGCTACTACCTTCCGCGGCTCGCCAAGGGCCTCGAGATCCCGTGTTTCGCACTGACCAATCCGCACGCGGGCTCGGATGCCGCGGCGATTCCCGATGCCGGCATCGTTTGCATGGGCGAGTACCAGGGCAGGCAGGTGCTGGGCCTGAGAGTTACCTGGGAGAAGCGCTACATCACGCTTGGCCCCGTCGCGACGATTCTGGGGTTGGCCTTCCGCGCTTTTGATCCCGACCATCTGCTAGGCGACAAGGAAGATCTGGGCATCACCTGCGCGCTGATTCCGACCGATCACCCAGGCGTCAACATCGGGCGGCGGCACATGCCGCTTTCGGCGGTATTCCAGAACGGCCCGAACTGGGGACGCGACGTTTTTATTCCGATCGACTGGGTGATCGGCGGCAAGGCGATGATCGGCAAGGGTTGGCGGATGCTGATGGAATGCCTTGCCGCCGGGCGCGCCATCTCGCTGCCTTCGCTCAATACCGGCATGGCCAAGATGGTCGTGCGCACCACCGGTGGCTATGCGCGCGTGCGCACGCAGTTCAAGATGCCGATCGGCAAGTTCGAAGGCATCGAGGAACCGCTGGCGCGCATGGGGGGCTACCTCTACTCGATGGATGCAACGCGCACGCTTACCGCGGGAATGGTCGATCTGGGCGAAAAGCCCGCCGTCCTTTCCGCGATCGGAAAATATCATCTGACCGAGCGCGGGCGGCAGGTTGCCATCGATGCTATGGATATCGCCGGCGGCAAGGGCATATGCATGGGCCCCTCGAACTTTCTCGGCGCGGCATACATGCAGCTGCCCGTGTCGATCACGGTCGAGGGCGCCAACATTCTCACGCGCAGCCTCATCATCTTCGGCCAGGGCGCTATCCGCTGTCATCCCTATGTGCTCAAGGAGATGGCCGCCGCGCACGAGCCGGACGCCCGAGCGGCGTCGGTCGCGTTCGATCGCGCGCTATTCGGGCATATCGGCTTCATGCTTTCGAACTTCGCGCGGACGTTCGTGCTGGGCATCCTCGGATCGCATCTGGTAGGTGTGCCCGACGTCGCGCCGGAGGCTCGGCGGTACTACCAGCAGTTGACCCGCTTCTCGGCAGCGCTTGCATTTCTCGCCGACGTGTCGATGGGCGTGCTGGGCGGAGCGTTGAAGCGCAAGGAAAAGCTCTCCGCCCGGCTGGGCGACGTGCTTTCGTACCTCTTCCTTTGCTCGGCGACGCTCAAACGTTTCGAGGACGAGGGCCGCCAAGGCGCCGATGCCGCGCTGATGCATTGGGCGATCTGGGATGCGATGTTCAAGGCGCAGACGGCGCTCGAAGGCGTCATTTCCAATTTCCCCAACCATCTCATCGCAATGGTGATGCGGCGCACCGTGTTCCCGCTGGGCCGGCCGTACGTGATTCCGTCGGACAATCTCGGTCACGAAGTAGCGAAGCTCCTTATCGAGCCGTCGCCCACGCGCGATCGGCTCACGGCAGGCATCTATCTGTCTCCGGCGGAGAGCGATGTGGTCGGCGCGATCGAATCCGCGGTCGAGGCGACGCTTGCCGCCGAGCCGATCGAAGCGCACATGCGCGAAGCGCAGAAAGCCGGACGCTTCTCCGTCAAGCTCGGCGAGGATCGCGCCGCCGCGGCGCACGCGGCGAGCGTCATCACGGCCGACGAGTTCGCGATCGTATGCCGGGCCAGGAAGCTGGCCGATCAGGTCATCCGCGTTGACGACTTCGCGCCGGACCTGGGCGTTTCCGAGATGCAGCCGCCGGCGGTATCGCCCGCGCCAGCCGCGCGCAAGGCGGCGGCGTAACTTGAACGGTCTTCAACGCAAAGGACGCCGGGGTCGCCAGGGGACGCAAAAGGAACATCTCGATTTCCTTCGCGCTCGCTCCCGTCCTTGGCCGTGAAGCTTTCTTCTCCTTGGTATCGTCGAGCCAGCCATGAATCAGTCAATCCACGTCGTCGACGGCGCGCGAACGCCGTTTCTCAAGGCGCGTAACCGGCCGGGGCCGTTTGCCGCCTCCGATCTTGCGGTCCAGGCGGGGCGCGAGCTGCTGCTGCGCCAGCGCTTCGCGCCCACCGACCTCGACGAAGTGATTCTCGGCTGCGCCAGCCCTTCGCCGGACGAGGTCAACATCGGCCGTGTGGTCGCGCTGCGCATGGGCTGCGGCAAGAAGGTGCCCGGCTGGACGGTGATGCGCAATTGTGCTTCGGGCATGCAGGCGCTCGATTCGGCGATCGCCAATATCCGTGGCGGGCGGGCGGGCTTGGTGCGGGCGGGCGGGGTCGATGCGACCGCCGAGAACCTGGCCTTTCGCTTCGGCATCACCCGTCGCGAGATGGACGAGTTCTCCGCGAAGAGCCATCAGCGCGTGCTCGCTGCGCAAAAAGATGGTCACTTCACCGGCGAGATCGCACCGCTTTTCGACGGCGAGGGAAACCTGTACGAAAAGGACGATGGCGTGCGCGAAGACTCGACGCCCGCAAACCTCGCCAAGTTGAAGCCGTTCTTCGATCGCAAATACGGCAACGTCACCGCCGGCAACAGCTCGCAGATCACCGACGGCGCCGCATGGCTCGTCCTGGCGTCGGACACCGCCGTCGCCAAGTATCAGCTGCCCGTCCTGGGCACGATCGTCGACAGCGAATGGGCCGGTCTCGATCCGGCGCAAATGGGCCTGGGGCCGGTGCACGCAGCGACTCCGCTGTTGAAACGTCACGGGTTGAAGCTCGACGACATCGATGCCTGGGAGATCAACGAAGCGTTTGCGGCGCAGGTGATCGCCTGCCTGCGCGCGTGGGCCGACGACGCGTATTGCAGGGCCGAGCTGGGCCAGGACGGCGCGCTGGGCAAGGTCGACGAAGCGAAGCTCAATGTCGACGGCGGCGCGATCGCGCTCGGACATCCAGTCGGTGCGTCGGGTGCGCGTATCGTGCTGCATCTGCTCAACGTCCTCAAGCGCACCAAGGCCAAGCGAGGAATTGCTGCGATCTGCATCGGCGGGGGCTTAGGCGGCGCGATGCTCGTCGAGGCGGCGTAGCGCCGAATTCATTCGGCGTAGGGCCGAATTCATTCGGCCCGATCGAACGGAGCGTCGTGCGAATGAATTCGCACCTACGGGAAAGGTACTTCGGGCAGTGCAGAATGATGGTCGCGCGGAACCTGCAGGGACGATAACGATGACTTTGCAGCACTGGAAGCTCGACCGCGACGGCGAGGGCTTCGCCTGGCTCACCATCGACAGGAAGGGCGCGTCGACCAACTCGCTGTCCGCCGAAGTCCTAGAAGAATTATGTTCGGCCTTGAGCGATCTCGCAGCAACGCCACCGAAGGGGCTCATCATCCGCTCGGGCAAGGACAACGGATTTATCGCCGGCGCCGACATCGACGACTTCGAGCGCGTCAAGACCGTCGACGAGGCGCTCGCGATCGTCAAGCGTGGCTGGGACATATTCAACGAGCTCGCGGCGGCGCCGTACCCGACGCTGGCGCTGATTCGCGGATTCTGTCTCGGCGGCGGCCTCGAGCTCGCGCTCGCTTGCCGCTACCGCGTCGCCGTCGACGAACCCGGAACGCGGCTCGGCCTGCCGGAAGTGATGCTGGGGATCGTTCCGGCCTGGGGTGGCATGCGCCGTCTGCCCCGGCTCGCCGGCGCCCCCGCCGCGCTCGACATGCTATTGACGGGCAAGACGATCGATGCCCGCCGGGCGAAGAAACTCGGCGTGGCCGACGAGTGTGTGCCGACGCGGATCATGATGAACACCGCGCGCGGCGTCCTTCTCGCCGCGCCGTCTCCACGGCGGCTCCCGTTCCCGCTGTCGCTGACTTTGAATCCGTTGCTGCGGCCCATCATTGCAGCGCAGGCGAGAAAGCAGGTCGCGGCGCGGGCGCGCCGCGAGCACTATCCGGCGCCGTACGCAATCCTCGATATCTGGGTCAAGCACGACGGCGATGCGCTCGCACCGCCTCCGTCCGATCCGGCGTCGATCGCGCATTTGATACAGACGCCGACGGCGGTGAATCTGATCCGCGTGTTCCGGCTGCAGGAACGCCTGAAGGCATTCGGCCGCGACGATGCAACCCCCACCGCCGGGCCCTCTCCGGCTGCGGGAGGCGAAGCCGGCGAGTCGCTTCGAGACGCCCGCGGATCGGCCCGGCATGTGCATGTCGTGGGTGCGGGCACGATGGGCGGCGATATCGCGGCATGGTGCGCGCTGCGCGGGCTGACCGTGACGATGCAGGATCAGTCGCCCGAGCGGCTCAAGCCGGCGATACAGCGCGCCTGCAAGCTCTTTGCCGATCGCCTCAAGGATCCGCGGCGAGTGCGCGACGCATTCGACCGCTTGATTCCGGACGTAGCCGGCGACGGCGCGGCGCGGGCCGACGTCATCATCGAAGCCATCTTCGAGAATCTCGACGCCAAGCGGAAACTGTTCGTTGCGCTGGAGGCGAAGGCCAAACCGTCCGCGCTGCTCGCAACCAATACGTCCAGCATCCCTCTGGAGCAGATCGGCGCGCCGTTGAAGGACCCGGGCCGGCTGATCGGGCTGCACTTCTTCAACCCCGTGTCGAGGATGATGCTGGTCGAGGTCGTCCATGGCGCAAGTACGCATGCCGAGCTCATTGCGCGCGCTTGCGCATTCGCCCGGCAGATCGACAAGCTGCCGCTGCCGGTGAAGAGCGCTCCGGGCTTCCTCGTCAATCGGATCCTGGCACCGTATCTCATGGAAGCGATGCGCTGCGTCGACGAAGGCATCGCTGCCGAGACGGTCGACGAGGCTGCGCTCGCTTTCGGCATGCCGGTCGGTCCCATCGAACTTGCCGATACCGTCGGGCTCGATATCTGTCTTGCTGTCGGCAAGATGTTGGGCAAGGGCGCGGAGCCGCCGAAGAAACTCACCGAGCTGACCGCCGCCGGCCATCTGGGTAAAAAGAGCAAACGCGGCTTCTATGACTGGTCGAGCGGCAAGGCGGCGAAGCGCAAAGCCGGGCCTGTTCCGCAGGGGCTTGCGGACCTGCTGATTCGTCCGTACATCGCCGAAGCCAAGGCTGCACTTGCCGACGGCATCGTCGCGGACGCGGACCTGGTCGATGCCGGGGCGATCTTCGGCACGGGCTTCGCGCCGTTCCGCGGCGGTCCGCTGCACTACGCCGCGAGTTCCGGCTCCCCGTCGCCCTCTGCTAGCATAAGCTAAGAACAGAAGACATAAGAGCGGGCCACAGGGAGGAAAATCGTGGACAGGATCTGGCTTAAGTCGTACCCGAAAGGCGTCCCCGCCGAAATCGACGTCAATACTTACGCGTCCCTGCGCGACGTGTTCGATTCCGTCGTCGCAGAGTTCGGCCCGCGGCCGGCGTACACCTGCATGGGCAAGTCCATTACATTCGCCGACCTCGACCGTGCCTCGGCCGCGTTCGGCGCGTTTCTGCAGGGACGCGGGCTCAAGAAGGGCGCGCGCGTCGCGCTCATGATGCCCAACATCCTGCAGTATCCGGTATGCCTGTTCGGCATCCTGCGCGCCGGCTTCACGGTCGTGAATATCAATCCGCTGTACACCCCGCGCGAGCTCGAGCATCAGTTGACCGACAGCGGCGCCGAGGTGATCGTCGTCGTCGAGAACTTCGCGCACACGGTGCAGGAAGTGGTCGGCAGGACGGCAGTCAAGCAGGCCGTCGTGACCAGCATCGGCGAAATGCTCGGCTGGAAGGGGCCGCTCGTCGACTTCGTGCTGCGTCACGTGAAAAAGATGATCCCGCCGTGGCGTCTCCGCGGCTCGATGCGGCTGTCCCAAGCGCTGGCCGAGGGTCGGGGACGCAAGCTCGAGCACGTACCGATCACCCACCAGGATATCGCATTCCTGCAATATACCGGCGGCACGACTGGCGTGGCCAAGGGGGCGATGCTGCTGCACCGGAACATCATTGCCAACCTGCTGCAGGCGGGCGCCTGGCTGAAACCGTTCCTGGGCAACGAGCGCCACCTCATCCTCACTCCGCTTCCGCTCTATCACATCTTTTCGCTGACGGCGAACTGCCTGGTATTCATGACGCTAGGCGCCGAGAACGTGCTGATCACGAACCCGCGCGACATTCCCGGTTTCGTAAAGGAAATGAGCAAGCACCGCTTCACCACGTTCACCGGTGTCAACACGCTCTTCAATGCGCTGCTCAACAACGCCGATTTTGCGAGGCTGGATTTCTCGTCGCTGCGTCTGACGCTGGGCGGCGGCATGGCGGTGCAGAAGGCGGTTGCCGAGCGATGGAAGCAGGTCACCGGCGTGCCGCTGATCGAGGCGTACGGCCTGACCGAGACATCGCCCGCGGCGACGATAAATCCGCTCGATCTTCCGGAGTACAACGGCGCGATCGGGCTCCCGATCCCATCGACCGATCTCGTATTGCGTGACGACGCGGGTCACGACGTGACGCTGGGGCAGCCAGGGGAGATCTGCATCAAGGGGCCGCAAGTGATGGCGGGTTACTGGCAGCGACCCGACGAGACGGCGAAGGTGCTCGACGCGAATGGCTGGCTGGCCACCGGCGACATCGGCGTGATGGACGACCGCGGTTTCGTGCGCATCGTCGATCGCAAGAAAGACATGATTCTCATCTCCGGTTTCAACGTGTATCCGAACGAGGTCGAATCGGTCGTCGTCATGCATCCGGGCGTGCTGGAGTGCGCGGCGATCGGTGTGCCCGACGCGAAGTCGGGCGAGGCGGTAAAGCTGTTCGTTGTCCGCAAGGATGAGAACCTCACCGTTGATGCGCTGCTCGCCCATTGCCGGACGTACTTGACAGGCTACAAGTGCCCGCGTGAGGTCGAGTTCCGCGCCGAGCTGCCGAAATCCAACGTCGGCAAGATCCTGCGGCGCGAGCTTCGCGACGAGGCCCGAAGGAAGGCCGCGTGAAGGGCTTCATCGCAAAGACGCAAGGAGAGGATCTCACATGAAATTCTTTGCGCGCTTTGCGCCTTTGCGATAGCGCCGTCGTCGATCTCATGGACGAGGACGTCTCGCTGCCCGACAAGTCTCCGACGCTGCGCGTCGTGCCGATGCCGGCTGACGCCAACCAGCATGGCGACATCTTCGGCGGCTGGGTGATGTCACAGGTCGACATTGCCGGCGGGGTTGCCGCGGCGCGCCGCGCGCGCGGGCGCGTTGCGACGGTGGCGGTGAAGTCATTCGTGTTCAAGCAGCCGGTGTTCGTCGGTGACGTCGTGAGCTTTTACTCCGAAATAACTCACATGGGTCGCACGTCGGTGACCGTCGACGTGCAGGTGTATGCGCAAAGGAACCCTGGCAAGATGATCTGCGTCAAGGTCACCGAAGCGTGCCTGACGTATGTCGCAGTGGGCCCCGACCGGCGGCCGCGCGAGGTGCCGCGTGAGTAGCGCAGCGGCTGACGCGAACGGAGCCGACAAACCGCACCTTCTACGAGGGGCTACGGAGATGCGGCACTCAGGGCGCCGGTGTATAGTTGACGGCCACGCCCGCCAGCATCTAAAGGCGCCGGCCCAAGAAATTCGAACAAGCAATAGCGATCCACTCGAGAGGAGGACGAACAATGAAATCCCGTGCATTCCGTCGTACGCGCCTGGCGGCGGCCGTGGGCGCAGCGCTGTTGTCGTTGTCGGCCGGAAGTGCATTTGGTTCCGCGTTCGCGCTACAGGAACAGAACGCCAGCGGGCTCGGCCACGCTTACGCGGGCGGTGCGGCAGCCGCCGAGGATGTGAGCACGATCTTCTTCAACCCTGCCGGGCTGGTGCGGCTGCAGACGACTCAAGCCGTCGTCGCCGGCAATGTCATCTGTTTTTCGGCCAAGTTTCGCGACAACGGATCGCAGCCCGCTGCATTGCAGCCGCTCGGCGGAACAGGCGGCGAAGCGGGTAAGTGCGCCCTGGTCCCGAACCTGTACGTCGGTATTCCGTTCACCGACAAGTGGTCGTTCGGGCTCGGGATCAATGCGCCGTTCGGACTGGAGACCAAATACGACTCCGACTGGCTCGGTCGCTTTCAGGCGGTCGAATCGAAGCTCGAGACCATCAACGTCAACCCGGTGTTGTCGTGGGAGCCGACCAAGTACCTGACGGTAGGCGGCGGCGTCAGCTGGCAGCGAGTGAAGGCGACGTTGAGCAAACACGTAAATTACGCCGGAATATTCGCCACGCAGGGCGTCGGGCCTCTTGTCGCCTCCGGGCAGCTTCCCGCGGCGGCCGCGCCCGTCCTAATCGGATCGGCCTTCGGACTCGAGTCCGAAGCCAAGGTCACCGGCAACGACAGCGGCTGGGGCTGGAATGTGGGCGTGCTGTGGCAAGCCAGTGAGCAAACCAGAGTTGGCGCGGCCTACCGCTCCAAGATCAAATACGACGTCAGCGGCCAGGTCAACTTCACCAATCCGACCGCTTCGTCGCTCGGGCCGTTGCCGCCGAATCTGGCGCCGGTCGGCGCGCTGATCGTGGGCAGTATCAACGCCAGCCCGTTATTGGGCAACGGCGACGTCACGCTTGCGGTCGAGATGCCCGATACCGCCAATGTTTCGGTTTTCCATCAGTTCAACAATAAGTGGGACTTGATGGCGGACATCCAATACACCGGCTGGAGCAGCATCCAGGAGTTGAAGATCGTTCGGAGCACAGGAGTGGTTCTATCCAATACGCCCGAGAACTTCCGCGACACCTGGCGTGCCTCGGTAGGCGCCAATTATCGCTACAGCGACCAATGGATATTCCGCGGGGGTCTCGCCTACGATCAATCGCCCGTGCGCGACGCGCAGCGCACGCCGCGGCTACCCGACAACGATCGGACCTGGGTCGCGCTCGGCGCGCAATACAGGTTCTCGCCCAGCCTGGCGATCGACGTCGCCTGGGCGTACATCTTCGTCCGCGATCCCAGCATGAATCAGAACGACGGCAGCACCGCCACCAACGGCTTGATCAGCGGGTCGTACCGGAGCAACGTCAACATCGTCGGCCTCCAGCTGACCTACACGGCCAAGTAATCGCGGTAACATGTCCAGAGTTGGTGTCCGCGCCGCAGAGTCGCACCCTGCGGCGCGGCGCTTTTTGAGGACGTTGAACGAAGCCCATGAACACACCCGCGCCGCGCATTCTCGTCCGCAAGGCCGCCGTCCTCGGTGCGGGCGTCATGGGAGCGCAGATCGCCGCGCACCTCGCCAACGCCGGCGTTCCGGCGCTGCTGTTCGATCTTCCGGCCAAGGAGGGCGATCCGAACGGCATCGCGCAAAAAGCGATCGAGAACCTGAAGAAGCTCGAGCCCTCGCCGCTGGCGGCAAAGGACCGCGCCGCCGGCATCACCCCGGCAAACTACGACCAACATCTCGCGCTGCTTGCCGGATGCGACCTCGTGATCGAGGCGATATCCGAGCGCATGGATTGGAAACAGGCGCTTTACGAGAAGGTCGCGCCGCATATCGGCGCGCAAGCGATCTTCGCGAGCAACACCTCCGGCCTGTCGATCAACGCGCTGGCGCAAGCCTGCCCGGCTCACCTGCGGCCGCGGTTCTGCGGTGTCCATTTTTTCAATCCCCCGCGCTACATGCATCTGGTCGAGCTGATCGCGCAACACGCCGCCGAGCCGCTGCTTCTCGATCAGCTCGAGACCTTCCTGACGACGGCGCTGGGCAAGGGCGTCGTCCGCGCCAAGGACACGCCCAACTTCGTCGCCAACCGCGTCGGCGTTTTCTCGATGCTGGCAACAATGGCGCACACCGAAAGGTTCGGGCTCGGCTTCGACGTCGTCGACGCGCTGACCGGGCCCGCGATCGGCCGCGCCAGGAGCGCGACGTATCGCACCAGCGACGTGGTGGGCCTCGACACCATGGCGCACGTGATCCGGACAATGGACGAGGCGCTGCCCGACGACCCGTGGCACAAGTATTACCAGGCTCCGGTTTGGCTCAAGGCGCTCATCGACAAGGGAGCGCTCGGCCAGAAAACGAAAGCCGGCTTCTTCCGGAAAGTCGGCAAGGAAATCGAGGTCCTCGATCGCGCCACGCAGACTTACCGGGCTTCCGCGGGCGCGATCGATCCGGAGATCGCGGCGATCCTGGCCTTGCCGGCGCCGGCGGACCAGTTCGCGCGACTACGCGCGCATGCGCATCCCCAGGCGCAATTTCTATGGGCGATCTTCCGCGATCTTTTTCATTACTGCGCCTTTCATCTCGCCACAATCGCGGACAACGCGCGCGACGTCGACCTCGCGATTCGCTGGGGCTTCGGCTGGAAGATGGGCCCGTTCGAGACCTGGCAGGCCGCCGGCTGGCGGCAAGTCGCGGAG
>WNGE01028627.1_pt1 | contig 10699 bp, 5 predicted proteins | sample 5400651 | NCBI WGS metagenome assembly WNGE01 (sample SAMN13153370, study PRJNA577476) | soil metagenome | isolation source: 60 cm soil or saprolite under grassland replicate 2 | place: USA:California | collected 2016-06-15
AAGCTCGCCGACGTGCGGCGCGAGTGGGAGAAGCCGACGGCGGCCTACCGCGCCGAGGCGCTGCCGCGCGTCTTCTTCACCCCGGCGTGGACGAGCGCGCCCGACGAGGCGGTCGCGGACCCCCTCGTCGTCGCGGCGCGGGGCGACCGCGCGGTCCTCTCGCCGGACGCGCCGCTCGCGGCGTTCCCGCCTCCCGGCGCGCCCGCCGCGCCCATCGCCGCCGAGGAGGTGGAGGTGGAGGGCGGCGAGCTCACCGCGACCCTGACGGCGCCGCGGGCGGGGATCGCCGTCGTGCTCGACCCGTGGTTCCCGGGCTGGACCGCGACGGTCGACCGCGCGCCGGCGCCGATCGCGCGCGCCGACTTCGCCTTCATGGCCGTCCCGGTGAGCGAGGGGCGGCACGCGCTGCGCCTCCGCTACCGGCCGACGCAGCTCGCGAGAGGGGTCGTCGTGGCGGCGCTGACGGCAGCGATGCTCCTCGCGGCCCTCGCGTGGCGACGGCGAACGGCCGGCGCACTCGCTAGTACCGGTAGTGATCGGGCTTGAATGGCCCGTTCGGCGGGACGCCGAGGTAGCCGGCCTGCTTCTTCGACAGCTTCGTCAGCTTCGCGCCGAGCTGGCCGAGGTGGAGCCGCGCGACCTTCTCGTCGAGCTGCTTCGGCAGCACGTAGACCTTCCGCTCGTACCGCTCGCGGTGCGTGGCGAGCTCGATCTGAGCGAGCGTCTGGTTGGTGAAGCTGTTCGACATGACGAAGCTCGGGTGGCCCGTCGCGCAGCCCAGGTTGAGGAGGCGGCCCTCGGCCAGGATGAGCACGCGGTGGCCGTCCGGGAACACCCAGGCGTCGTACTGCGGCTTGATGTTGACGCGCGTGACGCCGGGGAGCTTCTTCAGGCCGGCCATGTCGATCTCGTTGTCGAAGTGGCCGATGTTCCCGACGACGGCGCAGTCCTTCATCTTCTTCATGTGCTCGACGGTGATGATGTCGACGTTGCCGGTGGCGGTGACGAAGAGGTCGGCCGTCGCGACCACGTCCTCGAGCCGCACGACCTGGTACCCCTCCATCGCGGCCTGCAGCGCGTTGATGGGGTCGATCTCGGTCACGAGCACGCGCGCGCCCTGGCCGCGCAGCGACTGGGCGCACCCCTTGCCGACGTCGCCGTACCCGCAGACGACCGCGACCTTGCCGCCGAGCATCACGTCCGTCGCGCGCATGATCCCGTCCACGAGCGAGTGGCGGCAGCCATACAGGTTGTCGAACTTCGACTTCGTCACCGAGTCGTTCACGTTGATGGCGGGGAAGAGGAGCGTCCCGGCCCGCTGCATCTCGTACAGCCGGTGGACGCCGGTGGTGGTCTCCTCGGTGACGCCCTTGCACTCCGCGGCGACGCGCGTCCAGCGGCGGGGGTCCTTCTTCAGCTCACGGGCGAGCACCGCCAGGATGACGGCGTACTCCTCCGAGTCGGCGCTCGCGGGCGACGGGACCTTGCCCGCGGCCTCGAGCTCGACGCCCTTGTGCAGGAGCAGCGTCGCGTCGCCGCCGTCGTCGACGATCTGCGTCGGCCCCTTGCCGTCCCCGAAGTCGAGCGCGCGCTCGGTGCAGTCCCAGTACTCCTCCAGCGTCTCGCCCTTCCAGGCGAAGACCGGGACGCCGCGCGGGTCGGCGGGCGTGCCGTCCTTGCCGACCGCGACGGCGGCGGCGGCGTGGTCCTGGGTCGAGAAGATGTTGCACGACGCCCAGCGCACCTCGGCGCCGAGCTCGCGCAGCGTCTCGACGAGGACGGCCGTCTGGATGGTCATGTGGAGCGAGCCGGTGATGCGCTGGCCCGCCAGCGGCTGCTTCGCCGCGTACTCCTTCCGGACCGCCATGAGGCCGGGCATCTCCTTCTCGGCGAGGTCGATCTCCTTGCGGCCCCACTCGGCCAGGGAGAGGTCCTTCACCCTGTGCTCGAGGCGGCCGGGAGCGCCCTTCCTCGCGCGTGCTGCGGCGCGTGCTGCGGCGCGTGCTGCGGGGCGTGCTGCGGGGGCGCGGGCGGTGCTGGAAGCCATCGTTCTCGTCTCCTTGCGTGTGGTGGGGAGGTCGTGGTCGGGTGAGGGGTCGGCAATCTAGGCGAGCGCGGACGGCGCGGCCCGCACCGCTCGGGCGACGAGGAGGGCAGGCCCCCGCGCGCCCGGTTCGGGCGGCAGGGTCTCGCAGCGGGGCGGGTCGAACCCGGCGCGCGCGAGCAGCCCCGCCAGCGCGGGAGGGTCGAACCCGAGGCTCGCCTGTCCCATCCGGCGGCGGAAGTCGTCGTCGTCGTGGCGGACGAGGTCCGCGACCGCGAGGACGCCGCCCGGCCGCAGGATGCGCGCCGCCTCGGAGAGGACGCGCTCGGGGTCGGGCACGTACGTGAGCGCGAGGACGAGCAGCGCGGCGTCGCACGACGCGCCCTCGAGGGGCAGCAGCTCGAGATCGGCGCGGTGCAGCTCCACGTTCGCGAGCCCCTCGACGCGCCGCCGCGCCGCCTTCAGCATGGCGGCCGAGCGGTCCACCGCCACGACCCGTCGAACGTGGCGCGCGAGGCGGGCGGTGAGATCGCCCGTCCCGCAGCCGAGGTCCGCCACCACGAGGTCGCGCGGCACGAGCGCGAGCAGCGCCTCTCCGGCGAAGGCGGCGCCGTAGAGCTCGCTGCGCAGCTTCTCCCACTCGCCGGCGGCGCCCGCGAAGAAGGCGTCGGCGTCCTCCCGCCTCGCCGCGAGCCTGCGCGCGAGGCGGAGCGCGTCCTGCTCGAGCGTGGCCCAGCCCTCCGTCTCCGCCCGCGCCACCCTCCACAGGCGGCGCGCCGCGGGCTCGAGGCCCTCGTCCATCCGGTAGAGGTGGGCGGTGCCGTCGCGGCGCGCGGCGAGCCAGCCCTCCTCCGAGAGCACCTTGAGGTGGCGGCTCACGGTGGACTGGGGGAGCCTGAGCACGTCGCACAGCTCCACGACGCCGAGCTCGTGGCGGTCGAGCAGCGTGAGCAGCCGCAGCCGCGTGGCGTCGGCCAGGCTGCCGAGCACGCCGAGCAGCCCCGCCACGCCCGGCCGCCGAGGCGAGCGCCGCCCGCCCTGCCCGCCGCGCACGGCGGCCCGTGTGCTTAATCGCTCCATCCGGATGGATGGATACATCGCGAGGGCGCCTGCGTCAACCGCGACTAATAGTCCATCGACCAGATGAGGCTCGCGCCGCCGGTGTTGGCGTCCCCGTAGCGCACCTCGAAGTTCCACCGCGGCGAGATCTGGTACTCGACGCGCGCTTCGTTCGTGTTCTCGCCCTGCTCCGGCTGCGCGTTGAAGCGGCGCGTGTAGCCGACGTAGATCTTGTCCGTCACGTACTTTCCGGCCCGGAGCTGGGTCGGGTCGAGCGACACCATGTCGACCGGCAGCTTGTCCGCGATGAGGTCCTTGAAGGCCTGCTGCGAGACGGCGCCCAGCGCAGCGTAACCCGCCTCCTGGGCCGGCGGCCTGTCCACCCCGCCCGTCCCCGCCTTGAGCTCGGTGTGGCCCGTCGCGAGGAGGAGCGCGATCTGCGACTCGTCCATGGCCGGCTCGCTCGTGAGCTTCACCTCCGGCTTGTCCAGTGTCCCGCCCACCGCGACCGTCACCTTGGCGGCGGGGTTGTCGTACAGCGCCTGGACCTCGAGCGTGGCCTCGCCCAGCTCGCTCCCGGTGAAGTGCACGCGCCCGCGCTTCACGTCGAAGATGCGGCCGCCGATGGGCTCGACCTGCCCGCGCAGCGTCTCGACGTCGCCCGTGAGCGCCGTCTCGCCCTCCTCGTACTCCGCCGTCACGTCGGCCTTCAGCTCGACGTCGACGCGCGGGGTGTCGCTCCTCACGACGAAGCGGCCCGGGACGAGGAGGTGCACCGTCGCGTGATATGGGCGCCTCGCGCCATCCGTCGGCAGGGCCGCGGCCACGACCGGCTTCTTCCGGAAGGACCGGATCACGATGTCGTCGCGCCTGTCGAGCGGCTGGATCTTGCGCGGCGTGCGATCGGGCAGCTTCACCCTCGCCGACGGGATGGTGAGGTCGGCCGTGAGCGCCTGCGCCGACGCCTTGCCGCTCACTTGCGCGTGAACGTCGACCGTCGCGACCTCCTGTCCGGCGCGCGCGACGACGAGGCTCGAGGTGGTGAGCTCGGCGGTGAGGTCGGCCTCGCCGCGCGAGAGGCCCCTCGCCTCCGCCTTGAAGTCGAGCTTGCCGCCGCCCCGGCGTGCCCGGAGGTGATCGACGCGGAAGACGTCGTCGGAGAGGGAAGCCTGGAGCGCGATCTCCGTCCAGTCGCCGAGCTCGGCGATGGCGAGCCTGCCGCCCGCCATGGCCACTGTGCCGCGCGGGATCGGCCGCGCGAGCGGCCCCGAGGCCACGAGGTCGACGCCGATCTTGCCCGACGCGGAGCGGACGAGGCCGGGCGCGATCGCGGGCAGGAAGCCCAGGTCGAGCTCGCTCGCGACGAGCTTCGCGCGCGCCGGAGCGCGCCCGAGGTCCCCGCGCCGGAGCGCCGGGAGCCCGAGGTCCGCGTCGGCGTCGAGCGCGCCGTCGAGCGTACCGCCAGCCGCGACCGCGAGGTGGAGGTCGGCATGGAGCGCGCGCCCCGCCGAGCGCGCCTTCACGGCGAGATCGCCGAGCGGGTGCCCCTCGATCTCGAGGCGGCGCCCGGTCAGGTCGACGTCGATGCGGGGCGCGGCGAGGGTGCCCGCCACCTCGGCGCGGCCGGCGAGCTCGCCCGCGAGGAGGACGGGCGCCCCGGCCCGGCGCAGGTCGGCGTGCGGGATGTCGAGCCGGACCGCGAGCGGCGCCGCCTCGCGCCGGCCGGGCGCGCCGAGCCGCTCCACCGGGAGCGCGAGCGTGCCCGAGAGGCGCGCCACCTCCTCCCCCTCGATCGCGAGCTTCGCCTGCAGCTCCGTCGCGCCGTCGCGCGCCGCGAGGGCGACCTCCGCGGCGACGCGCCGGTAGCCCGGTGCCCGCAGCGTGCCGCCAACCTCCGCGCGCACGTCGGCCCTGCCGCGCAGGTCGGCGGGGACGCCCTGGCGTCCGGCGACGGTGGCGAGGTCGAGGCCCGGCACCGCGGCCGCGGCGGTCAGCCGCGCGTCGGCGAGCCCGCGCGCGACGGCGGCCGGATCGCGCAGGAGCTCCGACAGCGCGAGCGGCATCGCCGCCTCGACGTCGAGCGCCCGGGCGCCGGCGTGATCGAGGGCGGCGGTGAGCTTCGCCTCGTCGCCGTCGTCCTGGAGCCGGAGTCGGAGCGCGAGACCGTCGAGCTCGCCGTAGCGGGCGCCCTCGAGCGCCGCCGTGGCCTCGAGCGTCGGGGCGCCGACCGTCCCGCCGGCGGACACCTCGAGGGAGGCGAGCGCCTCCAGCGGACCGGGCGGCTCGACGGCCGCGAGCCGGAGCGCCTCCCTGACCGGAAAGCCGCTCACCGTCACCTTGGCGGCGAGCGGCGCCGCCGCGCCGGCGCGCGCGAGGAGGGTGGGGAGGTCGGCCCGGACCTCCAGCTCGCCCCCGGCCGCGCGACGCGCGCCGAGCTCCACGCGGGCGCGCCGCGCCGCGCCGTCATAGCGGAGGTCCGCCGCGGCGGAGAGGCCCTGCATGCCCATCACCGCGGCCTCGGCGAGCTCGACCCGGCCCGACAGCTCCGGCGCGGAGAGCGCGCCCTTCGCCGCGAGGTGGGCGGTCGCGCGACCACCGAGGCCGAGGCTCGCCGGGAGGAGCGCCCTCGGGAGGAGACCGAGGTCGAGCGCCTCCACGTCCGCGGTCGCCTCCACGGCTCGCCGTCGGCCGCGCCCGGTGATCCCGCCCGAGAGCGCGACGCGCTGCGCGCCGGCGGCGAGCACGAGGCGGTCGACGGAAGGTCCGTCGAGCCTCACCGTCGCGGGCCCTTGCAGCTCGAACCGGTCGCCGGGCCAGGCGAGCGTGAGCGCCGACAGCGCGACGGCCCTCCCGTCCTCCGAGAGCGAGGCGGCCGCGCGCACCGCGAGGGCGTCGGGGCCGAGCTCCGGGACGGCGCCGGTGACGCTCACCTCCGCCGCGCGGCCCTCCACGCGCCCGGCGAGGCGGAGCGCGCGCGCGTCGAGCCCACCGGCGAGGAGCCGCGCGACCGTGCCCTCCACGGTAGCCCGCGGCGCGGAGAGCGGGCCCGCGACCCTCCCGGCGAGCGCGATGCCGCTGCCCGAGACGCCCGCGAGGGCCAGCGCCGGCGACTGCACGCGTACGCTGGCGGCGGGCGCCGCGTCCGTCCCCGACAGCTCGGCCTCCACGTGGCCGCTCCCGGCGAGGGCCGGCAGCGGCTGGCCGAGCAGCGCCTCGAGGTTCCTCCGCAGCGCCGCGAGATCCGTGCCCTCCACCGCCGCGTGGCCGGCGACCTCGCCGCCGCGACGCCACCGCCCCGCCGCGCGCACCGCGCCGCCGGGGAGGCTCGCCTCGAGCCGCGTCACCTCCACGAGCCCGCGATCGGCGCTCGCGCGGAGCTCGGCGCGCTCGACGTGGCCGGCGCGGAGCCGGGATGCGGCCAGCGACGCCGTCACGGCTCCGCGCAGCGTGGCGAGGTCCGTCCCCGCCACGTGGCCTCGCGCCTCGAGCGAGAGGGAGGTCGCCGGCGCGCCCCGCAGCACGCGCGCGAGATCGAGGCGCGCGAGCCGCACGTCGGCGCCGGCCGCGAGCCCTGCCGGAGGCAGCCGCAGCGCGCCCGCGGCCTCGGCGCTGCCGCCGCCTCGGCGCGGGTGGAGGTCGAGCGCCGCGGTCGCGGCGTTGCCGTCCGACTCCGCGTAGAGCGTCCCCGCCACGTCGTCCGCGAGCGGCACCCCGGGCGCGAGCTCGTGCACCTGGCCTGCGTCGACCGCGAGCGCGAGCAGCGCCGCGCGCCCCTGCCACGACACCCAGTCGGCCTCGGCCGCGAGGTCGAGGGCGGTGTCGCCGACGCTCGCCCTGAGCTGGCGGATCCGCACCGTGGTGCCCCGCAGCCCTCCCGCGAGCTCGAGCGCGAGGGGCGCACGCTCGGGCGCGACCATCGTGCCCTTCACCGAGAGCTCGATGCCGGCGCCCTGCGGCCCGTACGCCCCGCGCGCGTCCACGGCCACGCCGTCCGACTCGAACGCCGTCCGCCCCGAGCCGTCGACGTAGCGCACCGTTCCGTCGCGCAGCGAGAGCCGCGTGAGCCGCACCGTCCACTCGAACGGGCCGCCCTGCTGCTGCTGCTGCGGCGGCGACGGATGCCCCGGCGCGAACGCGCGGGCGATGGAGAGCGCGCCGTCCTCCTCGCGCTTCAGCACCACCGCGGGCGCGTCGAGCTGCACGCGCACGCCGAGCACCTTCGACCGGAGCCGCGCCAGGTCCACGTAGAGCCGGGCGCGATCCACCCGCAGGACGACGTCGTCGTCGGGGTCGACGACGCGCAGGCCGAGGAGCTCGATCCCGCCCTCGGAGAGGAGGTGGAACCCGTCGAGCTCGATCCGTCCGGCGAGCGCGTCGTCCGCGGCGCGCACGACCCGCGGCACGAGGACGCCGCGGCCCAGGTCGGTCGAGACGAGGAGGAACGCCATCGAGAGCGCGACGCCGGCCGCGGCGAGGACGCCGAGGACGAGGTAGCCGGCGATGGCGAGCGCGCGCTTCAGAGATGGGACCCCCTCTCCTCGCCTAACCTCGAGCTCGCTAGAACGCTTCCCCGATGGAGAGGTGCACCGAGACGATGGGCGCGTGGTGGGTGCCGATCGCCGTGGGATCGACCTTTCCGGTGGTCGGGTCGAGCCGGATGAGCTGCACCCCCGGCCAGCGATCCGCGCCGGTCGCGGTGGGCAACCTGCTCGCGACGTCGAGGCGCAACGGCCCGAAGATCGTCTTGTAGCGGATGCCCAGGCCAGCCGCGTACTGCAAGTTCGCGACGTCGAGCGCCTCGTTCGCGGAGTACCTCACGTCGCCGAAATCGAGGAACACGGCGCCGCCGAGGCTGCCCGTCACAGGGAAGCGCAGCTCGAACGAGCCGTCGACGAGGCCCGCGCCACCGACCGGGATGTAGTTGGGGGTGGCGCACGTGGCAGCGTTGTTGGGGCAAACGCGGAGGACGGGCGAGAGCTGGCGTGTGTAGTACCCGCGCATGAGGTTCGGTCCACCGGTGGTGAACCGCGCCACGATGGGCAGGTCGCCGCTCGTCGTGAGCGGCTGGACGATCCCGAGCCGCGCCCGCCCCGCCAGGACGACGCCGGCCGGGAAGCTCAGGAACGCGCGCGCCTCGGGCAGCACCCTCAGATACGACGACCCGTTGCCGAGGAAGCTGAACCCCTCCTGCACCGACACGCCGAGGTAGAGCCCCTTCGTCGTGTTGATCGGATCGTCGCGGAGGTCGAGGGTGATGCGCTGCTCCACGTACGAGAGGAGGCACAGGTTCGGGTTGCGGCCGGGACAGGTGCGGAGGAGCAGCACCGATCCGGTGTTCGGGTTGGCGCTCCCCACTTGTCCGCCGAGCTCGTACAGCTCGAGGTTCAGCGACGGGACGAAGGTGACGAGGCGGCCCAGCTTGAGCGGCAGGCCGGCGCGGAGGCGCTCGGCGTAGAAGTCGTAGGCCTGCTCGAGGCCGCGCTCGACCTCCGCGCGCAGGTTCAGGTCCACGTAGCGGGTGAGGACGCCGGGCTGGGTGAAGTCGGACGACGCGAGGCCCACGGCGCCGCGCTTCTGGACGCTGAAGATCGTGGGCAGCCACGCGTACCCGGCGCGCGCGTCCAGGTTGAGCTTGCGGAGCCCGCCCAGCCAGTTGCGGTGCGACCAGCCCGCGAAGACGTCGGCCTCGTAGCGCGTCTGCTGGAAGGTGAAGCCGGGGCCGGCGCGCACCGTCCGGAAGGGCGCCTCGCGCACGAGCACGTTCACGGCGATGTTGCGCTGCCGCTCGTCGGGGGGGCCGGGCGACACGCGCACGCCGCCGAAGACGCCCAGGTCGAAGACCTTGGCCTGCACCCTGGGGAGCTCGGTCGAGTCGAAGGTGGTGCCCGGCGTCACCACGAGCTCCGCCTCCTCGCGGATCCGCGCGCGCGGGATGGCAGCCGCGCCGCCCACGAAGACGCCGCCGAACCGGTAGCGGACGCCCGGGGTGACGGTGTAGCGGACGCGCGCCTCGTCGAGGGCGGGATCGATCTCGGCGTGCTCGGCGACGTCCGCCTTGGCCCAGCCCGTCGAGGTGAGCGCGAGCTGGACGGCGGCGCGGGTCGCGTCGTAAGCGCCCTCCGTGAACACGTCGCCCTGGCGGAGGGGGAGCTTGCCCAGCCTGGCGCGCGCCTCGGGCGCGCCCTCCATCCCCTCGATGTCGACCTGCGCCACGCGGACGGGCTTCCCCTCGAAGACCCTCAGCCGGACCCGCACCAGCCCCGGCCCCTCCGGGATGACGTCCGCCGCCTCGACGCGCGCGTGGTAGTAGCCGCGCGCCTGGTAGAAGCGGACGATGCGGCGCCTGTCGTTCGCGAACGCGTCGGGGTCGAAGAACTGCGGCTCGGGCCAGAGGGGGAGCACGACGAGCTTCCTGCGATACGACGCCTGGGTGGCGAGGTGCTCCATGAGCTCGCCCGCCGAGACCACGTTCGTGCCGGCGATCTCGAACGAGGTGATGCGCGGGCGCTCCGGCGTGCCGTCCGGGAAGCGCAGCCCGGGGACGACCGAGCAGGCCGTCGTCGCCGCGAGCAAGAGCGCGGCAGCGAGGAGCGCGGGCGAGCGCGTCCGTGGCGAACGAGGTGCACGGGTCACGGCCCGGCGAATTATGCCGCGGCGCCGCGGAAAACCGGGAACGAAAGCGGCGCGCCCAAGCGGGCAGCGTCAGCGGCGGGGACCGCCTGGTGCAACATCTCGTGGAACACCACCGTCGCGACGTACAGCTCCGGCACCTCGCGGCGGTCGAGCGCCGGGTGGATCCGGATGAGCCGCGCGTCCTGGACGTAGACGCCGGTCTTGATGGTGCGGCGGCGCCCCCCGCCGCGGTTCGGTCCCCACCCGATGCGCGCCTCGATGCGGCCCTCGAACTGCTCGACGTTGAGGCGATCGAAGATCGCCTCCAGGTCGTGGACGCGCCCCCGAGCCTGGAGCCGCGCCGGCCGCGGCTCGCCGATGCGGGCACGGTGCGCCCGGACGTACGCGTCGATGCGCCCGCCCGCCTCGCGCCGGCGCGCCGCCATGCCGCGGCCCGGACCGGCGAACGCGGCGAGCGCGTGCACCACCTCGCTGGGCGCGTCGAGGAACATGTGGTGCACGCGGTAGTGGAGGAGCCCTCGCGCGCGCCGGAACGACACCATGGTCGAGCGGTTGTCGTGCACGAACAGCCGCACCTGCTCACCCGCGAGGGACGAGAGCGTGTCGGCGAGCTCGCTCGCGGCGGCGACGCGCCGCGCGCGGTTCCACAGGCGCGCTCCGAAGAGATCGAGCTGGCGGTCGAGCTGGCGCGTCCCCACGACCCGCGCATGCTACGGAACAGAGGCGCAACCTTTCAAGGGCCTCCACGACGATCGGGCCACGGAGGGCGCCCACGACGGGCGGGCGAGCGAGCGGTCGTTCGGCCTGGGGGGCTCCGCGCGCGGCCTTCGCCGCGGCGCGTCGCCGCCCCAGACCCCCTCGCTCGCTCCGGCGCAGCCTCATCCGGCCGCGCCTGCGGTCGTTCGGCCTGGGGGGCTCCGCGCGCGGCCTTCGCCGCGGCGCGTCGCCGCCCCAGACCCCCTC
>WNGE01008795.1_pt1 | contig 10698 bp, 8 predicted proteins | sample 5400651 | NCBI WGS metagenome assembly WNGE01 (sample SAMN13153370, study PRJNA577476) | soil metagenome | isolation source: 60 cm soil or saprolite under grassland replicate 2 | place: USA:California | collected 2016-06-15
GGTCACCTTCCCGGCGTAGGGCTGCGGCAGCCGCAGCCCGTCCAGCCACGCCGACCCGGCGACGCCGAAGATGTCGGTGCAGATCACCGGCACGCCGAGCTTGGCCAGCACACCGTGGACCTGGTCCTTGCAGCTGGTGCGCAGCTGCACGAGCTTGTGCCGTTATGCCGAGGCCCGGATTATGCCGGGCTGCTGGCCGGTGTGCAGGTGGCGGGTGGTGGCCGGCTGGGAAACCTCGGCATAATCCGGGTCGGCTGCTGGAGTCTTCTCTTTGATCGCGAGAGCCGCGAGAGAGAGGAGATTTGTGGTGAGCAGCAGATCAGGGCGTGGGCATGTGAGCGGGCCGCTGGCCTGCTATGCGGAGGGGTTCCGGCAGGATCTCCTCGGCCAGGGGTATACCGAAGGGTCGGCCGCGCGCCAGGTCCACCTCATGGCGCATGTGAGCCGGTGGCTGGCAGGGCAGGATCTTGAGCCTGCCGATCTGGGCGGTTGTGTTGTCGAGCGGTTCGTCGCCGCGCGCCGCGCCGATGGTTACACGAAGTACCTGTCAGCCCGGGCGCTGGCTCCGATGCTTGGCTACCTGCGTGGCCTGGACGTCGTGGCGGAGCCAGTGCCGCCGGAGCCGCGGACGCCTGCCGACGAGCTGGTTGGGCGGTTCGGGGAGTACCTGGCGCGGGAACGGTGCCTGGCCGTGGAGAGTATCCGCAGCTACCTGGGAGTGGCAAGGCGGTTCATGGCCGACGCGGCCATCGGCGATCGCGGTGCCGGGGATCTGACGGCTGCGGTGGTGACCGGATTCGTCGGCCGCGAATGCGGCCGCCGTGGCGTCGCCTCAGCGAAGGCGACGGTGAGGGGCCTGCGGTCGCTGCTGCGTTTCCTCTACCTGGACGGGCAGATCACCGAGCCGCTGGCAGGAGCGGTGCCGTCTGCGGCCAGCTGGCAGCTCGCGGAGCTGCCCCGGACCGTCAGCCCGGCGGACCTGGCGCGGCTGATGAATAGCTGCGACCGGCGAAGCGCAGCCGGCCGGCGGGATTTCGCGGTCCTTGTGCTGCTGGCCCGCCTGGGCCTGCGGGCTGGGGAGGTCGCCGGCTTGGACCTGGGTGACGTCAACTGGCGTCAGGGCGAGATCACTGTCCGCGGTAAGGGCAGCCGCTGCGACATCCTGCCGTTGCCCGCCGACGCCGGTGAGGCGGTGGCCGGGTGGCTAGCCGAGGGCCGCCCGCGGTGCACTGCCTGCCCGGCGGTGTTCGTGCGGCTGCGCCCCCCGCACGGCAGGCTCGCCTCCACCAGCGTGTCGTATATCGTCCGCCGGGCCTGCGCCCGGGCTGGTGTCAGCACAGCCGGGGCGCACCGGCTGCGGCATACCACGGCGGCCCAGATGCTGCGGGCCGGCGGGACGCTGGCCGAGATCGGGCAGGTCCTGCGCCATGCCCTGCCCGGCACGACGGCGATCTACGCCAAGGTCGATGTCCTGTCGCTGTCGCCGCTGGCCCGGCCCTGGCCGGGAGGCCAGCAATGAGCCAGCTGCTGCGCCACGTGGAGGATTACCTGGCCCTGCGCCGCAGCCTGGGCTTCAAGCTGGCAAAGGACGGCCGGCTTCTTCCCGGCTTTGCCGCGTTCGCCGAGACCCGCGGGACCGGAACGGTCACCGTCGATATGGCGCTGGGGTGGGCGCTGCTGCCCGCCGGCGTGAGCCCGGTGTGGGCCGCGCAGCGGCTGACCATGGTCCGCGGTTTCGCCCGGTACCTGCAGACCGTCGACCCGGCCACCCAGCTCCCGCCCACTGACCTGCTGCCGGCCCGGATCCGCCGGGTCAGCCCCTACATCTACTCCGACGCTGACATCGACGCGCTGATGACCGCCGCCCGCAAGCTCCGTAACCCGCTGAAGGCGGTGACGCTGGAGACGCTGATCGGGCTGCTGGCCGTGAGCGGCCTGCGCGGCAGCGAGGCGATGCGGCTCGACCGCGGCGACATCGACCCTGCCGGCCTGCTGACCGTCCGCGCCACCAAGTTCCGCAAGTCACGCCAGCTGCCGCTGCACCAGACCACGCTGCGGGCGCTCACCGGCTACCAGGCGCTGCGTGACCGGCTGTGCCCGGCACCGGCAACGGCGAGCATCCTGGTGTCCACGACCGGCGCGCGGCTGTGCCATGAGACCGTGCAGCCGGCCTTCCGCCAGCTGCTACGCCAGGCCGGCGTCGGCCAGGACACGCCGCGGGCCCGCCCGACCATCCACGGCCTGCGGCACATTCTCTCTGCTTTATGCATGTGTTGCGATTAGCTGCTGAGTAGCTGGTGACGACGGGTTTGCGGGTTGCGCAAGCCCGTGTTGTGTTTCTACGGTCAGCCTCCATGATCTTGAGTTTCTTCTCGTCTCAGGGCTGGGAGTCCTGGGACATCGAGCGGCGGCCGTTGCTACCGGAGCGGATGCCGGTGCTGGTCGATGATGACCTTCGTTTTGAGGACGGCCCAGGCGCTCCGCGTCCGGTGACGGTGGTGAACCGGTGGCTGCGGGAGCTGCCCGCCAGCGGGTGCCCGGCACCGGGTTCGTGGGAGAGCTACGCCCGGACGGTCAAGGAATGGGCGGAGTTCCTGGACGGGCACGGGATCGGCTTGTTCAGTTCCCGGCAGGAGCTGAAGGCCGCGCTCGGCAAGTACGCCGGGTACCGGGCGGCCGGGCCGGCGAAGAAGCGGTTCGCGGCCACGACGTGGGGCCGGCACGTGAGCGTCTTGTCGCTGTTCTACCGGTGGGCGATGGAGGAAGGGCACGCCGAGGCGGAGCCGTTCTCCTACCGGACGGCGCGGGCCTTGTCCGCCGGGACGGGCCGGGAGGTCCGGGTGAACCTGGCGGTGCGCCGGACGCCGAAGCCGCACGTGACGATCAAGTACCTGGAGCCGGACTTCATCGGGCTGTTCTTGAACGGGCTGCGGGGCCTGGCCCCGGACGGCAGCCCCGACAGGCGGTTCCGGGGCCGTGAGCTGGCACGCAACGCAGCGGTCGGGCAGCTCGCGCTGTCGACGGGGTTGCGGCTGCAGGAGTTCTCCTACCTGCTGACCTATGAGATCCCGGCGCTGCCGCCCAGGCCGACCAAGACGCCGGTCCCGTTTCCGGTCCCGGCGGGAGTGACCAAGGGCCGCAAGTTCCGGGTCACCTGGATCTCCTATGAGGCGCTGGCGGCGGTGCACCACTACCTGGAGCTGGACCGTCCGGCGACTGCGGACGGAACAGCGTGGCTGCCACCGCGACGGTGGGGCGAGCCGTTGCGGGTGACCGACCCCGACGAGCGGGGCGGCAGGGTCAACGGGATCCGCTGCCGGTGGGAGACGCTCACGCCGGGTGAGCGGCGCAGGCTGGTCGCCCCGGGCGGCGGGTCGTGCGTGCTGGCGGTCAAGAACGGCGGCGGCCCGTTCACCGCGTGGGCGTCGGTGTTCGAGCGGACCTCTGACCGGATCCGGGCCCGGTTCGAGCCGCGGTTCCCCAGCGTCCACCCGCACCGCTTGCGTCACTCCATGGCCATGCGAACCCTGGAATACCTGGTCAGCGGCCACTACCGGCAGGCCGCCAAGCTGGTCACCAGCACGGACGCGGACGCCGCGCTGGTGTTGTATTTGACCAAGGCCGACCCGCTGCTGGTCCTGCGTGACCTTCTCGGTCATGCCAGCGTTCTGACCACGGAAAAGTACCTTCGCAAGCTGGACACGACCCGGATTTTCCGGGATGCCTACGAGCAAGCGGGCCGGGACGGCGGGCTGCTCACCGACGCCGAGGCCGGCCATGAGGCCGACGCCGAGTTCACCGGTGACGCCGACGGCGATGAGCTCTGATGCCAGCCGCATTGCTGACCGGCCCGCCAGGCATCCGGTGCGTGTTCAGCGACGGCAGCACGGCACGGTTCGAGCTGGGCGGCCTGCCCTGCGCTGGGCTGGTCGATGACCTGCTGACCGGCTTGGCCCAGTCGATTCACCCGCACGGGACCGTTGACGCCGCAGGGTCGGTCAACCACTACGTTCAGTCGATTCGCGACATTGCCCGCAAGCTGGACCAGCGAGGGTTCGCCGGCCGGGCGGCCGACCTGCGACGGACAATGCTGGCGCAGTACTGGATGGCGTCCACGGGCACGAGAGAGTCCTGCACCCGCCGGCTTCTCCTGGGGTTCACCGCCTCGGGCGGGCACCTGGACGCCCAGGTCGCCGAGCTCGCGGCTGGCCGGGCCTACAACGTTCAGCCAAACCACCATCAGCTGCCGCCTTACCTGGAAAACGAATGGGAGGCATTGACGGCGGCTTGCCGCAGGGCCGTTGACGAGTCGTTCGCCTCGCACAAGCGGGCCCTGGCCGCCGCCGAACGCGGCCGGGATCCGGCGGGCGGTGAGTGGAACGGACAGAACCTGAGGTGGCTGCTGACCCGGACCGGGCCGGTCGGCCTTACCGCGCTCGGCAGGCACCTGGGCTGCTCGGCAGGCGCGGCCCGCCAGCGGGGCGGGATCATTGAGGCTTGCCGGGAGCTGTTCCCGGACCTGGAGGTGGTGATCGCCTACCGGCTGCTGCTCGGCGTCTACTCCGGGATCGTCCCTGACGGCATCGACGACCTGGTGGTCGATGACATCGACTGGGCCGGCGACTCCACGATCCTGCTCAGCTATGTCAAGGGCAGGACCGCGGCGGAGAGCCTGAATTTGCCCCGCCGGGCGGTGCGGCTGCTCGAGCAGTGGCTGGCGCACTCGGCACTGCTGCGCAGCCACGTCGCCGCTGAAGATCGCCGCCAGTTGTGGCTGAGGCTGCGGAGCCCTGGAGGCTCGCAGGTGTCATGGAAGTTCGAGAGCGGGGGGCGGCTGGCCGTCCAACTCTGGGCCGCACGCCATGGGGTGAGCAGCGACGACGGCAGGCCGCTGAAGATCCACCGGTCCCGGATCCGCACCACTTACCACTCCTTGCGCGACAAGAGCTCCTGGGCGGGCAGGGGCCGGGCGACGATCGACCCCAACCACAGCCCGCAGGTCGAGGGCGACCGCTACCTCACCGCCACGACCCCGTCCCAGCAGCGGGCCGTCGATGCCATCGTTCAGGACGCACAGCATGATCTGCTGCGCAGGGCGGACCCGCCCGTGGTGATCACCGAGGACGACGCTCTCGCCCTGGTTCGCGACTACCCCCAGCTGATCGCCGCACTTGACCTGGACGACGCCGTCATCGCCGATCTCGTCGGAGGGACCCGGGACGTGTTCGTCGCGGCCTGCGCCGATCAGCTGTCAGGGCTGCACGGGCCCAAGGGCAAGCCCTGTCCCGCCAGGCCCTGGGTCTGCCTGCTCTGCCCTCTGGCGGTGTTCGCTCCCCGGCACGCGCCCAACCTGCTGCGATTGAAGCTGTTCTTCTCCCGGCAATGGCGGCAGATGCCCGCCGCCCAGTTCATGGCCGTGTTCGGTCCCTACTCTCAGCGGATCGGCCACGTCCTGGACCGCTACGACGACGCCGTGCTGGCCGAGGCCCTGCGCCAGGCCAGCGACCACGATGACGAACTTCCCCTGCGTCCCGAAGAGGCCACCCGGTGACCGCCGCCCTGGTCGGCAATGCTCAACCACAGCGGTCGGTATTCACCGGTGCCGACGTCTGCGACGAGGCAGGGTTCACCCTGCCCGGCGCCATCCCTCACCCGTTGTTCGACGACGATGCCTGGGATTTCACCGACGTCGTCGGGCTGCCGGTCCAGATGGCCGCCGCCGCCCGCCTGCTCGACTTCGCCGCCATCATCGACCGGCGATGGCGGCTGGTCGCCAAGGAGCTGATCTTCGCCATGCTGGTGCCCCGGCACGAAGCGGTCGCGCCGTTGCCGCGCGCCTTGCGCGCCGCGCTCCACCTCAACACAGCCAACCGTCGGCTGTTCGAGCTGACGCGGTTCCTGAACTGGCTCACGCGGCAGGGCGTCGCCAGCCTCGGCGACATCGGCACTGATCACTGCGAGGCATACCTCGCGCACCGCCGCTACCTGCTCGACGAAGACGACACCGTGGTCGGTGAGCTCAGCCCCGCCACCCGCCGGGGCGCGGCGCAGACGGTCATCGACCTGGTCAGCTACCGGGAGCTGTTCACCGCTGACCGGGTCGCCCCGGGCCTGCGGCCCTGGGGAGGCGCCACCGCCTCGGCGATCGCGGAGATGCCCAGCGGCAGGACCATGAACAAGACCCCGCCGCTCAAAGATGACATGCTCCAGCCGATGCTGGCTGCAGCCCTCTACCTGGTCGAGGTTCTCGGCCCGCATGCCGTCGACCTCAACCGCCAGGTGAACGAGGCCGACCGGCGATGGGGACGCGGCTCAACCGGGGATTTCGCGAAGCCTCATCGTGTCCCCTTCGCCGCGATCACCGCCGTGCTGAACAAATACGTCCGCGACGGCGAACCTCTGACGCTTCTCCCAGACCATCACCAGCAGGACCGGATCGCCGCCGGATGGTCTCCCGACGACCCGTTGACCCCGATCGCCCTGAACCTGCTGGCCCGCCAGGCAGGCGCCGTCCAGTTCAGCCTCCGCTGGCTCCGCGACCTGCGGGAACCGATCGAGGCAGCTCTCCAGGCAGTCGGTGCCGAGCGTCGTTTCGCCCGGAGCGGCGGTCTCGCCGAACGAGCCGACGGCCAGGGCCCGCTGCCCTGGTCACCGCCGTTGCACCGGCCGCAGGCGGTCGCCCTGGTCGGTGTCGTCCGCACCGCCACGATCGCGGTCGTCGCCGCCGTCTCGGGGATGCGCGCCAGCGAACTGATGGAACTCCAGGTCGGCTGCCGGCTACCGGTCGAGGAACACGGCCCCGGGATGGTCCGCTACCGGCTCGCCAGCAAGGTCGTCAAGGGCCAGCCGCTGGGCGGAACCAGAGACGAGTGGGTCGTCATCGAACCCGCCTGCCGGGCAGTGGAACTCGCCGAGCACCTCCATGAGGACCCCCGTCCCGGGGAACTCCTGTTCGGCCGCCATTCATTCAGCGTCCGCTACAAGTGGTTCCGGAACTGGGTGAACGGTCCCGCAGGCCAGCGTCTCGGGCTCGCCCCGATCCCGGACGGCCCCGTGAACCTCAGGGCCCTGCGCCGAACGCTCGCGATCGAGCTCGCCTACCGGCCGGGCGGAGTCCTCGCCGCCAAGATCCACCTGAAGCATGTCGCCGTCGCGACCACGGAAGGCTATGCCTCCCGCCCCGGCGGCGCCCAGGCCGAATTGCTCGCCGAGGTCAACAAGCACGAGAGCCAGCGCAACCTCGACCTGGTCTGGGAGGAATTCCTCAACTACCAGCAAGGCATCATGCCCGCCGGACCAGGGGCCCGCGAACTGACGGAGTTCTTCGCCCGCATCGACGCCCAGCTCGACCCTGCCGACGCCGGGAACGTGAAGGTCCAGTGCAGCGACAAGGAGATCCTCAGCCTGCTCACCAAACGCGCCAGCACCCTCCACCTGGGCACCGCGAACTACTGCTGGTTCACCGACCCGTCCCGGGCGTTGTGCTTGAAGCTCGCCGGAACCCCGAACGCCGCCAAGCCCCTGGCCGGGATGTGTGACTCAGCCCGCTGCCCGCAAGCCACCCACCACCTCGCCCACCGGCCTGTCTGGGCCGAGCACGCCGACAGGACCAAGACCTTCCTTGGCGAACTCGGGCCCACCCGCAAAACCGAGAAGGCCCGCCTCCAGGCCGAACACGACCGGGCCACCCGCGTCCTGACCGAGATCGACGCAGCCGCCACCACAGGAGAGCAGCCATGCGGCTGACCGCCCAGCAACGCCACCACAACGAAACCCGCATCCGGGCCGCCATCGACCGCCTCCTGCGCGGCGACATCCTGCCCGGCGGGAAATGCGACATCAAGACCCTCGCCCTCGAAACAGGAGTGGATCGCACAGCCTTCTACGGCACCCGCCCCTACGCCCACCTGCGCGAGGAATTCGAGAAACGACTGGAGGCCATGCATGCAGCCGGTGACCTCCCCGACCCCCGAGACGCCCAGATCAGCCGGCTCAAGAACGAAGTCGCCCTCCTCATGCAGCGAATCGACCGCCGGGACGCCACGATCACCGAGCTCACGGACCTCCGCACCCAGGCACTGGCCCGCCTCGCCGCCCAGCACGACGAGATCACCCGGCTCCGCCGTGATGTCCGGCAAGCAGCCAGCATCCGCCGGCTGCCCACCGCGACCCTCTGACCCGGGACCGCCCGCCCGCTCCCTTTCGCCCCCGCGGCCTGCTGCCCCGTCAAGGACCTGGAGCCTGCCATGACCCGCAACCCGCAACCCGACCCCGGCATGGCCGGCGCGCTTCGCGCCGGCGCCGCCGGGCTCTACCACCTCGAAGCAGCCTGCGAACTTTCTCATCAGCACCGGATGGCTGCACCGCGACGACTTCGCCCGCTTCATCCGCACCGGCACCCCGCTCACCGACGGCGTCACCAAGCTGGCCCAGATCGACTGGCAGGCCGCCATAGCCAGCCGCGACGCCGGGCACCTCCCTTGCAGCGGCGGCGAGAACCGGATCCTGCGGCTGGCCGCCAGCATCGCCGTCGGCATACCAGTCGACCTTAACCACGCGCTCAGCAGCCTCGACGAGGCCAGCATCAGCCTCATCACTCGCGCAGCCCGCCACGCCAACGGCCAGCGCCCACTGACCGCACGGACTGCTGACGACGTGAGATACATCACGCGATTCCGCAGGAATCACAACACAAGGAACCACCGCCGACGCGAAACTTCACAACCCGAATCAGCCAGCCCGAATCGCCACACAAATCCTCTGCACACGGCGAGTGCGGAAAGAAGGCACAGCTTCGCGGTCAAGACCCTGCTCGGCTGGTACCGCGACGGCCAGGACGTGCAGGCCCGCATGCCCGCGCTGTCGACCTACCTCGGCCACGCCAGCCCGGCCGCCACGTACTGGTACCTGTCGGCCACCCCCGAGCTGCTCGCCCTGGCGGCAGGCCGCCTGGAATCCATGCCCGGAGGCGCCCGGTGACCGCGCTCGCCCCGGTGCTCCAGGCATTCTTCACCCAGCGGCTGATCGCCCAGCTCCAGGCCAGCGGCCACACCGTCGCCGCCTACCGGGACACCTTCCGGCTGCTGCTGGCCTTCGCGCGCGACCGCACCGGAACAGCCCCGTCCGGCCTGCGCCTGGACGACCTCGACGCCGAACTCGTGACGGCGTTCCTGGAACACCTGCGCCACGACCGGCGCAACAGCGCCCGCACCCGCAACGCGCGGCTATCGGCGATCCATTCGCTGTTCCGCTACGCCGCCCTGCGCCACCCCGAGCACGCGGCCCTTATCCAGCGGGTCCTGGCGATCCCGCCAGCCCGCTTCGAGAAGACCGTCTTGTCCTTCCTGACTTCCGAGGAGGCTGAGGCGCTGCTCGCCGCGCCGGACCGGGCCCGCTGGACTGGGCGGCGCGATCACGCCCTGCTGGCGGTCGCCATCCAGACCGGGCTGCGGGTCTCCGAGCTGACCGCGCTCACCCGCTCCGACGTGCACCTGGGCGCCGGCCCGCACGTCCGGTGCACCGGCAAGGGCCGCAAGGAACGCAGCACCCCGCTCACCACCCAGGTCGCCCGCGCGCTGCGGACCTGGCTGGACGAGCGCGGCGGCGGGCCGGCCGACCCGCTGTTCCCCACCAGCCGCGGCCAGCCGCTCAGCCGCGACGCCGTCGAACTGCTCGTCGCCCGGCACGCCACGACAGCCCAGGCAGCATGCCCCACGCTGCGCGGCAAGACCGTTTCGCCCCATGTGCTCCGGCACACAGCGGTTATCTGTAGTGCCTCTGACCCTGTGAGGGACGTGGGTTCGGCGGCGTGACACGCCAGTGCCTTACGAATATCCGCTACTTGCGAGGCACGTCAGTTACGTTGGCCAGGTGGCCGAGTTGATCAACGGGTTCCGGGCCGAGCGGGCGGTGTCTCCCCGGGACGGATCCGAGCTGTGGGTGGTCCTCGATCCGAGGCTTGTCATGCACCGGGAGGCCAGCGACTTCCTGCGGGCGTTGCACGGGGCTAGCCGTTCTCCTCACACGATCCGTGCCTATGCCGGACGGGTAGCGAGCTTCCTTGGCTGGTGCGCCGGGCAGGGGGTCGAGTGGTCCACGATCAGCGTGGCGAGCTTAGCCCGGTTCAGGCACTTCGTCGAAGCCACCCCTGGCCGGGGCGGGCGGATGCGTTCGGGCACGACGGTCAACGCCACGCTCACCGCGGTGTGCGAGTTTCTGCGGTTCTGCGCCAGAACCGGGGTGATCGAGCAGGTCGTCGCCGACAGGTTGTCTGAGCCTCGCTGGCTTCGGTTCACCCCGCGGGGGTTCGATGCCGGGGAGTCCGGCCAGTTCCGCACGGTGCGGGCCCGGGCGCTCAAGGCGCGGGCGCAGACGCCGTTTCCGGAGGCGCTCACCCCGGAGCAGTGCGAACAGGTTCTGGCGTGTTGCCGCCGGGCCCGGGACTGCTTCATGGTGGTCTTGCTGCTGGACACGGGCCTGCGGGTCGGTGAGGCGCTGGGCCTGCGCCGCTGCGACATGCACCTGCTGCCCGACTCACGCGGGCTGGGCTGCACGGTGGTGGCGCGCACGTGCATGTGCGGCACCGGGCCAACCCGAACGGGGCGCTGGCGAAGTCCCGGTTCCCGCGCACGGTGCCGGCCAGCGACGCGGTGCTGTCGGCTTACGCGGGCTATCAGTACGAGCGGGCCGGGCTGGCCG
>WNGE01015897.1_pt1 | contig 10698 bp, 15 predicted proteins | sample 5400651 | NCBI WGS metagenome assembly WNGE01 (sample SAMN13153370, study PRJNA577476) | soil metagenome | isolation source: 60 cm soil or saprolite under grassland replicate 2 | place: USA:California | collected 2016-06-15
GACGAAAGAAGGGCCGGGGGCGGCGCTCGGCACGCCCCCGGCCTCAGTCGCTTCAGGCCCGCTTACTGCCGCTGGCCGGTAAAGAAGTACGGAAGAAGCTCGGCCGGCTGCGGCTGACCGTGGAAGGCCTGGTAGCCGAGCAGCTGCCCGGTCGTGCAGGCGAGGATCGAGACGCCCTCGATCGGGGTCATCTTCTCGTCCCGCACGGCCTCGACGACGGACGCGCGGACGGTCTGAATCCCGTCCCAAATCCGCTCGAGTTCATGCTCGAAGTCTCCTGAGGAGACCTTCGAGAAGCGCTCGACGACGCTCATTGACGGGGTCAAAGTCGTCTGAGGCATCGTCACCTCCTCTTGTCGCTCCCCTTTTGGTTACCCGTCCTGGGGGCGGTGGATGCAGTTTTCAAACCTGTAAATCCCGCAAATTACGGGCTTTTCCGGGTCGCGCCTTGTGGGGTGCACAGATCCGGTTTCATGCCGCGAGGCTTATTCATGGATCAGTCCGCCCAGTCGGTCTCGGCGCACGATGTCGCCTGATCGCGCCGAGCTGGCGAGTCGTAGCGTTGGGTGCTCGGGTCTGGCGGCCGTAGGTCGAGTGCGCGGTGGGGCCTTTGGCGGTTGTAGTGGTCGACGTAGATATGCAGGACTCCTTCGAGGTGGCGGCGGTTGAGGATCAGCAGCCAGTCGAGGCACTCGGCACGCACGGTTCTGACGAAGCGCTCGGCGATCGCGTTCGCTTTGGGCGAGCGGATCGGCGTCCTGATGATCTCGACGCCTTTGCTGCGGAAGACGGTGTCGAAGTCTCGCGTGAACTTGCTGTCGCGATCGCGGATCAGGCCGCAGGGTCTGCGGTCGCGCTCGACCTGTCTACGATCCGCGTTGTGAAGGAGTACTACGCTCAGCGAGCCGCCGAGTACGACGCGACCTCGTGGGAGGCGTTCGACGAGGCCGAGCGTGAAACGGTCGAGCGGTTCGTCGCGAGTCTGCCGCCGGGACGGATCCTCGACATCGGCTGCGGCACAGGCTACCTGACCCGGTTCCTGCGCGGCAGCGTCGTCGGCGTCGATCAGAGCGCAGAGGTACTGGAGCTCGCGCTGGCTCGTCTGCCCGATGCGAAGCTTATCCGCGCCGATGTGCCGCCGCTGCCGTTCACCGACGACGCGTTCGACCTCGCGTTTTCCAGCAACGTCTACTCGCACATCGACACGGCCGCCGCACGCGCGGAGTTCGTCGCCGAGGCGTTGCGGGTTGCCTGCGCGCTCGTCGTCCTTGAGCAATCCTGGCGGCCCGGTCGCGAGCGCGAGGCGTCGGAGCTGCGGCGGCTGCTTGACGGTTCGGAGCACCGCGTCTTCAAGCGTTACCTGACGGCCGACGAGCTGGCGCTTGAGTTGGACGGCGTCGGCGTGCTCGCTTCGGCCGAGTTCGTTGCTGTGCGAACTCCGCCTTAACAGCTCTCCGTTTGATCGCGGAGTTGGTGGAAGACCCGGCGTCAGACCGGCCCGCCGCGCAGGCAAGCGAGCATCGTTTGTTCACAGCGCAGGGCAGCTCCGCCAAAGGTTCGCTATGGCCGGGGAAAGCCCAATCGAAGCTCTCGGCCGTGAGTTGAAGGAGGAGATAGGCATACAGATCGAAGCTCCGGGGCCTGAGCTGGCGCGAGTCGTCGAGTCCGAATTCGTCATGCGGATCTGGCTCGTCGAGGGGTGGGCCGGGGATCCCGTCAATGCCTCGCCGGCAGAGCACGACGACCTCGCGTGGTTCGATGCATCTGAGGCATCAGAGCTGACGCTTGCGCACGGCAACTACCTCTCTTTGATCCGGAACACGCTCTCCGCGCGTCGGCCAGTCTAGGCGCGGGTTATCGTCGGTCCAGTTCGGCCACCAGACGCTTCGGCGCCACGATGCGGTAACTCTCTTCGATCCAGTCGCGGAGGATCTCGAGCGTCACGCCCTTCGTGTGCAAGGGGACGTTCACCCATCCCGCACCTCCGAGGCCGTATCCGGACGGTGTGGTTCCCTCGAGCGATAGCGCATGTTGATGCGACTCGACGAGCTTGACCGTCATGCCTGGCGGACCGCTTCCCTCGTCGTGTCCGAGGAAGACGAAGACCTTTCCGTTGACCTTGGCGACACGCTCCCCCCAAGGAAATGCCTCCTCGGCGCCGGCGACGGAGAGCGCGTACGTCCCCAGCTGGGCCCGGAGATCGACCGGCAGCGTTGTCATCGGAATCACCGCGACGGGCTTGGCGAGAGCGGGGTGGGATGCCTTGGCTCATACAAGCCGAGCTCACCGCCGCCGGGCAACCGGATGGTCGTCATGAGGCCGAAGCTCTCCTCGCTGACCGGCCCGCTGAACTCCACCCCCTTGTCCGTCAGCTCAGCGATCGTCCTGTGAACGTCGTCGCACATGAGGTAAAGCTCGTGGTGGCCGCCGTCGTCGCTCGGGTGTGCGGCAAGCTCCGCCGGTGGGAGGGCGAAGATCAGCCACCCGCCTCCAGCATCGACGGACGGGAGTTCGAGGACGTCGCGAAAGAACGCGCGATCCTGCTCCGCGTCGGCGGTGAAGACGACTGCATGGATTCCGGTGATCATCGGCTCTGTACCTCCGTGGTGGTGTGTAGGCTTGACCATACCATTGATCTTAAAGACTAAAATACTGATCAGAAGGACACTTGGCTACTGATCCGGCTCTCGATCCCGCTGTGGTTGCGGCGGCGATCGCGCGCAACGTCCGCTCGCTGAGGCAGGCGCACGGCTGGACGCTCGCCGCGCTCGCGGCCCGCTCCGGCGTGAGCAAGGGCATGGTGGTCGAGATCGAGCAAGGCCGAACCAATCCGAGCATCGCCACGGTCTGCAGGCTGGCGACCGCGCTCGGTGCCGGACTGGCGACGCTCCTGGACGTCGGCGCCGACCCTGTCGTGCGCGTCGTCCACCCCGAAGACGGGGTACGCCTCTGGCGCGGTGCAGAAGGCGGTTGGGGAGACCTCCTCGTCGGATCCGATCAACCCGCGCAGACCGAGCTCTGGGACTGGGCGCTCGCACCAGGCGACGCCTACGAGGGGCAGGTTCATCCAGAAGGCAGTCGCGAAATGCTCTACGTGCTCGCGGGCGAGGTCGTGCTCGTCCTCGACCCCGAGCACCGCACCCGGCTGCCCGAGCGAACGGCGGCGCTGTATACCGCCGACCGTCCCCACCGCATCGAGAACCAGACGACCGGGTGGGCCCGACTCGTCATGGTCCTCGTCGAGGGTGCCGGGGCCACCTGACGCACCGCAAAGATCAACCTGCCGGCGTCCCGCGATCCCGAAGCTACCGGGGCTGTGTCGGGCGAGGGACAGGCGCAGGGACAGCGGCAGTTCGATCGCGAGGCCGGCGCCGTGCGGCCTCGCGCCGCTCACGACTGCGTCGCGGAGCTCACGTTCTTTACACTGCTTCTACGAGTCTGCCGTTCTTCGATAGGTCTGGGTCGGTGCATGCTGCGAGATCGAAGCAGCAGGGCCGTCGCTTACCTGATCGGAGTTTTGAGATGCCTACTTCGACGCGTCGTTTGCGAGTTTCGGGGTTCTTGGTGGCATTAATCCAGCGCACCCATTCCCAGCGCGCCATGGGTGTGATGTCCTTCCACAACTCGGAAATATCGGGCGCGTCGGCCAGAGCAGTCTGAAAATCCCTTGGTGTGTCGGGCTCTGGCCAGTCTTCGGTTGGTTCGACCTCTAGCGCCACGGTTTCGCCCTCACTCAGTGCTAGGGACTGTCGCAACTTCCTGTCGACCTTGAGCCAATGGCCCCGTCTGCCATCCGGTTCTAGGACTGTTTGAAAAGCGTGTCGGTTCATTACTCCCTTGACCGCGATTTGGCCACGGGATGGCAGCTTGGCGCTTGCATCGTCTGGCAACCTCAATATCGTCCAGCGACCGATTTTGCGCATTTCCGCTTCAAAGCGGATTGCCGACGTATTGGATGCTGTCCGTGCAGGTGTTCTCTCAGCCATTGCGCAATTCCTGGATGCGGATCAGATTGCCCGCGGGATCGCGAAAGGAGCAGTCGCGGATCCCGTACGGCTGCTCGGTCGGCTCCTGAACGACCTCCGCGTCGCCCGCTTGCAGCCGCTCGAAGGTGCCGTCGAGGTCGTTGGTCGCGAGGTTGATGCTGGCGTAGGTTCCCTTGGCCAGCATCTCGGCGATGGTGCGGCGCTCGTCGTCGGTGATGCCGGGGGTGGCTGCCGGCGGGTACAGGACGATCGACGTGTCGGGCTGTTCGGCGGGGCCGACCGCGATCCAGTGCATCCCGTATTCAACGTCGTTGCGGACCTCGAACGCGAGGGTGTCTCGATAGAAGGCCAGAGAGGCGTCCGGGTCGTCGTGCGGGAGGAAGCTCGCGTGAATGGTGATGTCCATGGTGGCCATGCTAGGTGCGGCTCGGTGCGGACGCTTCTCGATTCATGACCGGTCTCGTCACCTGCTTCGCAACGCACGGCGTCATCCCCGCCGTCGCGCCCGCCGCCCGGCGCCGGTAGGTGCTGGGCGGCATACCGACCAGCTCGGTGAAGCGAGCGCTGAACGTGCCCAGCGACGAGCAGCCGACCGCGAAGCAGACCTCGGTGACGCTCAGGTTGCCGCGACGCAGCGGCGCCATCGCGCGCTCGATCCGCCGCGTCATCAGATAGGCGTACGGCGACTCGCCGTAGGCGAGCCGGAACTGGCGGCTGAGGTGCCCGGCTGACATGTGCGCGCCGCGGGCGAGCGCTTCGACGTCCAGCGGCTGCGCGTACTCCCTGTCGATCCGGTCGCGGACGCGGCGCAGCAACGCGAGGTCGCGCAGGTGCTGCGCCGCGGCGGGTCTGCTCGTCACCTAGGAGATCGTGCCACGTGGCGCCGGAACTGGTGACGTGCCGTGTGGGCGCCGAAAACTCGGTTGGGCATGCGCGACCGTGACAGCAACTCGTGCCTTCGCAACGGGTCGGAGCCACCCGCACTCATGCGACTTCGCGAGCGTCAAAGCTCCATAAACGGCCCCATACCACCGCACGTTGACCTGGAGCAAGTCGACCTGAACGAGAAAGCGCCGACGTGCGGCGCTTCTTCCAGAGCCCCTGACGGACTCGAACCGTCGACCCCCTCCTTACCATGCGATCCAAACCGCAACCGGTGGCAGTCGGTGGCAACGGTTTGGCGGTATTTCAAGCCGTTCTAGGGCCTTCGCGGCGCCGAACTCTTGCCGCCCGTTGCGCCCCCTCTGTTCCATAACTGTTCCATCGCAATCGGGCGAAACGGGCGCTTTGGAGCCGAACCTAGGCACTGGCGCTGACCATCACCGCGATGAACCTCTGCCCGTTCATGATGCCGTGCGCACGGCGGCTCGGCTATCGAGCGTCGGGGCTAGAGACTGAGCCAGCGGGATGGTCGACATCTCCGGCGGGCCCACGTCGGCTGGACGTTCGGGGTCTTACTTACCGTTTTGTTTTGGCGACTTGGGCGGTCGAGACTTGAGCTTTGGTCTCGGGCCGGGGAGATCGTCGGTCCGGTGGGTCGGAACTGTCAGGCGGGGTGCGCGGGGATGCGATGGTCGGGGCGCCCGTCCTTGGCGAGAATCGAGTACGACTGGGGGATGGCCCGGTACAGCCGCAGGCCGCTCTTGGCGTGTACGTGCTTGACCGTCCACTCGTCGCCGCCGTGTGCGAGTGAGCGCTGGGAGAATGTCTCGATCCCTCGTGTCAGGTCGTCGCCGCCGACCTGCTCGGCGGCGGCGCTCATGTAGACGCCCTGGCCGGTGCCGATCGGCGCGTGCGAGTCGAAGATCACGATGCCGATCTGCGGGCGTGCTGCGATGTTGCGCGAGTGTGCGGCCTCCGGCGCGGAGACCCAGAGGAACTCCGTGTAGGCGTCGTGCGCGAAGTAGACGGGCGAGCTCCACGGCCGTCCGGTGCTGTCCGCGGTCGCGAGCACCAGGTACAGGTTGGCGTCGATGATGGCTCGTGCGGTCAGGTTCGCGGCGCCTGGTGCGGGCATGTCAGCCGATCCTGCGGTAGGTGATCGCGAGGTCGTGCTCCCATGTCGCGCCGTCATCGCGCGATAGCTCGGCCTGACCGTTGATCGCGTTGTCGTCGTCGCTGAGCGTGTGGGTGAATCGCTGCGAGAAGCCGGGTGCGTCGTTCCAGAACCGCCAGGTGTCCGCCGTGATGTCGACCGCGAACACCCGGTGTACGCCGCGGGGGTCGAAGTAGTGCATGGACGGCTTCCCATCGATGATCCCGGTGACCGTGATCGCATCGGGAATCTCTGGGTGGTCGTAGTGGGAGCGTTGGATCAGAAACCGTTGATCCTCGAGCCACTCGAACGTGGCCTGTCCGGTCACGACGGTGCCGGGAAGCTGCGGATGTGTGGCCTCGGTCGCCCACGTGCCGACCAGCCGCTGCCAACCCTGAAGCTCGGGGTGCTGCGTCTGTGGCTGCATCGCATCCTCCTCTGTGTGATTTACGTGCCCGACGATAAGACCTGGCACCCGCCGGGAAATCATCGAGTTCGGTTTGGTCGAGCTCGCGGACACCCGCAGCCGCGCGAGCGCGCTGATGTGGAGCACCCTGAGAAGGCAGAGTGAACTTGCAGCGCGGAGTCACGCTCGACGGATGAGATCCGCGCCTCGGTGCGGTCATAACGAGCATGACCACCACGAGAGAAAGGACGAACCCATGAAACTGACGACCATGACGCAAGTCACCGTCGATGGAGTGATACAGGGAAACGGCGCCGCGTCGGATGAGGACCGCAGGAACGGATTCGAGCCGGCGGATGGGCCATGGGGGTGGGCGCCAACGAGACCATGACGTTCATCAACCAGACCTACCAGCGCGCCGACGCGATCCTGTTCGGCCGGCGGACCTACGAGCTCTTCGCCGGCTACTGGGTGTGGGGGTGCGTAAACCCGATTCGCATCGAAATCGCCGCGCATGTTCGTCTTGCCGACCGGTTACTGGGCTCGCGCCGCCGCGCGGCTGGACCCATATAGATCGGGAAGGACTCGGGCCGCCCCGTGCTTCGCGCGCGAGGCTGACGATGGGTACTCAGCTCGCGATGCTACGGCGTCAGTTTGCCGGCCCGAGCCGAAGCCTCGGTTCGCCGCACATGTATGAGGAAAGACCCAGCGTTCGGCAATGTCCCACGAGCCGGATAGCCTCCGACTGTGGCTGTTGGGCTTGATGGTGAACTCAGTCTCCTGACAACCGCGGAAGGCGGCCGCGAGGCACCGCTCGCCAGCGGCTACCGCTCGATCGTCCGATTCGGTGCCGAACACACCGAACGAGCGTGGGGCGTCGCGATCACATTTGATGCGCCCGCGACGCTCGCCCCAGGCGAGTCAGCGGACGTGCACCTGGGACGAATCGGACGCCGCCCCGCCGGTGGGCACGCGCATGTTTCTCTACGAAGGTGCACGGCTCGTCGGCATAGGAACCGTTCGGTAGCGAGGAAGTTCGCTTGGGCGAGTGTTCGCACAGATGCTCCTATGACTTGTCAAGTCATCTGTTGTTGTTGTTGTTGTTGTTGTTGTTGTTGTTGTTGTTGTTGTTGCAGTAGTCGGTAGAGGTAGCGAGCAAGGTAGTGCTTGAGCGGGTGGCGTCGCGAGCGGCTCTTTCCTTCGGCGATCGGTCGCGCAATGTAGTCCTTGGTCGCGGCGTCGTGTTGGCGCCGGTGGAGGACGATCGTGTGCAGTGGTCGGTTAAGTTGCCGGTCGCCGCCGCGGCTGAGTCGATGCCGTGTGGTCTGGCCGCCGGAGGCAGGGACGGGGGCGACGCCGGCGAGACGCGCGAAGGCGGGCCGGGGAGCGCAGCCGCCTCGGGGCCGGGCTCGCTGCCCAACTGACAAGTTCAGTCGTCCTGTGCGGCGATGCTGCGGCTCCCGACGCGCGGGGTCGGGAACCGCTAGCGCCACCGTTTTTCGCTAGTTCATCTGGCCGCCGCAGAGGCGGCAGTTCCCGCGGCGCGCTGAGCGATGGCCGCAGTCCTTGCATTTCCGTTGCTTGTATCGCAGTGCGTACAGCGCGTTGCGCTGTCGCTTCTCTTGCTTTGCTCGATCATGTTTTGGCCACTCCTCGGACGGGGCTTCAACCCGTCGGCTTTCGCTCGATTGGCGGGGGAGAGGGATCGAACCCCTTGGGCTTGCGCTCGCCTGTTTTCGAGACAGGTGTCACCGACCACGGCTTGTCCCTCGGAGGCGGAGCAGGTGGGGGACGATCGATCCTACGAGCCCGTAGGCTCGCCCGGCTAGCAACTGGTGCCGTTGCCGACTATTGGCTTGCCGCTCCGAGTTATGCGTCTGGCCCGCTCGTTGGCGGGCTATGCAGACGTACTCGATGAGCGGAACTGGATCACGCCGTCGAGTCTAGCCGCTGGCGTCCGTCTACTAACCGGCGCGCGCGTCGGCCGAGCGACGACCGCAGTATTGGCGCCCTTCACCCACCCCTCGTGTCCGCGGATCCTCATGGCCGCGTCGGGGGCGGCCCGAGTCCTTTCCTTATCTATATGGGTCTGGCCGCATAGGGCGTTACGGCGCTACGCGCCGTCATCCCCGCTCGAAGATTCGGTAGGGCGGAACGTAAGCGTGGTCCAAAGGCGCATTGTCCACTTTTCAACAGTAGGTCTCCCCAGTTAGAAGCGTAGGCGACCGACCGCAAAATCACCCGTTCGGGGTAGGCGGATCGGCCCATTCAGACCGATCATCACGATCGGGACGCCTTGGGGTGTGAGCCACCGCCGCAGATGGCTCGCAGGGGAGAGGATTCCGAGGCGTCACTAGAGCCGGCGGTGTGGGAGCCGCAGCCCACTACCGCCGGCTCTGAACGCTCCCGATGACGGCTCTGACAACGGACGATGGCGCGGAAGCAGGGTGCGCCTTCTCGAAGACCGCAGTTTCCGAGCGAGGTGTCTGCTTCCGCAACCTATCTGGTGCCAGTCGCAGCCGGATTCAGCTGGCAGAACTAGTAGATCGATCCGGTACGAAGGTCCCAATTGTTGCCGTGGGGGGAGTTCGCAAGCCATGAACGGTCAGAACATGCTCCCTTTCCGTGGCGCTTGTAGTTCGGCGCCAATCCTTCGTCCGGGGATAGCTCCGCGTGGCCGCCGATGGATGATGACTAAAGACGGAACGCCCACAGGGGCGGCTTGCGGCCCGTGCCGAACAACCCGAAGGAGCGGAACTGACCATGACGTTCTCTCAGTGGTGCAACGTCGTACGCGCGAGCTACCGCAAGCAGGAAGGCCAGACGATGGCCGAGTACGGCGTCGTTCTCGCCGTGATCACGCTCGGCGTCGTCGTGATGCTCGGTCTTCTCTCCGGGGGCATCAACAACGCTCGGCGCCGGCGAGACGTTCCGCGTCCTCGATCTCGTGCTCGCCGAGGAGAAGGACTCGCCGTACGCGGGGCTGCTGAGGGTGGAAGCCGCGTAGATGGAGTTCGCGATCGAGTTCGGCGGCGACCCACAGGACGCCACGGTTACCTTCTCGGGCGTCGCCGATCTGCCGGGGTTTCGGCGCAACAACGACAGAACCACCCGCCGCGCGCTATCGCGATCGTGGCCCCGGATCCGCGGACGTTCAACGACTTTCTCCATGCGCGAGCGCATCAGGGCGGCTCCCGCTAGCGTCGCCGCGTCTTCAGGTCGCGCGAGGATGCGCTCGGCTGGCTGCACGGGCAACGGCGCTCCGAGTGATCGCCGCTCTCTGGTGGTCTCCGTCGTGGAGGGTGCGCGGCGGTCGATGGCGGCGGTTGGTAGGGGCCAGGGTGCGGGCCTCCGCGGGGACGGTTCCGGCGGTCCGAGGTTCAGCGAGCGGTGCGCCTGTGGCTGTTGTAGTGGCCGACGAACATGCGGAGCACGCGTTCGAGGTGGCGGCGGTTCACGATCAGTAGCCCGTCGAGGCACTCGGCGCGGGCGGTGCGGACGAAGCGCTCGGCGAAGGCGTTCGCCTTCGGCGCTCGCAGCGGCGTCTTGATGATCTCGATTCCTTCGCTGGCGAAGACGGCGTCGAAGTCGCGGGTGAACTTGCTGTCCCGGTCGCGGATGAGGAAGCGAAACGGCGGTCGCCGCTCCTGGAGTGTCCAGGCGAACTGGCGGGCCTGCTGCCTGACCCAGGCGCCGGTCGGGTTGGCGGTACTGCCGGCCAGGTAGACACGTCGGCTGCCGAGCTCGATGAAGAAGAGCAGATACAGCCGCTGCAGCGAGATCGTCTCGACCGTGAACAAGTCGACCGCGAGCATGCTCGGGGCCTGCGCTCGCAGGAAGGCACGCCAGGACAGCCCCGAACGCTCGCCGACAGGGCCGAGTCCCGCCTGGCGCAGGATCTTCGCGACGGTCGTCGCCGCGACGGCGATGCCGAGCCCGTTCAGCTCGCCCGCGATCCGCTGGTAGCCCCAGCGCGGGTTCTCGCGCGCCAGCCGGAGCACCAGCGCGCGGATCTCCTCGTCGATCGGCGGCCGACCGCACCGACCGCCGTAGGCCCAGCGGCGGGCGACGAGCCGCCGGTGCCAGCGCAGCAGTGTCGCTGGCGTAACCATGAACGACTGCCAGTTCGGCCGCGGCAGCAGCCGACTCGCTGGCAGCGAGCAGCACGCGATCGGCCATCGTGAGCTGCGGTCGCCTCGCCTGACGCCGCAGCACCGAGAGCTCGTGCCGGAGCACGACGATCTCCAGCTCCTTGAACGCCTCGGAGCGAC
>WNGE01045298.1_pt1 | contig 10696 bp, 13 predicted proteins | sample 5400651 | NCBI WGS metagenome assembly WNGE01 (sample SAMN13153370, study PRJNA577476) | soil metagenome | isolation source: 60 cm soil or saprolite under grassland replicate 2 | place: USA:California | collected 2016-06-15
CGTCATCGCGCGCATCCTCGGCGTAGATATCTATGGCATGTACGCGTATGTCTTCGCTTGGATGGTTGTCCTGGCATACTTCTCGACACTTGGCTTTGATGTCGGACTTCTACGCTTTGTGCCGGCTTACGAGGCAGAGCACGCGTGGCCTCTGCTCGAGGGGGTGATTCAGTATGCGCAGCGACGGGCGGCGGCCGTCGGCCTCTCCGTCATTCTTGTCGGGATTTTTGTCGTCATAGCTTGGGGGGTATCACCCGAGCTTCGGAATACGTTTCTTGTCGGGTTCGCCCTGGTGCCGATTTTGGCCCTCGTACGCATCCGCTGCTCCGTTGCGCGTGCATTTGGCGGAGTGGCGTCGGCGCTGGTGCCGGACCGCGTGGTAAGGGAGGGGATGCTGATCGGCCTCCTCGCCATCGCAAGCTTGGGGCTAGGATGGACCATCCACGCCCCGCTTGTAATGCTGGCCACGCTCATTAGCTCGATCTTGGGACTCGGTTGTGCGAGCCTTGCCATGCACTGGTGTCGCCCTCGTGCCATTGACGACGTTTTGCCGGTGTACGACGCCCCAACTTGGCGGCAGGCGGCGATCCCGCTGGTCATCCTCGGGGCAACCGAGGCCTTGATGAACCGAACCGGAGTCATCTTGCTTGGCTGGATCGCGGACACCAAGAGCGCTGGAATTTACAGTCTGGCCTTCAACATGGCTCTTGTGGTCACGGTGCCGCGAATAGCGGTGAATACCTTGTTCGCGCCGGAGATCTCAGGTCTCTATGCGCGCAACGACAAGGTCATGTTACAGGTTCTCGTCACGCGGGCGGCGTCATGGACGCTCTGTGCGGGCATCTGCATCGCGCTCGCGCTCTATATCTTCGCCGGGCCCCTACTCGCCTGGTTCGGCCCTGGGTACGAGGCTGGCGTGCCCGCACTGCGTATCCTTCTCGTAAGCCAAGTCATCACTGCTAGCGTCGGCTCACAATTGTACGTCATGACCATGACGGGACATGAGCGAAGTGCTGCCATGCTGCTGATCGCAAGTGCCGCAGGCAATGCCATCGCCAGTCTCGCGCTGATCGGCATGCTCGGTTTGACCGGCGCGGCGATTGCCGCTGCGGCGGCCCTGATCGCTTGGAATATGGCAATGGGATTTTTCCTCTGGCGACGTCTGAATTTGCTGCCGGGCGTGCTCGCCTCATTCCGACCTCTCACGGCGAGTGCAGGCAAGCCTGCTGATTGAGCACTGCCGGACGGGGAGGTGTGGCCGCAAACAGCATGCTGCAGGTCGGGTCCGTACCATGCCGCGGACGACCTCACCACGTCGGCCAGGGATCGCAGCCTGCTTCATTTCTTGCCGAGCCGCTTGATCGCGGCATCGGCGGCGCGCTCGCCGGCCTCCCAGGCGCCGGCGATGGTGCCCCACAGCGTCTCGTGGGCTTCGCCTGCGAACCAGAGGCGCTCGTTCAGCGGTTCCGAGAGCGCCTTGCGCGCCCATTGTCCGCCCGGCGAAGCCGCCGAGAACGCGCCGAGCACCCAGGGCTCCTTTGTCCAGCGCGTCGCATGCGTGCGCTCGACCGCCCGCTTCAAGTTGGAGCCGAACAGCGCGGCAAGCCAGTCGATTGCGAAGGTCTTCATCGCGGCTTCGCCGTCCCGGGCGAGATCGGCTCCGAATTTGCCGGCGATCTCGACCACGCAAAGCCGCGAGCCCGAGACATTGGCGAGCAACGCCGCGGTGCGCGGGTCGGCCGCCTTCTCGAATAGGAGATCATCGCTCTGCAGCCCGAGCGGATTGCCGGCGAACTCGATCGCCACGCGCTCGCAATTGCCGAGCCCGAGCTTGCCGATCGCCTCGGTGTAGCGCGCGGGTAAGCCGGGCTGGAACTTGATCTTCTCCGAGGCGAGCACGCCGGTCGAGGCGGTCACGACGGCGACGCGGGCGGTCAGCATTGTCCCGTGCGTTTCCGCCTCGACCAGCTGCCCGCCCCATTGGATCCGCGTCACCGGGCTGGAGAACTGGATCGGGGATCGGAACGCGAGCTTGCCCAGCAGCGTGCCGAGCCCCTGCCGGCAGAATGCGGCGACGTCGCGTTCGGCGGACTTGGCCATATCCATGGCCGAGATGTCGCTCAGGGCCTTGCCGCAGCCGAAATCTCCGAGCACGAATTCCATCGTCGGGCGCCAGTCGCCGAGATCATTCGGCAGCGCCTGGGCGCAGGAAACGTCGACCTTGCCGCGGGCCGCATCGGAAATGGCACGATTGCAGCGCAGCAGGTTGGCGAAGAAATCTTCCACTTCGCCTTCGCGCGCGTTGCGCAGCCCGATCCGCAGCCGCTGACTCGGCGGTACCGGGTAGATGTCGAGCCCCGCTTTGACCGCGAGCTTCGCGATCGGGTTGACATCGGGCGTGTAGATCCAGCGCGCGCCCCGCTCATAAGGAACGCGGAAGGTTCGCATGTCGGTGAAGCAGCGGCCGCCCCAGCGGTCGCTCGCCTCCAGGACCACGAACTTGCGTCCGGCCGCCGCGACGCGGCGCGCGGCGGCGATGCCGGCAGCCCCCGCGCCGACGATCACGACATCGAAATCGGGCTGAACCGCCGGAGCAGCGAGCGCGGGCGCCGCCGCAACGGCCGCGGCACCGGCGAGAAACGCGCGGCGGTTCACTGCCCGGCAGATCGGCAACTACCGACTTGCGCGGTCTTCGGCTTGCGACACCGCATGCTGATCCCTCAGACACATCGTTCGATGAATCTTCCGGATCGTGACCATGGCCTTCTGCGAGGAATCGATCTTCTCGGCGAGTTCCACGACTTTCGCCTGCACGACGGAGACGCCCTTGACGTCGCCCTCGACGGAATCGATCATCGATTTCAATATTCCCGGTGCTTGCGCCATGTCGGGCAACGTTACGTCTCGCAGCGATTGCCCGATCTTGTTGGCGCAGTTGGTGCGAGCGTCGTATTCGGCTTTCAGAGCCTTGAAGCGGCTGGTGAAGTCGCCTGCGTTCTGCAGATCGGCGGCAAGGTTGTCCGGCTTGATGCCGCAGATACCGTCGACGCTGCTCACCTCGGGATAACGTGCTTCGATGATCTTTCCGTAATCGTCGACAAGGGATTTTGCCTCTTTCAGAAGCGCGTTGAGGCTGCAAACGAGGTGATCCCGTCCCCGGTAGCAGCGATCGAGCTTAACTTCGCCTCTTGCACCGGGCAGAGTAAGCGATTCCGAGCTTTCTGAACCTTTATCGCAGGACGCGAGCGCCGTTCCCAGCGCTCCTGCCGTGGGCTCCCTTACGGGTAGCGCGGCGGGCGCCGGATCGGGTGCCGTTGGCTGGACCGTCGCAGGAGCGTTGGGAGCCTCTCGCCTGTCTTTGCCCCAGGCTGATCCCGTCCAGAACCCGGGCGACACGGGTGTGGAGAGCAATCCCACGATGGCTAGCGGCACGGCCCATCGCGCTGCGGATTTCACGGGCCCTCTTTTGCTGATCTGGGTCATGTGTCCTCTCCGTTTGATAGACTTGGCGCGGGCTGTGCGCGCGTCAGCGGCTGGCCCGGGATCGTCGTGGCCGCTTTGTTCAGGGTCCCTTTGCCAGGCTGCGCGACATGACCATCGAATGCCGCGGTCTAGCCAAGAGACCATGGGCTGCGCGCAAGGCTCCGGCCAATGGCAGCATGGATGCAATCAATTGCGACGCCACTAGCGGCATTCGAAGACCAGCTGTCCGCCCTCCGCGGCGACATTCATCTGCGTGATGAACCCTTTTTTTCCGAATTGCTCGCAATGCGTTCGCACGGAATTCATGGCAGCAGGCATGTTCCCGGCGCTATAGGGAATCTTTCCGCCGCGTTCGTCGCCAGCCACGCCCGGACCGGCCGCGGGGGTGCCGGTCGGACTCGCGCATCCGGCCAGCAAAGCCAGCACGACACAAATCGCCACAATTCTCATGGCGGGCCTCGCTTTGCCGCTGGGGCGGGAAGTGGCGCTGTTTATGGTACATCCTTCCTCGGAGCGGGTCAGTTGCATGGCCGCCTCTTTTCCATCAACTGTGGCTTTTCAGCACTAGAGGACCGCTCCGCGCTTGGATAATCGTGCCGGGATCTGGACAATATCGGCCCCGCGGAAGGTGAACCTTGGTTCGATCGCCGGCGAGTAGCGCGAGAACGTGTCGACGATTGTCAGCACGCGCAACTTTCGGCCGGTCGCAAGCTGGTCATGAACGAAGTCCATCGCCCAGGTCTCGTTCGCTTGTGTGGCCGAATGCCGGTCCTCGCGCAGCTTCGCCTTGACCCGGCGCTTTGGCGTTTTGTTGCGCAATTGCAGGCCCATCTCGCAATACAGCCGGTACACTCGCTTGGTGTTCACTGCCCAGCCTTCACGACGCAGCAGCACCTGGATGCGTCGATAGCCATAGCGAACGCGCGTGGCCGCGATCGCTTTGATGCGTTCGATCAAGTGAGCCTGCCCGGCTCGACGTGAGCGGTAGTGGTAGGTCGATCGGTCGACCGGCAACGCACGGCAAGCACGTCGAATGCTTACTTGCCAGGTCCCTCGAGCATGGTCCACCAGTTGCCGCTTCCGGGCAGGCTTCAAAGCTTTCGGCGGATGACGTCCTGCAGCATCTCCTTGTCGAGCGACAGGTCAGCTACGATCTTCTTCAGCTTGCCGTTCTCTTCTTCCAGCTGCCGCAGCCGCTTCATCTCCGAGGGCATCAGCCCGCCGTACTTCTTGCGCCAATTGTAGTACGTCCCTCGCTGATCCCCGCCTTGCGGCAGACCTTCGCCCACCGCTGTTCCCTCCTCTCCCTGCCGCAGGATGAAGGCAATCTGCGCTTCTGAAAACTTCGATCTCTTCATGGTCCTTCCCCGTCCAACGGCCTAATCACCCATGCCGCTAAACTGGAATTTTCCAGCTAAGATCGGTCCAGGAAACGGGGGGCAGGTCACCACCACCGCAGTCCGCGTGAATAAGGGTGTCCACGAGACCCCAAGAAAGTGCGTCGGTTCCCCAGGTTAGCGGAGTACGAAACGGTGTGCTCGTCCGGGCCGTTCTTCGGTGCTCAATCTCTTCGCCTTGGACGGACCTTTCTAAGTCGCACACCAGGCCCGCCGCCATTTTCTTGTATGAAATCTACCCCACCCAATTCGAGCGCTCGCTGAAGCTTAGCCCGCGCCTCTGGCGATACGTTGGGTCCTTTCCCCGCCTCCACACGCTTCACAGTTGGTAGGGAAAGGCCAGCACGCTCAGCCAGGCGAGATTGTGACCAGCCGAGAAGGCCGCGGGAAGCTCGGATCTGTTCGGCCGTGATCAAAGAAGCCCCTTGATCCCAAATGGATCATGGTCTATGATCCAAAATGGATCACAGATTCCCCTAGCCGCGGAAGGGAAGCACACGATGGCTCGGCATTCAACGGAACTGCAAAGAGCGGCTGGTCGCCGCGATTTCCTGGGTGGATCGGATGCGCGGATCGTCATGGGAGTAGACGAGAATGCACTGATTCGGCTCTGGCAAGAAAAGCGGGGCGAACTCGAACCTGAAGACCTGTCCGGTAATCTCATTGTTCAGCTCGGGGCGGTGACCGAGCCCCTCAATCGGCACTGGTTCGAGCGCCACACGCGGCAGACTCTCCGGGATGTCCAGCGCCGTGTGCGCCATCCGGTGATCTGCTGGATGGGAGCTACCCTCGACGGCGTCGTAGAGGAGACCGGAGCGGTGTTCGAAGCCAAGTTCATGCTGCCATGGTCGTTTTCGGAAGAGTCGGCGGCCGAAAAGTACATGCCTCAGCTGCAGCACAATATGTGGGTCACCAATGCCAAGCTGGCGGTGCTCTCGATCATCACCGGAGGTGGGAAGTGGGTCGAGATCACCGTCCCGGCGGACTCGCTCTATCAGCACCTGCTTCTGACGGCCGAGAAGAAGTTCTGGCGGTGCGTCCAGAGTGGGGAGTCGCCGCGCCTGTTCGGCGTCGAGCCGCCCCGGCACCGCATCGAGGCCGTCCGAGTAGTCGACATGAGCGCCTCGAACAGCTGGGCCGAATTCGCTGGCACGTTCCTGCGGACGCGCGAGGCCCATGTCGAACACGAGCGAGCCAAGATTGAGCTCAAGGCTTTGCTGCCCGAGGACGCCAAGGGGGGTGTCGGCCACGGCATCCGCGCCCGCCGCTCGAAGAATGGGGCCGTCAGCTTCGATGTCCTCGCGACGGAGGCTGCCCATGCACCGGTCCAGTGAATCGATTGCGGCGCTCGCGGCCGCTCTCGCCAAGGCACAGTCGGAGCTATCGAACCCGGAGAAGTCCCTCGTTGCTACGATCGGGACGGACAGGCCAGGGGAGGGGGCCCGGACCTTTCGCTACGCGCCGCTCTCGAGCGGCCTCGACATCGCCCGCAAAGCTCTCGGCCAGCAGCAGATCGCAACGGTCCAGACGACTGCCATCGACGCCGCGAGCGGCACCATCAGCCTGACCACCTTGCTCGCCCACGCCTCTGGAGAGTGGATCGCGTCGGATTGGCCGGTTTGCCGCCTGGCGGACACGGCGAGCCCGCACCGAATGGGCGCGGCCCTGACCTACGCGCGCCGCTATGCCCTCTTCACCCTGGTCGGGATCGCCGGGGAGGACGATCTCGATGCGCCCGACTTGATTGGCCCGCAGCACCAAGTGCTCGCGGGTGGGAATGGAGGAACAATTCTCGAGACCGCCAATCCACGCCGGTCTCATAGGAATGGAAAAGGGGTGCGCCCGCCGCTTCTCGATCCGGAGAGTTCGGCCGCTTTGCGGGATCGGCTCGTGCGTGAAATTTCGGCCATCGAGGGCGCTGAGCAAGCTGCACAGTGGGCTCACACGGCGCTCGCCGCCAAAAATACCCTCACGGCATCGGATGCCCGGCTCATCCAAGTTGCGTTCGAGCTTCGCATATCCGCTCTCGAGGGCGCCGACCAACCGCTGCACGAGCACGCGTCACAGTCATCGCTGGCGGCCGGAGTGGAAGCGGGCACCACAGAGCCATCCGCCCAATCCTCGCCCGCCCAGGAACGTTCTAGTCCCGATCCAGAGCCCGTCGCGCGGCATTCGGGACGGGCGAGTTACGCCGGCATCGACAAGAGTGTGCTCAGCATTTCCGAGGTGCGCCGGTACCGGGACAAGGCCCATCTGAAATTCGTGGCCTCAAGGCCCATCTGAAATTCGTGGCCTCAAGACCCTGCCTTGTCTGCGGCCGGAAACCTTGCGACCCACATCATCTGCGCTTTGCCCAGGTCCGCGCGCTGGGCCGCAAGGTCAGCGATGAGTTCACGGTCCCGCTCTGCCGATTGCACCACCGCGAACTCCACCGGGCGCGGAACGAGGCCGGATGGTGGGCGAAGCTGGGCATCGATGCCATCGCGATCGCTCGAAACCTGTGGAACATGACTCGCTCAGCTGGCATGCCAACCGCGTCAGCCAAAGCTGGGCTGAGTTCGGCTGGACCCGCGGTCGTCACCTCAACGAAACCTCGGGCTCGGCGCCGCGCGAAGGTTGCGGCGCTTGGGCCCGTCGGGACTTTGCCCAGCCGCGCATGACGTCGCTCAAGCAGATCGAATCCAACCGCCGGAACGCACTCCAGAGCACCGGCCCAAAGACCGAGAACGGAAAACGGCGATCCCGACGCAATGCCCTCCGGCACGGGTTCACGGCCGAGACCGTTCTCGAGCCTCTGGAAAACCCCGAGGAGTATCGGACCTTCGAGGCCGCGATTCTCTCGGAGTACCTACCCCAAACGCCGGTCGAGCAGGAGCTCGTTCGCCGCCTGGCCTCGCTCTTTTGGCGGCTACGGCGGGCGACCTCGATCGAAACCGGGCTCTTGCGGATGCAAGGCGAGATTTTACTCGCCTTCCGCAACTCCCGCCAGAAAGTAGTGGAAACTCGAGGAGAGAGCACTCCTAGCCGGTTCGGTGAGGCGGTTCGCGAACCCGGCCAAGAGATCTTGCCCGGTAACAGCGCCGACGAATGTGCCGCCGAAAGAGGTCATGCGACGAACCCCTCGCGGGACATCGCGCTTAGCTACTTGCGCCTGGCCAACCTCGACAATGAACTCATCGATCGGCTCAGTCGGTACGAAGCCGTCCTGTGGCGCCAGGCCGTACAGACGCTGTTTGCGCTGCAGACGCTGAAGCGGCGGTGATCTTACGATTGGGTTCGTTTCGTAAAAACGAGGGCTGCGGTTGTTGTGCGAAACGAGAAGAGCCGATTTTGCGAAACGAAGCCAATTACTGCTAAATCCAGCGCCGTCCCCCTCCTTCGAAAACTAGATTAGGATCCCCGACTCCGAGATCGGACGTAGAGTTCCGCTTTCGGCACATAAGCAGCTGCGTAGCGCCCGAGTGTTCAAGTTTGTCTTGATAATCCTTAGTCTGCGCCCGCCAAATCTCACTCTGAGACTTGACCAGTTCGGCAAAGTCCTGCTTCAGCGACATCGCACTTCTCCTTCCGCTACAATACGTAAATCTGAGCTCGTCCAAACCTGCTCGATGTCAAGCTCGCTATTTGAGCGACTATCTGTGACTTTTGAGGATTAGCGCAAAATAGCTCAAGCCGCCGGCGACGACGATGGCAATCCAACTAACCCACATTGGCGCACTCCAGCCGCCAATCATAACCGGCCAACCCATGTAAAGTCGCAGGGCTTGTAGCAGCGCGACAAGTGCGAAAATGGTGCCCGCTATCAGATGGAATAATTTGTCGTTCATGCCTCTCTCCGATCAATCGGATAATGGGAAGCAACGTCAAAGATCGTATTTCTGTTCCAACTGACCCGCGTCCGGTATGACCCATCACGTCGATTTGCTGCGAGACTACAGTGCAACGCAGCACGTGAAGCGTGCAGCTATCCCGAGGGCTGGGGGTGCTGCCAACTCTTGTAGACAAACTCCAGGCTGTATCCATCTGGGTCGACTATATTCGCCGCATAGTAGCGCGGGTCATAATAGACGCGAGCGCCCGGCGGACCATTGTCTCGCCCGCCCGCAGCAATCGCGGCGGAATAGGTGGCGTCAACTTGAGCCTCCGACTTCGCGACGAAACCGACATGCGCCGCACGGCCTTCGACCACCCCTTCGCGGAGCCAGAAGAAGAGCCTGTCGTCGCGCCCAAAGCCTTTAAGGTCCGGGTGCCCCGGGGGACCGTCCTTCCCGTCAAAATCCTGGCGCTGGGTGATCCCGAGCGGCAGCAGGGTCCTCTCATAGAAGCCGATCGAGCGATTAAGGTTGCTAACCGACAGAAACACGTGATCGATCATGGCGACTCCTTCAGCTAAATTATTGACCTGCCAGCCGCAACTGATATCACGCCCCAATCGGCAGGTCTGTGACCGATTCACGGTGGTCCAACGGCGAAAAGGCTCGCTGTTTTTCTGCAGTGCAAAGCGACGCGATTGGCACGTCCCGGAAGAGGCGGTCAGCCTCGGCGAGGTCCGGTTGTTGGGCATGACCGGACGTGTGGAGAACGTGCCCTTACCGCCGAATTTGACCCGGAGCCGACCTCGGACCCATCTCGCAAATGGGTGGCATCTCGACACCACATCACGGCCGGATTACGCTCGCTCAAAACGGAAACGGGAGGCAGGTCATGCGAATTCGACTTCTGTTTGTGCTCAGCACCACAATCTTCTTGGTCGCGACGGGTGCTTCCGCCGGACCAAAAGAGGATGTCGCTACGGCGAGGATGAAATGGGGCGAAACCCTAGGACAAAATGATCCTGATAAGGTGGTTGCCCTCTACGCCCCTGACGCGGTCCTCTGGGGAACGCTCTCCCCAACCGTGCGAGCGGATCGAGCAGCACTGCGCGACTATTTCGTGACGGCGTTCAAGGTGCTGCCCAATCTCAAGGTCGCATTCGGTGAGCAATTGATCCGTGTGTATGGCACTACCGCCGTCAATACCGGGTACTACACCTTTTCGTTTGTGAAAGACGGAGAACCCAAGACGCTTCCGGCACGGTACAGCTTAACGCTCGTGAAGGACGGAGATAACTGGATGATTGTAGACCATCACTCGTCGGCAATGCCTCCTCCCCCTCGGTAGAAGAGGCTGTCTTGAGGGCAAACCGACACCATCGGCACAACATAAACGTACCGCAGCGACTACAATGTCTGGCGGCTTTGACTGCTAACACATCGAAAAAGCCCGCGCGCGTAGGGGCAATAGCTCACGACGGGGCGGCGATGAGAACCAACCTGTGCTAGGCTAATCTAATCTCTATCGCTTTAAGAAGGATGGACCGATGACACCCCAAGTTCGGACTGTATATGCCGCGTTGTTCGTGTTTGCGCCGATGGTCGCTGTCGCTGGGCCGGCTGAGGATGCCAACGCTGTCGTCGAGCGATGGTCGGCGGCCTATACTGCCAACGATCCGGAGGCCATTGCCAAAATCTACACGCCCGATGCAATTCTGCTCGGGACCGTCAGCCCGATCATGTCCGAAGGTACAGAAGCGATCGTGAAATATTCACGCCGACAAAAGGGACCGGAAATCAGAACAAGCTAGGCGATCGACGCACAATCGTGCTTGGGGATAATGCTGTAGTGGTAACGGGATTTTACGAGTTCACAAGGATGCAAGAGGGCAAGCCTGTACCCGCCCCATCGCGCTTCACCATGTTGGTTGTGAAGCGCAATGGGGAATGGCGCATCGCACACCATCATTCTTCGCCGCATGTCCAACCAAAGCAATAAGCGAG
>WNGE01018381.1_pt1 | contig 10695 bp, 11 predicted proteins | sample 5400651 | NCBI WGS metagenome assembly WNGE01 (sample SAMN13153370, study PRJNA577476) | soil metagenome | isolation source: 60 cm soil or saprolite under grassland replicate 2 | place: USA:California | collected 2016-06-15
AGGACGACCTGCGCGCGCTCAAGCAGGTGTTCGCGTTCACCGAGAAAAACATGCTCGACCTGGGCGAGCTCGCGCGCTCGAGCGGCCTCGGCCAGAGCGGCGTGCGCAACCTCGCCGGGATACTCCTGGGATTCCGGATACCCAAAGGCACCAAGACCTCGAACTGGGCCGCGCGCGAGCTCTCCGCCGCGCAGATCACCTACGCCGCAACGGACGCCTGGGCCTGCCGCGAGTTGTACCTGCGGTTCCGGAGCCTGGGACTGCTGCGGGCGAAAGCGCCGGTGCCGGCACGAGCGCTGGAGAACGGTAGCCCATCCTCCACCAGCTCGCTAGAATAGGCGGCATTTCACACGACGTGCCGACGGAGAACGATCCATGACCGCCAAAGACCGAATCGAGGTAAATCCGGCAATCATGCTGGGCAAGCCGGTGATTCGCGGCACGCGAATCCCGGTGGAATTGATCCTTCGCAAGCTCGGAGAGGGCGCGCGTGAGGAGGATCTGCTCGACGCCTACCCCAACCTCACGGAGGCGGACCTCCGGGCGGCCAGGGAATCGGTCTTATAATGCGCGAGTCCAGCACGCTGTTGAACCTTGACGACCTTCAATCAGACTGACCGCCGCGAAATTCCGGCGTATTCCATTTCCGAGGCGGCGCATTACCTCGGCGTGCCGAAATCGACGCTGCGTGCCTGGTTTGCCGGTCAGCAGAAGTTCCGGGCGGTGATTCGCCCGGCCGATCCGAAGACCCTGATCCTTTCGTTCTCCAATCTGGTCGAGGCTTACGTGCTCTCGGCGATTCGCCGCAAGCACCACATTGGGCTACCGACGATCCGGCGGGGACTGAGTTTCCTGGTGGAAAAGCTGGGCTCGAAACGGCCCTTGCTTGAAGAACAATTCGCCACGCACGGCGCCAAGCTCTTCGTCGAGCGATTGGGCCAGATCATCAATCTTTCCCAGACTGGCCAAGTCGAGATGACCGATCTCATCCACGCCTATCTGGAGCGAGTCGAACGCGATGCGAAGGGCATGCCGATCAAGCTCTACCCGTTCATGCGCTCGCAGCCGCCGAAAGATCAGCCGCGCACGGTGGTGATCGATCCGCGCATTTCGTTCGGGCGACCGGTCATTGCCGGCACCGGCATTCCGACCGCCGTGCTCGCGGAGCGTTTCAAGGCAGGGGACCAGCCGCCCGACCTGGCGAAAGACTACGGTGCAAGCGAAGAAGCGATCTGGGACGCGATCCGCTGCGAAGTCGACCTCAAAGCCGCTTGAACCGGTAACGTTCTTTGTCGATGAGTCGCTCGACAGCCTCTCGGTTGTAAGCGCCCTGCGCGACGCGGGCGCGACCGTCCAACGCCTCACCGACCATTTCCCCAAGGGCACTCCGGACGAAGTCTGGCTCGCCGAAGCCGGCCGGAACGGCTGGGTCGTCCTGACGCGCGACAAGCGCATCCGCTACCGCCAGCTCGAACGCCTCGCCCTGCAAGCCGCAAAGGTGCGGGCATTCGTGTTCACCGGCGGGAACGTCACGGGCGAGGAGACAGGCGCCATTCTCGCCGGCTCCCTCGACCGGATGACGAAGATCGCCCGCGCAGACTCCGGGCCTTTCATCTATCACATCGGACGGTCCGGCAAGCCGATCCGCATGGATTGACTTCTAAAATCCACGCCCCATGAGAGCCATCTGCCCTGCCAGCCGCGCGCGAGCTCTCCGCGGCGCAGATCACCTACGCCGCAACGGATGGGCCTGCCGCGAACTGTACCTGCGATTCCAGAGCCTGGGACTGCTCGCCAAGCTCGCCGACACCACCTAGACGACGGCCTGCTGCGGCATCGGCTTCTCCGCGGAAAGCGTCATCCAGCCGCGCGCGATGCGGTAGAGCACCCACAGGCCCGTCAGAATCCAGACCACCAGCGCGACCGGAATCCCGACCAGCGTGAAGAACGCCGCCCCGCCCGCGAGCAGCCACACGAGCGCGTACCAGAACGTGCGGATCTGCCAGCCGAAATGCGAATCGAGCCACGTCCCGCGCACCTCCTCGCGCTTCGCGTAATTCAGAATCACCGCGATGATCGACGGCCAGCCCGTGAGAAAGGCCGTGAGCACCAGCACCGAGCTCGCCAAGCCGGTGAGCGCGCTGAACGCGTGCAGCGCGTAGATCACGTGGGTCAGTGTGATCAGGCCTTCGCGGGGGAGGCGGATGGTGGTTGAGGTGGAGGGGTCGGGAGTAGACATGTGATCATTGCGTTACTGCAGAGCCTCAAGGCCGAGAGCGGCACCTGCTGGCCGATTAATCCGTTGCAACCTTAGTTGCAAAAACACACGGCTCAACCGTTCCGGGCGCAGCAAGAATTGGCCACCAGAATGTGTGGCCAGACCAGCCAAGTTCTTTTGTTCCTTCTTGCTTAAGTAAGATAAGAGCCGGTTTTGACCGCGCTGGATCGAGAACCACGCGGCGGATATCGCCACCACCTAGAATCGAAAGGCCTGATTTATCACCGGACCGTTCTCTCGAAAGCTTTCGTCCTGTTTCCGCCAACAAGAGAACTTTGCCGTCGCCCCCATCTCTCACGTCCGAATAGTAGTCCAGAAGCCCCCGCATCGCCTCCCACTCGAACTCGGTGTCAGTAAATTCGAGGGTTGTTTCTATCGTAGCAATTATTTTCAACGCTTCTTCGCGGTCGATCTCAACAAACGACTGTTTGTCCCGAGCTTTATTCGGAATCATCCCCTCCAAAGCCCTCTGTGCACTTCTCATGTCCGGACCTGAACTCGTCTGGAAACCGGTAGGCAAGTAGAGTCCGCTTGGCCTTACCGCGATGACATTGCTAAGAAGCACCTTGTTCGGCGCACAAGGTCTCACTCTATTAGCCGAATCGGATTGAATAAAGACGACACCCTGATCATGGGTGCCCTTCTCAAACGCCTCCCGCAGCGCGTTCTCGAAGCTATTGATCTTATAAAGACGGTCGTACACGTCTAGCGTTGTGTAAAACCGCGTTACCGCTAGGTCACGTAAATCCCGGTTGCCGTACATACGTGAATGTTGTAGGACCGTATCGGCCTGCATTGTGCGAGGGTTGCGGCCATAGTAGAAAGCAATCAAATTCGGAATTGTGATGCCCCGATCAAGAATGTTTCCGCCTACGAAAATGTTATAGGGTGTTCGTAGCTTCAGCTCAGCCTTGTCATCAAGGAGCGCCATGACGTCCTTATCGGAATTCACGGTCTCTCTTACTACATCGTCACTTTGAAGTGCTTCCAGAAACATTTCGTAGGCGTCGTTTTGAGCCGGCATTCGCCCATGATCTGCCTGGATAGAGGCGTTTAAATCAGCATAACCAGCATCAAAAAGTGGCTTAAGCGTTTGGGTGGCATTTGTCGCTGCTTTTGCAATTGCTTCGAATACCCACTCAATTATCTGATTCTGCCAGGCGTGGGCAGCCTTTTGAGTGTCATTGTGAATAACCATTGCGTACTTGCGCTTTTTCTCACCAGCATCTGCTTGTTGCCAGCGCCGGACGCATGCAGCCAGAATGAAGGTGACGATCGCACGGACCAATCCGACTGTATTAGGAGAGTCCAGGACCCTATCCTGCCGAATGCGGCGCTGATCGGGTCGACGAAGAGAATCTTGCTCCTCGCGTTGCACTTCTACGAATAGGAAAGCGCGCGGATCGTTCTCGTTAGTCACCAAGAAGTAGTCATCGCCGCCGACGTAACCACTGTGAATTGGCAGGAGCTCTGTAAAGGTTGGCTTCTTCGGCTTAAAGACGTAACTCTTTTCGTCGTAGTTCTCAGGTTGAAGATAGAGTGAATAGGGCGTCGCCGTTACCTGCAGGAAAGCGATTTTGGCGACGAGCGATCGCAAAGCATCGATCTGCCCCGCGATCTTGCCCTGTTCGATCTCTTTCTGCTCTTCGGTACGAACAAACCGAATGCTAGCCAAATCCGCTTCGTCATCGATCAAAAGAACATTTCTGGATTTTAAGTCTGGGTAGTCTTTCTCGAAGAATTCGAGAACCCGTCGTAGATTATCCGTTTGTTTTTTCGCTACGATTACAAGTTTCCGCCGCTGCTCGCTTCTGGTAAGCCTTCCTGGCGTTCTCATGATATCGAAGACGAGAAACTCGTCTTCGTCAATGAATTCCCTAAAATCCCCCGTCAAGCGAGCCGCAGTCTGAGCCGACAGCGTTTTGGTTCCCTTGGTTAGAACGACAGCGATATCGAAGCCTCGATCAAATGCTCGAGCGATCACCCCGACGAAGGCTCGAGTCTTTCCGGACTGTATCTTTCCTAGAAGCATGCCGGGCCGATCGCCAGTCGTCGATGTGTCTTCGAGTTGTTTGACAACGCGATCTATGCATGCCGCGAGCGCTTCATCGTCTTTCCGACTGTCACGGAGCCGAGCGTAGAACCCTGTCGTCACGACATTTACCTCGACTTTGATATGTTGCCCAGAGATCAGCGCAAGAACCGCGATAAGAGTCTACGCACGACCGCCCGATCCTTTACTTCACACTCCCAAATGACCAGGACGCGCCAGCCAGCGGCCCTAAGCTTGGTTGCGTTGGTGACATCACGAGCGCGATTTCGTTTGATTTTCGCCCGCCAGTAATCGGTATTTGCCTTGGGCACCCTATTTCCTCGCGCGCATAGATGGCCGTGCCAAAAACAGCCGTGAACGAAGACCACTTTGCGACGGCCCGGAAACACTAGGTCGGGCTTGCCCGGCAGATCGGCGCGATAGAGACGAAAACGGTAACCTAGGCCATGCGCAAGGTGCCGGACGGCCAATTCCGGCGCAGTGTCCATTCCTTTGACCGCGCGCATGATGCGGCTGCGGTCTTCCGCGCGCTCCTTCACCTTCGTAGCTCAATCCTCAAGCTCGGATCGGTCTCAACCTCATCTACGATTTCGTTGTACCGCTCTACAAGGTCAGCCACAGCAACTTTTCGGCCATCCGCAGCAAACTTAGCAATCTCGTACAGATTCAAAGCGACGAACTGTTCAATTTCAAAAATATCGATACGATCTGCAAGCCCGATATTGTTCGCGAGCCCTTCGGCTACCGTCAGTCCACGTTGCACCGTGACTAGAATCGGTCGATGTCCGTTGTTGAGGTTTTCACCACACTTGCCGATGACTGTCTCTCCGGGTGATGTTGTGACATGAATTGCCACATCCCCAATGAAAAAGTCGCCAGCTCTCTCACTTGGTGCGTCAGCTGAGGAAAAATTGTTGTGTTCGAAACGCCCCTTGCCAAGCGCGCAATCGAGTTTCGCGCCAACCATGTGCTGAAGCACCGCACCAGCATAGTACATACCAGGCATAGATTTTTGGCGCTCTTCCGCCTGAGCAATCACGTCTCGCACAACGCTCCTAAGACTCCGACCTGCATCGAGTTTGATTTTGAACGGTTTCCCCGCAAAAAACTCGTTGACCCGCTCTATCCAGAATGCTTCTATGGCCTCGAAGTCAATCTTTCCTTTTTCCTTTGCATTGAGATCATTTAGAAACGCAGCGTATTCGCGCATATTGCCCAGACTGCCTCGAGATGTGCGTCCGCCCTCGGAGGCCAGGACACGTTCAATTCCGTGTCGCTTCAAGACAGCCTGCACCGCACCCTTTCCCAATCCCAATACTTGTCCGCCACCCTCTGTGACGAGCCTCTCAGAATCCAGAGGCAATCCCATGGTCTTAGCGTGTTGTGTCACGACCAGCGCAACTGAAATTGGCCCCTTTCCTCTGAATCCCTTTTCAGCAGCAAATGTAGCAAGTTGTTGTTGATGAGTGCCAGCCATCCTAGGCAGCTTCTCTCTCTATCTCTTCTTCGACGTCCAGAAGGGGCTCCAATATATGAGCCGCGAGGAAACGCACAACGGGAATGACGACGCCATCCCCTACGACGTGATAAGCCAAATTGTAGTTATCCGGCAGCTTGTAGGTGTCAGGGAGCCCCATCAAACGGGCCGCCTCGCGCGGGGAGAGCAATCTAGACTGCACCTTATCGCCCTCAACTATCATGATTAGTTGCCGACTCGACCCTCCCATGGGCGTACGGAGGCAACCGGCCACATCATCAAATCGAATCTCGGCGCGCTGCACGCGCTTTCCCTGCATGTCCTTACGGGTTCGTTTGTAGATCCCGCCAACTATTCGCCGCTTTGCGCACATTGCTTCACGGACTTTTTGGCGATTGAGCGGACTCATCATACCGAGAAGCCGCTCCGTTTCAGCGGACGTGTGCCATTTGACACCCAGCGGCTCGTCCTCGATCAAATCTGAGAAATTCCTTCGCCACATCTGGGGGCTTGGAAGGTTCCACCAAACCCAAGCTGCCTTTGATTGCTGTGAGAGCTTGTCGTACGCACTTAGTAGGCTCGTAGGGTGCCAAAGAGGTTCGGACCTGATGGCCGTCAGATGAGCAGCGATCGGCCAATTATGATCGACTCCGACGACAAAGAGCCGGGGGCGCGATTGGGGGACAAAATGCACAGCATCCATCACTAGTGCACCGAATCGATACCCTTCTGCGGTAAGTGCCGCGCCAATGGCGGCGAAATCCTCTCCCCCATGTGAGGTTAGAGCGCCGCATACGTTTTCAAGAACAACTAAAGATGGCGCACGACCTTCTGCACGGAGAGCTTTGATGAGCCGCCAGAATGCCCAAAATGTCCCCGAACGTTCCCCGTTGAGTCTTGAGACGGGCGGCGCCCCAATTTTCCACATACGTGGCGCCCTTTTTGGGATCTATGTCGTTCGCGAAGAGACACTTCCACCGCGCGCCTAGACCTGCCCGCGCCATTCCTCCGCCCGCAAAGAATTCATAGAAGGTCGGCGCTTCCTTCACGATCCGGCTCCCGTCTTGCCTATCGTGGTCTCAGTCATATAAATGCACAACATTCGCGTACCCCCTGTAAACCACACAAGTGTACTGTGCATTTATACAGCTATGCGCTCAGTTGTCAACTTTAGAGCCCTAGACGCCCCTTGGGTCCGGGTACTAGAAAATCTCTTGACCTGAGGAAGTTGTTTGATTGTCGACAGGATAGCACCAGCGAAATCCCCTGGCTCGCTTTTGTGAGCCACCCCCCGCTTCGGTTGCGCCTAGTCCAGGTTTTTCAGAGAACCCGGGCAAGGCCTATCACCCTCGACTGTCCAGAGATGAACCAGGGTCCCCAAAACAAACGGGCGGCCGAAGCCGCCCGTTCTATCCGGCGAAACTAGACGACGTTACGCCACTTTCCTCCCAACCACCCCAAAGAGCGCAGGCACAGCCTTCTCCTTCCTTCCCTCGCTCGCTCTTAGGCGCCGGCTCGCGTTGACGCTCTTCCGCCTGCTGGTGCCGGTGGTACTCGAGCTGCTCCTGGCGGACCGACTGCTGGGCTTTTTCCGAGGGCATGGCGGGCGCGGGCTGCCGTTCCTGCCGGCGTCCGTGGTCGCGGCGGGGCGATTGGCCCTGGCGCGGTTGCGCTGAAGGCTGTTGCGGGCGTCCCCCGCGCTCGGGCCGGCGCTGGCCGTTGCCCTGGTTCCGCTGCGCGTTGCGCTGGCCTCCCGAGTTGCGCGGCGGGTTCTGGCGCTGTTGTCCCCGGCGCCCCTGCGGTTCGGGTTGCGCGCTGTGGTAGCCCGAGCCCACTTCGAAGCCCGGGATGACCTGCTGCTCGATTTTCTTGCCGATGAGCCGCTCGATGTCGCGAAGGTACGAGCGGTCTTCGCCCGAGACGAGCGACACCGCCTGGCCGGATTCGCCCGCGCGGCCGGTGCGGCCGATGCGGTGGACGTAGTCTTCCGGGACGTGCGGCAGGTCGTAGTTCACGACGTGCGGCAGCGACTCGATGTCGATGCCGCGGGCGGCGATGTCGGTGGCGACGAGCACCTGCAGCTCGCAGTCCTTGAAGCGCTTCAGGGCCTTCATGCGCTGCGGCTGGCTCTTGTTGCCGTGGATCGCGGCGGTTTCGATGCCGTCGTGCTCCAGTTGCTCGGCGAGGCGGTTCGCGCCGTGCTTGGTCCTGCAGAAAACGAGCACCTGCTGCCAGTTGCCCGACTTCACCAGGTGCGCGAGCAGCGCGCGCTTGCGATCCTTGTCGACCGGGTGCGCGACCTGGCCGATCAGCTCGATCGGCACGTTGCGCCGCGCGACCTCCACGGTTACCGGGTCGTGCATGAAGCCCGCCGCGAGCTTTCTCACTTCGTCGGGAAAAGTCGCCGAGAAGAGCAGGTTCTGGCGTTTCGCGGGGAGCAGCGCGAGCACGCGGCGGATATCGTGGATAAAGCCCATATCCAGCATCCTGTCGGCTTCGTCCAGGACGAGGATCTCGACCTGGCGCAGGTCGATGGTCTTCTGCCCGACGTGATCGAGCAGGCGCCCGGGCGTCGCGACGACGATGTCCGCGCCGCGGCGCAGCGCATCGACCTGCGGCGTGAAGCCCACGCCGCCGTAGATCACGGCCGCGCGCAGCTTCATGTGCCTGCCGTAGGTGCGCACGCTCTCCTCGACCTGCGCCGCGAGCTCGCGCGTGGGCACGAGGACGAGACAGCGCACCGGATGGCGCGCGGGCGAGTGGCTGGCGTTGGATTTCCCCGCGAGCAGCTGCAGCATGGGCAGGGTAAACCCTGCCGTCTTGCCGGTGCCGGTCTGCGCCGCGCCGAGCAGATCGCGCCCGGCGAGGACTACGGGAATGGCTTGCGCCTGGATGGGGGTGGGTTGGGTATAACCCTGCTCGGCGACTGAGCGGAGCAGCTCGGCAGAAAGGCCGAGATTCTGGAACGACGTATCGATGAAACTCTCCTAATGTTTATCAGGAGGGGAGGATTCGAAGGGGGTGTGCCCCTTTTTTGCAAACCGCTCCTGAAGTCGGCCTGGGAAGGACTTCGCCTTCGCACCGGTTCAGGCAGAGGAACTGCTGGGAAAAATTCGGGGAACTTGGGAAGAACCGCGAAGAGGCCGTAACGCTAACCGGATAACGCGCCACAGGAACCTTGGCGCGCACTATACAGGGGTTTGGGGCGGGGCGCTTGGGTTTCGGAAACGGGGGATCGCCAGGAAATCGCCCTCTTGCTGTCCTACACCATCGAGGGTGATTCGGTTCATCGTCTATATCAGCGTCGGGTGTTTTTCGCGTATCCGCGCTTCGACGTCGCGCCTGAGCTTCTCGGCCAACGCCAGCATGTCGGCGGCTTCCTGATCGGACACCGGCAACGGCTTGTCGTACGAAATCCGGTTGCGCTTGCGGCGGAACGCATCGAACTTGCGCACGAGCGCCGCGTCGGCCCCGATGGTGTGCTCCAGCGACTGAACGGTTTTTGCGTGATGCCCGGCAACATTCGAATTCGTGCGATAGCCGGAGGCGTGCAAGGCCGCCGACGCCGTGGAGAGCGCCGCGTTGTAGCCGAACTGAAAACGCCCTTCGGGGCTCACGGCCGCGATGCGCGCGTCAGCGAGGCTTCGATCGGCGAGCGCGAGCAGGCCGGCGATTTCCTTTTTTGACGGCTTGTGCGCCCTCAGCGCTCCCTTGTCGAGCCAGGCCTTCAAGCTCATCTTCTCCCCCGATCAGGAACAGTTTGCGTTCTCCGAGCACCGTCGTCAAAAAATGATTGCGCTCGCGGGCTTTCCCGGCGAATTCCTCGCGGGGAAAGACGGTCGGGTTGATTTCGCGCCCCAGCCGCCGCTCTGCCTTCGCGAGCGCCTCGATCACGTCGCCCGAGGAAACCTCGCCGATGACGAAGAGATCGATATCGCTTTCGGCACGCTCCTCGCCGCGCGCCACCGACCCGTAAATGAATGCCGCATCGATCCGGTCGGCGAGCGGCCGGAGCGCATTTCTCAGGAGATCCGCGACACCGAAGGTCTTGACGACCAGGCCGCGCAGCTCATCGAAGACCGGACAGGCGCGGTTGGCGCGGAAATAGACCTGATGCCCGCGCACGGTCCTGTCAATGATGCCGGCTTGCGTGAGCGCCGTCAGCTCGCGCTGGAGCGAGCTGGGCGTCGAGCCGGTCGAGCGGGCAATTTCGCGAAAGTAGAACTCCTCGTCGGGACGGCCGTAGAGGTGCGCGAGGATCGCCTGCATGGACTTCCCGAACAGAGCCGAGGCGATGGAGCCTTTACCGCGCTGCGGTCTATGTGAGGATGCACTCGTACGCATTTAGCGTACGATCATACGCAGTTCGCGTACGGGCGTCCAGAGGTAAGCCGGGTTGGTGAAAAACCAAACGGGCAGCCGAGGCCGCGAGCGCACCATACAGGGGTCGGCGTCGGGTACTTGGGTTTCATGGACCTGTCCAGGGAAATGTCCATTAACTCTGAAGATCACGAATAACACATATATTCGTCAAGGAAGTATATGCTTCTCAAACTGTCCAATTCGGTGTCCTGACCAGCGTCCAAGCATGGCCGACCTCGGTCAATTCCAGCCGCTCTATCCGGAAGATCGGGTCACGGGACCGACCGCTCCCGCTTCATTGCAATGACCGGGCTGGGAGAGCGGACCGGGCGCCGGGTCCTGGCCAGCTTGCTCGATTACGGCGTGCTCTCGGCCGAATCATCGCGCTCGCCGGTTGCGTTCACGGTGCCCCTCAAATCGCTGAAGCATCTCTTCCCCAACCTCTGGCCCGAAGCGGAAGTCGAGTGACGCGGCGCCTCGGCTCGCGTGCATGGCCGTCGACCGCGAAGCGGGAATCAGGGCTTG
>WNGE01026916.1_pt1 | contig 10695 bp, 17 predicted proteins | sample 5400651 | NCBI WGS metagenome assembly WNGE01 (sample SAMN13153370, study PRJNA577476) | soil metagenome | isolation source: 60 cm soil or saprolite under grassland replicate 2 | place: USA:California | collected 2016-06-15
TCCTCGGGGTCAGCATGGTGGCCGACGGTGCTGGCGACGCGATCCTGGCCGCGGTCTACGCGGTCAAGTGTGGCATGACCGTCGCTGAGCTGGCCGACACGTGGGCGCCGTATCTGACCATGGGCGAGGGTCTCAGGCTGGCCGCCCAGGCCTTCACCCGCGACATCGCCAAGCTGTCGTGCTGCGCCGCCTAATAGTGCTTTGTCAGGTCGAGGGACGGCCCATGCGCAGGTCGGAGCGGAGTCGTCAGCCTCGCATGCGCCTGCACGCGGCAGTTGAGGAGCCTGAGCCGCATAGACTGTGACCATGTCCAACCGACCCGAGGAAGCCAGACGCTGGCCCGAGCACCTTCCGGTCGGCGCGTTGCGCGTCGGCCGTTCCAGCGCCCACTACGGCCAGACAGTCCGGTTCTACCGGGATCTGGTCGGGCTGCCGGTGCTGGAGAGCTTTGCGGCAAGCTACGGCGAGGACGGCACGATCTTCGGCCTGCCCGACACCTCCGTGCAGCTGGAGATCGTCCGGTCGACCGAGCCGGCTGTCCGGGCCGATCGCGTCGATATGCTGGTGTTGTACCTGCCCGACGCGGCGGCCCAGGAGCGTTTGATCGCGAGGATGGCGGCTGCCGGGGTGGAGCCGACGTCACAGCATCCCTACTGGCACGCGAACGGCGGGGTGACCTACCAGGATCCGGACGGGCGCGAGGTCGTGTTCGTGTCGTGGGTCTACGGGCGCGACCGGACCTGACAGAGCCCTCCTAACCGCGTGAGACATCAGGCCCGCGCCGCCGCGGGCACATGGCAACCATGCGGCGGGACGGTGGGCCTGGCTCAGGCTTGCTGGTGGCGGCGTCGATTGCGCGACGCGCCTGGGGAAGCGGCAAGCCCGGCCAGCATCAGCTCCAGGCCCTCCTCGAAGCAGCGGTCGGGGTCGCAGTCGGCGATCATCGCCACCGCTGCCGATGTCAGCTCGGGCGGGGTCGCCGGCGGCAGGGCCTGGCCCAGGTACAGAAGGACCTCTCGCTCCGAGAGACGGCGTAGGAGATGACCGGGCGGAGGATGGCGGCCGGCTCCTCAAGCCCACCGGCCTGCAACATGTCCAGGTAGGCCTTGAACAACTCCAGCTCGGCGCGGGGCAGGGCCGCGCAGCGCAGCAGCAGCGGCGCCGCCTGGGGATGGCGGCGGAACAGGTCCCGCAGCGACTGGGCCAGGGCGCGCATGGCCTCCGCCGGGCCCATCTGGTCGCTGGGGAGGGCGACCTGTTCCCACAGCAGCCCGGCGATGCCGTCCAGGAGCCGGTCCTTGCTCTGGACGTGGTGCTGTACGGTCATCGGGTCCACCCCCAGCTCGGCGCCCAGGCGGCGCATGGTGAGCACCTCCAGGCCGTCGCGGTCGACCAGGCCGAGCGCGGCCTCGAGGACCCGGCGACGGTCGAGCCGGGCCCGGCTGCTGGTGGTGGTCACGTCTGCTCCTTCCGGGTTGACAACCGCTCATGGCCGCTCCTACCGTACCCTTCTACATTGTAGGAAGCAATCGTAGGAGCAATTGGCCGATGACGGTACACGACCACCCGGCGGTGGACGTCAGCGACCTGGGGAAGGTGTATCCCCGACCCGGCGGCGGGGTCCTGCGGGCGCTGGACGGGATCGGCTTCCAGGTCCGGACCGGGGAGTTCTTCGGGTTCCTGGGCCCCAACGGGGCCGGCAAGACCACCGCCCTGGAGATCATCGAGGGGATCCGCAAGCCCACCTCCGGAACGGTCCACGTCCTGGGCATCGACCCCCGCCGGGACCCGGACCAGGTCAAGCAGCGGATCGGGGTGCAACTGCAGGCCGCCGCCTACTTCAGCCTGCTCACCATCCAGGAGCTGCTGGAGTTGTTCGCCTCCTTCTACCAAAGGCGCCGCCCCGCGGCCGAGCTGCTGGAGATGGTCGACCTGGCCGACAAGCGCAAGGCCTACGTCCGCCAGCTCTCCGGCGGCCAACAACGGCGGTTCTCCGTGGCCGCCGCCCTGGTCAACGACCCCGAGGTGGTGTTCCTGGACGAGCCCACCACCGGCCTGGACCCGCAGATGCGCCACAGCCTCTGGGAGCTGCTGCGGCGGCTCAACCGCCAAGAGGGCAAGACGATCGTGCTCACCACCCACTACATGGAGGAGGCCGAGCTGCTGGCCGAACGGGTGGCGATCAGCGATGCGGGCCGCATTCGCGCCATCGACACCCCCAGGAACCTGATCGCCCGGCTCGAGGGCGTCGGCCACATCCAGTTCGCCACCACCGGCCGGGTCGACACCGCCGAACTGGGCAGGCTCGCCGCGGTCACCGCCGCTACCGACACGCGCAACGGCAACCAGCCCGGGACGCTGGGCCCCGCCACCTACCAGCTGCAGGTGACCGAGCCCAAGACCGCGGTCGGCGCCCTGCTGGACTGGTCGCAGGCCCACGGGGTGGAGCTGCGCGGCCTTGAGGTGGTCCCGGGGACCCTGGAGGACGTGTTCCTGCAACTCACCGGCCGCAAGCTACGGGAAGAGCAGGGAGCCAAGTCATGATCGGGACGCTGCGGCTGGCAGCGGCCTCCAGCAAGCAGCTGCTGCGCTCCAGCGAGATCATCGCCACCATGATCGTCTTCCCCGCCGCGCTGCTGATGGTTGTGGCGCTGTTCTCCAAGCTGCAATGGGAGTCCCCGCAAGGCGCGGTGCCGCTGATCGACTTCTGGGTCACCGGGATGGGGGTGCTGGCGGTCGCCCTGGGCAACGGCCACGCGTTCCTTGCCACCATCGCCACCTACAAGGCCGGCGGGGTGCTCAAGCGGATCTCGGTCACCCCCATCTCCCCGCCTCAGTTGATCCTGGGCGAGGTGCTGCCCCGCACCATCATGGGCATGGTCACCATCGGCGGCTTCTTCGCCGCGGGCAAGACCCTCGGCGCCGACATTCGCCTGGAACCGGGGATCGTGGCGGTGGTGCCGGTGATGGCGATGGTCACCGTCACCGGGCTCAGCGCCGCGTTCGTCATCGCCGGCCTCACCAGCACCCCCCAGAACGCCAACGCCCTGGACAGCTCCATCAGCTTCCCGCTCTACCTGTTCACCGGGGCGATGTTCCCACTGGCCGCGTTCCCCACCTGGCTGCAGGAGACCGCCCGCTTCCTGCCCTACACCGGGCTGATCGCCACCGTGCGCGGCATCGCCCTGCACGGACGACCACTCAGCGACTTTGGTCCCGAGCTGGCGATCGCCACCGCCTGGATGGGCCTGCTGCTGGCTGCTGCCGTGCGCGCCTACCGGTTCGTCACGTGAAGGAGGCACCGATGCTGGCCCAGGCCCTGCCGCTGTTTCGGGCCAGCGGCAAGATGATGCTGCGCTCCCGTGGCGTGGTCTTCGCCGTCGCGGCCGGCTCGCTCCAGGTCGCCGTCTTCGGATTGATGCGCAACCTCAGGTTCGGATTCGGGGGCCACGAGATCGGCTTCTTCGACTTCGCCCTGCCGGGGATGGCGGTCTTCCTGGCGATCTACCAGCTCCAGGACATCATGGTGGCCGTCGCCGCCAACTACCGCGCCCGCGGCATTCTCAGGCGGCTGGCGGTCACCCCCGTCTGGCCGCCGCTGGTCATCGCGATCCAGATCACGACCTATGTGGGCGTGGGCGTGGTCGCCGCGGCAGTGGTGCTCACCGTCGGAACGCTGATCGGCGGCGACCTGGCGATGACCCCCCGGCTGCTGTGGCTGATCCCCCTGATCGGCATGGCGGTGCTGACCTCCCTGGCGATCGCCTTCGCCGTGGCCGGGCTCACCCCCAACCCCCAGACCGCCAGCAACGTCGGCCAGACCATCTCCTTCCTGCTGTTCGCCTTCACCGGCACCTTCCTACCGGTCCAGGCACTGCCCGGCGCCCTGCCGCACATCGTCGGCTACGCCGTGCCGCACACCGCCCTCATCCAGGCCATCCGAGGCATCGCCCTCACCGGCGCCAACATCACCCAGTACGCCACCCAGGTCCTGGTCGGGGTGGGGTGGCTGGCCGCATCCCTGCTGGTTGCCTCCCTGGCCTACCGGTTCACCGACGAATGACCGGCAGTAGCGGATGCCGCCTGCCGGTCGGTAATTGGCGTTGAATCGGCCCCAGGCGTGTGCTACCAACCACGGATGCGCGACGTGATCCGGCCGGTGGCCTCCCTCCAGGAGCTGGCGCGGGTCTTCGATGTTGCCGGCGCGCAGCTCCCCCAGCCGCTGACCCGCCACGACCGGCGCCTGGCCGAGCTTGCCCGCCGCTTTCCCGCCGACCGCCCGCTCATGCTGCTGGCTGAGGACCAGGGCCGCATCGTCGGCGGCGCGCTGGCCTTCAGGACCGATCCTGCCTCCCGGCCGGTGGCGTGACCCTGCGCATCATCGGCCTGGCGCCGACGCACCGCGGCAAGGGCCTGGGACGCCGCCTGCTCCAGCAGGTCGAGGCCGCTGCCAGACGGCTTGGAGCCTCGGAGATCAGCCTTGGCGCCAGCGGCACCGAGCGCGGGTTCTACCTGCGCATGGGCTACGCCGGCCGGACACGCATGCACAAGCAACTCCCCCTGCTGCGCGTCGCACCGGAGCGGCGTCGGGACCTGAAGGAACTCCGGCAGCGGCGGCTTGCCGCACGCCAGCCGTGAGCCTCCAGCCGCTGCTGGTAGAGACGGTCGTTGCCGACGGGGCACGCTGGCGGGTCGCCTGGTTCGACCCGCCGTTTCGGCCGCCGCTGGCCGAGACCACCCAAGCGCTGGGCATCTGCTTCACCCCCGACGCCCAGATCGTCCTGGTCACCTGGAACGACAACGACTGGACGCTGCCCGGCGGCACCATCGAGCCCGGCGAGACCCTGGAGCAAACCCTGACCCGGGAGGTCTGGGAGGAGGCCTGCGCCCGTGTCCTGGCCTGTGTCTACATCGGCTGCCAGCACGTCGAGCACCTCGACCACGACCGCCCCGCCTACTACCAGACCCGGTTTTGGGCCCGGGTCGAGCTGGAGCCGTTCGCGCCCACGCACGAGATGACCGCACGCGTGCTGGTCCGCCCGGACCAGTTCCGCGACACCCTGTTCTGGGGCCGCGAGACCACCGCCGGTCTGATCCTGGAGCGCGGCCTGCGGATCCAAACCGACCACGCCACGCCCCCACCATCCGGGCTGGTCTGACTCGCCGATGGATGCGATCGCAAGAGATGGCCGGGACCTGGAGGTCTCCAGCAACGGTGGGACCTGGCGCGTCGGCTGGTACCCACCACCGAACCCGCCCTCAGGGGTTCCCCATGGCGCGGCGGCGGTGTGCGTCAGCGGCAACCGGATCGTCCCGATCTCAAGTGACGGCAAGCGGTGGGGCCTTCCCGGCGGCCGCCCCGAACCGCACGAGCAGTGGGTGGACACGCTGCGACGCGAGGTCGCTGAGGAAGCCTGCGCCCGGGTGACCGGCGCCACGCTCCTGGGGTTCACCCGCGGCGAGTGCCTGAGCGGGCCCGAGCAGGGATTGATCCTGGTCCGCTCGATGTGGCGAGCAGAGGTGCGCCTGGATCGCTGGGCGCCGCGGTTTGAGATCGCCCACCGCCGGCTGGTGCCGGCCGGCCAGGCGTTGCGGTTGGTGGTAATCGCCGAACCCGCGGTCGGGCCGATCCATCGCCGCATGTTCGTGGAGGCCGGATTCTCGCCCGCTGGCCAGGGCGAGCGGCCGGACCGGTGAACCCACGCGGGCTGACCGCCGCGCCAGGGTGCGGCGTTGCAGATCAGCCCGGCTCGCCGGCGGATCTCGCACCGCGGCTGCCAAGCCAGCCGGCCAGCTCCTCGGCGTCCTGGTTGCGGGCGATGTCCAGGGGTGTGCGGCCGTCCCATGCGGCGGCCCAGTTCAGGTCGGCGCCCCGGCCGAGCAGGTACTCGGCCGCCTGGCGCTGGCCGCCGTGGCAGGCCTGCCAGAACGCCTCGGTGACCTCCTGCCGCGTCGGTGGCGGGGAACTGGCGAACGCCGCCTCGACCCGATCCATGAGGCCCAGGGCGGCCGCGTGCCACAGCCTGGTCCGGGCGCCACGTTCGACCAGGCGGCGGGCCGCCCGCCACTGCCCGTAGCCCACCGCGTCGTCCAACGGCGAGCCGCCCCCGATCGAGGCGCCCTGGGCCTCGATATCGGCACCCTTGTCGTCGGCGATCCGGGCGGCCGCAAGCCCCGGCCGCTCGCCCAGCAGCCGCCCCAATGTCTGGAGATCCCCGCTGCGGATCGCCTCCACCAGGGCGGTGGCGACCGGGTCGCCGCGCTGGAGCGTCACCATGGTCCCTCCCTCCCCCCGGTACGGCGCGGGCTGCACGCAGATGGGCGGTCATGCGGCTCAGCTGCGCCTGGGTCTGCTTGCGGGCCTGGTAGGTGATGCTGTCCGCCCGGCGGCTGGGCAGCAGGGCCAGCACCGTCAGCCGCCAGTTCAGCACCACCATCAGCGCCAGCGTGCTCGAAGCCTACCCCCTGCCCCTGACGGCGGAGAGCGGATTCGCCTCATCCAAGCAGCGTCGCCGCGGCGCTGGCTAGTGCGCTGACCACATACGTTCGCCGGGTTCATCGTCATGCTGCTGGTCGCGCTGGGCGGCCCCATCGGCGCTGGCGTTGGCTGCGGGCACGAGCGCGCTCGCGTCGCTGGGCGGCCAGCACATCGGGATGGCGGGCGTTGGCGTTGCGCCAGCGCAGATAGCCCTGCAGCTTGCGGGCCAGCACGGTGTGGTTGGAATGGTTAGAGCCGCCCAGCACGAAGCTGCGCAGCGGACCGAACTGGGCCTCGATCGGGTTAGCCCAGGAGGCGCTGGTCGGCGTCAGGCACAGCTCGACCTGGTTGCGCCTGGCCCACCGGCGGATGGCCGGGGTCTTGTTGGCCGACAAGTTGTCCAAGATCACGTAGATCTGGTCGCCGTCGGGTCGGGCGGCCCGGATCGACTTGAGCGCCGCCAGGGTGTGGTCGGCGCCTTTGCGGCGGCGGGTGACGCCCCACAGCTGGTCGTCGCCCAGGCTGTAGCAGCCGTGGAAGTAGCGGATGCCGTGGGTGCGCCGGTAGGTGGCCGGCAGCCGGACGGGATGCTGCTGCCGGGCCCAGGCGCTGCCGTGGCAGGGCCGGATCGACAGCGGCCCGAACTGGTCGAAGGCAAAACAGCGGTCCGGCCAGCTGCTGGTGACCTGCTCGATGCGGTCCAGCTTGGCCTCCCGCTGGGGATCGGTGGACTCTTTCCAGGTGCGGGTGCGCTGGAAGGAGATCTTGTGGTCGCACAGCAGTTGCCGCAGCCGCTCCCGGCCGACCGCCACCACGCGGACGGGATTGTCGGCCAGGTAGCCGGCCAGCTTGCGGGTACTCCAGTGCGTGAACGGACGTCCCAGCTTCTCCGGACGGGTGGTGGCCGCCTTGACGATGAACGCCTCGTCGTCAGCGCTGATCAGGCGGGGACGGCCGCCCGCCCACTGAGGGTCCAGCACATCGAGCCCTCGCTGGTTGAAGGCATGGATGACGTCGCGGACGGTGTCCTCATCGGCTTGGACAAGCCCAGCAATCGCGGCCACCGTGGTGCCGCTGGCTGAGGCCATGATGATTAACGCGCGGCGCACCCGGATCGAGCCGTGCTTGCCTCTGCGCACGATCCGCTGCAGCGTCTGCCCCTCGGCATCGGTCAGCCGCCGCGCCCGCACCGGCTCGGCCATCGTTCCTCCAACTGTCGGCTCGATCACGTCGAGCCGACAGTACTGCCAGCGCCCCAGATTTGGACGCGCCACACGCTCGGCCGCGAACCGGTGAACGTATGTGGTCAACGCACTAGCCGATCGCTGGCGCTGATGACCGTGCCGCCGGAGCTGACCGGCCGGGGTGGGCTGGACCCCCAGGTCGCCTCGGGGCCGTACAGCAGGAAGAAGTCGTAGTCCAGGCCGCCCAGGTCGACGCCGAACCACTCGAGGAACGGCCCACCGATCACATTGCCGCTGTCCCACAGGTGGGTGACCCGCTGGTCGACCATGCCGGCCCCGTCGATCTCGGCGCGGGTGTCGGTCCCCCAACGGTGCACCCAGACCGCATAGACCCGAAGCCTTGCGTCCGGGTAGCGCTGCAGGACGTCTTGGGCGACCCACCTGGCGCCCGCGAGGCACTCCCCTCAGGTGGGCGCCAGCGCCAGCACCAGCCGCGGGTGGCCCTGGTCGGCGTTGAACTGGCGCTGCAACTGGGCCACATCGTGCAAGTCCGTCACCGTCAGGCCGGCAGGGCGGGTGACGCCCGGCGCCAAGGTCACCGTTGCCGGCGTCTTTCCAGAGAACCCTGGCGGCGGTGCCAACCAGCGCACCCACAGGGCCGCCGCGGCGAAGACCGCCAGGCAGGCGGCCAGGAACCAGATCCGGCCGCGCCAGCTCACCGGGGGACTCCCTGCAGGTGCGCCACCAAGGCGCCCCGCAGCTCGTCAAGGTCGACCGCGAACGCCGCCAGCAGCGGCCTGGCGGCGCCGCGGTAGCTGGTTGGCAGGCCGACGTGGGCGAGCAGGCGCCGCCGCCACCGGTTGGACATGCACCGGGGCCACGGCCTGGTGATGTCGTCCAGCACCCCCAGCAGCAACAACTCCGGCCCGACCGTGGCGTGGCCGAGCGCGTCCGCCCGCTCGGCGGCGAAATGCAGTGTCCGCCCGATCAGCAACGGCGGGCCCTCAAGGGGCGTGCGCGGCACCCGCGCGATCCCCCGCCGTCGCGCGCGGGTCGCCTCACGCGTCGCCTGCGCCAGCGCCTGCGACCCAAACGTCCCCTCGGTGCTCCGGCGCACCGCGTCCAGGTCGATCCCCAGCGCCCCCAGCAGCTCAGCATCGCTCGGCCGCGGACCAGCCACCACCCCACGCTCGGCGAGGCGGCGCACCTGTGCCCGAGCCGCCACCAGCTCCAGCCCACGGGCCCGCAGGCCCTCCGCGGCGACGCTGGCGCCATCGCTGAGCACGCCCAGCACGACATGCTCAGGGCCGAGGTAGCGCTGCCCCAGCCCGTCGGCCTCCTCGCGTGCCAGGTCCAGGACCCGCCGGGCCTGGTCGGTGCGCCGATCCCTCACCCCGACCTCCTCCCCAACCCAAACCGCCTGCCCGCGTACTTCTTGTGCACCGCCTGCTTGGTCACCCCGAGCCTGGCCGCGATCGCCTCCCATGACCAGCCCTCGGCACGGGCGTGCTCCACGTTCAGCGCCTCCAGTACCTCGACCAGGCCACGCAGCGCCGCCACCGCCGCCAAGGCCACCTCCGGATCCTTGCTGCCGGTCGCCGCGGCCACCGCCGTCACCTCACCCACCGCCGCCTCATCCATGACGTCAACCTACATTGACCCCGCTGGGAAGTCCACCGTGGTTGACCTCAGCTCACCACCGGGGCCTGGTGACGCTGGACGTCCTCGAAGCCGACCACCAGCTCCACCCCGAGCGCGGCCGCGACCCGGTCAAGCGTCTCCAGGGTGGGGCTCACCCGGCCCGCCTCCAGCCGCGCGATCGCGGGCTGGGTCGAGCCGATCCGCCGGCCCAGCTCCTTCTGGCTGATCCCGCGGGCCTCCCGCAGCCCGCGGATCCGCTCGCCCAGCCCCAGCGCGCGGCGTGCGCGCTGCAGGCCGGCCGCGGCGGCCGGCGAGGCCAGCCGCTCCCGGCGCGCCTGCTCCCACCGCTCGGCCTTGCGCTTGGGCCGGCTCATGCTTGCTCCTCTCCACTCGGGCGACACGCCCCGCCGCGCCGCCTGCCGGCCCGGCGTGGGCCTGGCCGCCGGTCGCGGCGCAGCACCGCCCGGGCATGGACGACCTCCCAAGGGCGGGGACGCCACCAGCGCGACACGCTGAGCACCACCACAGTGCCGTGGCCGTTCAGCCAATAGGTGAGGTGGTCGCTGCCGCGGCGGCCGCGGGGCACCACCAGCTGGCGCAGCCGGCAGTCGCGCCCGAGCCGCCGGCTGTGCGGCGCGTCCAGGCTGTCGCCACGCTCGCCCAGCAGGTCCAGGTAGCAGGCGACCCGGCCGAACGACTCGTCGTCGAGGCGGTCAAGCCAGGCCTTGACTTGCGCGCTCAGCAGCAGCGACCATTCCATACCGTCAATGGTATATCCCATACCTGGTATGTCAAGGACGGTGCGATGAGCGACACCCCCCAGGACAAGCCCGGCTGCCAAGACCTGTTCGACATCGTCAAGGGGCCGACCAACGACCCCAAGCTGCTGCGCCGCCTGCCCCACCTGGCAGGCGAAGCGCTCGCGCTGGTCTGGGCGGCGGGCGCCAGGGAGCTGCTCGTCTCGGTCGCGCTCAAGGCGCTGGGCGGCCTCGGGCTTGCGGTCGTGCTCCTGCTCGGCCGTGGCGTGCTGGCCGGTGTCCTGGCCGCCAACCAGACCGGCACCCCCGCCTCGGCGGCGAGCGTGCCGCCTCGGCTGGCCACGCTCACGCTGGTCATCACCATCCTCGGCTTTGCCGCCGCGCTCGGCCGGGAGACCAGCACCCTGCTCGGCGCCCGCACCCAGCGCCACGCCCAGGGCCGCATCATCGACGTCGCCTGCGCGGTCGAGCTGGAAGCCTACGAGACCCCCGCCTTCCACGACCGGCTGCTGCGCGCCTCCCTCGGCGGCCAGGCCCGACCGATGCAGCTGGTCGACGGGCTGCTCGGCCTGCTCGGCGCCACCATCGGCATCCTCGGCGTCACCGCCGCGCTGCTCGCCCTGCAACCCTGGCT
>WNGE01008799.1_pt1 | contig 10694 bp, 10 predicted proteins | sample 5400651 | NCBI WGS metagenome assembly WNGE01 (sample SAMN13153370, study PRJNA577476) | soil metagenome | isolation source: 60 cm soil or saprolite under grassland replicate 2 | place: USA:California | collected 2016-06-15
CACGAGCTACGCAAAGGTATGTGCTTCAACGCCGGGACCGCCCATCGCCGCCGAACAACCGGCTCACCCCTGCAACCGACGCCGGGCTGGGACCGTTCCTGCTCTGCAACGAGATCACCGTCGCTGCCGACGGGGCGCCGCTGGCCGGCCCGCAGTGCACCGGCGCGAATCTGCACCTCGACGCGGTCCACTTCGCCACCCCCACCGACGAGCACTACACGCCCACGGTGGGACTGGCATCGACCCGGACACCGGCGCGGTCATCGCCGACGACCAAGCCCGCGCGCTCCACGCCGGGCAGAACCGCGGGCCGATGCTGGCCATCGGCACCCTCCCGAAAGCGGGTTCATCGTCACGACATCCACCACGACGACCCGATCAACATCCCTGCTCGGCGTCGTCGCGCGCACCGCGTAATCCGGTGAACCCAAAAGCATCAACAACGAGGTGATACTGGCACCGCGGGTCACGGTCCGCGAGTGCACCGAGCAGCTTGCTCGTGATTCTGCCGAGTTCGTCCAGCTCCGCCTTGCTCAGATGGGCGCCGACGGTCTCTTCGAGGACCCTGAGGTAGACGGTGCGCGCGCGCTTGATCGTGGATCGCCCGTCTGACGCGAGCACGGCGTACACCTCACGGCGGTTGCTCGCCGGCCGGTCGCGTTCGACCCAGCCGCGCTCGACGAGTCTGTCCACGATCCGGGTCAGACCACCGCGCGTGACGCCCAGCATGTCCGCCAGCGTGAGCATCTGCAGTCGGCACTGGGGTGCGGCGGTCAGCCACGTGAGCAGGTCGTGCTCGAGCAGGGAGCACCCGGCCTCAGCCGCGAGGCGCTCATCGAGGACCCGGCGTACCGCATCGTCAGTGAGGTGGAGGTTCTTCCACGTCAGGACCACACTGCGCGCTGCACACATGCATGGAGCATAACGTCAGTTGCGATGCCAACGATTAGCATTACAATGGTTGTAGCTACAACCATCAGCCGCCCCGCTGGCAACCCCGGGACGATGGTCGCAGGACCGGAGGCACACGGCATGGCTTTCGAGAAAACCCCGAGCGGGACCCGCGGCGGCCGCAACCCGTCACGCTCGACCGCGCTCACCCGCTTCGTGGGCCGAATGATGATGAAGCTTCATCGGCGCAGCGGCGACAGGTTCATGGGCATGGACCTCTTGTACCTCAGAACAGTCGGTGCCAAGACAGGTGAGATGCGGCAGACGCCGCTCGCCCGCTTCCCCGATGGCGACGGCAGCTGGCTGGTTGTCGCATCGCTCGGCGGGTCGGCGCGCAACCCTGGCTGGTACCACAACATCGCGGCGCATCCCGATCAGGTCTGGATCGAGGTGGCTGGTCGTCAACTCCGGGTAACCGCGGAACAACTCGATGGCGACCGTCGCGAGGAGGCCTGGCAGCGGGTCGTCGCAAGCCAGCCGCGCTATGCCGGTTACCAACGCAAGACGGACCGGATCCTGCCGATCATCCGCCTGTCCACCGTCGATGATTCTGGCCCACCGACGACCATGTCGCGTTGAGCCGGTGCCAGGCGACACCGGCGCCGGCCCGTCGTTGCGGGTGCTCAGGAGGCGTCGAGCTTTGCCTTGAGCCGGGTGGCCTGGGTGGTCAGGTAATGCTGCTCCGGCACGCTGGTCGTACGGCTTGCCGCGGCCCGATAGTGCTGCACGGCCGCCTCCATGTCACCGGCCATTTCAAAGAGGTGTGCGCGCACCGCGTCCAGCCGGTAATGCCCGGGCAGCCGCTCTTCCACCGGCCGGAGAAGCTTCAAGCCTTCCGCCGGGCCGTGCACCATGGCCGCCGCGATCGCCCGGTTGAGCGAAACGACCGGGTTGCCGGTCATCTGCTCCAGCAATCCGTACAGGGGCAAGGATCGGCGGCCGCAAGCCGCCCTGTTCCTCGGCGGCCGGTGATGCCATGCTCTCCAGCATGACCGGATCAGATCCGAAGGCGGATCTCCGGCGCTACCTTCAGGTGGCCCGGGATGCCTTGCTGTGGAAGCTGGAACGGCTTTCGGAGTATGACGTCCGCCGGCCGATGGTGCCCACCGGCACCAACCTGCTGGGACTGGTCAAGCATGTGGCCAGTATGGAAGCGGGGTACTTCGGCGAGACGTTCGGCCGGCCGTTCGACGAGCGGCTGCCGTGGCTGGACGACGGCGCCGAACCGAACGCCGACATGTGGGCCACCGCCGAGGAGTCGCGAGAGCAGATCATCGGCCTGTATCACCGCGTCTGGGCACACTCGGACGCCACGATCGACGCGCTGCCGCTGGATGCGATCGGCCACGTGCCGTGGTGGCCGCCGGAGCACAACGAGGTCACGCTGCACCGAATTCTGGTCCATATGATCGCCGAGACCGACCGGCATGCCGGCCATGCCGACATCATCCGGGAGCTCATCGACGGGGCCGCTGGGCTGCGGGCGGACGGCGCCAACATGGCGCCAGGCGACCGGGCCTGGTGGGAGAGCTACCGCAGCCGGTTGGAGCGGGTCGCGCGGGAGGCCGCCTCGGCCTGAGCCGTCCGGCCGCCATCCTCGTCATCCCCGCCGGCGGCGCCCGAGTCATCCCCGCCGGCCGCGCCCGAGTCATCCCCGCCGGCCGCGCCCCAAGCAGCCAGCGGCTGCGAGGTGAGTCGTGGATGTCTGACTGCTGTCATGTCGCCGGCGGGAGGGTGACCGTGACGACGAGGCCGCCGCCCTCGCGGGGTTCGGCGTGCACGTCGCCGCCGTGGGCGCGGGCGATCGCCCGTACGATCGACAGCCCCAGGCCGACGCCGGAGGCGGTGGTGGAGCGCCGGTCGGTGCCGAGGCGGCGGAACGGCTCGAAGAGGCTGGGGATCTCGTACCGGGGTATGACCGGCCCGGTGTTGCTCACCTGCAGGACTGGCGAGCCGTCCGGTCCGGTGCCGCTGGTGACCCGTATCCATCCGTCCTCGGGCATGTTATGCCGTACCCCGTTGTCGACCAGGTTCTGGACGAGTCGTTCGAGGAGTACCGGGTTGCCGGTGGTGGCCGCCTCCTCCGCTTCGGTGTGCACGGTGACCGTACCGGGCGGTACCTGTGCGGCCACGTGCTCCACGACGTCGGCCAGGTCCACGTATGAGCGTTCGGTCACTTCGCGCTCTGAGCGGGCCAGCAGGAGTAACCCGTCGATGAGCTGCTCGTGGCGGGTGTTGATGGCGAGCAGCGTCTCGCCGAGCTGGCGTACCTCGGGGGAGGCGGCCCGGCGGTGGATGGCGACCTCGAGCAGGGCCCGGTTGAGGGTGAGCGGGGTACGCAGCTCGTGCGAGGCGTTGGCGATGAACCGCCGCTGACCGTCGAACGAGTGGTCGAGGCGCTCCAGCATGACGTCGAACGTGTCGGCCAACTGTTTGACCTCGTCGCGTGGGCCGTCGAGGGCGATGCGTTCGTGCAGGCCGCGGTCGGCGGCGGGGGCGTCGGCGATGCGCCCGGCGGTCTCGGTGATCCGGTGCAGTGGCTGCAGTACCTGCCCGGCGAGTAGCCAGCCGAGGGCGACCGCGGCGGCGCCGACCACGGCCAGCGCGATCCCACCCTGGGTGAGCAGTGCGGTGAGCGCCTTGCGCCGGGCCTCGCCCATGATCCTGTCCTCCGCGGCGGAGGCCGGGGGAGGCGCGGCAGCTTCGGACGGTGGCGGCCCGGACTGCGTCACCTGGCTGGTACCCGGGCTGTTCTGGCTGGTGCCCGGGTTGCCATGGCCGGACACGGTCAGGCCGGCGTCGCCGGGCAGCTGCTGGGAGACGAGGAGGTAGGTCACGCCGAGCAGGGCCACACCGGCCAGGAGGAAGAGCACGCCGTAGACCAGGGTGAGCCGGGCGCGGATGGTCAGCCGGGTGATCCTGGGTCGCTTCACGGGATCCGGTACCCCGCTCCCGGGTCGGTCAGCACCACCGGCGGGTCGCCGAGCTTGCGGCGCAGCTTGAAGATCGTGATCCGGACCGCGTTGGTGAACGGGTCGGCGTTCTCGTCCCACCTGCGGGTCGTCCAGCCCGTCGGACATGGTTACCAGCGACATCGCCGAAGCGGCCGCCCGCCACCTGCGGGCCGTCTACGAGACGACCGCGAACTCTGAGCGCGCCGAGGTGCTCTACGACCGGTACACCGACCTGAGCCACCTTGCGCCCGCCACCAGCCTGCGCTCGGTCGCCGACACCTGCCGCAGCGGGCTGCCCGACCTGGACGGCTTCCTACGGCCTGGATCGAGATCCTCACCGCCAACACCAACGGGTACTGGGCGCGCGACCGCCAGCGCCTGCTCACCGAGGCCACGGTTTGGCACGCGGGCACCGACGGCCTCGCCACGGTGGCCAGGCAACCGATTTCATGCTGTTTTGCCCATATTGCGGGTTTGAATCCCGCCGGGGGCACAGGCCGTCTGCATACGAATCCTCGATCGCTGATTGAGGGTTGGCTACCGGGGGATCAGGGCCCAGGTCGATCCCCCGACTGCCCGAATGGATTGACCTGACTAAACAAGATCGCATTCTCGCGTGCCGGGATCGAAGGATCTCGGGGTTTTCAGCCGTCCGGTCGCGCCGGTTGGGCGATGACATCGAGCAGTCGGCGGAAGGTCGGGTCGGTGAGCGTCGGTGGGATGTCCGTTTCAACGACTGCCGCCTCGGCCGGTGCAACGAGCGTTTCCTCCGTCCCGGCGAGAACCGGGTTTCGGCCTGCACCGGCTGCGGCGGGTGGGATCTCACGTACCGGTGCCGATGGGTTTGGACGCGTTCCTGTCGATTGCTGTGGTTGACGGATGGCTGGTTGGCCGCGGGTCTGCGTCCGTCGTTGGGTGTTCCTGTGGGGTCGAGGACCGGCGGCCGTGGAGCAGTAACGCCGGTATCAGCGCCGCGGCGGCGAACGCCACGGCCCACCAGAACGTGGCGGCGAAGGCGTGGGCCAGGGCCTGTGTGTTGACATGACCGGCGGGTGCCGTGATGGCCGCCTGGGTGAGGTGGCGCTGAAGGACGACCGCGAGGACCGCGACGCCGAACGAGCCGCCGAGCTGCTGGAAGATCCGCATGGCGCTGGTGGCGCGTGGGATCGCGTCCGGGCGTAGCCCGCGGTAGGCGGCTGCGGTCGCCGGGACCACGACCGCGCCGAAGCCCGCGCCGCGTAGGACCAGTACGGCGCCGAGCGGTGGGAGGCTGGTGTCGGTCCCGATCTGGGTGTACAGGAGCGTGCTTGTCACCGTCAGCAGGACGCCGACCACGGCGATCGCTCGCGGATTGTGTCCCCGGTCGACGAGCCGGGCGCACAGGGCGATGGCCACCGCGGCGCCCAGTCCCTGGGGTGCCACCAGCATGCCGGCGTGCAGTGCGGTCTCGCCGCGGACCATCTGGTAGTACAGCGGAAGCAGCAGCATGCCGCCGAGCAGCGCGGTGATGATGAGGAACAGCAACGCCGACGAGGCGGCGAAGTCGCGGGAGCGCAGCAGTCGCACGTCGATGATCGGCTCGATGCGGGGGCGCAGCGCGTGGGCGACGAACCCGAGCAGTAGCACGCCGCCCAAGGACAGCGGGATGAGCACGTGCCGGTCGGCGAAGGTGCCGTGCCCGCCGGCCTGCGACAGCCCGTACACGATGCCGGCGAACGCCGGCGAGAGCAGCGCCAGGCCCAGCACGTCCAGTCGGGACCTGCCGGCCGGGGCCGAATTGGGCATTATCGTCGCGGACAGCACCAGCCCGATCAGGCAGATCGGCACGTTGATGTAGAAGATCCAGCGCCAGCCCAGGTCGTCCACCAGCAGGCCACCCACGACGGGGCCGAGCACCGGTCCGAGCAGTGAGGGGATGCCGACGACCGCCATCAGTCGACCCATCCGCTTCTCCCCGGCGGCCTGCGCCAGGATCGCCTGCGACAGCGGCAGCAGGATGCCGCCGCCGATCCCCTGGACCACCCGAAATGCGATCAGGCTCACGGGCGACCAGGCCAGGCCGCACAGCACCGAGCCCGCCAGGAACAGGGTCAACGCCGTCATCCAGACCCGTTTGGCGCCGAAGCGGTCCACCGCCCAGCCGGCCGGCGGGATCACCATCGCCATCGCCATCAGGTAGGCCGTGCTGATCCATTGGATCGTGGTCAGGGTGGTGTCGAACTGCCGGCGCAGCGTGTCGAGGGCGACGTTGACCATCGTGGCGTCCATCTGGACCACGAAGGTGCCGACGATGACGACCAGGGCCAGCTTGAGCAGATCGGGACTCAGCCGATCCGAGGGCTGCGTCTCGGGCGAGACGGTGGTCGCGGTCATGGCGAGCCCCTTCCCGGCGTACGCCGCCGAACGCAGTGCGACGCACAGCCAGTCGATACGGTGATGTCACCGTATCGCAGCTCGATACGCCGTATCAAGACGTGATAGGGCGTATCATGAGGTCGTGTCAACGAGCCCCGATCACCAGCGCGCCCCGGCCACCGCCGCGCGCCACGAAAAGCAGGCGACCGTCGCGGGCCCGGTGTGGATGCGCCAGACACCCCCCAAACCCGAACGGCTCACCCTGGAGGCCATCCTTCGCACGGCGATCGCGCTGGCCGATACCGAAGGGCTCGACGCCGTGTCGGTGCGACGGATCGCCGCCGCGCTTCACGCCCGGCCGATGAGCCTGTACACGTTCGTCAGCAGCAAGGACGACCTCGTCGAGCTGATGGTCGACGAAGTCATGGGCGAGCTGCTCCTCGACCACATACCCGACGACTGGCAGGAGGCGCTTCGTGCGATCGCACGACACACCCGCGCCGTCGGAGCATCCCACCCTTGGCTGATCACCGCGATCAGCCAGCGCCCGCCCATCGGGCCCAACGCCCTGCGCCACATGGACCAGTCGCTGGCCGCCATCGCCAGCCTCGGCCCCGACACCGCTCGCGCCACATCGCTGCTGCTGGCCGTCGACATGCTCACCATCGGATACGCCGCCCTGGCACTGGCCGAACTGCAGATGCGTCACCGCCAGGGGCTGACCGACTCCGAGTGGCGCGCCTCAACCGAGTCGTACTTCGCCCGCCTCGTGGGCAGCGAGAGCCATCCACATCTGGCCAGCCTGGGCAGTCCCGCGGTACTGCGCCGCGGCGACGACGACGAGGCGTTCGAAGACGCCCTCAGCTGGCTATTCAACGGATTCGCCGCAACGCTGGATTCGGCCCGGAGACCAGACCCGCAGCAATGACAGTCGCCAGGGCCAACACGCTGCCCCCGGACGCCCCGACCGCAACGGCAGACACGCCGAGACCACGCCGGTGACCGCGCTCGGCAAACGACCCGCGACGCCAGCCGATCACCGTCGCTATCCGCCGCGATAGCCATCGCGGCGGATTTTTGGTATGCACCACACTGACGGCGAATTCGGGACCCACAATGAGTAGTTGAGGGTTCGTATGCTGGACTGGGCGCACCATCCGGAAAGTCATGACTTGACACGATTTACCCGACTATGATGCCCGATTCGCTCCGATTGAGTGTAGCGAAGTGAGCCGAGGGCACGCACTCACCAGCGGTAGATGAGGACGCGGCCAGGGACCGCGCACAGCGCCTTCTGCAACCCGCACCGAACACGTAGGGCGTGGCGGTCGAGGCCTGCCCCGGGTGCAACCGCGCGTTATCTGCGTTATCTGCGGCAATTGCGGATGTTCGCGCGATGGCCGCCGAACATGATCACGGTCTGGCTACTGCGATCGACTCCTACTGAACGATGCTTCGACAGCAACTCGCAGCGTGGCTTCGGGCGAGAACTCCATCGCGCTCGGACGCGATGGTTCGAGCGTCGAACTATCAGGGGTTGGGGTCCAGTAGAGCCAGGCCGCGTTCGGTGGTCAGATACAGCACGCTGCGCCCGCTGCGCTCGCCGGCGACGAGGCCGCTGTCGCGCAGGATGCCGAGGTGTTGTGACACCGCGCTGGCCGACACGTTGAGTGCGCGGGCGAGGTCGGTGGTCGTCGCGGGTGACCGCAACGCTTCGAGCATTTCGGCTCGGGGCCGTCCGAGCAGGCGAACCGCGCTGCCACTCGCCGGGAGGGTTCCTGCCGTCCAGAGCGCGCCGACGCCACGCGCCGGGTAGCGCACCGTCGTCTGCGTCGTCGTGTTCCCCTTGATCAGGACGTAGGGCGTACCCAACACGACGGGTACGAGCACGAGGCCGCCGCGAGCCGGGTTCACCACGCGATCGCTGGGGCAGCGTTCGAGCGTCAGCCGCCCATCGTGCCAATGCAGATCCGGGTGCAGGTCCGCGAACAACCGTTCAGCGCCGCCGGCGGCCAACTGTCTTGCACGATATGCGATATCGGCGTCGAGGACGGCCCGGATACGTGACCAGTGCGGCGCGATGAGCCGGTCGTGCGCCTCGCGCAGTTCCGTAGCGATCGCGCGCAGTCCGGCGGCCGGATGCGCGGCGAGTTCGGCCGCACTGTCTGGGAGATCGTCGCCGAACACCCGCTGCAGGTTGGCACGGACTTGGCGCGCGGTGGTCCGCCGCATCGCCGCGAGGTCGTCTTCGATCATCGTCCCCGCACCGACCGGGGCGGGGACGAGGAACTGTGGCCAGCTCGGCCGGTCGTTGACGATCAGCGGCCAGGTGCGGGACAGCGCGAGCGGCCGGGCGGCGAGTTCGTCCGACGCCCATCGCATCCAGCGCAGGTTGATCTCCTGCCGCTCACGACCGCCGAGTTGCTGCAGGCCGGAGACGGTCTCGGACAGCGGCGAGATCGCGAACCGGGTGCTGGCCAGCTCGGAAACGCTGAGATCCAGGGTCACCGGCATGCTCCGATTATGTAGTAGAGGGCTAAATGGTGTTCGGACGACCGTCGGTATCGGACGATCTCTGTCGTGACCGCGACGATGGCCGAGCCCGGACTGTCCGCTGCCTATTGGCGTCTGTGGTGGGCGGCGGCCGTCGCCAACATCGGCGATGGCGCGTTCGCCGCGGCCGTCCCGTTGCTGACTGTGACGATCACTCACGATCCGCGGCTAGTCTCGATCGTCTCGGCTGCGACCTACCTGCCGTGGCTGCTCCTGTCGCTTCCCGCCGGGGCGGTCGTCGACCGACGCGACCGGGTCAGCCTGATGTGGCGTTCACAGGCGACCCAGGCGGTCATCGTCGGCATCGTGGCGGCATTGGCGGCCGGCGGTGAAGCGAGCATTCCCGTCCTGGCGGTGATGGCGTTTGGGCTCGGGGCGTGCGAGGTGGTTTTCGGTAACGCGTCACACGCGATCCTGCCGGATATCGTCCCGAAATCCCTACTGCACAAGGCGAACGGCAATCAGTACACCGTCACCACCGTCGGTCAGATGTTCATCGGCCCGCCCGTAGGCAGCCTCCTGTTCGCCATCGCCATCGCGCTGCCGTTCGGCGTGGACGCCGGCTCGTTCGTCCTGTCCGCCGCGCTGTTGGCGACCCTCCCGCGCCGCCCTCGGGCACAAACCGAGCACCCACCGATCTGGACGGCCATCGCCGATGGCCTGCGCTGGCTCACCGGGCACCGTCTGCTGCGCACACTTGCGCTGCTGCTCGGGGTCAACAATTTCTGTTTCCAGCTGGGCAACGTGACCCTCGTCCTGCTTGCGACCCAGACGCTGCACCTGAGCGCGCGCGGCTACGGCTTGTTGCTCGCCGGCGGCGCGATCGGCAGCGTGCTCGGCGGCCTGGTCAATGCCCGGATCGTCGCGCGGATCGGCGCGCTGCCCGCACTGCTTACAGCGCTCGTGGCGAACGTCTTCATTTTCGAGGGGATCGGGGTCAGCCCGAATGCGATCGTGCTCGGCGCACTGCTCGCGTTGAACGGCTTTGCCACTACATTGTGGAACATCGTGACCGTGAGCCTGCGACAGCAGATCGTGCCGGCGGAGTTCCTGGGTCGGGTAAACAGCGTCTACCGGATGCTGGGCTGGGGACTGAGCCCGCTCGGTGCGCTGACCGGCGGACTCGTCGCGCACGAGTTCGGGCTGCGCGTGGCCTACCCAATCGCTGGCGCGCTGCGTGGTATCGCGCTGCTCGCCGCGTTGCCGGCTCTTATCGCGGCCGTCCACGCGGCCAAGGCCGAGTCGGCCCCCTAACCGCGGGCGGGGCGGATCCTCCCAGGCGCACGACGACGTCGGTCTGTTCCACCGGCGTCGTAGCGGTCGAAGGCGGCCGGACCACTGGCCGCCTCAGATCGTCCAGTCGACACGCCAGCCACTGCTTCCCACCAATGTCGGATCCTAAGTCCGACACATCCGCAATTCGGCATTATGTGGGTGACGAAAGGTCACTTTCGCCCTTGGGGCCACATAATGCGTGATATGCAGCGTGATCGACGCGCTGAACCAACCACATCGAAGCCTCATGATCACCTGCATATCAAGCATGAGAGGATCGTCCGTGCGGTTCAAGGCGCGCCGATCGCCAGCCCAATGCTGGTGCTCGACCGGGTGGTACGCAGTTCGCGCTCTGGCGGCGGGTTGTCAGCAGCGGGGCAGTGGCGGCCGTGTGCAGGTCCAGTCGGTGGCCCGCTCGTAGGCGCGAGCGGCTCTGAGCACGAGTGCGTCGGCGTGGCGAGGGCCGCCGATCTGCAAGCCGGCTGGAAGGCCGCCGGAAGTGAATCCGCAGGGCACGCTCGCGGCCGGCTGTTGGGTCATGTTGAACGGGTACGTATAGGGAGTCCAACTGGTCCAGTCCACCGAATGCCAACCCGGCGGGACATC
>WNGE01014314.1_pt1 | contig 10694 bp, 13 predicted proteins | sample 5400651 | NCBI WGS metagenome assembly WNGE01 (sample SAMN13153370, study PRJNA577476) | soil metagenome | isolation source: 60 cm soil or saprolite under grassland replicate 2 | place: USA:California | collected 2016-06-15
GAGCTCCTTCGCCTGCAGGGCGGGCGACTCCTCGATCACGCGGGCGAAGGTTGCAAAGCCGGGGCTGCACAGGCGCTCGCACTCGCCGGCTTGAAGTCGCGCCAGCGCGGCGGGAATCGACTCACCGGGCATGCGGTTCCGGACCGCCTCGACGAGCGCCGCTTCGCGCTCCGGGATCTCGTCCCAGAAGAGGTCTTCCTTGGTCGGGAAGTAGTTGAAGACGGTCTTGTCCGAGACGCCGGCAGCGGCGGCGACTTCCGCTACCGTGACGTGGTCGAAGCCGCGCCGGACAAAGAGCTCCATGGCTTTGCCGGCGATTTCCTGCCGCGTCCGCTCTTTCTTGGTCTCGCGCAGGCCCACATCTCGATTGTAGACCGTTCGTTACATTTGCAGAAAGTTTTTAGTGTCTGTAATGTCGCTCTCGTCCGTTTCTGAAGAAAGGAGAACTGCTTGCTCGCCCGCCTAGGCCACTTCGTCGCTCGTCATCGCTACGCCGTCATCGGCGCCTGGCTCGTCCTCACCCTCTTCGGCGCCTTCTCCGCAGGGCAGGTCTCGAAGCGCTGGTTCCAGAGCTTCTCGATCCCCGGCAAATCGGCGTACGAGACGAACCAGCGGACGCTCAAAGCGTTCGGCGTCGGCATCCGCCCGCCGAACGTCGTCGTCTTCAAGACGAGCGGCGACGCGACCAAGAGCGACGCGATCCGCGCGGCGACTCAGCGCGTGGCCAAGGCGAACCCGGCCGCCCTAACGAGCTCGTACTTCTCCACCGGCAGCTCCGCGTACGTCTCCCGCGACCGCCACACGACGTTCATGGAGATCTACCCGCCGGGCCTCGCGAAGTTCGACACGAAGAGCGGGGCCGAGGAGACGCAGACGCTTGCAGCCGCGGGCCTGCCCGCCGGGACGACCGTCCACGTCACCGGGCACGACCCGCTCGAGGAGGCAAGCTCGCACGGCTCGAGCGGCGGCCCGAGCGTGCTGCTCGAGGCGATGGTCGGCGGCGTCGGCGCCCTGATCATCCTGCTGTTCGTGTTCGGCACGCTGCCGGCGGTGCTGATGCCGATCGCGGTCGCGATCGCGGCGATCCTGAACACCTTCACGCTCGTCTGGGGACTGACCTACCTGACCGATGTGTCGATCATCGTCCAGTTCCTGATTGCACTCGTCGGGCTCGGCGTCGCGATCGACTACGCGCTGCTGATGATCTTCCGCTTCCGCGACGAGCTGCGGGAAGGCGAGGACGTCGAGACGGCGCTCGTCGAGACGATGACGCACGCCGGACGCTCGGTGATCGTCTCGGGGTCCACCGTCGCCGTCGGGTTGCTGTCGCTCGTCGTCCTGCCTCTGCCGTTCATCCGCTCGATGGGCTTGGGCGGGATGCTGATTCCGGCCGTCTCGGTGCTCGCGGCGATCACACTGCTGCCGGCGCTGCTCGCGGTGCTCGGCGAGCGGATCAACAGCGTCCGCCTGCTCCCGAAACGCCTGCTCGACCGCGGCCACCCCGAGGACGGGCTCTGGGGCCGCTGGGCCCGCCTCGTCCTCCGGCACCCGTGGCGCGTCGCCGCCACCGGGACCGTGATCGTCGCAGTCCTCGCCGGGATCGGGACGCAGCTCACGCCGAACGAGGCGCAGCTGAAGAACTTCCCGGGCACGGGCGACGCGATCGCCGGCCGAGACAGCCTCGCCGCCGCCGGCGTCAGCCCCGGCGTGCTGAAACCGTTCAACGTGCTCGTCGAGCGCGGCGGAGATCCGCAGCAAATCGCGGCGCGGCTCCGCACGGTGCCGGGCATCGCGGCCTCCGTCGCGCCGAAGGACTGGCGGCGGGGTGAGACCTCGCTCGTCCAGGCCTTCCCGGCGATCGACGGCGCGGCGCCCGGGATCCAGGGGATCATCGATCGCGCCAACAACGCGCTGAAGGGCACGCCTGGCTCGCTCGGCGGCGTCCCCGCGGTCGACCGCGACTTCGTGCACGCCATCTACGGGAACTTCCCGTACGTGCTCGCATTCGTGCTCGTCCTGACGCTGATCCTGCTCGCCCGCGCGTTCCGCTCGATCGTGCTGCCGATCAAGGCCGTGATCCTGAACGTCGTGTCGCTGGCTGCAGCGTTCGGGATCGTGGTCTTCATCTTCCAGCAGGGGCACGGCTCGTCCCTCTGGAACATCGACGCCACGCAGGCGATCCCCGCCTGGATCCCGCTGATGATCTTCGCGTTCCTGTTCGGGCTCTCGATGGACTACGAGGTGTTCATGCTCTCGCGCATGCGCGAGGCGTACGACGAGACCGGCTCGACGGAGCGTGCGATCGAGCTCGGCCTCGCCCGCACGGGCAAGCTCGTCACCAGCGCGGCCCTGATCCTGATGTTCGCCTTCCTCGTCCTCTCGTCGAGCCCGGGCTACGAGATCAAGCCGTTCGCGATCGGGCTCGCGGCCGGGATCATCTTCGACGCAACCGTGATCCGCGCCCTGCTCGTCCCGGCGCTGATGCGGCTGCTCGGAGACGCGAACTGGTGGATGCCTAGCTGGACGCGGTCGCTACTGCTGATTCGCAAGCGCGAGCCGGTACCGGAGCCCGCCTCGGAGAACGCATAGCGGCCGCGCGCGCGACGGCTTCCGCCACGGCGGGAGCGGCCCGGCGGTCGAAGACGCTCGGGATCACGTAATCGGCCTCCAGGTGCTCGGGCTCGATCACGCCGGCGAGCGCATGCGCGGCGGCAAGCTCCATCTCGCGGGTGATCGCTTTCGCGCGCGCGTCGAGCGCGCCGCGGAAAACCCCGGGAAAGACGAGCACGTTGTTGATCTGGTTCGGGTAGTCCGAGCGGCCAGTGCCGACCACCGCGACGAAGTTCTCGATCTCCTCCGGGGCGACCTCGGAAGTCGGGTTGGCCATGGCGAAGACGATCGCCTTCTCCGCCATCGAGCGAACACCGTCGACCGAGACCGCGCCGGGCGAGGACAGCCCGATGTAGACGTCGGCGCCCGCGAGCGCCTCGTCGGCGGCCCCTGCGCGGCCACCGGGATTGGTCTCCTCCGCTAGCGAGGCCTTGAAGGGATCGAGCCCGTCGCGACCCGGGTGGAGGATGCCCTTTCGGTCGCAGCAGACGACCTCTCCGGCGCCGGCGGAGAGGAGCATCCGCGAGGTCGCCGCGCCCGCGGCGCCCGCGCCGGTGACGACGATCCGGACGTCCTCGAGCCGCTTGCCGACGACGCGGAGCGCGTTCAGCAGCGCGGCGAGGACGACGATCGCGGTCCCGTGCTGGTCGTCGTGGAAGACGGGGATGTCGAGCTGCTCGCGCAGGCGCGCCTCGACCTCGAAGCAGCGCGGCGCGGAGATGTCCTCGAGATTGATCCCGCCGAAGACCGGCGCGACGGCGGCGACCGTCCGGACGATCTCGTCGGGGTCGGTGGTCGCCAGGCAGAGGGGCCAGGCGTCGATCCCGCCGAACTCCTTGAAGAGGATCGCCTTGCCCTCCATCACGGGGAGCGCGGCCTCCGGGCCGATGTCGCCGAGACCGAGCACCGCGGTGCCATCGGTGACGACCGCGACGGAGTTCTGCTTGACCGTTAGGTTCCAAACCTTGTCCGGCTCGTCGGCGATCGCGCGGCACACCCGCGCGACCCCGGGGGTGTAGGCCATCGAGAGGTCGTCACGCGTCTTCAGCGGCGCCTTCGGAACGACCTCGAGCTTGCCGCCCAGGTGGAGCAGGAAGGTGCGGTCGGAGACCTGCTCGACGTCGATTCCGTCCAGCGCGCGGACGGCCTCGACGATTCGCTCGATGTGTGTCTCGTCGTCCGCGAGCACGGTGACGTCGCGGACCTTCATGCCGCGCTCGACCCGGACGAGGTCGATCGCGCCGAGCAGGCCGCCTGCCTCGCCGATCGCGCTCGCCAGCCGCGCGAACGACCCCGGCTGATTGTCGAGGTGGACGCGAAGCGTGGCGCTGAATGACGCAGACGGGTGCATTGCCCGCAGTGTCGGGGGGCCGCAGGCTCACGCCATCCGCGCTGCTACCGAAAAGTCCTGCGGCTTTTCCGCACGCGTTTCCGGTCGGGCACGGATGGCCCCATTCGCCGCGCGACGGCAGCGTGTGGCCCATGGAAACCATTCCGCAGAGAGAGCCGGTCTCCGCCGCCGACCTCGGTGAGCAGCTCGGACTCCTCCCCGAAGAGCTCCAGCCCTACGGCCGCCGCGCCGCGAAGATCGAGCTGTCCGCCCTGCAACGGCTCACGGACGCGCCTGACGGCCGCCTCGTCTCCGTCACGGCCGTCACGCCGACGAAGGCCGGTGAGGGCAAGACGACGACGGCGATCTCGCTCACCGAAGGTCTCGGTGTGCTCGGCGAGCAGCCGGTGCTCTGCCTGCGCGAGCCCTCCCTCGGCCCCGTCTTCGGGATCAAGGGCGGCGGCACCGGAGGCGGCCGGGCGCAGCTCGCGGCGATGGATCTGATCAACCTGCACTTCACCGGCGACATCCACGCGATCGGCGCGGCGAACAACCTGCTCGCCGCGATGCTGGAGGCGCACCTGCTTCACGGGAACGCGCTCGGCATCGACCCATACACGATCACCTGGCGCCGCTGCCTCGACATGGACGACCGGGCCCTGCGCCAGGTCGTCATCGGGCTCGGCGGCCGCACGAACGGCACGCCTCGGGAGACCGGCTTCGACATCACCGCCGCCTCCGAGGTGATGGCGATGCCGTCATCGCGGACCGGCTCGCGCTCAAGCTCGGCGACTACGTCGTCACCGAGAGCGGCTTCGGCGCGGACATGGGCTTCGAGAAGTTCGTCGACATCGTCTGCCGCGACCGCGGGCTTGCACCGGACGCGGTCGTCCTAGTCGCGACGACGCAGGCGCTCAAGCACCACGGCGGCGACCCGGACGGCGGTGTCGCGGCGATCGAGCGCGGCGCGGAGAACCTCGCCGCCAACATGAGGATCGTCCACGAGTTCGGCCTCGATCCGGTCGTCGCAGTCAACCGCTTCCCGGGAGACGACCCGCGCGAGATCGACGCCCTCTGCCGGCTTTCGCTCGAGCTGGCCGCGTTCGCCGCCGAGGTGAACGACGGCTTCGTGCGCGGCGGTGAGGGAGCCGTGCGGCTGGCGGAGGTCGTCGGCGAGGCAGCGACGCGCTCGCCACACGTTCGGCCGCTCTACACGCTCGAGGAGCCGGTCCCGGTCAAGATCGAGGCGATCGCCAGGCGTGCCTACGGCGCCGCGGGGATCGAGCTCTCACCGCAAGCGGCCGCGCAGGCGGCGCGCCTCGCGGACGCCGGTCTCGGCGGGCTGCCGGTCTGCATCGCGAAGACGCATCTCTCGCTCTCGCACGACCCCTCGCTCGGCGGCGTACCGCGCGACTTCACGCTTCCGGTTCGCGAGCTGCGCCCCTACACGGGCGCCGGCTGGATCGTCGCGCTCTGCGGCGACATGCAGACGATGCCCGGCCTTCCCGCCGCGCCCCCTGCGCTGCGGATCGACGTGGACGCCGACGGCCGCGTCACCGGTCTCCGCTGAGCTTGACACGCCGCCCGCAGCGTTTACGATCGCGGCGATCGGAAGGAAGGCTGGCGCGTGCACCTGACCTACCGCGAGTGGTGGGCCCTCATTCACGGGATCATCTTCGGAGCGTTCTTCCTGCTCGCGTTCTCGGGCGGGCTGGCGGGGCTCTGGAGCCTGCGCGCTGAGCTGGTGACCGCCGAGGGGCTGCGCGAGCGCGTGCGTCGGCTCAAGCTCGGCACGGTGACCATGGCGGTCGCCGCCTGGGGCACCGTCGCCACCGGAACTTGGATCGTCTATCCCTGGTACCGCTCGAAGGCCCCGGACAGCCCGAAGTCGAAGCTGCTCGCCGATCCCTCAACCGCCGACTGGCACGAATTCGGGATGGAGTGGAAAGAGCACATCGCCTGGATCGCGCCGATCCTCGCCACGGTCGCCGCCGGGCTAGTCGTCTACTACGGCCCGGCGCTGGCGCGCAACCGAACGCTCCGCAACATCGCGCTCGGCTTCTTCGTCGCCGCGTTCGCGACCGCAGCGGCCGCCGGCATCTTCGGCGCCCTGATCACGAAAGCAGCGCCCGTCCACTAGCGATGGCCACACCCGCCGAGATCCAGCCGCAACCCGCCGTTCCGGGCGAGGCCGAGCCACCCTCCGGGCCGGCGGCGGCCATGATCCTCGCGGGCGGGATCGCGGTCTTCTGCATGGGCCTCGTGACGACGCTCGGCGAGGCGTCCACCGGAATAGGCGACGCCCTGTCGTGGAACGACCGCGTCGGCCCGCTGTCCGGCAAGACACTGATCACCGTGATCGTCTTCGCGGTCTCCTGGGGAGCCCTGCACGCGTACTGGCGGCGCTCCAATCCCCTGTTGCGGTCGATCTTGATCGCGAGCGTGGCCCTGATCGTGCTCGGCCTGGTCGGCACCTTCCCGACCTTCTTCCAGGCGTTCCAGTAGCGGCCCGCGCGCTGCGGCTCGACGTCGACGCCGACGGGCCGTGTCACCGGCCTGCGCTGAGCTACCTCAGGCGCACCGCCCGCTCAGAGATGCAGAGGAAGCCGCGGACGAACCCGGGCGGAACCGGGCCCAGCGGGACGAACCGGCCGAGCACGACCCGGATCGGGACCTCCGCCGGGAGATCTCCCGGGCCGGAGAAGGAGCCCGACCAGCCTCGCCCAGAAGGAAGCAGCGCCGGCTTCTGCGGGCTGAAGCGGTCAGCGAGCGTGCGGGGTTTGATCGACCCAGCCTCGGTGCGCTGCCGCACCTCGCGCAGGGAAGATGTCTTGAACGGCTCCAGTCCAAAGTAGGTACCGCCGGGAAAATGCGGCCGGATGATGTTCAGGCCGACGCGAGTCTGGTTACGGAAGGAGAGGTCGACCCGCCAGCGGCCCCTCCGAACGACCAAGCGGTGGGTCGTAATCGGAATCCGGTCGGCGTGAGTGCCACAGTTCTCGTGCCAGTCGAGCTTCTGCGTTTGCGGCGGGGCGACGGGAACCCGCGCGGCGGCGCCGCAGCCGCCGGCCGCGAGCAAGAGCACGCAGCCGCCGACCGGGCGGATCACTCAGGCCAGTCGGGCGGCACCCGCTCGAACTCCCGCGACCAGTCACTGTAGGCCTCGCGCGAGTCGGTCGTCTCCTTCGGCGCGGACGCGTCGTAGCGCGCGGCGAGCTCGCTGCGCGGGTAGTGGAGCTGATTGCCTTCCCCGCGCGCGCCGGCCATCAGGATCGCGCACGGCCCGTCGCCGGCGCCGACGATGATGTGGTGCGTGCCGGGCGAGCAATGGAAGTGGTCCCAGGCCTTCAGCCGCCGCTCCTCGCCCTCGACGATCAGCAGGCACTCGCCGGAGAGGACGAGGAAGTCTTCCTGCATGCTCTCGGAGTGGTAGCGCCCGTTCGGCTGCCCGGGCTCGACGACGTGGACGCCGATCCCGTAGTGCTCGAACTCGCCGCTCTCGGGCTCGAAGTCCGTCCAGCGCCCGCCGCGTTCGTGCCGGCGCCACGCGCACTCCGCGAGATTGAGCACGAACCAGCCCGGCGAGGTGACGACCTTGCCATTGTCGGTCTGCTCGATGCGCGCCTCCTCGGTCACGGCGGCAGAGTAACGTGGTCGCCGGTGAGGCTGCTCGTTCTCGGCGGGACAAAGTTCCTCGGCCGCGCGGCGGTCGAGGCCGCCCTCGCGCGCCGGCACGAGGTGACGCTCTTCAACCGCGGCGAGACCAACCCGGAGCTCTTTCCGGACGCCGAGAAGCTGCGCGGCGACCGCGACGGCGACCTCACGGCCCTCGAGGGCCGTGCATGGGACGCGGTGATCGATCCCTCCGGCTACGTGCCGCGGGTCGTGCGCGCCTCGGCCGAGCTGCTGCAGGGCTCGGCCGGCCACTACCTGTTCGTCTCGATGCGCCTCTCGCTCGGCGGGGAGGTGCTCGCACCGGCCCCGCCCGAGCGGCTGGTCGAGCTCATCGACGTGCGCGACCTCGGGAACTGGCTCGTGGAGGGGTGCGAACGCCGCGCCTCAGGGACGTTCAACGCGAGCAGTGAGCCGGTGACCTTCGGCGAGGTGCTGGCTGCGTGCGGAGACGCCGAGCCGGTCTGGGTGGACGAGCAGTTCCTCCTCGACCACGGCGTGGGGCAGTGGATGGAGCTCCCGCTGTGGATCGCCGGCTCGGAGGGCGACTTCCTGCAGATGAGCGTCGCCAAGGCGGTCGACGCCGGGCTCGGCTTCCGGCCGCTCGAGGAGACCGCGCGCGACACGCTCGCCTGGGCGCGCGCGACGGGCGCCCAGCTCGTCACCTCCACGCCGTACGGCGCAGCCGGGCTCGACCCGGCCAAGGAGGCGAAGGTGCTCGAAGCCTGGCGAGCCCGCTAGACGGTGCACTCGCCGTCGTCGGCGCCCTCGAGGAGCCGGCCGAGCAGATCGCGAAGCGTCTCCAGCTCTCCCCGACTAAAGCGCTCCGCGAAGTGCGCCCGGATCCCGCGCACGTGAGTCTTCCCCGCGGCGCGCAACTTTCGGAAGCCCTTGTCGGTGAGCTGCGCGTACGTGACGCGTCCGTCGGTTTCACAGGAAGCGCGCTCGACGTAGCCGTGCCGCTCGAGGCCTTCCAGCAGCCGCGTGATTCCCGACGGAGTCAGCAGGACCTCCTCCGCGAGATCGACACGACGCATCTTGTGCTCCGGCGCCCGCGCGAGTCGCAGCAAGACCTCGTAGTCGTTCAGGGTCAAGCCGTGGGCGGCCACGAGCTCGGCGTTGAAACATTGGACCGTCGAGGCCTGCGCCCGCAAGAGCCCGACGAAGGCCTCCGTCTCGATGTTGCTTCGCTGAGTTACTTGTGTGCTCAATACTTGACGTCTCAACTTTCGTCGGTATGATTGTTGATGGCTCAAGTATATCGACACAAGGAGGACAACGCCAATGTCTGTCACCACCACTGAGACCCTCGTCCCCACGGGCACCTGGGCCGTCGATCCGGTCCACACGACCATCGGCTTCCAGGTAACCGACACGAGTGACCTCTTCAGCGTCGTCAACGGCCGTTTCATCGACGTCGAAGGCCGGGTCACCGGCGGCGACGATCCGTCGTTCACCGGCACGATCCGCGTCGACAGCCTGCGGACCGACAACGAGCAGCGAGACAAGCACCTGATCTCGCCCGACTTCCTCGACGCCCAGAAGCACCCGGAGATCCGATTCCGCTCGACCTCGGTGGAGTCGGGACGGGACGGCCACTTCGTCGTTCGGGGCGTGCGCGGCCTCGGTCGCGGCAAGGCCGGCGACGAGCGCCTCGTCCTGGATGCCCGCGGCTCCTTCGACTGGGGCACGACCACCGTCGAGCTGACGGCCGCAGTCTCGGCCTCCAAGGAGGCCTAAGGCGACGTGAAGATCCTCGGGATCGCCGGCAGCCTGCGCTCTGGCTCGTACAACCGGGCGCTGATCCGGGCGGCGCGCAAGCTCGCGCCGCCCGGAGCCGAGCTCGCCGCGCTCGAGCTCCGCGGCCTGCCGTTCTACGACGGCGACGTCGAGGCTGCCGGCGATCCCGCCGAGGTGATCGCGTTCAAGGACGCGATCCGCTCCGCCGACGCGCTCCTGATTGCGACCCCCGAGTACAACCGCGGCGTTCCCGGCGTGCTCAAGAACGCGATCGACTGGGCCTCGCGCCCACCCCTCGCCTCGCCGCTCGCCGGGAAGCCGGTCGCAATCATGGGCGCCTCGACCGGCCTCGGCGGCACAGCACGGGCGCAGCAGCAGCTTCGCGACGCGCTCGAGTTCCCCGGAGCGGCCGTCCTCGACGAGCCGCGGGTGCTCGTGCCTGAGGCGTACCTGCGCTTCGACGAGGACGGCGAGCTCGTGGACGAGGGCGTGCGCGCCCAGCTCGCGGACCTCCTCGACACGCTTCTCCACGTCGCCGGCGGTGTTACGCTCGCCGCGTGAGCACCGTCGGCGACCTGATGACAAGCGAAGTCCTGACAGCAGCCCCCGAGGACACGATCGGCGAGACCGCGCAGAAGATGGTCGAGCTAGGGGTGAGCTCGGCGGTCGTCTCCGACTACGGCCGGCTGATCGGGATCGTCACCGAGCGCGACCTCACCCGCGCGGTTGCCGGACGAGTGCACTCGAGCGAGGCACGCGTGCGCGACTGGATGACCACCGACCCGATCACGCTGACGAGGGACGCCTCCCCCGCCGAGGCCGCCAAGATCATGCTCGACAACGGTTTCCGCCACGTCCCGATCGTCGAGGACGAGCGCACGATCGGCATCGTCAGCATCCGCGACGTCGCCCGCTGGAGCACCGAAGAGGACTAGGAAACGCTAGGCCAGCTCGAGCTGGCGGTGGGCTTCCAGCCCTGAGACGGCCACGCCGAGGAGGCGAAGGGCGCCGGGGCGGTCGGCCAGCGCCCGGTCGAGACAGGCGCACGCCAGCTCCCAGATCCGCTCGGCGTCGTCAATGCCGACGGGCAGGGTCGTCGAGCGGGAGCGGATCGAGAAGTCCGGGTAGCGCACCTTCGTCGTCACCGTCCTGCCCGTCTGGCCCGCCGCCTCGAGCCGCTCGGCGACGAGCTGCGCGAGCCGCCGCAGCTCTTCCTGTAGCCGCTCGACCTCGGCGATGTCGCGCTCGAACGTCTCCTCGGCACTGATCGAGACCGTCTCCGAGGAGAGCTCGAGAGGGCGCGGGTCGATCCCGCGCGCGCGGTCTCGCAGCAGTGGCCCGA